>FTDA01000827.1_pt1 | contig 16771 bp, 14 predicted proteins | sample 1639731 | NCBI WGS metagenome assembly FTDA01 (sample SAMEA3914869, study PRJEB12502) | metagenome | biome: forest; material: soil | place: USA | collected 2012-03-12 | depth 0.1 m
AGAATTTGTGCCCGCTCGGCACCGGGGTCATGCACGACTCGCAAACGTAGTACCTGGCCTGATCCATCTGCTCCTCCTGAGACGCTGCTGGCGGCCGAGATTGCGTTTCGGCCTTGAGTCCGGAGATTCCCCCAAATTGGCCCGAATGGGAACGAGCTTTCTCGACTGGCACCGGGATCGGCAAAATCGGCGGCGCGCGGAAGCTCGGTTGATCGGCCGAAAAGAGCGCGAGGTCACCGCCGCAGACGTCGCAGCGCGCTTCGCCCATGGCGGAGAACGACTCGCAACGACCGCAGACAATCCCGACCTCGAGCGCGGCGTGACCCATTTCGAGAGCGACCTAAGCTAGCACTCGCGCGGCGAAACGCTCAAGCGCGCGCACCGCGAATTCGAGCGCGCTCAGCGGATCAAGGACAAGCGGTTCGCGACGTCGAAGAAGCCGTCCTTGCTCACGAGGCGGAACACGACCGTTTCGACACATGAACCGCGATCCACTGTGCCGTAGTCGCGCGAGTCGTACGGCAAGGCGCGGTTGTCACTGAGCAGAAAGACTTGTCCGCTCGGCACATCGAACTCGGGGTCCGGAGGCTTGTCGCCGATCGGGGCCTGATCGGTTTGAATTTGGTTGCCGCGCGGATGCGTGCGTCCGTTCAGCACTTCGAACGAGCAACTCTGCACCACGTCCGAGCTGCTCACGGGATCGCGCGCGTGGAACTGGTCGCACTTGCCCTCGACCTCCACGGGCGCGTTGTTGATCGCGAGCGCGCTGCCCGTGAGCTTGAGGTGATCGTTGCTCTCGCCGGCGATGCGCCCGATCGTCGGGCGATTGCTCTTCGGCTCCGGGCAGAGCACGAGATCCCCGAATTTCGGCGTCGTCGCGCGCCAGAGCACGATCCAATCCCCACCGTGGAGCGTGGGTTCGACGGAAGCGTCGAGATACGGGTCGTTGCCCGGCAGCTGCCACCAGCGGATCGCGGTCAGCCTGAGCACGCCGATGAGCACGGCCAATACGACCGCGGTCCAGCCGGCGATGCGCAAGAATTTCCACATGGACGCTGGCCGGAGACTACACCGGCCGCTTGCAGCGCGCTCACTTGCACTCGATCGGCGGAATTTCCGCCGGGCTCGCGCCGGCCGAGACGAGATCCGCGTAGGCGAACAGCGGGCGCCAGCGATCGACGCGCACGAACTCGGAGCGGTCGCGCGTGAGCTCGTCTCCGTCCATCGCGCTCGCGGAAATCACGCCGAGGATTTCGCCGCTCTCGCTGCTCACCGCGGGGCCGCCTGAATCACCCGGGCAAATCGCGGCCGCGAGTCGAAAGCGGCCGTCCCCGACCAGCTCGATCGCGCCGCCCAGGCGATGTTTGCGATGAATGCCGTCGGCCGAAAGCGCGCAGCGACCGAAGCCAATCGGCTCGATTTCGTCGTGTTTCGTGGGCGGCGCCTCGAGCCGCGCGGGGCGCGTGGTCATGCCGACCAAGTGTCGCTCCAGCACGAGCACCGCGAGATCCCCATCACCCGAAACGTAACCGCAGCTCGGCGCGAGCACCGCGCGCACGCCGACTTCACCCCACGGCATGTAGTCCCCGCCCAGCTCGACGCGCACGGCTTTCGCGGAAACATCCTGCGAAACGGGGTTCCCTTTCGGATCGCGCGCGGCCACGCAATGGTGCGCGGTGAGCACACGGTCATCGCGGATGAGCGCGCCCGAGCACGTCACCGAACCGACGACGATGCGCACGACGTAATCGTCCTCGCTCGCGATCGCCGGCGGGCGCGGCAAATCCGGGTCCGGCGCATCTTCATTGGGCAGCGACGCCGGCACGGCGGGCGGCGCCGCGGCGCGCTCACCGAGCAAGCGCGCACAACCCATGAGCCCGAGCGCCCCCCACAGACACGAAATTCGGACGACTGCTGAGCCCAAAGACAGCACCGACTTGAGGGACAGCGCCGCTGCCCGGAAGTTCCGACAAAAGAGTACACGCGGGCTTGGGAGATTTTCGCGGGCTCGAGCCAGAAAGGTGCGAGCAGGGAGCAGATTGGCTTACGTGGCTCGCCGAGGATTTTGGGTTGATGGTCACGCAGCGCGTCGGGCTTCGACCCAGCCTTCGGCGTCGCGTTTCGGCTCGCACGGTGCCCGGCGCCGCAAACGAGTAAGTCCCGATCGGGACTTACAAAGTGAAGCGCGCGAGCCCCTGCGCGAGTCAGCCCGCGACGACCAAGTCGTCCTTGTGGACAACCACGAGCTCGTTCGCCGCGGCGCCGAACGCCGCTTCGAGCGCCGCACCCTTTTTTCCTGCTGCGCGCGCGACATCAGCCGTGCCGAGGCGCGTGAGGCCCCGCGCGACTTCGACGCCATCGAGACCGAGCAGGCGGACGGCGTCACCTGAGTTGAATTCGCCGCTCACGCCCACCACCCCGACGGGTAAGAGCGAGCTCTTGCCTTCGCGCATCGCGCGCACGGCGCCCGCATCGAGCAAGAGCGCGCCCTTCGGGCGTAGCGTGAACGCGATCCAATGCTTGCGCGCCTTGAGCGGCAAACCGAGGCGCGGAAATAGTGTGCCCACGTCGGCGCCCGCGACGATGTCCGTGAGCACGTCGGGTCGCGTCGCGGGCGCGATCACGCAGAACGCGCCCGAGCGGCAAGCTTTGCGCGCCGCGCCGACTTTGCTGGCCATGCCGCCGGAGCCCATGCGATCGCTCTTGCCCTCGAGCTGCACCATTTCGGTGTCGTGAGCCATCAGCGGAATGCGCTCGCCCTGCGCGTCGAGCACGCCTTCCACGTCGGTCAAGAGCACGAGTAAATCCGCGCCGACCAGCGGCACGACCATCGCCGCGAGCTGGTCGTTGTCGCCGAAGCGAATTTCGTCGGTCGCGACCGTATCGTTCTCGTTCACGATCGGCACCGCGTTCGCATCGAGCAACGCGCCGAGCGCTTCACGCGCGTTGTTCAGCCGCTCGCGATCCGCGAGATCGGCGTACGAGAGCAGCACTTGCGCGGGCGTCAGACCGAGCGCGCCGAACGCTTCGTCGTAGCGGCGCATGAGCACGCTTTGCCCCGCCGCCGCAGAAGCTTGCAGGAGCGCGACCTCTTTCGGCTTTGCGCGATAACCGAGGCGGCTCCAGCCGAGCGCGATCGCGCCGCTCGTCACCACGACCGCGCTCGTCTTGCTTTCGGCGAGCTGCGCGAGCTGGCGTGCGAGCTTGGCCGGAAACTCCGGATCGGCGGCAATCGTGCGCGAACCGATCTTGACGACCAAGCGGCGGGTTTTGACGAGATCCGGACGAGCGACCACGCGCGCTCCTTAGCATGAACGGCGTGAAAAAGCGGCCCAGGAGCCCGCGGTGTACGCGCGCCGTGCACGGCTCGGCGCGTTACATCTCGCAGCGCGGACTGTAAGGTTTGCTCGAGTCAGGGAGTTTCGAGGTGGCATGAGACGAATCGAACGGCTTCTTTGGGGTTGCGCCCTGCTCGTCGGTTGCGGCGGTGGCGCGCCGGCGAAAGCGCCCGGCGCCGGGCCGACGCTGCACGCGAGCTCGAACGAAAGCGCGAGCGAGCAGATCTCGCTCACCGTCTACAACCAAAGCTTCGGGCTGGTGCGCGAGGTACGGCGCGTCTCACTCGGCAGCGGCAATGTCGAGCTCGCGTACGCCGATGTGTCCGCGCAGATCCAACCGGAGACGGTGCACATCAAGAGTCTCTCGTCGCCAAACGGGCTCACCGTGCTCGAGCAAAACTATCGCTACGACTTGCTGAACCCCGACACCCTGCTCAAAAAGTACGTCGGCAAAACCGTCAAGGTGTACCGCTACAACGAGGAAACGGGGAAGGACGAAGAGAAGCAAGCCGAGCTGCTCTCGGTCGAAGGCGGCACCGTCGTGAAGATCGACGGCCAGGTCACCTCGAATTTTCCCGGCCGCTTCGCGTTCCCGGAAGTGCCGGAAAATCTCGTGCAAAAGCCGACGCTGGTCTGGCTGCTCGGGAGCGCAGAAAAAGATCAACGCGTGGAAGTGTCGTACCTCACGCAAGGACTCAACTGGCGCGCGGACTACGTGCTCACGGTGGACGCGAACGATCAGCTCGGCGAGCTCAACGGCTGGGTCACGCTCACGAACGAGACGGGCACGAGCTACAAGAACGCCCAGCTGAAGCTCGTGGCCGGCGATGTGCAGCGCATCCAACCGGTGCCGGCGCAACCGATGGAGCTCGAAGTATCCGAGGATCGAGCACCGCCGCCTCCCCCTCAATTCAAACAAGAGGGCTTATTCGAATATCACCTGTACACGTTGCAGCGCCCGACCAACTTGCTCGACAAAGAACAGAAGCAAGTGAGCCTGCTCTCCGCTTCCGGCATCGCGCTCGAGAAGAAACTAATCTTCTTCGGCGAGCAGCAATATTTCCGCGGAAATTATGGCGAAGTCGCGAAAAATCAAAAAGTCGGCGTGTACTTGGATTTGCAGAACAGTGAAGCCAATCACCTCGGCATGCCGCTGCCGAAGGGCACGCTGCGCGTCTACAAATCGGATTCGAGCGGACAGCAGCAGTTCATCGGTGAAGACGCGATCGATCACACCCCGCGGGATGAGCGCGTGCGCGTGAAGCTCGGTGAAGCCTTCGACGTCGTGGCTGATCGCACCGAGACATCGTGGCACGCCGTGAGCTCGTGCGTGAGCGAGAGCAGCTGGGAGATCGCCCTCCGCAATCACAAAGATACTGCCGAGCGCGTGCTCGTGAACGAGCCCGCCGGCGGCGATTGGGAAATTCTATCCTCGAGCCTGCCGGCGACGAAGAAAGACTCGAGCACGTTCACCTTCGACGTGCCGCTCGCGCCGCGCTCGGAAACCAAAGTCACCTATCGCGTGCGCGTGCGCTGGTGCTGAGCCAAGAGAAAATGCCGATGAAAACGACGAAATCCTTCGTGGCTTGGGTGTTTGGGTTGGGCGCGCTCCTTGCGGGCAGCGCGCGCGTCGCACAGGCCGAGCCTGCGGCTCCGAAAGCGGCAGCTCAGCCAACTGCCGCCGTGGCAACCGCGCACAGCGTCTCGACGGCGGATGATCGCAAGCAAGTGAGCATCACCGTGTACAACCAAAACTTCGGGCTCGTGCGCGAGGTGCGTGAGCTCTCTTCGCTCGGTAGCGGCAAGGTCGAGCTCGAGTTCCGTGACGTCGCGGCGAACATTCAGCCGGAGACGGTGCACATCAAGTCCATCGGTGCGGGTGGCGGCGTGAACGTGCTCGAGCAAAACTATCGCTACGATTTATTGACGCCGCAGACGCTGCTCGAAAAATACGTCGGCAAGCGCGTGCGTGCATATCGCTATCACGAGCGGCTCGGCAAAGAAGACGTCGTCGACGCGGATCTGCTTTCCGCGGCCGATAATCCGGTGCTGCGCATCAACGGCGAAATCACGTTCGGTTATCCGGCGCGGCTCGCGTTTCCGGAAGTGCCAGACAACTTGATCGCCAAGCCGACGCTCGTGTGGCTCGTCGATAGCGCGGCGCCGAAGCAAACCGTCGAAGTCACCTACCTCACACAAAATCTGAATTGGTCGGCGGACTACGTCCTCGTGGTCGACGATTCCGACACGAAGGGCGATCTCACCGGTTGGGTCACGCTCGTGAACCAATCCGGGGCGAGCTACAAGAATGCGGAGCTCAAGCTCGTCGCCGGTGACGTGAACCGCGTGCAACCGCAAACGATGGCGCTCGGCGGCGCGTACGCCAAAGCCGCCGTCGCGCGATCGAACGACCAGTTTCAAGAGCAGGGTCTGTTCGAGTACCACCTGTATTCGCTCGGGCGCCCGACGACGGTGCTGCAAAACGAGCAAAAACAAGTCAATTTGCTGACGGCGAAGAACATCGGTGTGAACAAGAAGCTGATCTTCTTCGGGCAGCAGTATTGGTTCCGCGGGCAGTACGGACAGGTGATGTCGAACCAAAAAGTCGGCGTGTACCTCGATCTTCAAAACAGCGAGGCGAACCACCTCGGCATGCCGCTGCCCAAAGGCACGCTACGCGTGTACAAAGCCGACAAGAGCGGCGCGCAGCAGTTCGTCGGTGAAGACTCGATCGATCACACCCCGCGCGATGAAAAGCTGCGCGTCAAGATGGGCGAAGCGTTCGACGTCGTGGGCGACCGCAAACAAACCGAATGGCACGAGCTCGGCAGCTGCGTCACCGAAAGCGCCTGGGAAATCGAGCTCCGCAATCACAAAGACACCGCCGTCGAAGTCGAAGACTACGAACCCGTCGGCGGCGATTGGACGATCCTCTCGTCGAGCATCCCCGCCCTGAAAAAAGATTCGAGCACCTTCACCTTCACCGCCAAAATCCCCGCCCGCGGCGTCACTAAAGTTACCTACAAAGTGCGCGTAAAGTGGTGTTGACCCCGTCAATGCGTTGACGCGAGCGCCGGAGCGCAGCGAAAGCGAAGCCCAAACCAAAAATCCGCGGGCTGGTCGCCGGACGCCACAACCCAAAAGGTAGGTGCGTAGCTACCGGCTCAACTGTCCCACGTTGAGCCTTAACCTTTCTCATCCCCGGCCGACTGGAAGAGACGTGTCCACCATCATCGGGCTCGTCGTGATGTTCGGCTGCGTCCTCGGCGGCTTCGCCATGGGCGGCGGCCCCTTTCCGGTTTTGGTCCAGCCCGCAGAGCTCGTCGTCATCGGTGGTGCGACGGTCGGCACGGTGATCATCTCGGCGCCCGGCAAAGTCATGCCGCGCGTCATCGCCGCTCTGAAAAAAGCATTCGGTAATCACTCACCAACGAAGTCCGATTACCTGGATCTGCTGAAGCTGCTCTATCAAATCCTCGCGTTGATTCGGCGCGAGGGCGTGCTCGCGCTCGAGCCGCACGTGAGCGACCGCGCGACGAGCTCGCTGTTCAGCTCGTACCCGAGCGTCACCAAGCGCCACCACGCGATGGACTTTTTGGTCGACGGTTTGAAGCAGCTCGTCGACGGTTGCTCCGCGGAAGAGCTGGGCATGCTTTTCGACGCCGAGCTCGACACGCATCACGCCGAAGACGCGCAGCCGATCGGGTTGATCCGAACGGCAGGTGACGCACTCCCGGGCCTCGGCATCGTCGCGGCCGTGCTCGGCATCGTGATCACGATGGCGCACTTGGACGGCGGTCCCGAGGAAATCGGTCATCACGTCGCCGCGGCGCTCGTCGGCACGTTCCTCGGCATTTTGCTGTGTTACGGCATGGTCGGGCCGATGGCGACCAGCGTCGAGATCCAAGGCGCGGCCGAGGGTCGCTACATGAACTGCATCAAGGAAGCCGTCGTCGCGGCCGCGCGTGGCGTGAACCCGGCGATCGCGATCGAGTTCGCGCGCCGCGCCATCTTCACCGACGAACGCCCGACCAGCGCCGAGCTCGACAAAGCCTTCGCCGAGCTGAAGGGCAAGTAAACGAATGGCCGGCGGCGGCGCGCAAGCTCAAGGTGGTGGTGGTCCGAAGATCATCATCATCAAGAAGAAAGGCAAAGGCCACGCCGCGCACCACGGCGGCGCCTGGAAGGTCGCCTACGCCGACTTCGTGACCGCGATGATGGCGCTCTTCATGGTGCTGTGGCTCTTGTCGCAGACCGACCAAGAGACCCGCTCCGAGCTCTCCGAATACTTCCGAACCGGCGTGTTTTCAGGCGCGCCGTCGATTTTGAACGGCGGCAGCGGCATCCAGAACAAAGCGTTCTTCGACGTCGTCGGGCAATCGCACACGCAGCCCGAGCAAGTCGCGTTCGAGCGCGTGTCGCTCGCAGTGCGCGCGCAGATCACGCAGCTCGCCGGTGAAGATCCCCAAGTCAAAGAAGCCAAAGATTCGATCAAGGTGAGCGTGACCGAAGAAGGGCTCTTGATTCAAATCCTCGACGGCGGACAGAACCTGCTCTTCGATCTCTCTTCCGCGGAGTTGAAGCCGAAGCTGGTCGAGATCCTCTCGCGCATCGCGCCCGTGCTCGCGCGGCTCGACAATCAAATTCAAGTGCACGGCCACACCGACGCGCGGCCGTTCGCCGCGGGCTCCGGGCGTTCGAACTGGTCGCTCTCGTTCGAACGCGCCGATCGCGCGCGCGCGGTGCTCGAGAAAAATGGCCTTCGTCCGGGCCAAATTTCAGGTGTTTTCGCGCACGGCGCCACGGCGCTCATGAAGCCGGACGAGCCGTTCGCGCCGGAGAATCGCCGGCTCTCGATCCTCGCGGTGCGCCGCGGCCTCGAAAAAATGGCGGCGCGCGGTCAGCCCACCGAGCTCACCGAGCCGCCCAAAGAAAAACCGACCAAGCGCGAAGCCCGCGAACGCGACACCGACGCGCGCACCGAACGCAAAGACGACTGAGCTCGTCGCCGAGATCTTGGGGTTCAGCGGATCGCGCCGCGGCGACGCACCGGTAGCCCACGGTGCGGCAAGTAACGAACGTCGAGCTACCCGCGCGCGCGAGCGACGTCAGCGCTGAACCCAAACGAATTGGTGTGCTCGCTCACGCTTGGCGCCTTGGCGTTTCAAGCAAGCCCGCTGTTTGCAGCGGCTGCAACTCGAGCACCACAGCGCCAGCGTTCGACGCGGTTTCCAGCAGAATTTCCGCGTTTGCGTCGTGCGGTAGGGTGACGAGATAGCGCGTCGCGGGGTTGCCGTTCACGGCGCCTTCATCCCGCAGGGTGAGCGCAATGCTCGCGGCTTCGAGCGCGGCTTCGAGCGCTTCGCTGCGCGCGCCGGCGAACGTGACGTGATGGCGCGCGCCGCTCGCGAGCACCTGCGCGGGCGTGCCTTGCGCGACGAGCTCACCGCGCTCGAGCTGGAACAGCTCGCCGCAACCGTCGAGCAAGGTGCGCGCCGAGCTCGGCGTCGTCGGCGGCTCGCACGAGACGATGACGCGACTGCGTTCGGCGATTTTCACGCACGCGCGCACGAGCCGATCTTGACCGGCGGCGTCGAGGCCACGTAGCGGCGCTTCGAGCAAGCACACCGCGGGCGCGTTCAACGCCGCTGCCGCGAGCACGAGCGCGCGCCGATCTTGCAGCGCGATTTCCGAGGTCTTTTTGGCCGCGATCCCGGCGAGCGCGAAATCGTCGAGCGCGCGCGCCGTTTCGGTCGTGGCGCGTGCGCGCGAGCCGTCGACGAGGCGCGCCGAATGCTCGAGGTACTCGCGCACCGTGAACGAAGGGGGCAACTCGGGATCGCACGGCGCAAACCCGGCGACCCCGCGCGCGAGCGCCGCACGGAGCTCGACGCCGCACACGCGCGCATCGCCTTCGATCGCCGGACCCGTGAGCGCGCGAAAGAGCGCGCCCCATTCACCGATCAGTCCGACCGCGCGCGCCTCCGAGCGCAGCGTGAGCGACTCGCTGAGCGCTTCCGCTCCTTCGCGAAACCGCGCGGCGCGGAGCTCGAGCGTGGCGGCCTCGCTCGCGGGATCCGAGCTCACGGACCGACCGAGGTCACTTCCATCATCGCGAACGGTTTGTCGCCGGTGATGGCCATGAACGGCGAGAGCGCGCGCACCAAGTCGACGAGCTGCGGCGGCAGCACGGAAGCGGCCGGCGCCGGATCCCCGGCGTGGATGCCTTCGATGCCGAGCAGACGACCGATGAGGCTCGTGTCGGGCGGCGGCAGCTCGACGATCGGGCCGTGATCAGTCACGTGTCCGAGCTTCTTCGCGAGCTCGATGGCTTGGCGCAGCCCGCCGATTTCGTCGACCAACTTGCGGTCCAACGCTTGCTCGCCGGTCCACACGCGACCTTGGCCGACCGCGTCGACTTGCGCCTTCGACAGCTTGCGGCCGCTCGCCACGCGCGTGAGGAACACGTCGTAGAACTGCGCGACTTTGTGCTCGAGCTCTTGCCGCTCTTCGGGCGAGAACGGGCGGAAGATCGATTCGGCGTCGGCGCGCGGCGAGGTTTTGTAGACCTCGATCGTGACGCCGATCTTGCGGAGAAGCTCGGCGACGTCCGCCTTGCCGTAGAAGATGCCGATGCTGCCGGTGATCGTCGTCGGGTTGGCGAGCACGCGCGTGCCCGGCGCGGAGATGTAGTACCCGCCGCTCGCGGCCGCGCTGCCCATGCTGACGATGACCGGCTTCACCGCGGCGGTGAGCTGCACCTCGCGGTAAATCACGTCCGCTGCCATGGCCGAGCCGCCGCCGGTCTCGACGCGCAGCACGACCGCGCCGATTTTCGGGTTCTCGCGTGCTTTTTTCAGGCTCTCCGCGATCGTGTACGAGCCGACGAGCTTCGTGCCGAGCAGCGGAATGGTTTGGCTGCGGCCGTCGACCATGTCGCCGTCGACGTAGACGATGGCGATGCCGGTGTTGTCGCCGAAGAACTCGGGCGCGCGCGTCGCACGGCGATCCTCGCGCAGCATGATCGGATAACCGACGAGGCGTGAGGCAGCTTCTTCCAGTTGATCGTCGAAGGCAAAACCATCCACCAGGCCCGCGAACTTCGCCTCCGACGCCACGAACGGACCTTTGGCGATGCGCCGACGGAGCTCTTCTGCGTCGATGTGCCGGCCCGTCGCGACGCCGATCGTGAAGTTGCGCTCGACTTGCTGCAGCAGATCGATCTTGTCCGCGCGCGACACTTCCGTCGAGCTGTCGCGCGTGAACGATTCGGGCGCGCTCTTGTGCGCGCCGATGCGCACGAAATCCGCGCGCACGCCGAGCTTGTCGAGCAAGCTGGCGAAGTACATGTAGCGGGATTTCAAGCCGGCGAAGCGGATGCCGCCCGCCGGGTTCAAGAGAATGCGATCCGCGGCCGAGCACAAGTAGAGCGAAGTGCCGTCGGCGTCTTCCAGGTGGCAGAGCACCTTCTTGCCCGCTTCACGCAGGCGGAAGACGGCGTCGCGCAGCTCTTGCGCGTGCGCCATCGAATCCGCGGGCGCGGTGCGCAGCTCGAGCACGACGGCGGCGACGGTGGGCTCGTTGTCCGCGATGTCCCAGAGCTTGCGCAGGAGCGCGGTGTGGCCGCGCGTGTTCGGCGTGTCTTCGAGCCGCAAGCTGAGCGCGTAGCGCGGCGCTTCGGCGGCCGCGGCTTCACGGAATCCGCGCGCCGCGATCTCGATGCCGAGGTTCTCATCGGGCCGAGTTTTAGCTGCGCCGAGCGCATCGCCGAACATCGTGCCACCGGCGACCTCGGCCGAACCGCCGCCGCCGTTGAAGGCGAACGCGAAGCTCGCGGACGCGAGCCACTGCTTCGCGCCGGCATCGTTGCCCGGATCGGCGTACGCGAAATCACCGCGCAGGCGCCCGAGCTGCGGCACATCGACGCCGAGCGTCGCGCGCGGCACCCAGTAACCGTCCGCGTGGCTCACGTACTGCGACTCGAGCCCGATCTCGAGCGCGCGACTTCGAGCAGGGCGGACCGCGACCGCGAAGTTGTAACTGCGATCGATGAAGCCGCCGGCGCTCGTCGTCGGCGCGTTCAGATTTTGTCCGACCACGGCGAAGCCGAAGTAATCGCTCGGACGCGAGGTGAAGCCGAGCGACCAGCTCTCGAGATCGTGCGCCGCGGCCTCATTCGAATACGAGCGTTGCAGCGAAAATCCCAGGCCGAACGCGTCCGACGGGTGCAGCGCGAGGCCCCAAGTGATCCACTCGTAACGCCCGCCGTTGCGCCCGAAGAGCGCGTCCGAAGCGGCGTTCGGCGGCGACACGATGTCGAGGCGCAGGCCGGTCGAGAGCGACAAGAATGGAATCGGAAACGCGAGCGCGAAGGCGTGGCCTTGATACGTTGCGGTCGCGTTCTCGTTCAAGAACATGCCCGTCCAGCGAAACTCTTCGCGCGGCAAGAACGCGAGGTTCGCGGGGTTGACGACCAAGGCCGTCGAATCGTCGTCACTGACGGCGCTGCGGCCGAGCGCGGGCAAGCGCGTGGGCTCGCCGTTCGGGAAAACTTGTGCCTGACTCGAGTGCGCGAAGCAGAACGAGCACGCGCCGAGCAACGCCGCGAGCGACGTGCGCGTCGAGGTGCGCTTCATGTGAGGATCCCTCGCGCGCGGGCGACGGCCAAAATCTCGGGCACGCGCGCGGCGAGCTCTTCGTTGTCTTTCACCGGCAAAAAGCGGGAAGATGCGCCATCGCGCGGCATGTGTAGATACGCCGTCGGCAGGTAGCTCGTGACTTCGTTCACCAAGCGTTCGAACTGCACGACCGCTTGGTCGCCGACCTTCTTCTTCACCGTGAAGTAGGTCCACGGGATGTCGAGCTCGAGGATCGCGCGCGCGTCCAAGTGGAACACGTTGGTGTTGAACACGCGCACCGTCGAGGGATCGAAGCTCGGGGGAATGCGGAACTCTTCCAGCACGCACAGGGTGTCGTCGACGTACGCGGGGATGCCGCCGCGATCGCTCGGCAGCTTGTCGACGACCTCGGAGGTCACCGGTTTGCCGTGCGCCAAGTGAAAACCAATCACGACCGGGTCGAGCGTGCCGCCCATGTTGTCGATGTTGGTGACCATGATCACCTTGCCGCCGCGCTTGACGAACGCTTCGAGCAAACCGCTCTCGCGGAGCGCGTCCGGCAAGTCGCCGTGGCCGGGCGCGTGCTCGCTCGGGCGGCCTTTTTCGTCGAAGAAAATGTCGCCGCTCGGCGTCACGCGCAGCGAGAGGTGTTGCGTGAAGGTCGCGATGGTGTGGCCGTCCAAATCATCGCCCAGCGCCGCGCGAATCGCCGCGTCGGTCGAGTGGCTCGTCATCAGCCAGAGCGGCGGCACGGCTTGATAGCGACGCTCGAGCGCGCGAACTTCGGCGCGGCGCAGATCGAGGAAGCTCTGCCCGGGCACCGCATCGACGAGCGCCTTGACTACGCCGCCCATGCGCGTGGCCATGCCGCCAGCGAGCACGAGCAACGCGACGTGCCCGGCTTCGAGCGCCTTCACGCCGAGCTCGCGTAGCCGCTCGGTCTCGGGGTCGTCCCACGTCGGCAGCTTTTGCAGATCGGTCGCTTTCGGCGGCGCGATCTTGCCCTTGACGAAGTTGTCCTCGGGGCTCTCGCTCGTGAGCCGCCCGGCGAGCCGCTTGAAGCGCTCGGGATCGAAGCGATGATGCGCGAGGGTCGCCTGAATATCCGGGGGAAGCTTTGCCAGTTGCTCGTCGAGCGAGAGAGCCATGGGCGGGCAGGCTAGCACCTGTCCGCGCGCGCGGATCAGCTCTCAGCAGGCCGATTTGCGGGCGATTGTGGGCTGACCCGATAACTCTCGGGGTGCTATCGTCCGGCGTCGTGAGCAAGGAGAAAGCATGAAAGGCGTAGTCCTCGCCGGCGGTAGCGGGACGCGCCTGCACCCACTGACGAGCGTCGTCTCGAAGCAGCTACTGCCGGTGTATGACAAGCCGATGATCTACTACCCGCTTTCCGTGCTCATGCTGACCGGAATTCGCGAGGTGCTGATCATCTCCACGCCCTTGGATTTGCCGCTCTTCCAGCGGCTCCTCGGCAGCGGTGAAGAGCTCGGCATGCGCTTCAGCTACGCCGTGCAGCCGGCGCCGAACGGCTTGGCCGAGGCGTTCATCATCGGCCGTGAATTCGTCGGTTCGGATTCGGTCTGTTTGATTTTGGGTGACAACATTTTCTACGGCGCAGGCTTCGGTGAGCAGCTGCGCGCCGCGCGCGCGGGCCTCGATGGCGCGACGCTCTTCGGTTACCGCGTGGAAGATCCGGAGCGTTACGGCGTCGCCGAGCTCGGTAAGAACGGCGAGCTCATCGGCATCGAAGAAAAACCGAAGCAGCCCAAGAGCAAGCTCGCGGTGACGGGGCTCTACTTCTTCGACAACGAAGTGCTCGACATCGCCGCGAACATCAAGCCTTCGGCGCGCGGTGAGCTCGAAATTACGGATGTGAACAACACGTACATCAAGCGCAGGCGCGCCAAGCTCGAGATCATGGGCCGCGGCCAAGCGTGGCTCGATACGGGGACGCACGATAGCTTGCTGGATGCGAGCCACTTCGTCGCGACGCTGCAGAAGCGTCAGGGCACCTCCATCGCGTGCCTCGAAGAGATCGCATACCGCATGGGTTACATCGACACCGCGCAGCTGCACCGGCTCGCGGACAAATGCGGCAAGAGTCCGTACGGCGAGTTCGTGCGGCGCGCGCTCGAAGAGCCGCTCGGCTGAACAGGACTGGTTCGTGGAAGTCAGTGACCTAGAGCTCGCAGGCCTCAAGCTCGTCAAACCCAACGTCATCCGCGATAGCCGCGGCTTCTTCGTAGAATCCTACAATCAAGCCCGCTTTCGCGCGGCGGGGATCGAAGAAACCTTCGTCCAAGACAACCACTCGCGCTCGGTGCAGGGCACGCTGCGCGGCCTGCACTATCAATCGACTCCGGGCCAAGCCAAGCTGATCCGCGTCACGCTCGGCCGCGTGTGGGACGTCGTGGTCGACATTCGCCCGCACTCGAACACGTTCGGCAAGTGGAGCGCGGTCGAGCTCGACGATCAGAAGCACGAGCAATTGTTCGTGCCGATCGGCTTCGCGCACGGCTTCTGCGTGCTCACCGAATTCGCCGAAGTGCAGTACAAAGTGAGCGCGCTCTACGACGGTAAAACCGAGTGCTCGATCCATTTCGCGGATCCGGAGCTCGGCGTGGCCTGGCCGATCGAGCGCCCCGTGCTCTCCGCGCGCGATCAGATCGCCGAATCCTTCGCCGCCTTTCGCGCTCGGGTCGGCCGTTGAAACTGTGGCTCGTCGGCGCGCGGGGCATGCTCGCCGGAGCCGTGGCGCGAGCGCTGAACGCCGCGCAAATCGCCTTCGTCGCGAGCGACTCGGAGCTCGACATCACGGACGCGGATGCCGTGACGCGCTTCGCAGAGGCCGAACGCTTCACGCACATCGTCAACTGCGCGGCGTACACGCGCGTCGATGACGCGGAGACGCACGCCGCCGAAGCCACGGCCGTGAACGCCGCGGGTCCGGCGCATCTCGGTGCCGCTGCTCGGCGCGTGGGCGCGAGCGTGCTGCATTTTTCGACCGATTACGTGTTTTCTGGGGGCGCCCACGAACCGTACACGGAGGCGTCGCCTTGCGCGCCGGTCGGGGTCTATGCGCGGAGCAAACGCGCGGGTGAAGAGTCGTTGCTCGCGACGGCGGATGCGCACGGCGATCGCCACGTGCTCGTCGTGCGCACGTCGTGGCTGTTCGGCGAAGGCGGCGCGAATTTCGTCGCGACGATGCTCAAGCTCATGGCCGAGCGCGAGCTCGTGCGCGTGGTCGCCGATCAAATCGGTCGCCCCACGTACACGCGAGATTTGGCCGAGGCGGCGCTCGCGCTCGCGGGCATCACCTCGGCTCGTCGTCCGCCGAACGCGGAGGTCCTGCACTTCGCCAACTCGGGCGCGACGTCGTGGCACGCGTTCGCGCTGCAAATCGCGGAGCGCGCGCGCGCGCTCGGCTTCCCGATCCGCGCGCGCGAAGTCGAAGCCATCACCACGGCAGAATTCCCGCGGCCCGCGCGTCGTCCCCCGTACTCGGTGCTGGCGACGGATCGCGCTGCGGCCGCGCTCGGCGCCGAGCCGCGCTCGTGGCAAGCCGCGCTCGAAGAATATCTCGTGCAGCTCAGGAAGGTTTCGACCTAATGGCGTCCCTCAGGCAAGCGAGCAGCGTGCTGGTCACCGGCGGCTCGGGCTTCATCGGCTCCGCGTTCATCCGCTATTTGTTTCGCGAGGAAGCGAGCTTCGCGGGCAAGGTCGTGAATCTGGATGCGCTCACGTACGCCGCGAATCCCGACAACGTGCGCGGCGCCGTGGACGAGAGTCGTTACACATTCGTCCACGGTGACATCGCGGACGCGCCGCTCGTCACCCGCCTCGTGAACGAGCACGCGATCGACACGATCGTGCACTTTGCCGCGGAAAGTCACGTCGATCGCAGCATCCTCGGGCCGGGCGCGTTCATTCAAGCGAACGTGGTCGGCACGTATCAGCTGCTCGAGGTCGTGCGCGCGCACAAGCACGTGCACTTTCATCACGTGTCGACGGACGAAGTATACGGCTCGCTCGGTCCGACCGGGCTCTTCACCGAAAGCACCGCCTACGATCCGAGCTCGCCGTACTCCGCGTCGAAGGCCGCGTCCGATCATTTGGTGCGCGCGTACACGCGCACGTACGGCATTTCGACGACGCTCTCGAACTGCAGCAACAACTACGGGCCGTATCAATTCCCCGAGAAATTGATCCCGCTCATGATTTTGAATCTGCTCGAGGGCAAGCCGTTGCCCGTCTACGGCACGGGCGCCAACGTGCGTGATTGGCTGTACGTGGATGACCATGCGGAGGCGATTTGGACAATCGTGCAGCGCGGCAAGCGCGGCGAGACGTACAACGTCGGCGGTGAAGCGGAATGGGCGAACCTCGCGCTGCTTCAAGAGCTCATCGCCGTGGTCGCGCGCGAAACGGGGCGCTCTGCGCAAGCTCTGGAAAAACAAATCACGTTCGTCGCCGATCGCCCGGGTCACGATGCGCGTTACGCGATCGATTGCAGCAAGCTGAAGCGCGAGCTCGGTTGGTCCCAGCGTCACGACATCCACAGCGGGCTCGCCGACACCGTCCGCTGGTACCTGCAAAACGCGGAGTGGATCGCGCGCGTGAAGAGCGGCGCGTACCGCGAGTGGCTGGACAAAAACTATTCGAGCCGCGGGGAGTGAGCGTGCCTCGGCAAGTAGGTCGTCCGGCGGAGCATCGCCTCGCGCTTTTGATCTTGGACGGCGCTTCGGCGGAGGCGTGCGCGGGGCTCGTCGCGCGCGTGCCCGAAGCGGTGCGTCGCTCGCTGCAACTGGTCTTGCT
>FTDA01000458.1_pt1 | contig 16742 bp, 11 predicted proteins | sample 1639731 | NCBI WGS metagenome assembly FTDA01 (sample SAMEA3914869, study PRJEB12502) | metagenome | biome: forest; material: soil | place: USA | collected 2012-03-12 | depth 0.1 m
CGCGAAAAGCGCATGTTCAAGAGCACCATCGCCGTGCTCAGTCCGCCCGCCATTGGAGGAAGCGTCGCCGAGCAGTGCGCCACCGAGCACTGCCGCGCTCGCGGAGCGCACTGCCTCGCGCAGCACGTGTCGGTAGTGCGCGTGTCCGAGCTCGTGCGCGATCACGGCCAGCGCTTCATCGTCCTCCGGCAGGGCTTTTAGGAGCTGATCGGTGACTATGATGCGACCACCCGGGAACGTCAGCGCATTCGGGCCGAGCACCGGCGCGTTGCGAAATTCGAGCGTGAAGCCCGCGCTGTTCGGCATCGCGCCGACGAGGTACGCAAATAACCCAGCTAGAATGAAGGTTGGTTGAAAGTGCTTTCCCTCCAGCACGAAGCGACCGCGCACGCCGCCGAAGCTGGTGCGCGAAATGAGGTATTGCGTGAGCTTCGCGCGGAGCCACGCGTAGCCGAGACCGCACGTGATCGCGGTGAGGAGCCCTCGACCGATGAGCACGCCGAGGAAGCCGCCGTAGCTGCCGCCGAAGTGAAACGTGATGTTGCGGTACGCTGAATAACGCGTTGAACGCCGCGGAGCGCACGATGATCCACGGCCCGACGAACATGGCCGCGAGCAAGAGCAAGAAGGAGAATTCCGGAACGAAGTGCGAAACCGCGTACCAAACGCTGGCGAGCGCGGCCGCGATCAAACGCCCTTTCAAAATCGGCACCGGGCGCCGAGGTATTGAAAGGGCGTGCCGTCGAGCTGCGTGTGCGAATACAGATAACGCTTCTTCCGCACCTTGGCCCAGGCCGAGAAAATCCCGAGCGTGAACAGCGTGAGACATGTGTTCACGATCCAAATCCGAAAGTATTCGCGCGCGTTGCCGGTGAACTCGAAGCTCAGCGGTTGTTCCGGGCGCGCTGTCTCCGGCGTGCTTTGGGGAGCGCGCTCGGTCGGAGCAGATACTTCCGCGCTGGGCGCCGTGGGCGCCGAGACTTCTACTGGCTCCGCTGCCACCGGTTCGTGGTCGAGCTCGTCGTCTCGGTGCTCGTGGTGGTCGTCGTCTGCGTGGCCCATCCCGCTCCCCGAAGTCTCCGCGCGCCGCTGTGACGCGCTGCGAAGTGAGGTTATCGGTCTCTCGGCGCGTGATTGAGTCAATCTCACTCACGATCATGCGCATTTCTTCCAAGCAATTGCCGACCGCGTGCAAGACGGCACGTGCGCGGCGCTTTAGACGGAAGCAATGCGGGCTTTGGGATCCGTGGCTCTCCGGCGCGACGAGTGAGCGTGGTGCGCGAGCAACCGTCGCCAGATTTTCGCGCCTTGTACGAGGCGAATTTTCGTCTGGTTTGGGCGGCGCTCGGGCGGCTCGGCGTGCGCGAGGCGGACTTGATGGACGCGACGCAGAAGGTATTTCTCACTGCGCACCTGAAGCTGCCAAGCTTCGAGGGCCGTTCGCAGCTGTCCACTTGGCTGTGGGGTATTTGCAGACGTGTGGCGCTCGCCTATCGTCGCTCGGCAGTGACGCGGCTCGAGGTGATCACGGATCCCGGGAGCCTGGCTGAGTCGAGCGAGCTCCTGCTCACGCAAACCGCGGCCGAGCCCGAACGTGATGCGGAGCTCGAGCGCATCTTGAGCAAGCTCTCTGATGCGCAACGCCTCGTGTTCTTACTCTTCGAGGTGGACGAGCTTTCTGGGCCCGAAATCGCCGAGCTGACTGGCGTCTCGCTCGGCACGGTGCGTTCGCGCCTGCGCTACGCGCGCTCGATCTTCCAGCGTGAAACGCGGCGTCTCGCGCTCGTTCGCGAAACGAGCGAAAAAAAGGCGCGGTCGTGAGCTTTGGTTCACCCGCTTCGCGGCGCCGCAAGTGAGTGCCGCCATTCCGTCTCGGCTCTCGCGCAGCGTCGTCGTCACCGGCGACGAGGAGGATTCGGCCGAGCTGATGGCGATGTACGTTTCCGAGCTCAGTCGTGTTTCGCGGATCGCGCACGATAACGAGAGCGGGCTCGAGTTCGTGTCTCGGCGCCTCGGCCGTGGTGATCGCGATAACCGGCTGGGGCCAAGCGACAAACAACGGGCAAAAGAAGCCGTTTCGACGCGCATCTTACGAAACCAGTCGATCCGGCCGCTCTGAATGAGGTGCTGGCCGGCGCGCACGCGCAAGACCGCGCGCGCTGACCGAGCGGTGTACGATTGTTGCGCAATGCGCACGGCTCACACAGTGAGCCGTGTGTTTCGTTCGTGTCTCGAAATTGTCCGTTTCGTTCGTGCTTTGAAAAAAACTGATCGCGCTCATGCTCGTATTGCACTCAGCCGCTCGGTCGAACGCTCGGCGTGTGCGGTGCGTGCGTGCGTCCGCAGTACTGAAGAATGCGGCGTTGTAGGTGCAAACGCGCGCCCGCGCTGAGCTAGCGAATGACAACTCACCATGGTACTTTTTAGTTTGTGATCGTGCGCCCGAAGCCGCCCAACGCGTTCCGTTTCTCGCCGCGATGGTGCGCGCTCGCCGTGCTCGTAGCTGGCGCAGGCGCGTGCTCGTTTTCCGCACCGACCTACGGCGAGTACGCGCAGGTCAATCCCGCGAAGGGTGGAAGCGACGGGAGTAGCGGCAATGAGAGCGGCGGAACAGCCGCAGCCACCGGCGGTACTGGCACCGGCAACAACGGCGGTACGGCAAGCGCGGGCAGCTTCAGCGGTGGCAGCGGTGGCACGGAGGCAATCGGTGACGCGGGCGAGGCGGGCATGGGCCCGGTCGTCCCGCCCCCAGTGACCGGCACCGTCGTGGACGCTTCCGAAGCAACGCTCCGCGCCCTCAGCTCATTTCAGCAGCCGATTTTCGCGCCGCTCACGCACTACGGTGTGACCGAGGCTGTTGCCACGCTCGGGAATCGTCCGACGCCGAGCTACACGCCGTATGACCCCACCACGAGTGGGTTTTGGGACAACCTCGTCGCCGAGCAACTTCAAGCGCGCGTGGGCGTCGTGTTGTTGGCCTCGCGCGGCGTGTATCAGCTCAGCAGCACGGATCTCACCGGTCCGGCCGGCGGAGCCGAAAATCCGCGTCGTCTCAGCGCGTGGGTCGCCGCTGTCCAACGCGCGGGAGTCGCGGATCAATTCCAAGCGGCCTGCCGCCTCGAAGTTGCTTCGTTGCAAGACGTGGCCGGCAATTTTCACGGCACGGGTGGCTCGCCGGTTTTGGATCTGTCGAACCAAAGTGATTGGAACGACATTTTCTGGCTGCGGGGGCTCAAGCCTTGGTTCGACACCATCCCTTCGAGTTACTGGACGGGTAAGGCTGGGACGATCATCGATCTCTCTGGGGTGACGACGAACAACGTGTCGAACGCGCAGGGCAACGCCAGCAAATTGATGAGCTTCATCGCCACGCAGGTTCAAACCGCGTACGGCGTAGCACCGCAAATTTATCTAGATTCGACCTGGTTTTCGCTCGACTCCACGCTCGCGAGCAACTCGAACGTCGTCGGCAGTTGTCCGTACTACGCGGTGCCCAGCACGCCGTTCTCGTACACGGACGACTGTGGCGGCGTGGTGCCCGGCTTCGTCGATCCTTCATTCTTCGATAGCACTAGCGCAAGCTACATGAACGCGTCGGTCACGATTCCGCGCTCCATGGTCGACGCTTACTCCAACACCGTGTTCACGCTAGAGACTGGTTTGAGCGGCGCTGCTGCGCACGGCGCTCCGTTCACCATTCTCTACAGCTACACGGATATCACCGACTCGGCCGGCTACTATCGCAGCGCAGCTTGGGACTATCCGAATCGCTACTTGAACCTCGTTCGCCGGTACTCGGATCCGCCGACGCGCACGGTGCAGCTCCAGGCCGAGAACTGCGACAAGTATTTCGACACCACGACGGGCAACTCCGGCGACGTCTTTTCGCGCACGGGTGACTTGGACATCCGTGCGCTGAGCGGCAGCGGCTGGGCCGTGACCAACACCGCGCCTGGCGAGTGGATCGAGTTCGATAACTTGGATTTTTCCGCGGGAAATTACGAGATTTTGGCACGCTATTCCGAATCCTCGAGCGGCGGCGGCGCCGTGGACGAGCTCGGTTTGAGCATTGATGGTCAGCCGCTTGCGCCCGTGTTGCTGCCGGATTCTGCCAACGTGGATAGCTTTCAGCTCACGTCGTTGGGCACTTCGTTTTTTCCGTACGGGCCTCATCGCTTGCGCGTGACTTTCGAAACGGGTCTCGTGGATTTGGATTGGCTGTTCGTGAAAAAGCTCGATCCGACGTACTCGCTCAAGGCCTCGAACAACAACTATCTGAGCGCAGACGCGGGCGGCGGTTCCGATCTGAACGCGGGCGCTGCCTCGGCAGATGTGTGGGAATCGATCATGTTCGTCGATTTGAACGGCGGCAAGCTCGTCGACGGAGACCAAGTCAATCTCATCGTCTACAACGGGCATTACATCACTTCTGCCGGCGGCAAAGCCGCGGCCGACAAGAGCGCGCCGGGCGCTACGGAAGTGTTCACCGTGAAGCTCATCTCCGGCTCTTCGATCAAGGCCGGCAGTGACATCGCGCTCCTCGCGTCGGACGGCACGCACTACCTCAGCTATGTGAGCGGCAGGACGGTAGATGCCAGCGGTACGACCATCGGAGCTCAGCAGACCTTCGTGCTCGCAGACAACGATCAGTGAACGGCCAAGTGCGAGGCACAACGCCACGAAGCTCACGTTCGTCGTGACGCGCTGGCGCAAAATACGCGAACTTTTCGCAAATTTTCCAGTGAAATAGCGGCACGAAGCTTGCTGAATCGTAGGCTGATGCAGTGCGAAGCTCGACGCGAAAGCGTGCGCCGTGAAGATTGAAGACTACGCGCTGATCGGCAACACGCGCACCGCGGCGCTCGTCGGACGTACGGGCTCGATCGACTGGTGGTGTGTGCCGCGCTTCGATTCGTCGGCGTGCTTCGCGGCGCTTTTGGGCGATCGTCAGAATGGACGCTGGCTCGTTGCGCCGTGCGCTGCCGAGGTGAAGAGCGAGCGTCACTACCGACCAGACACGCTGATCCTCGAGACCGTGCACGAGACCGCGAGCGGGGCAGTGCGTGTGATCGATTTCATGCCGCTCGGCGAGCGCCCGGTTATTGCGCGCATCGTCGAGGGCATTCGCGGCAGCGTGCGCATGCGCTGCGAGCTTTTGCTCCGCTTCGACTACGGCAGTGTCGTGCCGTGGGTGCGCACGATCGACGGCCACTTGACCGCGATCGCCGGACCGGACGCGCTCCAATTCGAATCCGAGGTCGAGCTCGCGGGCGAAGACATGAGCAGCGTCGCGGAATTCGAGGTCAAAGCCGGCGAACGCAAGAGCCTCTGCCTCGCCTGGTTTCCGTCGCACGAGCCTGCACCGCAGGACACGGACGTCGCGGCCACCCTCGACGAAGCCACGCATTTTTGGCGGGATTGGGCCGCGCGCAGCACCGACACCGGGTGCTACCGCGCTGCGATCGTGCGCTCGCTCATCACGCTCAAAGCGCTCACTTATTCGCCGACTGGCGGCATGGTCGCGGCGGTCACGACTTCACTGCCCGAGCTCATCGGCGGCAATCGCAATTGGGATTATCGCTACTGCTGGCTGCGTGATTCGACGTTCACGCTCTACGCGCTCGTGCACGGTGGCTACGTGGACGAAGCGCGCGCGTTTCGAGACTGGCTGTTGCGCGCGGTCGCGGGCGACCCCGGCAAGCTTCAGATTTGCTACGGCCTGTCCGGCGAGCGTCGGCTCGATGAGCTCGAGCTGCCGTGGCTCTCTGGCTATGAAAATTCGCGCCCCGTGCGGGTGGGCAACGCCGCCGCTGGCCAATTGCAGCTCGACGTCTACGGTGAGGTGGGAGACACGCTGCACCAAGCCCGCCGCTACGGCATCGATTCGGACGCGCTCGCTTGGGCCTTTCAACGCGCGCACACCGAGTGGCTCGTGGAAAACTGGCGCGAGCCGGATCAAGGACTCTGGGAAATGCGCACTGAACCCCGGAATTTCACGCACTCCAAGGTGCTTGCGTGGGTTGCGCTCGACCGCGCCGTCAAGGCCATCGAGGATCATGGGCTCGATGGTCCGCTCGAGCGTTGGCGCAGCGTGCGGGATGAGATTCATGCGAGCGTGTGCCGTTTCGGTTTCGACGCGAAGAACAATTGCTTCACCCAGAGCTACGGCTCGGCGGAGCTCGACGCGAGCTTGCTTTTGATCCCTGCCGTCGGGTTTCTAGATCCCCACGATGAGCGAGTGCTCGGCACCATCACCGCCATCGAACGCGAGCTGCTCCGAGACGGGTTCGTGCAGCGCTACGCGACCCGCGGCGGGGATAACCCCGACGGGTTGAGCGGAAGCGAGGGCGCATTCCTCGCGTGCTCGTTCTGGTTGGTCGATGCCTACGTGCTGAGCGGCCAGCTCGAAAAGGGTCGCGCGTTGTTCGAACGCTTACTCGCGCTGTGCAATGACGTAGGCCTGCTCGCGGAAGAATACGAGCCCGCGAAAAAACGCCAAATCGGCAACTTTCCCCAGGCTTTTTCGCACGTGGCGCTGATCAACAGCGCGCGCAACCTCTCCCAGAGCGGCACGCCAGGCCAGCATCGTCGCAGCACGTGAAGCGTCGTTGTCGCGATCGCTCAAGCGCTGAGCGTGAGCCACGTGGGAGCATGGTCGCTCGCGTGAGGCTCTCCACGGACCCATTTGTCGACGCCCGCATCGAGCAAGCGCGGCGCGAGCTTTTGGTTCAAGAGCAAATGATCGATGCGCAGCCCGGAGTTGGTTTCCCAGTGGCGCCGGAAGTAGTCCCAAAAGGTGTAGATGCGCTCGTCCTCGAACTTGCTGCGAATCGTGTCGAGCCAACCTTGCGCGAGCAAGCGCTCGAAACACTCGCGGCTTTCGGGTTGTAAGAGCGCATCCTTCAACCACGAGCGCGGGTTGTAGATGTCGAAGTCGGTTGGCACGACATTGAAATCACCGGCGAGCAGGACGGGATGCGCGCTTTCGTACAAGCCGTGCGCGTGCTCGATCAAGCGCTCGAACCAAGCCAATTTGTAGGCAAATTTGGGCCCAGGTTGCGGATTGCCGTTCGGCAAATACAAACACGCGACGTGCACGCCGTGCACGGCCGCCTCGAGGTAACGACTGTGCTCGTCCTTCGCGTCGCCCGGTAGGCCGCGCCGAACTTCGACTGGATCGGCGCCCTTGCACAGGATCGCGACGCCGTTCCAAGAGGCTTGGCCGTGCCAAATCGCGCCGTAGCCTGCTGCGCGGATCTCGGTGATCGGGAACTGATTGTCTGCCGCCTTGAGCTCCTGCAAACACACGACGTCCGGCGCTTCCTTGTCGAGCCAGGCGAGCAGGTTCGAAAGCCGAGACCGGACGCCGTTCACGTTGAAGGTCGCAAACTTCAAGGCACTCGCGGCGGTTTTCTTCTTTTGTTGGGGGGGCGCCTTGCTCTTCGCGGCGCGCGCGGGTGCGGCTTTCTTCGTTCCTTTGCGAGTCGTCTTCTTGGCAGCCATGGCTCGCGCGCACGTTAACATGCGCGCGCGGAGCCGCGGGCTACCAGTGCGCGCTGCGCCGTCCGCGCTGAGCCCAAAAAGATGGGACGATTATGTAGGCACTCGGACGCGGATCGGTTCGACGAGCGTGCCGGCGCGCGAGAAGCGGAGTAGGCGTTCGAGCAATACGAGTGAGAGCTCGCGCTCTTTGGGCACCACGACGACGCCGTTGGTGGTGCGGACGTCCTCTTCGAGCGCCATTTGCACGGTCATTTGGCCGACGTTGAGCGCGCGCACCGTGGTGGTGCCTTGAGCGCTCCGGAAGTCGGCGAGGGCTTTGAGCAGCGGTTGCTCGGCTGCGTGGAGCTTGTGCGCGACCTCCATGATCGCGCTTTCGACGGGTTTTCCGCTGCTGATGCGGCGTTCGATTTGAAAAGAAATGCGCAAGAGCGCAGCGCCGCGCTCGACGTCGTTCGTGACCGGGCCGCTCGGGGCGCTCTGCAATTTGACCATTTCCGCGATCTCTTCGAAACGCGGAATTTCGCTCAGCAGACGGTGCGCCATCTGCGGATGCTCTTCGAATGCCTTTTGCTCGGATGCGTCGAGCGGGCGATTGGCGAGCACGCGTTCGAGCGTTGCTTCGGGTAAGCCGACGCAACCAATCAAGCTGAAGAGCGCCGCGAGCTCGTAGCGCCAAGCTTCTTCCAAGGCGAGCTTTTGCGCGGCGTGGTTCACGAGCGCCTTGATGCGCTGCGTGCGGCTGAACCAACCCGGCGCGACGAGCGACAAGATTTCACTCAGCAAGCGCACGCAGCCGGTCACGGTGCGCTCGAGCAACTCACGTTCTGCGGTGAGCAAACGGTATTGCTCGACGCCCACTTCGAGCGCACCGGTGAGCAGCTCCGGTGGGCACGGTTTGCATAAAAAGCGCAGGATTTGGCCGCGATTCACCGCTGCGATGGCCGCCTCGACCTCGGCCTGTCCGGTCAAGAGCATGCGCGAGGTGAGCGGTGCGATCTCGCGCGCGCGCGCCAAGAAGGACGCGCCGTCGAGCTCCGGCATGCGCATGTCCGAGAGCACGACCGCGAATGCCGGCTCTTGCTCCAAGATCGAGAGCGCACGAATGGGATTGGTCTCCGTCGTGATCTCGAACTGATCGAACAAGGTGCGCTCGAGGCCGTCGAGCACGCGCTGCTCGTCGTCTACGCACAAGATGCGGCGATTGCTGGCGTGAGTCATGTGAGAAATTCCCGGGCGTCGGCGAGCGCTTTGCTCGCGCCGATGCGTGTGATGTATTCGGGGTTCGGCTCTTCAGCGTGAACCAAACACGATGCGAGCCACACGATTTGCGGCAAACCGAGGCGCTCGTAGGCGTTGCGCTCGGGCGCATGGTGGTTGGCGACGGCTTCGACCACGCGGTAGGGCAAACCCCACAAACCCAACAGAAACGCGCCGACTTCGGCGTGCGTGACCGCGCCGAGCCCGAGCTCGTGCGCGTGCGCGTGTGCGCGCTCACGGTCGGCGATAGGGTCGCGCTGAGTGTGGCGGGCGAGCACGAGCTCACCGATGTCGCAGACCAGGCCGCACATGAACGCGGTATCCGCGTCCTCCGTACCTTTGGCGATGCGCGCGGCGAGCTTGGCGATCGAGAGCGAGCGGTTTTGCAAATCTTCGATCGCGCGTGCGGAAGGCGTGCCCGACTTGCCGAATGCCTCGAACGCGCCGATGCCGAGCGCCAAGTTGCGAATCGTCTTGAGTCCCAGGCGAATCACGGCAGTTCGAACGTCCGTCACGTTCGAGCCGCTCGAGAAGAACGACGAGTTGGCGACTTGGAGCAGCTTGCTGCTCATTGCAGGATCTTGACGCACGATGTGCTCGACCGTTTCGGCGGAGGTGCTTTCGCTGGCGAGCGCGCGGTTGAGCTCTTCGAACAAGCGCGGCGCAGACGGCAAGTGATCGATTTTGCCGACTTGCGCCTGCAAGCGTTCGTCGTTGAGCCAGGATTTCAGCGCTTGCGTGCGTTCGATCACTTGCTTGAGCGTGTCCGAGCTGCACGGCTTGCTCAGGAATTGATGCGCGACGCGCACGACTCGCAGCGCGGCGGCTTCGTCGGTTTGGCCGGAGAGCACGATACGCACGATTTGCGGATACTTCTCGCACACGCGCGTCAGTAGCGTCGCGCCGTCCATGCCCGGCATGCGCATGTCGGAGACGATCACGTCGACCGGCGCCAGCTCGAGCTCGGCCAGCGCAGCGACGCCGTCGCCGGAGAAGCTCACTTCCCAGTCCAGATCGAGCTGAAACAGCGAGCGTTCGATCGCTTCCAGGACGCGCGGCTCATCATCGACGAAGAGCACCTTCATCTCATGCTCCTTCACTCACGCCGTGTGGGCGCTCGAGCGGCAACCGGATCACGAAAGTCGTCCCGACCCCGCGCTCGGTCTCGAAGAAGATGTTTCCGCGGTGCTTGTCCACGACCACGGAATAGGCGATGGCGAGTCCTTGGCCCGTGCCCTTGCCGACCTCCTTGGTCGTAAAAAATGGCTCGAATACACGGGGTCTGGCGGCTTCAGGGATGCCTGCGCCATCGTCGCTCACGCGCAGCTCGACGGTTTCTTCGTGCTGCTGGCCGGTGATCGTGATCTTGCCTTTGCGCGTGGCGCCCCCTTCGGTCACCTCGCCGATTGCGTGCGCCGCGTTGACGATCAAGTTGAGGATTACTTGGTTGAACTCGTTGCGCAAGATTGGAACGAGCGGGAGATCGGGATCCAAATTGACTTCGACTTCTGCGACGTACTTCCACTCGTGACGTGCCACGGCTACGGTGGACTCGATGGCCTCGCGCAAATTCGCTGGGCGCTTTTCGACCCCGCTCGGATGCGAAAACTCTTTCATTGCATGCACGATCGAACCGATGCGTCCGAGGCCTTCGAGCGCTTGCTCCAGCGCACGGGGCAGCTGTTTGGCGACGTAGTCGAATTTGGCTTTGGCTCTGGTTTTCTCGGCGTTTTGCACGAGCTCGGGCTCGAGCGAAGCCGCTTTGGCCGCTTTGACCACGGCTTCGGCGGCAGCGAACGCTTCGAGCAGACCGCTGACCGCGCGCTGCGCGAACACGGTGTTGTCCGAGACGTACTGTGTCGGCGTGTTGATCTCGTGGGCAATGCCCGCAGCCAATTGCCCGATGGCTTGGAGCTTCTCGGCTTGGAGTAGCTTGGCTTGAGTGCCGCGGAGCTCCGCCAGCGCTTGGGCGAGCTGCTCTTTCTGTGAATTGATCTCGAGCGTGCGTGACGCGATCATTTTCTCGAGCGAGATGTTTTGCTCGAGCACCCAAAACGCGGAATGACCGTCGGTGGTTGCGGCTTCGACGCGCTGAATCAAGACACGGATGGTCTTCTCACGCGCCTTGAGCTTGCGCTCGAGCGCCTCGACCTTGAGCAAAAGCTCGGCGGAAGACAGATCTTGGTTTGCGATCGCGCTCATCCGCTTCCGAGCGCGATCGCGCTGAAGGTTTGATTCACGTAAATCGCGTCGAACTGCTCGCCGTAAGTGTTGAAGCCGACGACGGCATTTTTCGCCAAAAAGCCGCCGATTTCGTCGAGCGTGCCGCGTTTTTCGAATTCCATGCGCCGGAGCACGCAGTCGCAGGCAATCACCACGGCGGGCTCGCCGATGCGTTCGCGCGCACGCGCGAAGTCCCGTTCCAGCGCGCCGAGCGGCTCGGTGCTCGACCCGAGCGTGAGCACGGTGCCTTCCTCCAAAGCACAAAACGAAAGTAAGCTCTTGTCCGGGTTCATGCGCCGGAGCACGCGGATGAAGTGATCGCCGCCGCTCTGAATCATCACCGGATTCTGTGAAAAGAGAAATGACCCGAGCTCATCCAGATCGACACCGAGCATCTCGGCGTATGCCTCGGCGGCGGGCTCGCCGTTGAACTCGTGCACGATGCGGCGCTCCGGATCGGCAGCGGTGACCACCAGTTTGTGCCGCGTCGGCACCACGTGTTGCACCTTCAGCGTAGTGAAGGGCAATGTGGTTTCGAACAGTAGGAAGAGCGCAGCATCGCGCACGAATTTTCCGTCGTGGTAGACGTGAGTCGCACGAAACGCGAGCTCGTCGGCTGCGGAGCCACCGATCAGCGGAACGTTGCCGAGCGATTGATAGAGCGAGGCCGCGAGCCGCTCCTCGGCACCGGACAACCCGTCTACGAAAACCAGGCCGAAGGCGCGTCGTTTCCCGCGCTCGACCAAGCTCGACATCGCCGTGAATGCGACTTCCGCGGCGCGCGCCTGACATTGGCCGAGCGGCGAAATGAGGTACGGCCGCATCGCGAGCTCGCTGCTCTCCAAACTGACGGCGGTGATGCCGCCGCTGCTCGTGTAGCCCCCTGCGCCAATTTGTCCCGCCGTAGTGCACGCACCGACCGGCGAGGGAAACGCACGCGCAATTTCGCGACCGAGCGCGTCCAGATCGTAGCTTGGTGAGCAGAAGAGCAAGCTCGCACTCGATCGCAGTGGCGCGAGCTTCTCGCGCAGCTCCGACACGGCTTCGGCCGGGCTGGTCCGCGTGGTGTGTGCGTGTCGCACGACGAGTCGCTGCTCGATTCCCACGGATCTCGAAACGGCACAAACTCGGAGACGCTTAACTGTGCGCGCGTGTCGGCGTGCAGCACGATGGTGATGGCGAGAGTCGCGCATCGAGTTTGGCCGGTTGCTTGTCCGTAAAAGCTACGCGCGCGAATCGAGCGGGCGGCAATGCGGAAACACCGCGAGCGACCGGCACGGAGGTGATATCGTCGAGGCATGGGTGAGTCCGAGCCGCGCGCCGCGCCGGAGTCGGCCAGGATACTTCTGGTCGACGATGACCAAAGTATCCTGACGGTTTTGCAACGCGCGCTCGCGGTTCCCGGAGTCGAGGTTGTCGTGGCCAGCACTGGCGCGGCGGCGCTCATCGAGCTCGAAAAGCAGCGCTTCGACGTTGTCGTGAGTGATGTGCAAATGCCGGAGATGAACGGCCTCAAGCTGCTGCGCGCGGTGCGCGAGCACGATCTCGATTTGCCGGTGGTGCTCATGACTGGGCATCCAGAAGTGAAGGGCGCTGCCGCTGCCGTCGAGCACGGCGCGTTTCAGTATCTGATCAAACCGGTGACCGTCGAACGGCTGCGAACGCTCGTGGAAAAAGCGAAGAACTCGGGCCGCATCGCGCGGCTCAAGCGAGAATGCGCGGAGGAGTTCGGCAGCGGCTCGTTCTTCGCGGGCGACCGCGCAGGCATCGAGAACAAGCTAGAAAAAGCGCTCCAATCCTTGTCCATCGCGTATCAACCCGTGGTGCACGCACGTGAAGGGCAAGTGTACGGTCACGAAGCGCTGATGCGCTCTGCAGAGCCGGCTTTGCCGCACCCCGCGGCGGTATTGAAGGCCGCGGCGCGCATCGGTCGCTTGCACGACGTGGGCCGGGTCGTGCGCGCGCTCTGTGCGCCGCAAGCGCTGATCGCGGCCAGCTCCCAGCAGTATTTGTTCGTCAACGTGCATCCGGAAGAGCTACTGGATCCGGCGCTGTATTTGCCGAACGAGCCGCTTTCCCGCGCCGCGAGCCATGTGATTTTGGAGCTGACCGACCGCGCCTCGCTCGAGCACGTCACCGATGCCGAGCAGCGCGTCGAACGCTTGCGCGCGCTGGGCTACCGGATCGCGCTCGATGATTTGGGCGCCGGACAAGCCGGGCTCGGCACGTTCAATCGTCTCGAGCCCGAGTTCGTGAAGCTCGATTTGTCGCTCGTGCGCGGCGTGCACCGCGATCCGAGCAAGACCAACATCGTGCGTTCGCTCGCGCGCGTGTGCCACGACATGGGAAAAAGCGTGATCGCCGAAGGCGTCGAGACAGCGGACGAACGCGCCGCGTTGATCGACGCCGGTTGCGATCTGCTGCAAGGCTATTTGTTCGGCCGACCGTCGCCCAACGCGGAATACGCGGAAACGCATTAGAAAACGCGATTCGGTCGAGCCTCTACGCGCTCGCTGGGTGGAGCGCGCTCGGCGCGCGCAGTGGCAACCCGATGCGGAACGTCGTGCCCGCGCCTTCGGTAGTATCGAATGAGAGTGTGCCCTGGTGTGCATCGACGACGATGCTGCGCGCGAGCGAGAGACCTTGGCCCGTCCCTTTGCCGACGGGCTTGGTCGTGAAAAACTGATCGAAGACTTGGTGCTGGATGCGCTCGGGGATGCCGACGCCGTTGTCCGAGATCGCGATCACCACCATGTCGTTTTCGACGCGCGAAGAGACGCGGATCTTTCCGTCTGCGCCGCGCTGCGCTTCGCTGATCGCGTGCGCGGCGTTGACGACGAGGTTCAGAAATACCTGATTCAATCGGCCCGGAAAACACGGGATATCGGGCACTTCGCCGAGGTCGGTCTCGACCGTGGCGACCGATTTGTATTCGCTTTGCGCGACGACGAGCGTATCGCGCAGCCCTTGATTCACGTCCCCCGGTGTCTTCTCGCCTTCATCGACGTGGGCGAACGACTTCATCGCGCGCACGATGCTCGAGACGTGCGCGACGCCGGATTTTGCGTCCGTCAGTGCTTTGGGCGCGTTTTTGAGCACGTACGCGAGCTTCAGTCGTTTTGCGTTGGCCTCGAGTAGCTGGGCGATCTCGGCGGGGGAGTGCGTTTCCGGCGCGGCCAGCGCGGCTTGCAGGCTCGAAATTTGGTCGTCGAGCGCGGCGAACGCGCGCTCGAGAAAATCGATGTTGTCGCCGATGTATTGCATCGGCGTGTTGATCTCGTGCGCGACGCCGGCGGAAAGCTGCCCGATTGCTTCGAGCTTTTGCGCGAGGCGTAGCTCACGTTCGAGCCGCTCGCGCGTGCTCACTTCTTCTTGCAAGTCCGTGTATGCAGCGCTCAGAGCGGACGTGCGCTCGTTTACCAAATTTTCGAGATTCTCGCGGTGTTGCCGCAGCTCGGCCTCACGTTGCTGCAAATCTCCGAGCATCTCGTTGAATGCGTCCGTGAGCGCGCCGAGCTCGTCTTTGCTGGTTTTGGTGGCGCGTAGCGAGAAGTCTTTTTCGCGGCGCACCTTATCGGCCAAGCCCGCGAGCGAGACGACGCTGCGCGTGATCCCGCGGCCCGTCGTGATCGCGAGCGCGAGTGAAATCAGAAGCACGGCGCTCGCCAGAATTTCGCCGAAGCGCGCGGCACGCCGCGCCTCAGCCACTTTGCCGTGCGCGGTTTGCAGCACGTGTGCGGCGTGGTGTCGCTTTACCTCGGTCAAATCCTCGATCTTGCGTTGCTCGGTCCGAAACCAGTCGTCCACGTCGACATCGAGGCCGCCCTCGGTCGCTTCTAGCGCTTTGCGCAGCATTTCGCTCGCTCGCGCAGACGCATCGCGAGCCATCGCTGCGCGATAATCCGCGACTTGCTCGGGCGTGGCGAAGCTTTCGAGGGTCGCGATGTGCACGCCGCGCTCGGTGACCAGCGTGACTAGCGAGCGATACGAGCCCGGCGCGAACTCCCCGCGAGCGAACGTATGGCTCAAAACCGCGTGAATGCGCGAGTCGCAGGCTTCGACTTGCATGACCGCGACGAGCGAAGAAATCGCGCGCAAGAGCTCGGCGTCCCCGCTCGAGCGAGTCAGCGCGGCAGTCGCGTCGATCAAAGCTGCGTCGATTTCATCGTAGTAGCGCAGCGTTTGGTCAATGGCCGCGGAGTTGTCCGCGAGCGTGCTGCGGATGGTGCCGGCTTTTCGCAGAGAGACATCTGCCGTAGCCAAATCGCCGCGCAGATGCAGGGGTAGCCGCTCCACGTCGCGTGCGCCGAGGAAGGCGTCCATCGCTTGCACGGCTGCGTCGGTCTTTGCTTCTTGTGACGTGAGCTCGTGCTTCGCGGCTTCGAGCGCGGCGAGGCGTGGCTCCTCGGAGTCGGCGAGGCCGATCGTGAGCGCGGCGAGCGCGCGCTCGGTTTCGAGCTCTTCGACCGCGGCGCTGATGTGCGTGGAGAGCTGCGCCAGGTCCTCGATCGAGCCAATCGCGTCTGCCGAGCGTTGACGTTCGTGGGCTCGCTCCGTGATCTGCGTCGCGAGCAGGAGCGCGCCGATTACGGGCACGCCCGCCAGCACTGCTAGCTTGAGTGAGATTTTGCGAAGAGCCGAGAGCATGCGCCCGCAGGTCGAAACGGCACGGCCGGCCTTCGAATTGAGGCTAGTGCTGTTTGGCTAGAGTCGGCATCAGCCGTTAGAAGGCTCGGGCAGCTCCGCCTTTTGGTGCTGCCAAAAAGCCGGTAGCAGCGGAATACACGCGAGCACGCAGGCGACGCACATAAGCCCGCCCCAGCGAATCGAGCGGGCGAGCCCGAAGCGCTCGGCCATGAACCCCGCGCGCGCGTTGCCCAGCAGTGGACCGCTCATGTACGAGAGCTGCTCGATGCCCGCCATGCGTCCGCGCAGCTCCGAAGGAATGGTCTCGTTCCAAATAGTCATGCGGAACAGGCCGCTCACCATATCGGCCGCGCCGGCGAGCGCGAGGCACGCGAACGCGACGGGCAGTGAGCGCGCGTAGCCGAGCGCGATGATCGAAATTCCCCAGCCAGTGGCGGCGATCACCACCGCGGCACCACGGCGCTTCACGTTCTTGGTCCAACCGCTGAAGAGCGTGACGACGATGCTGCCGAAGCTCATCGCGCTGTACAAATAGCCGGCGGCGCTCGAGCCGCCCCATTGCGCGGCGAGCGCGGGAAATACGGCCATCGGCATGGCGAAGGTCATCGCGACGATGTCGACGACGTACGTGCCGATCAGCTCCGGGCGACTCGCGGCGTAGGACAGACCTTCGAGGATGCTCGAGATGCCTGCGCGTGGCGCGTTTTCGGCGGGCGGAATGCCGCGAATCAACGAAAGCGCGAGCAATGAAGCTGCGAAGGTGAGGCTGTCCGCCAGGAACGTATAAGAGATTCCGATCGACGCGATGCACAAGCCAGCCAGTGTTGGCCCCGCGACGGCGGCGGCTGTGCTGCGCAGGGAGCTCAGCGCGGACACGGCGGCCAGATCATCGACTGGGACCAGTTTCTGCGTCAGCGACTCGAGCGCCGGCCGATGAAAACCGTTCACTGCCGAGGCGAAGGCCGCGATCGCGAACAGCACGGCCACGCTCGGATGAGCCAGCTTCGCGTTCACGAACAGCGCGAGTGACGCGAGCATCAACAGGGCTTCCGACCCCAAGAGCAGCCGACGGCGATCGACGGCATCCGCGACGGCTCCCCCCCACAAGGACG
>FTDA01001195.1_pt1 | contig 15982 bp, 15 predicted proteins | sample 1639731 | NCBI WGS metagenome assembly FTDA01 (sample SAMEA3914869, study PRJEB12502) | metagenome | biome: forest; material: soil | place: USA | collected 2012-03-12 | depth 0.1 m
ATGTTCAGCGAGGCCTGCCCGATGAACGGCAGCAAGTCGACTCCGCTCACACCAGCGACCTCACTACTGTAACGCTCGACCATGCGCGTGCAACCCCCGCCCGCGGGGATCAACCCGACGCCCACCTCGACCAAGCCCATGTAGGTCTCGGCGTGCGCCTGACAGGCGTCCGCGGCCATCGCCACCTCGGCACCACCCCCGAGGGTGTACTGAAATGGAGCCGCGACGACCGGCACCTTCGCGTATTTGAGGCGTTGCAGCGCGCCTTGCAGTGACGAAACCACGCCTTCGATTTGGTTCCACGCCTTCGACTGCGCGGCCATCGCGATCAACATCAGGTTCGCGCCGGCGCAGAAGTGCTCGCCGCCGTTGCCGATCACGATTGCTTGAAACGCTTTCTCCGCGATCGCCGGCGCTTCGTTCAGCATCGCGATCACTTGGTCATCGAGCGTGTTCAGTTTGGTGTGGAACTCGACGCACAAGACGCCGTCGCCGAGGTCCACGAGCGTCGCGCCGTGGTTCTTTTTGACGACGCGCGTCGGGTCGCTCTTCAGCAAATCCAGCCGAATTTGCTTGGGTTCGACCGGGATTGGCTTGGCGGCTTGGGCTTTGCCGTCGAAGTACGTGGGCGCGCTGGTGCCACCTTCGTAGAAGCTGGTGCGGCCAGTGGCGAGCATTTGCTCGACCCACTCGGGCACGGCGATGCCGTCTTGCTTCATCTTCGCGACGGACTCGCTGACGCCGATCGCGTCCCACGCTTCGAACGGACCGAGATCCCAGTTGAAGCCCCAACGCATCGCTTGGTCGATGCTGACGATATCGTCCGCGATTTCACCGAGCCGGCGCGCGCTGTACACGAGCGAATTCGCCAGCACCGTCCAGGCGAACTTGCCGGCGACATCCTCCGAGTACACGAGCTTCTTCAGCCGCTTCTTGGGATCCTCTTCGTTCTTGATCGCGCCGAGCGAATCGAAGCGGACTTTTTCTTGCGGGCGGTAGTCCTTGGTTTTCAGATCGTAGACCTGCAAGTCATTGCCGACCTTCTTGTAAAAACCACCCGCGGGCGATTTGCGCCCGAGCCTGCCGGCGGCCACTAAATCGCGCACGAACTCCGGCACTTCGAAGACGCTGCGCGCTTCGTCCTTCGTCAGTGAATCGAAGCAATTTTTGGCGACGTGCACGAGCGTATCGATGCCCACCAAATCCCCGGTGCCGAACGCGGCGCTGCTCGGCCGCCCCATCGGCTTGCCCGTGATCTTGTCGACGACCTCGATGCTCAGCCCCGCCTCGAGCATCTTGTGCATCGTCAGCATCATCGAATACACGCCGATGCGGTTCGCGACGAAGTTGGGCGTGTCTTTGGCGAACACCACGCCTTTGCCCAAAAATTCCCCGAATTCCTCCATCCGATCCATCACCGAAGGATCGGTCTCCGGCGCTTTCGCCAGCTCCAAGAGCCGCATGTAACGAACCGGGTTGAAGAAGTGCAAAACCAGGAAGCGGCTCTTCAGCGCCTGGGGCAGCACCTCGCTCATCGCGGCGATGCTGAGACCGCTGGTATTCGAGGCCAGGATCGCATCCGGCCGCACGTGGGGCGCGATCTTCTCGAACAGGTGCCGCTTGATCTCGAGGTTCTCGACCACGGCTTCGACGATCAAGTCACACTCTTTCAGGCGCTCGAGGTGATCCTCCAAATTCCCGGGCTTGATCAGGCGCGCCGCATCCGGCGTGAAGAACGGCGCGGGCTTGGCTTTGAGCGCCTTTTCCACGCCGCCTTCCGCGAAGCGATTCCGCGCCTTCGGATTGTTTTTTTCTTCCGGTTTCAGATCCGGCGGCACGATGTCGAGCAGGTGCGTGACGATGCCGGCGCCCGCAAAGTGTGCGGCGATGGCACTGCCCATGACGCCCGCCCCGATGACGCCTGCGGTTTGGATTCGGTCAGCCATTGCCGACTATCTTGGGGCTTCGCGCGCGCCATCGCTAGCTCCAAAAGCCCGCCCGGTGGGCCGAAAAACTAGACCTACAGTGTCGGCATTTCTCGGTTTATGCGGCTTGTCGCGGAGCGCGCTCAGCGCGTCTGCAACAAGCGCGAGAGCCGTTTCTCGATGCCCGCTGCATCGTACGGCTTCGTGATGTACGCGACGCCGAGTCGCCGCGCGACCTCGGCGATGTCGTGACTCGCCGACGCGAGCAGCACCGGGACGACGATGCCGTGCTCGCGCATTTTTTCGATCAGCGTTTCTCCGTCCATCACCGGCATCATCAAGTCCAGCACGAGGGCGTCGAAGCATTCGCGCGCGAGCAGCGCGAGCGCGTCCGAGCCGTGTACGGCAGTCGAGACTCGATGATTGTCCGAGAGCGCCGTAGCGAGCGCTTCGAGAATATCGATGTCGTCATCGACGATGAGTAACCGGCTCATGCGGGTACCCACAAGGTAACTCAATATTACGAGCTAGACACGGAATCTCGAGCCGAGCGGCTCGCGCTCAGTTCGCTCGGGTGGCGGGCCAGCCGCCGTCGCTCGCGACTTCGGACGCGCTCGGGACTCTCACTCAACTGGGTGGGGTGTCGTAACGACGGCGCGCGAGAGGCGCGCGACCGCGCTCGCGAACGCGGCCGGCTCGATCGGCTTGGCAAAATGCAGCTGAAATCCTTCGGCGAGCGCGCGACGTTTGTCTTCGTTGCGAGCGTAAGCAGTCACGGCCAAGGCCGGAACTCGCTGCGCTCGCTCGTCCGGCAAGGCGCGGATCGTGCGCATCAGCTCATAGCCGTCCATGCCCGGCATCCCGATGTCCGCCACGAGCACGTCCGGGATATCCCGCTCAATGATGGACAGCGCTTGCTCACCCGAGGAAGCCGACAGGGTGGTGGCCTCGCATTTTTCCAGAATCCGCACCACGAGATCGCGCGAGTCGTCGTCGTCATCGACGACCAGCACGCGGATGCCGCGCAGCTCTGGAATCTCGATCAGGCTCGGCGCGTGCTGCGGTTGGTTCGCGAGTGAAGGTCGCGGCGCGGGTGACGCGCGCCGCCCGGCAAAGGGCAGACGCACCGTAAACGTCGAGCCGCGCCCGACGCCCGGGCTCGCGACCATGATCGTGCCGCCGTGCAGCTCGACCAAGTGGCGTGCGATGGCGAGGCCGAGCCCGAGGCCGCCGTGTCGACGCGCGAAGCTGCCGTCCGCTTGGCGAAAACGATCGAACACGAAGGGCAGGAACTCCGGCGCGATGCCCTGGCCCGTGTCCGAGACCACGATCTCGATGTTCGCGCCGGTGCGTCGCACGGCGACGTGGATGGTGCCGTGCTCATCGGTGAACTTCGTCGCGTTGGACAGCAAGTTCCAAACGATTTGCTGGACGCGCACGGCGTCCCCCAAGATTTGGCCGGCTTCGGCGTCGAGCTCGACCTCGAGCCGAATGCGCTTGGCCTCGAGCGCCGGCTTCGCGCTCTCGAGCGCCGAGCTGACGACGCGGATCGGCTCCATCGGCTGCACGTCGAGCCGCATCTGGCCCGAGATGATGCGTGAAACGTCCAGCAAATCCTCGACCAAGCGCGACTGCGCGAGCACGTTGCGTTGGATCACGGCGATGCCGTGATCCAGCTTTTCACCACTGACCGCGTTGTTGGCCAAGAGCTGCGACCAACCGAGCATCGAGTTGAGCGGTGTGCGGAGCTCGTGCGAGACGGTGGCCAAAAATTCGTCCTTCGCGCGGCTCGAAGCTTCCGCCTCGCGCCGCGCGTGCTCCGCCAACGCCCGCGCTGCGCGCTCCGCGTCCAAGAGACTCGTGCGGTCGATCTCGGCGCGCTTCCGCGCCGTGATGTCGACCAGCGAGACGACGCAGCCGAGGATGTGCGCGGACTCATCCGTTTCACCCTCGAGCAGCGGCGCGGCCGTGCACAAGAACGAACGCTCTTGGCCGTCCGGTCCTGGGAGCGAGAGCTCCACGCTCGCCGTCGTCTCGCCGTCCAGCGCGGCGCGCACGGGGTGTTTCGCCGAGCCCGGCAAAATACAGGGAAATGCGCGGAAAAAAGAGCGACCGAGCACGCTCGCGCCCAAGATGCCGCGCGCGGCCTCGCTCGCGCGAATCACGATCCCATCCACGTTGCAGACCACGATGGGCTCCGCGCTCTGCTCCAGGATCGTGTTCGCGAGCCGTTCGGATGCGACGATCTGCTCGTTCCGTTTTTGCTCCGTGAGATCCGTGACGATCACCGACGCGCCATCACCCTCACCCGGATCGTTGCGCGACACGGAGAGGTACGCCGGCAGCTCGCTGCCGCTGCGCGTGAGCAAGAGCAGCTCTCCGCTCACGGGCTGAGTGCGCGCGCGATCGAGCAGCTCGATCAGGGCAGCCCTTTGTGCCGAAGACACGAAATCCTGCAGCCGAGCGCCGATGGTGGCCTCGAGGTTCGCGCCGACCATGCGCGCGAAGGCGGCATTCGAATAGACGATCACGCCGCCCGCGCTGACGAGCACCGCGCCTTCGCTCATCGTCTCGACGAGCTTTCGATAACGCTGGTCGGCGCCTTCGAGCGCGTAGACTTTGGGCCCATCGGTCGTGGAGACGACGAGCGCCTCGACGTGCCCGTCGCGGATCGCGGCGAGCGTCGATTCGGCCTCTTCTAGCCGAACCAACAGCGCTTCGACGTCGTCCGTAGGCGCGCGGCTAGGTGTGTCGTTTTTTCGCTGCGACATGGTGCTTGGGCTTCAAGCCGAGGCCGGCGAGCACACGCTCTTCGTCGGCCAAGTCTCCCACGATTTTGCGCATGGGGTCGGGGCATTTCTTGATCAAAGTCGGCACGGCGATGATCTGCTCCTGGCGCGCCAGTTCGGGTTGTTGAAATACGTCCACGACGCTGAGCTCGTAGCGCTCCTTCAGGTGCTGATCGCACAGCGCGTGCACAGTCTCGACGAGACGTCCTGACGCAGGTGTGCTGCCTGCGATGTACAAACGCAGCACATAACGCTCCGCGGGCGCGCGGCGCGAAGCGGCTTCGAACTCCTCGGTCGAGGACTTGGGTTCGGTCACGTGCTCTTTCGTTTGGATTTCGCCTTGGATTTGAGAGGAATCAGGTTCAGCCCGACGATCACGCGCTCGGTGTTGGCCAAGTCCCCGATGATCTTCTTCACCGGTGGAGGCAACTGTCGCACCAACGTCGGAATGGCGATGATTTGATCACCACTCGCGAGGGTTGGGTTCTTGAGCAAATCGATCACCTCGATGGTGTAGCGACCCTGCAGGTGCTCTTCGCAGATCCGCTTCAAGTTTTGGAAGGCCTGGAGGCACTTCGGCGTCTCACCCGCGACGTAGAGCCGTAAGTTCCAACGCTCTTCCGTGGCGGAATTGTCGGCATCGAATGCTTTGAATCGACCGCTGCTGCTGGTCGGCATCACACACGCTCCGTGCCATTCCCGGTTTTCCCGGAGTTCGTTCGCAATTGAGCCAGGCTTTGGCGGTCGCTGAGCAAATTCGCCGCGCTCTCTTGGGTCTGCCGCAACTGACGACGTGCCTCGTCCTCTTGCGCCGCGAGCTCGGCGCGCAGCGTCGAAATCTGCGCTTCGACGGTGGCGCGTTTGAGCTCGAGCGCTCGTTCTTGGCGTTCGCGCTCATCCTCGGTCCGCGCGTGCTCGCGCGAACGACGTCGCTCTTCCGCCGCTTTCGCGGAGCCGAGCAGGACGCCATCCGGTCCCGAGTACACGTCTGCGAGCGTGAGCCCCTTGTCCGAAATCAAGAGCTCGCGGACTTGATTGGAGTGACTCATCCCGCGCGACTTGATGAGGTAGAGCGTGCGATTGCGCTCGCCGCCGAGCTCGAGATCTCTGACTTCGATCCAGGTGTCGATCAACGATGAGATGCCGACGTCCGTCTGCGCGCCGCTCAGCGGCGTAGTGAGGTACGTGAGTAGCCCAGTAATCCCCTGCATCTTCAGCCAGTCGAACAAGCGAATCAGCATCGCCTTCACTTGTTGCGTAGTGCCGGCGCTCATCAAGCTCGAGATTGGGTCGAGCACGACGGCGTGTGGCTTGAATACCGAGATCGCCTTGTGCATCGACACGAGGTGCATCTCGAGCCCGTAGTAGCTCGGCCGGGTCGCGCGGATCTCGAGCAAGCCTTGCTGCTTCCACTTGGCCAAGTCGAGCCCGACCGAGCGCATGTTGCGTTCGATCTGCGCGGGCGACTCTTCGAACGCGAACATCATGCAGCGCTCGCCGCGCCGGCACGTGGCGTCGATCAGGTGCGCGGCGACGATGCTCTTGCCGGTTCCGGCCGAGCCTGAGATCAAGATCGCGCTATTGCGGAAGTAGCCGTCCCCACCGAACATGCGGTCGAGCCCCGGAATTCCCGTCGACACTCGCTCCGAGCTCACGTCGTATTCGAGTTGCAAGCTGGTGGCCGGCACGACGGAGAAGCCCGAATCATCGATCAAGAATGGATATTCGTTGGTGCCGTGCGTGCTCCCGCGATACTTGACGATGCGCAGGTAACGCGTCGCGGCTTGGTCGAGCACGTTCTGCGTGAGGAGCACCACGCAGTCGGACACGTATTCCTCGAGCCCCTGCCGCGTGAGCATATCTTTGCCCGCTTCACCCGTAACGATGGCGGTGAGCCCTTGTTCTTTCAGCCAACGGAACAAGCGCTGAATCTCGGCGCGCAGGGTGCTTTGATCCTGCAGCCCACCGAAGAGGACCTCCAGCGTGTCGATCGCGATGCGCTTCGCGCCCACCGTCTTGATCGCGTGCTCCAAGCGCACGAAGAGGCCATCGAGCGAGTAGCCGCCGGCCTCCTCGATCTCGTTCGGGTCGAGGTGCACGTAGTCGACCGCGACTTTCTTCTCTTCTTGGAGTCGCTTCAAATCGAAGCCCAAGCTCGCGACGTTGCGCGCGAGATCGGAAATCGATTCTTCGAAGGTGACGAACACGCCGGGCTCGCCGATCTCGGAGCCGCGGACGATGAACTCCGCCGCAAAGATCGTCTTGCCGGAGCCGGGGCCGCCGCAGATCAAGGTCGCGCGGCCCTTCGGCAAACCGCCGTCGGTGATTTGATCGAAGCCTGTAATTCCGCTGGGAGTCTTCTCGACTCCAGCGTGAGTCGTTGAGTTTTCCGCCATCCGTTCGACGGCCGAATATTGCAGAAGATGTGCCGAGCATCCGTCCCGATAAACCCCGAATTTGCGGGGTTTTTGTGTGCAATTTCGCCTCAGGGTGGCGCGCTCGCGCGCAAAACGGTCACAGCGAGAGTGCGCCGCTCCGGTGTGCCCGCTTGCGTTCGGCGCGACTCTTCTCCAGAGAGAGTCGCCTCTTCATTTCATAGAGAAGCGGCGTGAGAATGAATCGTCGTTACCGATTGTTGGACGCCGCATGTGCCTGAGTGTGTGTGTGCTCACGAACCGAAATCAAAATGCGAAATCATTGCGCTCGTGTCGTTTACGTACTCCGTTCGTGAGCGAACGTTTTAGGGCTTGCTCCGCGCAGCGCCCGGATCAAAGCTGGGCTTCGTGATGACTAGTCGCCGCGGATCCGGAGCTCGGAACCTATCGCAGGTTCACCGCGTGTTGATCGTGGATGACAATCATGATTCGGCGGAGCTCGTCGCGTTGATCGTCGCGCGTGAAGGTCACCAAGTGCGCGTCTCGCACGACCCGCGCGAGGCGATTCCTTCTGCGGTTCAGTTCAAGCCGGACATCGCGTTCTTGGATATCGGCTTGCCGGGCATGGATGGCTACGAGCTCCTGCACGCGCTGCGCAGCAAGCCGGAGCTGAGCGGCTGCAAGTTCGTGGCCGTGACGGGCTACGAAGAGCTCGCGCAAAATCCTGGTCTTGGTTTCGACGCGCACTTGGTGAAGCCGATCGATATCGCAGCGCTCGTGGCGCTCGTCTCGAACGCGCCAGCAGGCGAAGAGCTGGGCAAGCCAGCCTCCGCCTGAGTCGCTGCCGCGCTGCTTCGTTTCCGCGCTGCCCTCAGGCAGCGGTCGTGCGCGCGAGTTCCCGGCGATAAAGCTCGGTTTCTTCGCGCAAAGCGCGTGCGACTGCGGGGCGCATGCGCATTTTATCCATGAACGCGGCGATCGGCGCGAAGCGCTCGAATTTCACCGGCACGACCATCGACCAGTTGAGCACGGCGAACAAATAGCCGTCCGCGATGCTGAAGCGATCGAGCAAGAACTCGCGCCCGCTCAATTGAGCCGAGAGCCAGCTCAAGCGCGACTCTTCTTTCGCGAGCGCGTACGCCTTCACGGCTTCCGGCGAGCTCTTGTCCAAGAGCGGGACGTACAGCGCTTTGTGCAGCTCGGTCCCGATGAAGCAAAGCAGTTGCTGCAGTCGCGCACGGCCGAGTGGATCTCGCGGCGCGAGCTCGGCCTCGGGAAAGCGCTCGGCGACGTACTGCAGCACCGCGGCGTTCTCCGCGATGAGCGCGCCGTCCTCGAGCACCAGCGCGGGCACGAGCCCGAGGCCGTGCACCTCGTAGTAGTCCCGATTCTGCTCGGTGCGATGCGTCTTCGTGTTCACCTCCACGAATTCGGCGTCTGCGCCGGCCTCGTACAGGGCGATGCGCGTGGCGAGCGAGCAGGCGAGTGGCGAAAAATAGAGTTTCAACATGGCTTCCTCGTGGCTGATTCGGTGTGTGCCGATGGTTCGCAATCTGGGCAATTGAGCTGCGTGCGTCCAACGCATAAATTCGATATCCTCAATGCGTGAAACGCATACCCGAGCCGCCCAAGCCGAAACTGGATGTGCGCGATCTCGAGGTGCTGCTCGCGCTCGGTCGCGCGGGCAGCACGGTGCGGGCTGCGGCGGCGTTGCACCTGACGCAATCCGCCGTCAGTCGCGCCTTGCAGCTGGCGGAAGAGAAATTCGGACAACCGATCTTCCGACGCGGCGCGCGCGGTCTCGTGCCGACGGACGCGGGCAAGCGCTTGATCGCGGGCGCCGTGGAGCTGCTCGCGGAATGGGTCGAGCTCGAAGCGCGCGCTTGTGCCCCAGTGGACGAGCCGCTGCACGTGCGGCTCGCGTGCGAGTGTTACACGGCCTATCGCTGGCTGCCCTCCACGCTCGCCACGTTGCAACAAAGCTCGCAGCGCCTCACTGTCACCCTTGCGGTAGAGCATTCGCAGAGTCCGGTGCCCGCGCTGCTCGCCGGTGCGCTCGACGTGGCGCTCCTCACCACTTCGCCCGCGCGCGCGCCACTCGTCGAGCGCGCGCTGTTCTCGGACGAGATCGTGTTCGTGCTCTCGAAGGCGCACCCGCTCGCGGCGCGCCCGACGCTCACCCGCGCGGATCTCGAGGAAAACCCGCTGATCGCCTCGTCTCAGACCCCGAAGCCGGAGGCTGATTGGTTCAACAAGGCCGTGTTCGGGCGCGCCCGCGTGGCGCTCGAGTACCTGCGTTTGCCTCTCACCGAAGCGATCGTGGATGCCGCTCGCGCGAGCATGGGCATCGCGGTGCTCTCGGAATGGATCGCCGGCCCGTATCTCGAAGGCTCGGATTTGGTGGTGAGGCGAATCGCTGGGCGCCCGATTCGACGCCCTTGGCGGATCGCGTTCCGGCGTGAAGCAACGGAAGCCGCGCTGCGCTTGGCCTCGGTGCTCGAGCACGCGCCGCCGCGCGTCTACCCGAGCTGAACGGCGTCGAGACTTTCTGCGACTGCGTGGCGGGCGAGTCGAGCACGCTCGTGCGGCGACGCTCGCGTTTCGCGCGCGCCGCGCCGTCTGGCATCGAAGCTGCATTCGCCGGATTTCATGAGCGACATCATGACGACCGGTGGTTCTCGTCTGGCTGCGCCTGGGGCGCCGAGTAGAGCTCGAGCAGCTCGCGAGCGCGCGCTCGGGCGAGTAGCGATCGCGTTGCCGGTGCTCGGAGCGGGGCTCGGGGCGGCGCTCGCGTTCGGCGGAGACCGCAAATATCGCTCGCTCGGGCTGAGCGCGCTCGGCGCTTCACTCGGGCTCGGGTTCGCGCGCTGGCAGCTTGCGCGTTGGTTCACTGAGCAGAGCGCGTACGAGGTCGAGCTGCGCGATGGTGAGCTCGAAGTGCGCCGCTACGCGCCGGCCGCGCGCGCCGAGACCGTGGTCGAAGGGCTCGCGTGGCGCGAAGCGTTGAACGAAGGCTTCTCGCGCATCGCGGGCTACATTTTCGGCCAGGATCAATACGGCGAGAGCGAACGCATCGCGATGACGGCGCCGGTGACGGCGACCGTCGGCAACGGGCCGCGAGCGACGCGCACGGTCACGTTCACGCTGCCGCGCAATCGGCTGCTGTCTTCACTGCCGACGCCGAAGGATACGCGTGTCCGCTTACGCTACGTACCCGCGCGCCGAGTCGCCGTGCTCACGTTCCGCGGGCGCTACGGCGGTGATTTGCCCGCAAAGAAGCGCGATGAGCTCTTGGCGCGCGTGCGCCTCGCCGGTCTGCACGCGCTCGGTGAAGTGGTGTTTGCGGGCTACGATGCGCCGTCCACCTTGCCGTGGCTCCGGCGCAACGAGGTCCAAGTCGACTTGGCGCGCTGATCCTTTACTTCAGTCGATCGGTTCAGGCGGTGCGCCCGGCTCGGGCGGTATCGGAGCTGGATCGGGACCCGGACCGTCCGGCGGCGGATCGTCGATCGGCGGACGCGGCGCGCCGGGACCGTTCGGCATCGTGAGCGTGTTGAAAAATGGTTCTGCGAGCATGTGGGCTCTGCGCTGCAACAACCATTCCGCGGTGGCAGAGGCCTGCGTGAAATCAAGGCGCGCGCGTGCTCACTCCACGCGAAAAGCGTGCACCACCGTGTGCGTGTACGTTTTGCCAGGCTCGAGCAAGACGCTGTCCTTCCAAGCGGGCACGTTGATCGAGTTCGGGAATTTCTGCGATTCGAGGCACAAAGCGCCGTATTGCGGGTAGACCGCGCCGCCTTTGCCGCGCACGGTGCCATCCAAAAAATTTCCCGAATAAACCTGCAGCCCCGGCTGATCCGCAGACAACTCGAGCACGCGCCCAGACTTCGGATCCTTCAATTTCGCCACTGGGCGCAGTGCTTTCGGATCGCCGTCGATCACGTAATTCAGATCGTACCCGACGGGATGACCGCCCGCCTCCTTGAGATCTTTCCCGATCGGCTTTGCGCTCGTGAAGTCGAAGGGCGTGCCTTTGACGAGTTTGAGCGCGCCTTCCGGCACCGGATCGCCGGGCGTGTAGCGAGCGGCGTACAGCGTGAGCTCTTCATCCAAAATCGTGCCCGAACCCTGGCCGGCGAGGTTCCAATAGCTGTGGTGTGCCAGGTTCACGATCGTGGTCGTGTCCGTCGTCGCTTCGAACGCGACGCGCAGCTCGTCATTGTCCGTCAGCGTGTAAGTCACTTTCGCGCTGACCGTGCCCGGATAGCCTTCCTCGCCGGCTTTCGACACGTACTCGAAGACGACGGCAGTCGCGTTCGGCACGACCTTCGCCTCCCAAATCTGTTTGTCCCAACCTTGTTTTCCGCCGTGCAAGTGATTGGGCGGGTCGTTCGCGGCGAGCGGGTAACGTTTGCCCGCGAGCGTGAATTGAGCGTTTTTGATGCGGTTCGCGACGCGCCCAATGATCGCGCCGAAGTACGGGCTCGATTTCACGTACTCGTCCACGCGGTCGAACCCGAGCACGACGTCTGCGAATTGGCCGGTTCGATCCGGCACATCGAGCTCGGTCAACGTCGCGCCGTAGGTCATCAACTTCGCGGTCAGGCCGTGCTTGTTTTTCAGGGTGTAGAGCGAAATCGCGCGCTCGCCGACTTTGCCGAAATCACTTCGTGTCACCGCGAGCACGGCTTGCGGCGTGGGTCCGGCAGGCTGCGTCACCGCGATCGGCGCTGGCGGAGGCGGCGCAGGCACGACCGTGACTTGCTCGCCGGATTGTGGCGCCCCACACGCGAGGAGCGCGAGCACCGCGCACGCGCCAATCAGATTTCTCTTCATGGCTCGTATAGGTGTCGGGTTCCCTCGCGCTTGCTTCAAAAATCTCGATCCTGGTTCGCCGAGGTGCGATTGGTGATGCACGGAGCGGCGCTCGAACGGCTTCTGGATCGATGCTGAGCGTCGCGACGCGCGAGCGAGCTGAGTCAGGACTGAGAGAAGGCTGCGCTCGGCGCAGATTTGAAGCTCTTTTCGATCTCTGTCGAGCCGAGCGCGACGACGTAATCGGCCAGGAATGGATCGCGCCCGGCGAGCAGCGTGAAGCGTTCCCACGCGCGGGTGAAGCAGCGACGCGCGGTCGGCACCGAGACGCCGACTGCGCTCGCCACTTCGGCGACGCCCATGCCTTCGACGAAGCGGAGCAGGAACGCCATCCGGTCCCGTTCGTTGATGCGCGCCAAAATCTCGTAGAAGCGCGTGAGCGCTTCGCGCGCATCCAGATCTTCCGGCACGAGGCGGAGGGACTTGGGTTCTGTCTCTTGCTGTTGCCCGAGCCAGCGCCGCAGCCGTTGACGGCGGACCTCGGTGCGGAGCGTCGTTCGCACGGTGAGCACGGTGATCGACATGACGAAGCCGCGCAGCGCCGCCGGCTCACGCAAAGTCCTGATCCGCTGGAACAAGCACAAGAAGACTTCTTGAACCACGCCCTCGGCATCGAACTCCGGGCCGAGCGAACGTCGGACCACGCCGCGCACCGCGGGCGAGAACCGCTCCCAGGCGACGCGCTGGGCCCGCTTCGATCCTTCGGCGAGCGCGCGAGAGAGAGTCGCGTCGTCGACCGAAGAAAGATCGAAAATCGACGGACCGGGCGAGGCTTGCGCTTGAGCGACGAGTTTCGTAGATGTCACGCGGAAATTGGGCTCGTTGCGGGAGTTTTTGGATTATAAGGCAACGTTACCATGTCTTCATTTATGCCATTTTATTGATGTGGCGCAATCGAGCTGCTTTCTCCATAGTGGGCCTTTGGCTCGATTCCGTTGGCGGCAACGTTAACTTTTCGAGCTGGAGCCCGAATCATTTCGAACGCGTTCAGGCGCCCAGTTTTTTTGCCGCGTGCGTGGAACCGCCGTGAGCCGTTTTCGCGTGCGCGTCGCTTTTGAGCGCCATGGCAGATGAATCACTCGCCGACTGTGTTCGGCCGGTAGCGGCGATCTCGTTTCGAGCGCCGCGTTGAGTCACGTGCTCGTGCTCGAGGGCGTCGTCGCGCGCCGTGGTCTCGAGTCGCTCCTCGAGCGGCTCGCTTTGCCGGCAGACGACGCCGCGGCCGTCGATGGCGCGCGCTTCTTGGCCTGCGCGCTCGCCGAGAACGCGGCTTTTCAAGCCGCTACGCTACGGGTCTCGGCGACATCGCCGCGTTTCTACCGGTACGAATCGGGCAACACATGCGGCGAGCATGCAAAGAGCCCACTCATGGTCGACGCGCGGGGCTTGCGCGCGGACATCGCGGTCGCGATCGCGCTCAACGACGCGGACTCATACGCCGGCGGCGAGCTCGTGGTCGGTAGCCCTGTCGTCGCGCAGCGTTGGAAGGGTCGCGTGGGGGATTGCCTGGTGTATCCGGCGAGCATGCCGCAGCGCATGGAGCCAGTGACACGCGGCGAGCGCTCGGTCGCGATGTTGTGGCTACAGAGCGCGATCCGCGCTGCCAATCAGCGCTCGCTCTTGTTCGAGCTGTGGCAAGCCGCCGAAGCGCTCTCCACCGTGCGCGCGCCCGAGCGAGACGTCGAGCGCGTGCGCGCGAGTCGCGCGGAGCTTTTGCGCATGTGGTCGGAGCGCTGAGCCCCGGCTCAGCGGCATTTCGGCACGCCGCCGCAGACGTGATCGCGATCGCAGTATTTGCCGGGCGCGCACATCTCGCCGCAGCCCTTGTTGGCGCACAGATCGGCGTCTGCGCCGGCTTCGCCGCCTTGGGTCGCGCCGCCACTTGTGCCGCCGCCGTTCGTCGTGCCGCCGTTCGATTCGCCACCAGAAGCGGTCGGGTCGCCGCCGCTCGCGGTGCCACCGCTCGCATTCGAGGTTCCGGCGTTGCCACCTTCGGCGCTGCCACCCGAGCTTGCGCCGGCGTGCGTCGAGCCGCCGGTGTCGCCGCTCATTCCGCCGCTGCCGGCGGTGCTCGTCGAGCCGCTGGCGTCACTGCTCGAAGACGAGCACGCGAGGGCAACCGAGCCAATGAGCGCGAGCCAACACACGCATGCGGAAGATCGAAGTCGCGAAGAGCTCGGCATCGTGAGCCACGCTCGCGCGGCGCGGGCCCCGCGGCAAGTCAGATCCGAGCGCAATCCCTTGGTGCGCGATCCGGCGAAGTGCAGTTTTCGAAGCTCCGTAGCCCCGGCACTCACCCAGAGACCGCGCAGCACGCTCGCGCGGGCACGCTGTTCGGCTCACCCTCGACGCGCTTTGAAACCAGCCAAAACGAGCCACGACGCGAGCGGGCTGCGAAACGCGCGACGCGTCGAGTGGAGGCGCGGCTCGACGACGCGCGGCGTGCACGTTAGTAGTGACGCGCAGCGCGCATGCCTTCGATCGTCGCCGGTTGGGAGAACTTTTTCGTCGCGGAGGTCGGCGCGGCCGCAGCCATGACAGGCCTGCTCTTCGTCGCGGTCTCGATCAACCTGCGCCAGATTTTGGAGGTGAAGCACTTGCCCGAGCGCGCGGGTGAGACGCTGATCGTGCTGCTCGCCGTGCTCATCATCGCGAGCTTCGGGCTCGTGCCGCGGCAGAGCGCGTGCGCGTTCGGGTTGGAGATGAGCCTGGTTGGCTTTTGCACGTGGCTCTTCTCGGTGCGTCGACAAATGATCGCGTACCGCGACCAACACGTGCGCCAGTGGATCGCGACGCGCGCGGCGATGACTCAGGGGGCCACGCTCCCGTTCGTGCTCGGCGGCGCTTTGCTCGCGACGGGCCATGCCTGGGCGATCTACGCCGTCGTGCCGGGGACGCTTTTGTCGTTCGCGGCCGGCGCGCTCAACGCTTGGGTGTTTCTGGTCGAGATCCAGCGCTGACAAAAAGCAGAGCCAGGCTCGGTTTCTCGGCGCCCTGCCGCCGTGTCCGAGCCCAGCTCCCGTGAAAATCCTCGCGCAGGTGCCGAGCCGCTGGCTTTCCTTCTATATGCGCGAAAATCGGCGGATCGGCTCGAAAAATCCGGCGCGCGTAAACAACGTGAACGCCGCCAGACCCGCGAGCAAAGCCAGCGGGTGCGCGCTGAGCGTCGTCACGATTCCGTCGATCGGGTTCGCCAGGCCGAAGCCGCGTTGCAGAATCCAGCCCAGGGCCGCAAGGCCCGTGGCCACGGCCGTGAGCACGCGAAAAGGTGCATATGCATCCGTCCGCGCGAGCAAGAGTAGCCACGGCAAAGTGACGGCAACCACCGCGAGCTGCATCGCCTCGATGCCGAGATTGAAGCCGAAAAGCGCCGTGAGCAATTCGCCGCGCCCGAGCGCGAGCTCCCGAAGCGCGCCTGCGAACGCGAGCCCGTGGACCAAACCGAAGCCGGCGGCGAGCCACGCTTCACCTCGGGAAAAGAGCGGACGCGCGGCGTGAAGCGCCGAAATCAGGATCGACGCGGCGATCAGCGTCTCGACAGGCGCGCTCGGCAGCCGCAGCACGCCCCAGGCGCCCAGTGCGAGCGTGAGCGAGTGCCCGAGCGTGAACGCGGTCACGATCCGCAGCACGCGCCGGAGCGCCTCGCGCGTGCTCGCAGCGCCAGCGAAGCGCGTTCGGCCTTGCTCGCGCCGCGTGAGCAGCGGCGCAGGGAGCAGCAACACGAGCAGGAACAGCAAGTGGTCAGTGCCGCTCGCGATTCACGAGCACCGAATGATGGCGATAACCGGTGACGCCGAGCACGCTCGGCTCGGTCAGCGGCGTGGCGAGCGTCACGTCACTGCGCAGGAGGATCCACGAAACATGGTTCGGTACGACGCGCCCGATCACTTCATCCTCGAGGGTGAAGCTGCGCTGCGAGTGCAGCGCGGCCGGCTCGAGCGTCGCGTGCACGACGACGACGGGCGCGGGCTCTTCCACGGCGTACGCGACTTCACCGACGGTCACGCGAAACGGCGTG
>FTDA01001396.1_pt1 | contig 15856 bp, 11 predicted proteins | sample 1639731 | NCBI WGS metagenome assembly FTDA01 (sample SAMEA3914869, study PRJEB12502) | metagenome | biome: forest; material: soil | place: USA | collected 2012-03-12 | depth 0.1 m
GAGCTCGCCCTGCTTCTTCTGCAGCTCTTTGTTGTAGTCGACGAACACGCCTTGCAGCTGCATCATCTCGCGCTGCCACTTGTCGACGCGCTTCGCGAGTGCAGCCTTGCTCAGCACATCGCGCTGCTTCTCGATATCGTCGCGCTCTTTTTGCAAGTCTTCTTGCTTCTTGTCGAGCTCGCGCTGCTTGTTGTCGAAGACCTTCTTGAGCGTCGCTTGCGCGCGCAGCCCGTCTTCGGTCTCCATGATCGCGCGCTGCGTGTCGACGACGGCGATCTTCGATTGGGCGTGAGCCTGGGCGCCGAAAAGCAGCACAGAGGCTACGGACACCGCGATACTGAGAAACCGAAACGAGCTCTTCATGGGCCCCCGGCTTAGCGTTCGGTTCGGGGCGGGTCAAGCAGCGCTCGACGAGCGAGGTCATACTCGCGGTCCGGAGCATGTCTTTTCGGTCGTCGGCGAGCGTGAAGGCGGTGCGAAGCGGGCTTTGCGGCCTGCTTTCGGCCGCGTTCGTGCTCGCGCTGGCGCCACGCGCGCGCGCCGAAGACGGCTGCTCGGAAGTCGCGCCGTGGGATCGCTTGGGCCGTTCGGGCGCGCACTTCGCGACGCCAGTGCCGCTCACGCTCACGGCCCTCGCCGTCGCGGCCCCATTCGGCTTCGCGCCGACGGGACTCGATCAGCGACTGCGGATCGTCTCGCAGCGAGATCTCGGCGGTCGACCCAATCTCGAGCCGGTCAGCGTCGCGACGCCGTACGTGCTCGCCGGTGGCGTGGTGCTCGCGTACGGCGTGAGCGCCATCGCGCGATCGTGTGAAGCAGAGCGCCTGCTCGCGCCCGTGCTGCAAGCGGGCGCGTTCACGTTCGCCTCCGTCTCGCTACTCAAGCTCGGTGTCGGGCGAAGCTTCCCGAACGGCGGCACCGATCCGAGCGCTGCGGATCGCTTGGATCATCCCGCGCGCGCGCACGATTTCGCGCCGTTTCAACGCGGCTTCGCTTCATGGCCGAGCGGACACACCGCGCTGATGATGTCCGCCGCAGCCGCGTTTCGCGCGGCGAACCCCGAGCTCGGCGTCGTTTCGTACGCGGGTTATCCGCTCGCGCTCGGCGTCGCTGCCGGCATGTGGCTCGGCGACCACCACTATGCGTCCGATATTTTGTCGGGCGCGCTGTTCGGCGAAGCGATCGGTGACAGCGTCGGGCAAAGCTTTGCGCGTGAGCTCGGGACGCGCGGCGCGTTCACGCTCGTGCCGCTCCGCGAGGGCGGCTTCGAGCTGGTTTGGGCGGGATTTTGGTGACGCGCGGCGCGCTCACACGATCACGAAATCGTCCGTCTCGGCGGCTTCTTCGGCGGCGATGCTGCTGGTTTCTTCGTCGCGCTTCACGGCCAGCTCATACAAATCGACGAACACCTTCGGGTGCGCTTTCACGAGCTCCATCAGGCGTTCGCGCGGCAAAAACAAGGTCACGGTCGGATGGTGCGCGACCACGTTCGTGATCGCCGGACGGCGCAGCACGAGCGCGACCTCACCGACGACCTCGCCCGGTCCGAGCTTCGTGAGCATCGTGCTGTCGCCCTTGTCTTGATGCACGATCGCGACTTCGCCGAGCGCGATCAGATGTAGGCCCTCGGGCTGCGATCCTTGCTCGACGATCTTTTGCCCGGGCTCGAACGTGCGGATGCTGAAGCGATCCATCAGCGCGGGGCGCTCCGCCGGGCTCGCCGCGCGCAAGATGAAATTCGTACGCACGAGGTTTTCGAGCATGCGACGCCGGCAATATTCGGCGAACTCACGCCCGACGCTCGGCACCTTGCCCACGACGCGATCGAGATCGGGTTTTTTGGCGACGAGCACGACGCTCGGCACCGCGGCGATCACCGTGGCCGTGCGCGGCGCGCGCGAGAGCAGCGCCATCTCGCCGAACAAGGCGCCGCTGCCGAGCCGCGCGAGCCCGATCGGCGGCGCGCCTTCTTTGCCTGCTTTCTGCACGTCGAGCTCGCCGCGCGCGACGAAAAACGCCTCTTCGCCGACGCTGCCCTCGGTCACGAGCGTGGTGCCGCGCAGGGCCACGCGCGCGTCGAAGATCTCGATCATCGCGCGCAAGCCTTGCTCGTCGAGCGCTGAAAATAGGATCTGCGGCGGCACTTTGGGCGCGGGCGCGGCGGCGCGATCCGCGGCGAATGCCGCGAGCGCCGTCTCCAAAATCTCGGCCGCTTTCTGCTTCAGCTCGTCGCCGTCGAGCGATTCGTGGAACGGCTCGAAATTGGGCGCGATGCCGGGCAGTCCGGGCGGCGCGCCGCGCTTGTCGAGCAGGCGCGCGGAGCCCTTGCAGAACGCGTGCGCGATGAGCGAGAGCGAAACCTGTTCGTCACCGCCGAACTCGCGCAGCTTGCAAGCGGCCGCGACCGAGAGCGGCAAGCTGCCCGCATCGACCGCGCGCTCGACCGCGACCGCGAGGCCGCGCTTGGCATTCTCGGCATCGCCGAGCGCGCCGAGCATCCAAGAAGTGACGAGCAGCCGCAGCGCGGCTTTCGGCTCTGCTTCGAGCAGCGAGGCCGCGTAGCGCAGCGCCGTCTCGTATTCACCGCTCTCGGCGAAGGTCAGCGCACGATCGATGGGACTTTCCGCAGGGCTCGCCATGAGAGCAATGATAGGGGGCCCGGGCGCGGCTGTCTGCCCGCAAAATAACGGGAAATATCGGCGCGGACGACGGTTATTCGCCGCCGCGCTTCGGATCGCGCAGTCGTACGATCGCGGCGCTCATCGCGTTCGCGGTCGCGCCGACGAGCGGCACGACGAACGGATAGTCCATGCGCGTCGGGCCGATCACGCCGACTGCGCCGCCGGTCTCGCCGCCTTCTTCGCGATACGGCGCCGCCACCAGGCTGACCGGAAAGCCGACCATCCGCTCCGTCTCTTCACCCAAAAATACGTTCACGTGCTCGGAGGCGAGCGTGCGATCGAGCAGGGTGAGCAAGCGCTCGCGATCTTCGAGCGCGAACAAGAGCTCGCGCACGCGTTCGACGCTGCCGAACTCCGGGCTCTCGAGCAAGCGCGACTGACCTTGGATCACGACGTCGACTCCGCGCGTTGCGTTGTCCGTCGCCGCGCGCACGAGCGAGCGGCCGAGCTCGTGCAGGCTCGCGATTTCATTTTGCTGCTCGTCCACGCCGGACGCGAAATGTTCGCGGATCGCAGCCAGCGTGTGGCCCTTCACGACCTCGGCGAGCATGTTGTGCACGCGCTCGAGCTCGTGCTCGCTCACCGGTTTTTCCACGTGAATGAAGCGATTTTCGACCGTGCCGTCGGAAAAGACGATCACGCTCAGGAGCTCGAACGGGCGCGTCGGGATGAAGCGCAGCGTGAGCAGCGTGCGGCTCTCGGTGCGCGCGCGCACGAGCACCGCGGGCGCGCCGCTCAGATCCGAAAGCAGCTTTCCGGTTTCGCGCAGGATGTCGGAATCAGCGTTGAGATCGCGGAAATATTCTTTGATCCGCGCCGCGTCGCTCTCCGAGATTTGGCGCACTTGCATCAGCGCGTCGACGAACAAACGAAATGCGGCTTCGGTCGGGACGCGACCGGCGGAGGTGTGCGGCTGCGCCAAGTAGCCGGCGTCTTCCAGATCCGCGAGCTCGTTTCTAATCGTCGCGGGTGAGAGCGAGAAGCCGTACTTGCGCGTGAGCGTGCGGCTGCCGACGGGCTCTGCCGTCGCGATGAATTCGGTCACGACCGCGTACAGCACGGAGCGCGCGCGTTTGCTGAGCGCGGGTGCGGAGGTGCCTGCCACTTGGAGATTTTTGGTTTTTTTATGGGGTTCGTCAAATGAAGCGGCGCGGGCTACCGCTGCTTCGCGGCGCCGTCCGCGCTGAGCCCAAAAAAAAGGACGCGAGCAGAGGCATGTTTTTGGCCCTTTGCGCGAGTTCGCGTCAGGCTCGGAGCGTGACCCTGGCTTCCGCGCTGCTCGCCGCGCTCGGCATTTGCCTGCTCGGCGCGCCGAGCGCGGCGCAGACGGCCGCGCCTTCCGCGCAAGCGCCGGCGAAACCGAAGCCGAAACCACCGGCAAAGCCGAAATCGAAGCCGAAGCACGCGAAGGCGCACATTCGACCGAAACCGATTCCGCTTGCGCACGCGCCGGGCTCGCGCGCGGAGCGCTACGCCGCGCTTTCACCCGACGCGTGTCTCGCGGAGCTGAATCACCGTGGCATCGGTTTCACGCGCGAGCCGCCCGCGCGCGGCGTGGAGATTCCGGTGCGGCCGACGGGCAAAGTCGGCGGCGTGCTGTATCGCACTGATTTTCCGGATCGCGAGCGCGGCAAGATGCCGTGGGAGGTGTTCGATTGTCGGCTCTTGCTCTCGCTCGATGACTTCGGCGAGGTGCTGCGCGCGCATTCGATCGTCGAGGTGCGCATGTTCTCGTGCTGGCGTCCGCCGTCGAAGAATTGGCCAATGACGGAGTGGGGCAAGCGGCACGAGGGCGCGCTCGCGATCGACGTGCGCGAGCTGCGTCGCGAAAACGGCGAGGCGCTGAACGTGCTCGAGCAGTTCAACGGGCGCGTCGGCGCGACCTTGTGCGGGCCGAACGCAGCGCCGGCGAGCCCGGACACGCCGGAGGCGAAGGAGCTGCACGAGCTCGCGTGCGCTGCCGCCGATTCGCACCTGTTCAACAGCGTGCTTACGCCCAACTACAACGCCCCCCATAAGAACCATTTTCACCTCGAGCTCACGCCGAATGTGGACTGGTTCATCGTTCGCTGAGCTGCGCGCGGACGGCCCGCGGTCCGTTCGGCCGGCGAAATTCGCTCTTTTGCCCGAGAAACTCGCGGAAATGCGGCAATTCGGCTGCGTTTTGCCCCGCCGAAGCGCCGCGCGAGCGCGGCCGGACTTATATAGCTGCGTCGCCCGAAGCTTGGCGAAATCCTTGACAGTTTTTGGGGGCGCCCCGATGATCCAGCACCGTCCATACGTCACTTCGGAGGACCCGTGACCACCACGTTGTTGGCTGTCGATGACAGCAAGACCATGCGCAAGGTGCTCGAGATCACCTTCGCTGGGGAAGATTTTCGCACCGTCCTCTGCGAGAGCGCGGATGATGCACTCGGCAAGCTCGGCGAAAACCCGCAAGTCGCGCTCGTCGACGCGGGGCTCGAGAACGCAGCCGGCTACGATCTCTGTCAGAAGATCAAAGCGCGCTCGCCGAACGTCGCCGTCGTGATGCTGTCGAGCAAACAGCAGCCGTACGATCGCGCGCGCGGCTCGGCTGCCGGCGCGGATGATTTCGTCGACAAGCCGTTCGACACGCAGCAGCTGCTCGAGAAGGTGACCAACATCGCGAAGCGCGCCGCGAGCGCGCCGGCGATGGCGCCCGCTCCCGCGCCAGTCGTGATGCCTTCGGCGGGCGCGGTGAAGCCCGCCGAAGTCGCGACGCGACCGCGCGTGCAAACGCTCGCGTACGGCGCTTCGGCGAACGCGCCCGCTTCGCCGGCTCCGCCGCAGGTGCAGCCGCGCCCGGTACAACCCGTGGCGGCCGCGCCCGCGCCTGCGCGTGTGGCCGAGACTCCTTCGCGCCCCGTTTCTCCGGTGATTCCTGCGCCGGCGCCGGTCGCTGCGCCTTTTGCGGCGCATGCCGAGCCCGCGGCGTTGCCGGCGGACTTTGCCGGCAAGCTCGGTCACTTGGGGCTGAGCGCGACGCAGGTGGAAGCCGTGCTCGCGCTGTCGCGCGAAGTGGTGGAGCAAGTGGTGTGGGAGGTCGTGCCCACGCTGGCCGAGACGTTGATCAAGGAAGAGCTGAAGCGCCTCACGCAGGCGTGAACGCTTCGTGCGAGAGGCGCGCGTGACCACCGCGGAGAGCGAGCACGCGGGCGAAGAAGTGCTGTTCGAGGGCCGCCCCGCGCTCGTGCCGAGCGTGGGCGTGCTCGCGCTCTCGATCCTCACGCTCGGGATTTACTTGCTCGCCCGCTTTTGGGCGCGCGGCTCGAAGCTGTATCGCGTGACCACGCGTCGCATCGTCGTCGAAACGGGCGTGCTCTCGAAGCGGCTCGAGCAAATCGATCTGTATCGCATCGCCGATTACACGGTGGAGCGACCGTTCGGGCAACGCTTGCTCGGCACCGGCAATTTGCTGCTGCGCACGTTCGACAAAACCACGCCCGAGCTGAACGTGCGTCAGATCAAGACGGACGTGGTCGCGCTGTACGAGAAGCTCCGCAGCGCGACGGAAGCCGAGAAAACGCGCCGCGGCGTGCGCATGGTCGACTACGAGACGCGCGCCTGAGCCGTGCGCGCGCCGTCACAGCTCGACGCGCGCGAGTACGAATTTGTTGTTGAAGGCGCGCGTGGTGAGGACTTTGAAATCCTTCACCGCGCCGAGCTCGCTCTTGAGTGAGCTCGTGCGCGCGTGCTCGGTGGTGAAGAACATCACTTTGACGCCCTTCTTTTTTTGCTCCGCGACCCAGTTCTTGAATCTCGAGCCCGAAGACACGAACGCGGGCACGCGATTGCCGGTGTAGAAGTTCTCGCCCTTCCAGTTCATCTGATACGCGATGAACGGCTCTTCGGGGCCCGAGCGCGTGCGGTAATACTCGAGGATGGTGTCGCGCTGACCCCAGTGCGGCGCGGCCTTGATCAGGTAAATATCGAGGCCCCACACCGTCCACGCGACCGCGATCGCCGAAAACAGCACGACCGCGTGACGGCGAAAGCGCGGGAACACGAACGCCGCGGCGACCGCAGCGCTGACGAGCGTGAAGCCGATCATCACGGCGTCGAAGTTGAGTGAATCGCTCGGCCAGGGGCGCTTGTAGTTGTAGCTCCACAGGTGAATCAGGCGGGCTTGGCCTTCGACATCGCCGGCGATGGTGGTCCACAGATCGCGACCCGCGAGCACGATCGGTACGGCCGCGGACACGCCGAGCAGTCCGAGCGCGCCGCTCTCGTACTCGCGCGCGAACGACGGCGCGCTGTCGTCGTCCGCGTTCGTGAGCGAAGGCTCTGCGTGGCCGTATTTTTGCATCGTCAGATACGCGACACCGAGCCCGGCGACGAGCGCGAGCACCGCTTGAACGCGCGACGGATCGGCCATGCCGTCCAGCGCTTGCCCACGCAGCGAGCCCGGGAAAAAACGCATGCTGCCGTAGACGAGCAAAATTGCGCTCGCGAGCATGCCGGCGAGGTACGCGGGCAAGTTGCGGCGCACCTTCGTGAGCTCGGCTTCGCCCAGCGCGCGCTCGAGCATCACGCCGGTCACCACCGCGATCGGCGGCACCGCTGGGAGCACGTAGTGGTGGAACTTCGTGAGCGTGATGGTGAACATCGCGAACGCGACGATGAACCACAGCGCCATGAACGCCATCACTTCGGACTGCGCGTCGTCGACTTCGCGACGGAAGCGCAGCCACCACAAAAGCCCGGCCGCGCCGAAGCCCGACCAAGGAAATAGGCCGTAACCGAGCTGCCAGACGTAATAGCGGAAGCTCACGTCGTCGCCGGTGTTGGTGTCGTGCACGTGCACGAACGCGCGCTTGTACATGTCGTGGAACAAGAGCCGGTCCGTGAACGGCGGGCCGTGCCGCATGTACATCTGCACGTACCAAGGCAAACACACGCACGCAAAGAGCAAGCCGAACCCGACCAGCTCGAGCCGCGCGTAGTCCTTGTAACGACGAGCCGCGCCGATGCCGGCGAGCGCGATCACGAGCGGGAGCACCAAGCCGGGCGCACCCTTACCCAAGGCGGAGAGCGCCGTGAAATACCAAGCCCCCAAAAAATAAAGCCGCTGCTTGCGCCGCTCGCCGCGATTCACGAACAAGAGCACGCCGAGCACGACTGTCCAGAGCACGCCGCCGAGCGCGGGCTGGAAAAAGCGACTCACGGGCTCGGCGGAGCGACAGTCTTCGTTGCCGGGCAACCCGCAATTGCCGCCGCCCGAGCCCGAGAAGAATTCGTCGAGGTGCCAACGGAAGCCGAAATTCGGCTGTCCGAGCTGGAGCGTGACGTTGCGCGTGATGAGGTAAACGACTTGCGGCAGCACCGTGAGCAGCACGGCGCCGAACAAAAGATGAAAGCCGGACACGCGCAGCGCGCGCTTGCCGACGGTGATTTCGTAGGCCTTGACCTGCGCTTCTTCCGGCGTGCGCATGCCGAGCACGACCAGCGCGAGCGCGGCGGTGAGCGGCGCGACGTACGGCATGTCCGTCATGCTCTGATGCGAGATCAGGTACCAATACGGCGCGGTCGTGAGCACGAGGCCGGCGAGGAAGCCCGCGCGTCGTCCGAACGCTTTCGCGACGGCCTTGTACAAGAGGTACGTCGCGATCAACGTCAGCACGAAGATGGGCATGCGCGCTGCCCATTCGGGGCCTGGCGTGTAGCCGCGCGCGGCGCCCGCGAGCATTTGATCCGGCATGTAGCGCACGCCAGTGAGCGAGAAGCTGAGCCCTTGGATCCAAAAATCCAACGCCGGCTTCGACCAAAACCAGCCGTCTTGTGCCCACCAGAGCGACAGCCAATCGTCGCGCGCCAGCATTTCGCGCGCGACCTCGCCGTAGTGGGCCTCCCACGGATCGCTCAGCGAGTAGCTGCCGAGGAAGGGCACGTACAAGAGGATGTTGAGCAGGACGAGCCAGAAGCCGTGGCGCGTCGAGAACGCGTGTTCACGCGCGAAGACGCCGATCGCCTCCGCTCCGCGATAGAGCGCGAGCACGAGCCCAATCAGGCTGCTCGTGACGAGCACGCCGTTGCTCAGCGTGGGGAACGGCAGCACACCGGAGACGGCAAGGCGCAGCGATGCGACAACCGCGATCAGCGCGCTGGCGAGCTCGAGCAACCGCGGGCGTAAAGTGCGGAAGCCCGACGTGCCTGCGGGCACGTCTACGTCGTCGAACGTGCCGAGCGCGTCGAGCGCAGCGAAGCCCGCGACGCACAACGCGGCCAGCACGAACGGCACGCTGAATTCGAAATGGCGATCGCACGCCATGAGCACGAACACCGGCGCGAGCCCGCCGAGAACCCACCACCATTGCTTGCGACGCGGCGGGTTACCAGGCGGGATCAGGGACTCTTCGGTTGCCGTCTCGGCTTCCGCGGGGACTTCGTCGGGCGGCATGCGCGGCCCGATTCGTAGTGCTTGGGCCGAAAAGTAGCAAATGCGCGCTGCTATTCGCGGGCAGCGCGCGTGAACGCGCGCTCAGCCTAGATGCACGACGCGATTGCGACCAGCGTGTTTGGCCGCATACAGCCGTTTATCAGCGATGCTGACCAAGGCCTCGGGGGTCTTGTCCTCGAGATCTGCGAACGAGGCGCAGCCGACGCTGATCGTGATCGCGAGGGGACCGGAGTCCGTCGCGACGCGCATGGCTTCGACGCGCTCGCGCAGGCGCTCGCCCACGGATGCCGCGCCGACGCCATCGATGCCGCGCAAGATCAGCGCGAATTCTTCGCCGCCGTAGCGCGCGAAGACGTCTTCGTTGCGCACCATTTTGCGGATGGTGTCGGCGAGCGCGACGAGCACGGCATCACCCGCCGGGTGTCCGTACGTGTCGTTCACGCGCTTGAAGTGATCGACGTCGAAGATCGCGAGTGACACGTCCGTCTTGTGTCGGCGCGCGTACGAGAGCTCGCTGCGGAGCTGCGTGTCGAAATGCTCGCGGTTGGCGGCGCCGGTGAGCGCGTCCGTGACGCTCGCATCGTACAGCTGTTGGAGCAGAGCCTCTTGGCTCTCGTCCGTGATCGTGTAGCGGAACACGGCGGTCGGACCGAACTGAATCACGTCACCATCACGCAAGAGCTGGCGCGTCACGCGCTGGCCTTGCACGAACGTGCCGTTCGCCGACTCCGTATCTTCGATCAAGTACGAGCCGCCTTCTTGAAAGATGCGCGCGTGTTTGCGACTCACGCCGTCATCACCGAGCCAGAGCTCACACTCTTGACTGCGTCCGACGCGAAAAGGCTCCGGCGGTAAGCGCGACACGCGACCGAGCTCCGCGCCTTTGACGCGCACGAGCAGATGCCGATCCTTGGATTGCCGCTTCGGACTGCGCAGCTCCGAGAGGCTGACGATGGCCGTGCGCTCGTCGGCTTCCTCTGCCAGATAGGGCGCCGGTTTTTTCTCGTCGGACACGCTGATCCTCAATCTCTAAGTTAACACGGTTCTACACGCCGAGGGGGGCGCAACAATCGCGCACACCGGGCGTCTTCGCCGAACATTTTGGTCTTTTTTGTGGTGAATTTCGCGGGGCGCTAGCGAGCTTCCGGGGAAGCATTTTCGAACGTGTGGCGTTCGCGCACAGGGTGAGAGACCTGCGACGAGCTGCGTCGCTCCGGCCGGAGTGTGCGCGCATTTTTTGGGAACTTCGGGCATGAGCGGCTGTCGGTCTTAGCGACACCGAACGACACGCTGCCGCAGCCAGGCCAACCGCCTGGCTCGCGAAGCGAGCTCCGCGCCTGTGCGCGGATCCGATGCACGGGTCGTGCGCGTGAACCATTCGGAGGATTACGTCCATGGCATCATTGCATCCCGAGCTTCATTCCATTCACCCACACGCTGCCCCTCGATTTTCGTTCGCGCCAATGCTCGAGCCAACGTTCGCGCGAGAGCCGGTCGAAGCACGCTACGTGCTGATCAAACGAGGCTCGCTCGCGCCGGGTGAGTTCGAGCGCGCGGAAGCTTCCGTGCTCGAAGTGACGGGCATGTGGGGCAGCACGGTGTTGTTCGCGACTCATCTCGCGCAACCTCGTGCGTTTTCGATCGGCGAAGGCTCCGCGGAAGCGCCGGTCGATTTCGAGCTCGAAGCGGCTCAGCTCGGCGACAAGCGCTTCGAGTTGATCGAGCTGCGAAATGGCGTCGCGCACGTCGCGGTTCCCGCCGGCGCGCGAGCGCGCATGAAGCAGCCGAACGACTCACGTCTCGTCGCGACGGACGCGAGCCACATCGCGCTCCTCACCGGCGCTTTGGTCGAGGTCGAGCTCGGGCCGTTGAAATTTCGGATCGCGAACGTGCCGGCCGGCGCGCTCACTCCGCGTGCAGGTTTGCGGAGTGCCGAAGGTTCTGTGCTCGCCGCGTTCGGCGCGAGCTTTGGCGTCGCCGCGGCGTTGCTCGCCGCTGTCGCGTTTTGGTTGCCTGCGCTCGACGCGGACGAGAGTGAAGATCTCGATCACGATCGCCTCGTGATGATGCAGCAGTACCTGAGCGCGAATGCCGAGCGCAGCCGAGAAGAGACGACGAACAGCGCAGAATCAGGCCAAAAAGATAGCCAATCGGGGGCTCCCGCAGAAGCGGCGGCTGGTCGCTCGGGGGCTATGGGCAAACCGAACATTGCGAACACGAATCGCCGAGCAGCCGTCGCGGGTGATTCCCCGAACACTCAGCTCGCGCACTCGGCTGCAGTCGAAGCCGCGCGTTCGTTCGGCATGATCGAGCTACTCGGCACGATGTCGAGCGCCGGCAGCTCGGGCTCGCCGTTCCTGCGTGATCCGGCCGCGGGCGGCGACGCGATCGACGCCGACGGCAATATGTGGGGCAACGAGATCGGTGAGTCCGGCGGGAACGGCGGGCTTCATCTGACTGGGCTCGACAACGGCGGAGGTGGCAAAGGCACCGGCGTGGGCATCGGCACGATTGGCACCTGCGGCACTGCCAACTGCGGCGCGAGCGGCTGGGGTCACGGCAATAACCTGGGCCAAGGCGAGCATCACTCGAAGGGGCCGAGCATCCATCCGGCGGGCAGCACCGTCGTCAGTGGGCACATTCCACCCGAGGTCGTGCAGCGCATCGTGCGCCAGAATTACGGGCGTTTTCGCATGTGTTACGAGACCGGGCTGCGCTCCAACCCGAACCTGAGCGGCCGCGTAACGACACGCTTCGTGATCGGACGCGACGGCAGTGTGGCGAATGCGAGCAACGGAGGTAGCGATCTCGCGGACTCGGGCGTCGTCTCGTGTGTGGTCTCGGCGTTCTACGGACTTTCGTTCCCGGCGCCCGAGAACGGCGTAGTGAGCGTGAGCTATCCGATCGCGTTCAGCCCGGAGTGAGGCAATTCTCTCCTGACACTGAATTTAGATTAGAAAATGTCCCGAGCGTGCGCCTGGTTGAGGCAAAGCGGGTCTTGCCAAGGGCCGCGGGGTGAATGGTAGCCTCGCGGCGCCGTGAAAAAGCTTTCCTTGGTTTGCCTTGCTTCGCTTCTCGCTCTCGGAATTTTGCCGCGCACCGCGCATGCGCAGGAGTGGACCCGTCAGAGTTTTTTCCTGCCGCACGGAGGCTTCGAGCTCACGGGTGATCCCGCGCGCCCGCTGTTCATGAACGTGAATATGAGCAAGGGCTCGGAGCTCAAGCCCGTCAATTTCCCGCTCGATTTCCTGTGGGGCGTGTCGGATGACGTGCTCCTCGGCATCGTTCATGAGACCGGTCCCAAGTTCAACACGGGCGCGCCGGGCTCGCGCTTCAGCAAGTTCTACAATGACATCGGGTTTCGATCGTACTTCTACCTCGCGGGCAGCCGTGACTACGAAGTCGCGCTCGACGTCGGGATTCCGCTACATCAGCTGGATCCGAACGTCTGGTTCGGCGGCCGCATCGGCGTGCTCGGTCGCGCGAACGTCGCGCGCAGCGTCGCGCTCGTGTACGACCCCACGCTTTACGTCGGTTTCAATCACCGCCCCGACGGCAACGGTGATGGCATCGATGTTCCGTTCTTCGTCTACTTTCAACCGACCCCGACGATCGCGCCGTACGTCGGCACGGGCGTCAACGGTCCGCTCAAGCACTTCGGAGATTCCTTCGCGATTCCGCTCGAAGGTGGCGTGCTGTTCGACGTCGGCAGCGGCGTAAACATCGGTGGGATGCTGCGCTTCCCGAACGCGCTCGGCAAAAACAACACGCTCGACGCGCGCGAAATCGGGTTCCTCGCGCAATTCAGGTTTTGATGTTGCGCGCGGCGTGGTCGCGCGGAGGCGTTTTCGCGTTGGTTTTGGCGGGGTGCGGCGGCGCTGCTCCCGCGCAGCCCAATGCCCGGGTAGCGCGCGTGCCTGCCGTGGTGGCTGCGAAGAACGCGCGCGAACGACTCACCGAGCTGCTCCGCGCATTGCCACGACCCGAGCCGGTGCTGGCCGTTCTGCCGGCCGACGCGCGCACGCGGCTCGATGCGCGCTACACGGCGCTCGACGCCGAGCGTCGGCAAGCGGTGCACAGTGACGAGAGTCCGCTCGTCGAGAGCTTGCCACTCCTGCACTTGGCCTCCGGCGGGAGCTCTCCGCGCGCGTTGTTCGCGCTCGCGACCACTCCGGCAGGTAGCGAAGAGCTCTCGGGCTTGATCGCCGTCGACGGTGACCCGGGCGCGCGCGTTCGGATCGTCAGCGAGCTCGCGCGGCGAGCCGCACAAATCTTCTTGCGTGACCGCGCGGCGGACCTCGGCGTCGCGGGTAAGGAAACAGCGCTCGTGTGTCGCTTGGTTGCGCGCGCCGCGCTCGTGCAAGATCGGCACGACATCGTGCTCGCGGCGCGTGAGCTGTTAGCAGAATTCGAGCCGAGTGCGGAAAATCGGCTCGAATTCGCGCACGACCTCGCGCGAGCTGGAGACGCAAAGCGCGCCGCAGAAGTGCTCGCTCGCGCGCGCGACGATCGCGCTCGGCCGCCGCACGCAAACGCGGTGGTCGAAGTCGACAGCGCGATCGACGCAGCCACGTTCGTCGACGCACATCACTCTCCGAGCGACGCGGGGGGGCGACTCTCGTTGGCGCGTGCGTGGCTTCACCTCGGCAGGTTCGCCGAGGCTCGCACGCTGCTCGAGCCTGCGACCGCGGAGGCGAGATCGTCACTCGGGCTAGCCGCGGCGTACGCTGAAACGCAAATCGAAATCCCGTCGTGCCCCGAGCTGCCTCCCGATGTCGGAACCGCGCCGCTCTGTGCCGAATCCTTTCGCTCGAGCCCGCGCGTGCAGGCGGCGCTCGCGTTGCTGGCGGACGCGTGGAAGAGCGGCGGTGGTCGCGACGATGAAGCCGTCGAAACCTACGTCGCGCTTGCAGTCGTCATTCCATGGATGCACGACACCGCGCACGCGCTCGGCAGCGGCGCGCTGACGGCCGCCGAGTCGAACGCGCGGATCGCAGATTTGCAGTTGAAAATCAGGGACGTCGTGATTGCGGCGCCGCGGCTCGCCGGGCTCTCGCTGTTCGTCGAGACGCTGCAAAGCGGAGCCGCGCTGCGAGATCCGAGTGCGCGCTCGGAAGCCGACACGAGCGCGCTCATCGCGCGCGCGCTCGAGCTCGCCAAGACGGATCAGAGTCGCTTCGCGCAAGCCGGTATTTTGGCGGTGGCCGCGGCATTCTCGCGTGCTCGCGAAATTTCGGCGCTCGTCGATGCGGTCCCCGCCGATAAGACCGAGCCGAGCTTGCGCGTTCCACGCACCGCGCTCGACGTTTGGGCCGCGGCGGCCGTGCACGGCAAGCCTCGCATGGACAGCGCGCGCGGCGAGCTGGCCGCGATCATGAGCGAGGGTCTGGGTGATTCGCTCGGTCGTGCTCGGCTCGTGCTCACCGTCTCGGAAGCGGACGCGCTGCTCGCGGGCGACGAGCGCTCGTATCAGCTGCTTTCGCGCGTCGCGGGCCAGTTACTACAAGACAATGTGCCGCCAGACTTGGCGTTCCGCGCAGTGCTGGATGCCGCGGGCGCGCTCGATCACGGACATCGCGGTGACCGCGCGAAAGATCTCCTGCACGGCGCTGCCAGCGCGGAATTTCCGCAAGATCAAAGCCGCGCGCGGGATCTGCTCGCGCTCGTGCGCGGCTACGAGCTGGTGCTCGGTACCGCAGGAGGCGCGGCCACGGCGCTGGCGAACGCGCGCACCCAATTGCCGACGTTAGCCTCGGCGCAACCGTCTGTGAGCAGCGCGCTCTGGTTCGAGCTCTGGTCGCACGAGCTCGAAGCACGCGAGCGCGAGTTCGCGTGTCAAAAACGAAAACAAACTCCGTGTCGCGAAGCTCTCGCGCTGCGACGCGTGTTGCGGAGCTCTCTCCAAACGAAGCTCGGTGCCCAAGCGGCCGCCGTGCTCGAGCACGGCGCATTGCCCGCCGGCGGATTCGACGCAGGCTTTCGTTTTTCGGCCGAGACGGGGCTCGAGCCGTTCATCGTGTTCGACCCGAACTTGATCGCGATCGGGTTGCCCAAGCTCGCGATCGAGTGACGCGCGGCGCGCCGTGGCGCGCCGCCGCTGCCAGCTCAGTGCAGCTCGTCCACGAGCTTCAGGCTCTCGCTCAAGTTGAGGTGCTCGCGCTGGAGCGCCGCCACCTGCGCGTTCGCATCCGCCAACACATCGGGCGGCGCTTTTTCCACGAAGCTCGGGTTTTTGAGCCGTTTTTGCATCACTTCGAGATCTTTTTCGATCTTCTTCAGCTTGCGCGTGATGCGCTCGGCTTCTTTCTTCGGGTCGACCAAGCCGCGCAAATTCACGAGCACATCGATCTCCCCGGCGACGGTGAGCACGCTGCCCTTCGGGCGTTCGCCGCCCGTTGCTGCGACCGCGGGTGCGCCGTCCGTGCGCGCGAGGAATTGAACGAAGCGGCTCTGCTCTTCGAGTAGCGCTCGCAGCTTCGGATCTGCGGAGCGCAGCTCGAGCTTCACGTGATCGCTCGGCGCGATTTCGTGCTCGCTCCTCACCGTGCGCGCCGCGCTGATCGCGGCCATGAGCGCGTTCATGTCGCGCTCGGCCGGCTCGTCCTTGCGACCATCTGCCGCCGTCGGATACGGCGAGAGCGCGATCGATACCGGGCGCGATGCCGGGCGCGGAATGCGCTGCCACAGATCCTCGGTGATGAACGGCGCATAAGGGTGCAACGCGCGCAAGGCGGCTTCGAGCGTATGCGCCAAAACC
>FTDA01001896.1_pt1 | contig 15626 bp, 11 predicted proteins | sample 1639731 | NCBI WGS metagenome assembly FTDA01 (sample SAMEA3914869, study PRJEB12502) | metagenome | biome: forest; material: soil | place: USA | collected 2012-03-12 | depth 0.1 m
CGCAGCGTCACGGCGTGGGCCCGTGGTGGCAACAGATGGTGACGGTTGCCTACGAAAAAGCGCGCGGAATGCGCGAGCATCGCGAAAGCGACGACGGCTTTCAGGCCGGCATCTCGAAGACCCTGGAAATGCCGCTGGCCAAGCTGTTTCGCTTTTGGTCCGAGCCGGCCGAGCGCAACAAGTGGCTGGCCGATGACCGCTTTTCGATTCACAAAGCCACTGCCTCGAAATCCATTCGCGCCCGCTGGGGCCGCGGCGTGAGCCGAATCGACGTGGATTTTTGCGAGAAGGGCCCGTCCAAATCCCAGGTCACGGTGCAGCACAATCGCATCGAGACTTCGGACGCTGCCGAGCAGATGAAAGCGTACTGGGCGAAGAAGATCCAAGCGTTGGAAGAGCTGACGCGCGCTTGAAGGCTTCCCGTCTTTAGCGAGACGAGAGATTTTCTTTGCGCTGCGGCGCCAGCAACGCTTGGCCACACGCGCGATTTGCGAAGTAGCCGGCGCCTGTTCGGTCAGTTCTCATTACTCGCCTCTCGTTCCCCCCCGTCGGGGATCGCGAAGCGCGTGAAAACCGTGATCAGCCCGGCGAATCTGCGTCTTCGTTTTATTTCCGTGCAGCCGGCCCGTGTCCTTCGCGCGCGCCGGGGCGCGAAGGAATGAGTAGCTGGCCCACGCCTTCGCGCACGCGAAGTGAACAGATCAGTTGCGGCTTGGTGCGAGCTACCAGTGCGCGCGGAGTCGCGATCTGCTGAGCCCAAAAAACTCGGGGTACTCGGGGACCTCGGCGTCTTGGCGGTGAATTCTCAAGTCTTTCGCGACTCGCTCACGCCTTCGATCAGGTGATGGAAACCGCGCGCGATTTCCCAGTCGAAATACGCGTGCGGCAGTTCGTGCGGAAAAAAGCCGGCGCTTGCGTGATCGAGCAATTCGCCGCGCTGGTCGGCGGCGCGGTACAGCTCGCGAACCACGGCGTCATCATCGAGCCGCGTGGGCGTGCGCAGCGGCTGGGTGAACGACGGCGCGAGCGCGCTCGAAAAGCGATCGTGGAAACTGAGCCAGCCGCGACCTGCGAGCGCGGGCAGCACGCGCTCGCGAAATGCGCGTTTGAAGCGCGTGAATTCGCCGTCCGGCAGCATGAAATGCGTTTGCCCGAGCACATTGCAAAACACGACGCTCGCGCGCGGCTCTTGCTCGAGCAGCTCGACGAGCCCCGCGCTGCCGTCGACGAGCGGGCGCAGGAGTAAGTCCGCGCGTTCGAGCCGCGGCTCCGGAAGCCCGAGCCGCGCGAAGCGGCGGCGCAGCAAGAACCCGGCGCTGGGATCGGGCTCGAGCGCAATCACCCGAGAAAAACGCTGAAAAAAGGCGTCCGGCAAGCAATGCGCGGCGCTCGGCCCGACCCAGATCACCTGCTCGGACAGCTCGCAGCTCGCGAGCCATTCCGCGAGCGCGACGCGAAAGGGCGTCCACAGTCTTCCGGCCGCAAAAGCCCGCGCGTGATAGCGGAGGCCGCCGGCCTCGTTCAACCACGCGAGCTTCACCATGAGCGAAGCTCAGTATAGTTCTCGGCTCAGCGCAACACGCCGAGCAACCGCTCGCGCAGCGTCTCGACCGTGAACGGCTTTTGCACGAAGCCCGCGAGCCCCTTGCCCGCGAAGCGCGTCACGGCATCGTGCTCGTTGTAGCCGCTCATCAGGATCACGGGCACGCTCTCGCTGAGTGCGCGGATTTCGCGGAAGGCGTCCACGCCGTCCATCGCGGGCATGGTCAAATCCATGAGCACTACGCTGATCTCGTCTTTCCGATCGCGAAAGCGCGCCACGCCTTCGCGACCGTCGTTCGCCAAGAGCACGTCGAAGCCGTAGCTGCCGAGGATGCGCGCCGCGACGCCGCGCACCACTTCTTCGTCATCCACGACGAGCACGGTGCCGCGCCGCTCGAGCACCGGCTCCGGTTTCGGACTGTCTTCCGCGCACGCAGTGGAGACCGGGAAAAATAGCTCGAACGTCGTGCCACGGCCGAGCTCGCTCTGGACCTGGATCGCGCCTTCGTGCCCGCGCACGATGCCGAGCACCGCGGACAGGCCGAGCCCGCGACCCGTGAACTTGGTCGAGAAAAACGGGTCGAAAATGCGCGCCTGCGTTTCCGGACCCATGCCGCAGCCGTTGTCGCTCACGGCGAGGCAAACGTACTGCCCCGCGGTCAGCTCGGGCGCGAGGAACGTGCCGCGCAAATAAGCGCTTTCGAGCTCGAGCGCGCGCGTCGTGATCGTGATCACGCCTTCACGCTCACCGAGCGCTTCACTCGCGTTCAAGACCAGGTTCATCACGACTTGCTGCAGCTGCGTCGCGTCGGCCTCGACGAGCGGGAGCCCCTCTTTCAGCTCGAGCTGCAGGCTCGCGTGCTTGCCGATCGAGAGCTTCACGAGCTGCGCGGTCTGGCGCACGACTTCACTCGGATCGAGCGCGCGCACGACGAAGCGGCCGCGCCCCGAGTAAGCCAGCAGCTGGCGGCACAGATCCGCCGCGCGGATCGTGACGGATTCGATTTGATCGACGTGCTCGCGCAGCGCGCTCGAGGCCGGCAGCTCGAGCCGCATCAAGCTCACGTTGCCGAGGATGCCGGTGAGCAGGTTGTTGAAGTCGTGCGCGATGCCGCCAGCGAGGATGCCGAGGCTCTCGAGCTTTTGCGCGTCGAGCAATTTGCTCTCCAGCGCGTTGCGACGTTTGTCGGCGGCCACGCGCTCGGTCACATCCCGCGCGAAGCCGACGACATAATCGTGCCCGTCCGCCTTCCAGGGCACGATGCGCGTGCGCCAAACGCGCTTGCCGATCGGGAATTCCAGCTCTTCTTCGAATTCACTCGGCGCCCACAGCGCGAGCGCTTCGAGCATGCGGGCCTCGGCTTGCTCGGCGATTTCGGGCGAGAGGTAATCACGCGCTGGTTTGCCGAGCACGGTGCTGCGCGCGATCCCGGTCGCGCACTCCCAAGCGTCGTTCACGCGTGTCAGCGCGAAGCCCGTCGAGCCTCCCGCGCGGATCAAGAAGCATGGGTCACTCGCCGCGGTGAAGAACGCTTCCCACGCCGCTAGCTCGGGCTCACCCATGTGGGTGTAACATGCCTGAATCAGAGGCCGAAACCAAGCTTACGACGCTACTTACAAGAACATACTCAATTGCAACACGAGCTGACACGCTCAAACCAAAGGTCGCACACGCATTCGCGTCCAAACTCGCAGTGCCTCGCAGTTCTCGGAGAATTACCCATGGCCCCGATGCGTGAATGCTCCCGACTTCGTCGCAGCGACAGCGCTCCGAAGCGAGCGCTCGCTCGAAGCTTGCTCGCGGCGTGGTGCATGCTCGCGCTGCTCGGCGGCGGCTGCAGCAGCGCACCTCCGGCACCGCCAGCTCCTTTATTCGGGACGGGTGTTTTTCATCCGCCGCCGAAGCCGGGTGCGAGCATCAGCTACACGCGCATGTGCGAATGTAAGATGTGCGATCCGGCGGCCTGCTGCGAAGGGCCGGACGACGACGAAGCCCCAAAAAACTGCGGCGATAGCTACGATTTTTCGGCGCCGGGCTGCGGCGGGCTCGCAGTCAAAAGCTGCGCGAGTCGCTGCACGCGCGAAGTCTGGCGCGTGCGCGCGGGCGAAGACTGCGCCGTGCATCGTCCGGAAACGTGCTGCACCGCCGGTTGAGCCCTCAGGCTTCGACGCGCTCGTGAACCACGAGCAACGAGGCGGTGCTCGAAAGCACCAAGCGGCCGCCTTCGGCTTCGAGCCCGTCGGGGCTGAGCCCCCATGCGGGATCGAGCCCGAGGATCACGAGCGCTGCGCGCTTGGCCGTGTCGAGCAGAGCGCCGTGACGCGCGAGTGCCAGCTCGCGCCGTAGCGTCACGCGCGCTGGGTGTGCGGCGAGCATTGCTTCCGCGCGGGCGGGCGGCGCGCTCGCGCCCGACGACTCGAGCCACAAAATCGTCAACGACACGCCCGCGTCGCGCAGCAACTGATTGGCGAGATCGAGCGCGCGGCCGTCCAACTTGCCGCCGCACAGCGCGACCACGGCGTGCCGTTCACGTGCGTGCGGGCCGAACGCGCGCCCGAGCCCGTGATCCACGAGCAACGCAACCGGCGCCGGGGAATGCGCGAGCACCGCACCCACCGTGCCGCCGAACACATTCTGACCGAGCACCGGCCGGTGCAGCCCGAGCACGACGTAGTCCGCATCTCGCTCCTGCGCGATCCGACAAATATCACTCGCTGCGTCCGACGAATCGAGCTCATTGGAAGCCAGCGAGATCCCAGACTCCGCCGCGGTCTCGAGCAAAGACGCGAGCGCGCCTTGCTGCTTGGCACGCTCCAAGTAGCTCGAGGTGCGTTCGCGTGGCCGCTCGAGGTGCAGCGCGGCGCTCTCACTCGTGCCATCGGTCCCCGCGCAGCTCACCGCGAGCCGCGCCATCGCCGGCCCGATGCTCGCATCCCCGACGCACAAGAGCAGGCGCGCGGCGCGATCGATGGCCGAAGCGCGCTCGGCCGCCTCGGCGCGCAGCACCGCGCGCGGCGCGATCCACTCGAGCAGCGGCGTGGTGACGACGGTGGTGACGAGCGCCATGATCACCATCATCGTGAAGATTTTCGGCGAAATGACGCCCAAATCCAGGCCGATGTTGAGCACGATCAGCTCCATCAAACCGCGCGTGTTCATCAGCACGCCGAGCGCGGAAGCATCGCGCGTGCTCATGCCGGTGATGCGCGCCGCGGCGAAGCAACCGCCGAATTTACCGAGGCAGCCGACCGCCGTGAGCGCCAAGCACAAAAGCCAATTGCTCGCGCCGCTGACCAGACCGAGCTCGGTGCGAAGGCCGCTGAACGCAAAGAACAAAGGCAAGAGCGCAACGACGACGAAATCTTCGAGCCGCTCGGCCAAGGCGTGCGCGTAGTCGCCTTGACGCGGCATGATCGCGCCGAACAAAAACGCGCCGAACAAGGCGTGAATGCCGATGCGTTCGCTCGCGAGCGCGGACAAGAGCAAGAGCACGAACGTGACCGCGACCACGTTTTGCGTGAGGCTTTCACGCGTCGTGATGCGCGCGGCCAGACGCGCGAGCAGCGGCCGCACGAGCAGCAGCATGAAGGCGATGAACGCACCGGCTTCGAGCGTGGTGAGCACCGCAGCGGACGCGCCCTTCGCGTGCACGAACGAGATCACGAACGCGAGCAAGCACCACGCCGCTACGTCGTCCACGGCGGCGCAGGCGAGCGCCATCGAGCCGAGGTTCGTGCGGATCAACTGCCGCTCCGCCAAAATGCGCGCGAGCACCGGAAACGCCGTGATGCTCATGGCGATGCCCATGAACAACGTGAACGAAGCTTTGGGCACGCCCGGCGCGGCTTCGCCCGCAAAAATGTGGAGCGCGTACCAAGCGCCCAGCGCGAACGGCACGAAAATCCCGGCCACGCTGATCGAGAAGGAGCGCGCGCCGCGGCCGCGGAGCAACTTCGGATCGAGCTCCAGCCCGATCAAGAACATGAAGAAGACGAGCCCGACTTGGCTCAAGAGCGAGAGGCCCGGCAGGGACGCCTTCGGGAACAGCTGCGCCGCGATCTGCGGCGCCACGCGCCCGAGCAGCGAGGGCCCGAGCAGGATGCCGGCGATCACCTCCGCGATCACTCCGGGTTGGCCGAAGCGACGCGCGACGAGCCCCACCACTCGCGCAGCCACGATGATCACACAAGCCTGTAGGATCAAGAGCTCGAGGGCGCCGAACATGACCGCGGCTATGTACCTCGAATTCCGCGCAAACGGCAGCAATCTCGGATCAGTCGCGGAAGCCGTGCGCGGAGAGATAGCTGTCCAACTCGGTGTCGCCGAGGGCGAGCGGGCGCAGGTATTCACCGATCAGCTCGCGCTGCCAATACACGCCGGCGAGCCCGCGCGGCGCGAAACGGTAACGATAAAATTGCGCGCGCACGTAGCGCGGCGGATGATCGCGAAATGGTTGCACGGCGAAAAGCGAATCGACCCCGTGATCGCCGCGGAGCAATTTGTCGACCAGATGAATCAACCACGGCTCTTCGTCCGCACTGCTGAACGAAGCGAACCAGAGCTGCCAATCCAGCTTGAGCTGATACGGCGCGACCACGCACGGCCGCCGCGTGACGCGGCCCGGTTTACACGGCAGCTCATATGGGATCCAATTCATTTTTGGACCGAGCTCGTCCGAGCTGCCTTCCAACACGACCTCGTTCCGTTCGCGGTTGATGCTGCCGAACGCGCCGTACGTGTTCACCAGGTCGAACGGGTCGAACGAAGCGTTCATCGTCTGCCGCGGCGACAGCAAATTCACGAGCGGATTCAGGCTCAAAAACGCGATCCCCGTCACAACGACGCCAGTCACGACTTTGCGTCGAAATGTGAGCGCTTCTTTTTTTGGGGGTGACACCCAGCGCGCGAAGCGCTTCGCTGACAGGACGCGGCGCGCGAGCCAGCGAAAGGCGTCATCGTCGAAACAGGCGAGCGCGATCACGATCGTGAGCCAATTCAAGAACGACAAATTGCCGCTCACGATCAGCGCGAGCTGAAACAAGATGATGATCGCGCCCGCCGCGTAGCGCACGCGCTTCGGCCCGAACACGCCGAACGGCGCGACCAGCTCAGCGAAATGGTTGAACAGCACGCCGAACGCATGCACGCCCGCGGGCAAGCGATGAAACCACGCGCTCAGCGGGTTCGGCAGCGGTTGAGTTTCGTAGTGGTACGCGAGGCAAGTCAGATCCGTCCAGCAGCTGTCGCCGCGGATTTTGATCATGCCCGCGCCAAACATCACGCGAAACGCGAGCCAGCGCAGCAAGATCAGGATTGGCCAGGGCACGGGCCCGGCGAACGGGCGCAGCGAGAGCGCAGGAGCCAGGAAAATGGCTAGAAATCCGGCCTCGCACAAAAGCGATTCCCAGCCGTAACCGTAGAAAATCTGGCCGACGTGCACGAACGAGAGGTAAAGCGCCCAGAGCGCGGCGAGCAGCGGCGCGTCCGCGAAGCCAAGCGCGAGCACCACGGAGAGCGCGACGCCGAGCCACGCGCAGCACGACAGAAGACCGTCACTCGTGGAAAACCAAAACAGGCTCGGCAAACGCCAAAACCCCGCCGAGCTCGAGCCGAGCGCGTGCGCCACTCGCGCCAAGAACGGCGCAGCCGGCAAGAGCCCGTCCGAGCCGATCAGCGGTCGCCACTGCTGCGCGAGCGCCAGGAACGCGACGAAGTAAATCAACCCGAGGCAGCGCAGGAACACGAAGCGCGTCAGCTGATACGGCGCCGGCGCGAAGCCCCACTCGGGCAGCGTGGGCTCACCTTCACGCGAGTCGTCGACGCTCGGGCGTTGCGCGTTTTCCGGCTCGCTCGCCATTGCGGCAGAATAGCGCCGCGTCGCGCGCGACGGCTAGGCGCGGCCGACGTTCGCGTAGTCCGGATTCGTCACGTTTCTCGGCGATCCGGCGAGGAGCCCGCGGATATTTTCGGCGGTGACGGCCAAGAGCCGCTTGCGCGACTCGAGGCTCGTCCACGCCACGTGCGGCGTGATGACGCAGTTTTTGGCCGAGAGCAGCGGATTGTCCGCGCTCGGCGGCTCGCTCGAGAGCACGTCGAGCGCAGCGCCCGCGAGCGTGCCGGCATCGAGCGCCGCGGCGAGCGCAGCTTCGTCGATCAAACCACCGCGCGCCGTGTTCACCAGAAATGCGCTCGGTTTCAGCAGCGCGAGGCGCGCGCGCGACACGAGCCCTTTGGTTTCGGCGCTGAGCGGGCAATGCAGCGAGATCACGTCACTCGTGCGGAAGAGCTCGTCGAGCGAGCGGCGTTCGACGTCAGCGCTCGCTCTCGACGCGTGGCCGAGCTCGGCAGCGCGGATGTGCATCCCGAGCGCGCGCGCGGCTTCGGCAACACGCCGCCCGATCGCACCGTAGCCGACGATGCCGAGTGCTTTGGCTTCGAGCTCGAGCAGCGGCGAGAGACAATAGCTGAAATCACGCGACTTCACCCAATCTCCGCGGTGCACCGATGCATCGTGCGCGCCGACGCGATGACACAGCTCGAGCAAGAGCGCGAGCGTGTGCTGCACCACGCTGGCGGTGCTGTACGCAGGCACGTTGCACACCGGGATTCCGCGCGCGTTCGCGGCGTTTGCGTCGACCACGTTCACGCCCGTAGCGAGCACGCAAATGCCGCGCAAATGCGGAGCTCCGGCGAGCACGCCCGCATCGATCAGCACTTTATTGGTGAGCGCGATCTCCGCATCTGCCACGCGCGCGAGCGCTTCGTCCGGCGTCGAGCGATCGTGCACCGTCAGCTCACCCAAGCCGTCGAGTGCGTCCCACGGATTGTCCCCCGGGTTGATGGTGTGGCCGTCCAGAACGACGATGCGCGCCATCTCGCTCCGTCAGCGGCGCGCTTCGCTGATCGCCGCGCGGCTCAAGAATTGTTGGAACGCGGCGCGATTCGCATCGCTGGGCGCCTTTTCGTACGCGTACGAGCGAGCCACCTTGTTCGCGAACAAACACGAGACGGCCTTGTCGAAGCTGCGCGCATCCGGCGCGAGATCGCCGGATTTTCCGCTGTCATCCGCGATGCGCCGCACGACGGCTTGCAGTTGCTCGCACCACCCTGGCGTCTCCGGGAGTGAAACCGGCGCGGCATTGGGACAACAACTGCGACGGATGATCGCGGCCGCCGGCAGCTCGTACCAATCGAGCCCAGAGGCGTGCGCTCCTTCTTCGGCTTTCGCCGGCTCTGCGCCAGCATCACCCGGCGTGCTGCGCGCGAGCTGATGCAAGCGCGAGGCGTTATCGCGAAAATCTCCGTCCGCGCACAGGAAGGAAAAATTCTGCCCGCTGGTGAAGGCACCCGGATCGAAATAGGACGCGACGCAGCTGTCACGCTCTTCGTTCGGGCTGAGCTTTTTCTTTTCCGGCTGAGGCGCGTGCTGCGTCGCGACCGGCGCGGTCGTTTCGTCCGCCTTGGGCTTCGGTGCAGAATCGGCATCCGGCGCGACTGCGACGTACACGCCGCCGCCGCCCGCGATCGCGGCCACGATCACGAACGGCCAAATCGAGCGTTTGCGCTCGAACGGATTGATCGAGATCCGCTTCTTGATCGGCACCGCCGGCGCGGCCGCGGCGATCGACGGATCCGAGCCGAGCCTTGGCGCCGAACCGAGCGGATCGCGCGGCGAGGGCGGAGCGAGCGGCGGCTCGGGCGCGACATGCACGGGCGCGGAAGGCGCGGCGTGCGTCGGAGCAGAGCCCGGCACGGGCGGCGGCATGCGCGGAGGCGCGTGCGCTGCCGCCGGTGGCAGCGGCGGCGTGGGCGCGTGATGCGCGGGCGCAGAAGGTTTCGGATTCAGCTCACTGCCCTCGTCATCGGGCAGCGCCGCGTCATCGATCACGATGCCGTCGTCGCGATCTTTGCCGAGCCCGCCGCCGACGATGTCGCTCAGGCTGCGCGGCTGCGGGCGCGGCGGGATTTGCCGCTTCGAAGGCATGCTGCGCGGATCGCGCTCCCAGCCGTCGAGCGTTTGCGTCAGCTCCGAAAGCTCGGTCACGCGCACGCGCTTTTCATACGCGAGCCCGCGATCCAAAATCTCTTGCAGCGCGGGCTCATCGATGCCGAACGCGGACAGCGGCTTCGGCTTGCCCGAGAGCATCTGCTTGAGCAATGCGTCGCGCGTCGCGGCGCGGTACGGCGCTTGGCGCGTGAGCGCGGCGTAGAGCGTCGCGTGCAACGCCCAAACGTCATCCGGTGCGGTTTCGGCCGAGCCTTTCAGGCGTTCCGGCGGACAGAACGGGCCGATGCCCGGCGCCACGAGCTGCGACAATACCGGAGCGATCACGCGCCCTTCCGGCACGGCGATCACGCTGCGCGGCGAGAGCGCGGCGTGCACTGCGCCCGCCGTGTGCAGCGCTTGCACGGCTTCTGCCAAGCGCAGCACCCAAGCCACCGCCTTCGACGGATTCATGCCGCCTTTGGCGAGCTCGCTGTGCAAAGTCTTCCCCGGCACGAACTCGGCGATCGCGACGCCGTAACCCGGCGGCAAAGCCTTGCCGCTCGGCAAGCTCGCGGCATCGACGTCGCGCACGACTTCGACCACGCCGGTGAGGTGGCGGTGCTTCACGCCGCGCGCAGAGTCGAGCGTGGTGAGCCGCCCGGCATCCGCCACGGCGACGACGAAGCGACGCCCGCTCTCGCCGTCGGTCGCGACCCAGCGTTCGAGTGGTTGGCTATTCTTGAGCTGCCCCGCAAAGGCGTAGCGGCCCGCGATTGGAGCGCGAGGATCTGCCATCTTCAGCTACGGCTCGGCACGATCATCCAGACGGTTTCCAAACGACGGAATCCCGGCATCGTAGCACCAGTGCGCGCGGCCACGCCATTTGAGCCGCAGGCGGCCGGGAGGCCAAGGCTCCGCTCATTTATTGAAGCGCAAGAACCGACCCGCGCGCGCGTCGAGCTGACGCCCGCCTTCGCACGAGATGCGACCGTTCACCATCACCCAATCGATCCCGGACGGCGGCCGCTTCGGCTCGGTGAAGCTTGCGCGATCGCTGACGTGCTCTGGGTCGAACAGCAACAAATCGGCATAAAAACCGGCTTCCACGCGGCCTCGGCCGACCAAGCCGAAACGCTCGGCGGGCAAACGTGTGAGTTTGTGGATCGCCCCTTCGAGCGACAGCAGCCCGCGCTTGCGCGCATACTCACCGAGCACTCGGGGAAAGGTTCCATATAGGCGTGGATGTGGGCGACCGTCAGGATTGGGCAGGCCGTCCGAGCCGACCATTACCTTCGGGTGACGAAGATTTTCTTCCACGTCCGCCTCCGCCATGACGAACGTGATCGCGACGGTCCGCTCGGCGCCGGGCAGCGTCAGGATTTTCCGCACCACGTCGGCGAGCTCGAGGCCTTCGCTCGCGGCGATCTCGGTCAAGCGGCGACCGTCGTAGTCGGGGCGCGCGGGACAAGACGCGATTTGAATCGCCTCGGCGAGCACGAGATCGATCTTCGCGAGATCGAAGTATTCGATCATCGGGCCACTGCCCGCGATGTACGGGTAGGCGTCGAGCGTCACGTCCGCGCCGGCGCGGTTTGCCGCATCGACGTGCGCGAGCGAGGCTTTCACTTTGCCCCAGTTGCGCTGGCCGCCTGCCTTGTGATGCGAAATTTGCGCGCGGCACCCGACCGCGCGTGCGACGCCAATCGTCTCCTCGACCGACTCGAGCAAGCGATCGCCCTCGCTGCGCATGTGCGTCGCGTAGATCGCACCGTGCTCCGAAAGCGGGCGCGCGATCTCGATGATCTCTTCTGCGCTCGCCACGCGCCCGGGACGATAAATCAGACCCGTGGAAAAACCGCAGGCGCCTTGCGCCAATGCCTGCGCGAGCAGCGCGCGCATGGCCGCGATTTCAGCGGGCGTCGGCGCGCGCTCTTCCTCGCCCATCACGCGCGCGCGGATCGCGTTGTGCCCGACCAGCGAAATCGCATTCAGGGCCGGCGTCGCTTCGACGAACGCCGCCGCGTACTCAGCGAGCTCGGCGAAGCGCCGACCGAAGCCCGGAAATAAGCTCGCGTTGCCCGGCGGCTCGTGCCCGCCCGAGAGCGTCGGCGCGAGACTGAAACCACAATTTCCGATCACCACGCTCGTCACGCCTTGCAGCAGCTTGAAGTGCATGTCCGGCGTTGCGAGCAGCGCCGCGTCGTCATGCGCGTGCACGTCGATGAAGCCCGGCGCGAGCGCGCGGCCGCGGGCGTCGATTTCACGCTTCCCTGGTTTGCCGGGCCCGACGAGCGCGATGCGATCGCCCTCGATGTGCACATCGCTCACGCGCGGCGGTTCACCCGAGCCGTCCACGACGAGCGCCTCGCGAATGCTGAGATCGAAGCTCATGCGCTCGCGACGTTAGCGCACTTGCCGCCCAGCAGGCTCAAATGGGCGGCACGGACGAGTCACCGCCGGTGCCGCCGGTGCCGGCACCATCACCGCCGGTGCCGCCCGCATCACTCCCGCTGCTCGACGTATCACCACCGGTTCCGCTGGAGCCCGCGACGCCGCCGTTCGACGTATCAGTGCCACCCGCGCCGCTGCTCGAGGTATCGCCACTCGTGCCGCCGTTCGACGTGTCACCGCCGGAACCAGCGCTCGAGCCGCCGCCGGCACCACCACCACCCGTGCCGCTTCCAGCGCTGCCTCCCGCGCCGGCATTCGAGCCGCCTACTCCGGCTGAGCCACTCGCTCCACTCGCTCCCGCCGTTCCGCTCGTACCCGCCGAGCCACCTGTGTTCGAACCACCGCCGCCGAAGCCGCCGGGGGCACCGCCCGCTCCACCGTTGCCCGCGCCACCCGCGTTGGCGCCTGCTCCTCCGCTCTGACTGCCGGCGGCGCCGCCAAGGGCTGCGCTGCTACCGCTCGAACCGCCGCCATCAACGATCTGCGTCCCCGCATGACCGCCATTCCCACCGCCGCCGGCTTGCGAGTTGCCGCCGCCGCCCCGCGAGCTCGACCCGCCGTTCGTAAAAATCGGCGCATCATCCCCACTGCAGCCCGTGACGAGCACGAGCGACCCCAACCCCAAGAAAAAACCAGCGAGCCACACACGCATCATGAGAGCCCACGCGACTCGAACCGCCCAATGGTCGAGCTCCAACGCGAAGGTAGCGTGAGTTCTCACGCGCTGTCAAAGAAAGCCGCGCGTCGCAGGTTAGTGTTTTTTACACGCGCCGCGTTCGCCAAGCGTGCAAGCGCACACGCGCGAGCAGCCTCTATCAGCTAAAGCGGCTTTCCCTCCGCCACCCAAGTTTCCACGAGCTGAATCTGCGCGGCGGAAAGTGGAGGCAACCCGAGCGGCATACCGCGCACTCCCGCGTTCGCGCCGTGCAAGTCGTTCTCGGTGTGGCGCGCCAAAAGCGCCCCAATCAGGCGCGGTGTGCCGTCGGGCAAGGGTTCGAACAGGCTGCGGCGCTGGCCCTCCGTATCGACGTAACCCGCGAGGATGGAGGCGTGCGACGAAAAGCTCACGCCGCGCGGCGCAAATCCAAAGCCGCCCGTGTTGCCCGGACCGCCGTCACCGCCCGCCGCGTCGGCGTCGGTGTGGCAATGGTGGCAGGTGCGCGAAAACACCTCGCGATTCACTTCGTCGAACGACACTCGCCGCGTCAGCACCGGCAAACGCTGGAACGGCGCGACTTCGCTCGGCGTGAGCTCGGCGCCGAGCACGTAGGCGGCGATATCGCGCGCTTCGTCGTCCGCCAAACCGAAGCTCGGCATGCGCGTATCGGGCTTGACCGCTTTCGGGTCGAGTAGCCACGCGACCAAACGATCCTTCCGGAACCGCTCGCGCGTAAAGCGCAAGTCCGGCGCGAGCGCGGCCGTGCGCGCGAGCTCGCTGTCCGCCGGTGGTGGCGCGCTGCTCCCGAACGCCGGCACCCCGCTGAACGAGTGGCACCCCGCGCACCCCTTTTGCTCCATCAGCTCACGGCCGTGCGCGGCGTCGCCGAGCGGCGCGCGTTCGCCGGCAGCCGCGCTGCGCGTCAGATACACCGCGATGTCCGATGCCTGCTCGGGCGAGAGCGCGAGCCGCGGCATCGTCGGCGTGAGCTTGGGTCGCAAATCGCGCGGCGCGAGCAAATACGCGACGACCCAAGCCGGATCCAAGCGGTCGCCGAGCGCCGTCAGCGAAGGGGCATCACGCGCGTCCAAAATGTGCGGGCGAAAGCGCGCGAGCGCCTCGGCGCTGACTTTGAACTTCCCAGTCGCGATTTGCTCGTGACACGAGAAGCAATTTTTCTCGAGCGGCGCCGGGGCAAAACCGGTGCCCTCGTGACAGCGATTGCACTCGAAGCGCTGCACCAAATCGCGCCCGCGCGCGGCGTCACCGTGAACTGTGGTGAGCGCGGGTGGTTCGGAGCTCGCCGCGGAATTGACCGGCGCGAGAACGCTCGCCGCCAGCATGCGATGCGCGGGCGGTGTGCGGCGCGAGCACGCGGCGCACACCCCGAAAATCACGAGCCACAGCACTCGAACCCAAACCCGCACGCCCACGGCTCCCTCCGCCTCAGCTCAGCTCGCGCGATGCGTGTCCGCTTCGCAGATCTTTGCCGCGGCGGCCATGCTCTCGCAGCGCTTCATCGCGAGCTGCTCGCCCGCCTCGTCGCCGGATTGTGAGCGCAAGAGCGCGAGCGCTTTGTAACCCTCGGGAGTTGCAATCAAATCACGTTGCGCCAAGGACTCCAGCAGGGTTTTGGCTTCGGCGGCGCCGCCGTCCAGCTTGGACAGCGCCTCGCCCAAATCGGTCGTGAGCCCCGGATCGTCTTTCTTCGTGGTGAGTTGCCGGCGCAGCATTGCGACGGACCAACTCATGTTCTCGGCGTGGTCCGCGTGCGTCTTGCCTTGCCAATGGCCCAGAACCTCGCTCGGGACTTCTTGCTCGAGTGAGAGCGTGCCGTTCGAGCGCTCGATCGCGACGGCGAGCACGCGCTCGGCCCGAATTACCAAAGGATCCTTCGAATCTTGAAGCGTCTTCAAATGAGGCATCATGCGGATGACGCTGCCCGCCGCTGCCACGTAGTCCCCGTGATTGAGCGACTTTTCGGCCTCTGCGACTCCGTGAATGCGCGGATCGATCTGCACCTCTGGATACCAATCGCCGCCGCACGCGAAGGCGCGCGTCGAACCGGTGAGGCCAATCAGAGTCAGGGCCAGAGCAACATTGCGAATACCGTGTTTAGACATCGACATTTGAATCTCCTTGTCCGTGCCGCCCGGGTTCACTCGGTCAGTCGCTCTCGGCACGTCCCGTGTGACACCCGCCATCGAAAAAGGTTCTGAGCAATCGGCGCGCCAGCGGTCGTTTCTCGAAAACCTGCGGGAATTTTCGCAAACCCGTCGAGCGCCGGCGTGTCCACCGGCACACGCCGGCGTGGGTCGAATCGGGCGCCGCGGCTTTCGCGAGCGAGCAAAGGGAGCTCGCGCGCAGCGAGCACGTATTACGACTCTCGCCCTGTGATCTTCACTCCGTGAGTGGGAGTTTATGGGGCGCGATCCGGAATCGCGAACATCTTCAATCGTGCGTCAGCAACATCGCCACACACTCTTGGGGTGCATTCGTGGTTGACACGTCCGCGCACACTGAATATTCAACCTCGCCATGGCAAAGAACTCAGTGAATGATCGGATCCGCAGTCGCGTCGAGCAGTTCGCAGAAGAGCTGAGCACTCTGATTCGCGACTCCGCGATGGAGACCGTGCGTGAAGCGCTCGGCGGCGGTGGCGGTGGCAGCAGCGCGCGCCGTGGTGGCCGCGGCGGTCGCGCCAGCGCCGCTCCCGCGAAGTTGAGCGCCGGGCGCCGCGAAAAGGGTCAAAAGCGGGATCCGGGTGAGATCGAGCGCCTGACGGGCCGCTTGCTGGACTACGTGAAGGGCAACGGCGGCCAGCGCATCGAGCAGATCGCGGCCGGCATGGGCACGGTCACGAAAGAGCTGAATTTGCCGGTCAAGAAGCTGATCGCGCAGAAGTCGCTGAAGACCAAAGGTCAGAAGCGCGCGACGCAATACTTCGCGCGCTGAAAATCAGCGCGGTCGCTGGGCGGGGCTCCTCA
>FTDA01001320.1_pt1 | contig 15480 bp, 11 predicted proteins | sample 1639731 | NCBI WGS metagenome assembly FTDA01 (sample SAMEA3914869, study PRJEB12502) | metagenome | biome: forest; material: soil | place: USA | collected 2012-03-12 | depth 0.1 m
CCACGGTGCCGAGCACGAACACGATCAGCAAGGCGCCGTAGCCTTTGAGCCTTGCTCGATCCATCACTCGAGCTCCACGGACGCGTACGAAGTCGCGAGGTCGTCATCGACGCTGCGATCCACTTGCACGGCCCACGTGACGGCCAAAGCCGCAGCAATTGCTGCGACCGGCACGAGCCTCCGCGCGGAGAACCACGCGAGATCGAAGATGCTCGGCGCAGCTTCGGCTGCGATCGCGCGCATCACGTTGGCGTTGAAACGCCCGCTCGGGACGATGCCCTCGGTGGCGCGACCCAAGCGAGCGAGACGTTGATCCATGTCTTCGTAGTCGGTCACGGCTGTTGTCTCCTCTGGCGTAGCGCGGCGCGCGCGCGAACCAAACGCTGTTCCACGGCGCCCTCGCTCACGCCCATCACTTGGGCGATTTCGCCGTTGTTGAGTCCTTCCATGCTCTGCAGCACGAGCGCCGCGCGTTGATCCGGCGGCAGCTCCGAAAGCCAATCACCGAGCTCTTCGAGCGCGAGGCGCGCTTCGGCGAACGCAGCGCCGTCCCAGCCCGGCTCGGCGAGCGTGTCACTCGTTTCGCCGCGGCGCGCGCGGCTGCGCTTCGCGTCGATCGAGCCGTTCACCACGATGCGATAGAGCCACGTGGCCGCGTTCGCGCGACGGTCGAACTCGCCCGCTTTCAAAGCGCGATAAGCCTTCACGTATGCTTCCTGCACGACATCCTCGGCGTCCGCTTGATTGCCCATGATTCTAGCGCTGAGGCGCACGAGCCGGACGCTGGTTGCATCCACGATTTGCTGAAAGGCCGAGCTGTCCCCACCGAGGACTCGATCGACGGCCTTCTCGAGTGTGTCCAAAGGCTCTCTCCGCGTGACTCACGTCGCCTCTTCTTACGAGGTTCGACGACAGCTTCCGCACGCTTCCTACGGAGCCGTGCGTTTTTGTTTGCAGCTTCACCCGATGGCTTCGGATAGGGTCATGCAAGTATAGATAATCACTCGAGAATGATTTCGCTCAAAAAAATCGTTCGAGCTCGCGTAGGGGTTCGGGGTCAGCGTACGTCGGATGGGTTGAACGTGAAGGAAGGCAAAAACATCATGCGCACTTCGATCCTGACCTCTGTCGTTTCTGGTTTCATCGCCCTTTCGCTGGCCGCGTGCTCCGCCGCGAGCAACGAACCGGTCGATCAGAGCGCGGCTGCGGAGACCGCGGGTCTCAGCGCGCCGGCAGCTCCCACGCCGAGTGACAGCGCCGCCGTTGCTGCTGCTCCCGGCCACAAGTTTCACCACGGCCCGATGGACCCGGCCGCGTTCATCAAGAAGTTCGACAAGAACGGTGACGGCGTCTTGCAAGTGAGCGAGCTGCCCGAGCACATGCAAAAGTTCATGAGCAAAGCGGACACCAACGGTGACGGCGTGCTCAGCGCGGACGAGCTCAAGGCCGGCCAAGAGAAGATGCACGCCGAGATGCTCGCGAAAGCGGACACCAACGGTGACGGCAAGGTCAGCCCCGAGGAGCGCAAAGCGGCGTTCGAGAAATTCGCGGAAGCGCGCTTCGCGAAAGCCGACAAGAACGGTGACGGCGTCCTGACCAAAGACGAGGTCGGCGACAAACGTTGGGCGCGCCTCGAGGTCGCCGACACCGACAAGAGCGGCGGCGTGAGCGAAGCCGAAATTCGCGCGGCGATCGCGAACGGCACGCTCAAGTTCGATCACCACGGCCATCATGGTCATCACCATGGTGACGGCGCCAGCGCGCCGCCCAGTGACTCGGCGGCTCCGGCTCCGACGGGAACGTGACTCCAAATGCCGAGAGCGCGCGAATAGCGCGTGATTGGCCGTGAAAAAGCGAGCCGCTGCGACGACGTTGCAGCGGCTCTTTTCATTTGCGGGTCGCCTCGCCGCAGCTCACCTGCGCCAGTGCTGCTCGTCAAAAGGCCGCCGCAGCGAGGTCGAAGCTGAGAAAAAGAGCGCGATAGTTTTGGGGCTCGGGTCCCGAAACCTGAGGGTGGGGCCCCGCTGGATTCACTCCAGCGGGGCGTGAGCTGCGCTCCCGAAGACCGAGGGCCGGCGGCGCGCGGACGGCGCGGAGCGGCGGAGCACGCCGCGCCGTGCAAGGTCGGGTTTTGCGGGGGCAACCCACATAAAAAATTCGTGTCGATCGCCGTTGGACCCACATCAGAGCCTGCGGCGAGAGTCACCAACTCAATCGAAATCCGCCGCATGGATCCCGCGTGCGGCGTTGTCGTGCTGCTGGGCACGCGTGTAGGCGCGTTAATCTTCCATTGCTTGCGCCGTTCAAAGGTGAGGAGATCTGGGCTTTGTTGGCTTCGTACGCGCTCGCGAAGGAGTTGGTCTGACCGTGGTCGTGCGCCTCACGCCAGGTCCCGCAAAGGTTGCGCCCGAGACGATCGGCGCGGCCGAGTCGCTCTCCGATACCGGCGGGCGTAAATCGCCGCGTGCGCAGGCGGTGGCGCGCGTCGAGTACCTCGCGGGCGCGGTGATCGCGGATCGCTACAAGCTCGTCCGTCCGCTCGGGCACGGCGGCATGGGCGTGGTTTGGGTCGCGCACTCGCTCGTGCTCGGCGTCGACGTCGCGTTGAAGCTGATTCACGCGGACATCGCGGGTTCGACGGGCGCGACGCGCATGGCGCGCGAAGCGCACGCCGCGGCGCGCCTCGGTCACCCGGCGATGGTGCGCGTGTTCGACTTCGGTTGGACCAGCAAGGGCGATCCGTTTTTAGTGATGGAGCTCGTGCTCGGCGAGAGCCTGGGCGCGACGCTGCGCCGTGAAGTTCGGATGCCGGCGATTCAAGCCGTGCAAACGCTGCTGCCGCTCGCGGACGGCCTTCGCACCGCGCACGACAAGGGCATCGTTCACCGCGACATCAAGCCCGACAACATTTTGATCGCGCGCGACGAGTTCGGGCGGCAGCAGCCGAAGCTGCTCGATTTCGGCATCGCCAAGGTCGATCACCAAGCGACCGAGGAGCGCAAGCTCACGCAAATCGGCGTCGTGCTCGGCAGCCCCGAGTACATGTCGCCCGAGCAGGCGCTCGGCCGCGAAGACATCGATCATCGGACCGATGTCTGGGCATTGTGTGTCGTGCTGTACGAATCGATCACCGGACAGATTCCGTGGGATCGCCCGAACTACAACGCGCTGATGCAGGCGATCATCCACGAGCCAGCGGCGCCGACGACGCAGTTCTCCGCCGGGGATTCCGACTTGTGGCGCGTGATCGAGCGCGGTTTGCACAAGAACCCGGACGAGCGCTGGGCTTCCATGACCGAGCTCGGTGAAGCGCTCGCGCTCTGGCTCTACGAGCACGGCGTGAAAGAGGACATTTCCGCGAACTCCCTGCGCGCCGTTTGGCTCGATGGAACTTTGTCGGGCGTGCGCATGGATTTGGCTTCGCTCACGCCGCGTCGTTCGATCAGCAGCGTGTCGGAGCTGACGCCGCTGCCGAGCGAGCGCATGCCGCCCACCGAGCGCCCGAACCTCGCGACCGCCGAGTTGCCCGTCGCCCGCGTGCTCGAGCTGCCGGGTGCGAGCGCCGCGCCCGTGCTCGAATCGGTGCCGGTGCGCGCGCCGGCGCGCGGCCGCTGGGTTTGGGGTGCGCTCGTCGTGCTCGCGTTGGGGCTCGGGCTCGGCGCCGGGTTGTTTTTGCGCTCGAGCAAGGTCGAGCCTGCGCCGGCGACCGCCGCGACGCTCGCGCCGGTCGCGACATCGACGACGGCGACCGTCGCTGCCGTACCCGCGTCGACAGTCGGCGAGCACGCGCCTTCGGCGACGAGTGACGCGACCGCGAGCGCTGCGCCCGCAGTACACGCGGCGAGCAAAGCTCAGCACACGGCTCCGCCGTCGCGCGCGCCGGCTCCGACTCACGCTGCGAGCAGCGGCAAACACGGCTATGATTTCGGCTTCTGAGCGCAGAAACGTGGGTTGCGGCGTGATGCGCCGAGTCGCGAGCGCCGCGCTCGTGGCTGGCCTCGTGTTCGGCGCGGGCCTAGCGCACGCGGAAGACGCCGAGACACGCACGGCAGCGCGTGATTTGGCGACCCAAGGCGCCAAGGCCTTCGACGCGGGCAAGTACGAAGATGCCGCGGACTTCTTTCGGCGCGCGTATGATTTGGTGCACGCGCCGTCGATTGGCATCATGCGCGCGCGCAGCTTGGCCAAGTTGGGTCAGCTCGTCGAGGCGATCGACGTGTACGAGCAGACCGCGCGGTTCAAGCTCGCCGCGGGCGCGCCGGATGCGTACGTGAAGGCCGTCCAAGCGGCGAAGAGTGAAGTCGAAGACGTGCGCGCGCGCGTCCCGCGGGTGAAGCTCTCGCTCAAAGGCGCCGATCCGAACGAGGCGCCCGAAGTGACGATCGACGACAAGCCGACGCCCGCCGCGCTGCTCGGCGTGGAGCGACCGTTGAACCCGGGCTCGCACCATCTCGCCGTCGTGGTCGGCACGGAGACGCGCAGCACGCGCGAGCTGGACGTCGCTGAAGGGCAGACCTACAGCGTGGAGCTGGACGCCGCGTCGCACGCGAGCGCGCCCGCTCCGGTCGCGGCACCACCGCCGGAAGAGCCTGAAAAAAAGCCGATTTCGCCGAGCCCCGAGCCTCCGCCCAACACCGAGCCGGCGCCGGCGAGCTCCGGCTCCAGCACGCGCGTGCTCGGCTACGTCGGGCTCGGCGTCGGCGCGATCGGGCTCGGGCTCGGGACTTACACGGGGCTTGTCGCGCTGCACGACAAGTCGCGCCTTGATGACGTCTGTCATCCGCAATGCCCGCAATCGTCGGCGAGTGACCTCAGTGGGTTTCGTTCGAATCGCACTGTTTCTTGGGTGAGCTATGGCGTCGGCATCGCCGCGGTGACGACGGGAGTGCTCTTGCTCACGATCGGTGACTCGAAGCGCGAGCACGTCGCGCTCGGCGTGTGGCCGGGTGGCGTCGAGATCGGCGGCAGGCTCTGATGCGCAGTGCTTCGCTTCGGAGCGCCGGCTTGCGGCTCGCTTTTCTGCCTTGGCTCGCGGTCAGCTTCGCGCTCACGGGCTGCCCGCTCAGCGATCCGTATTCGTTGATGGCGGACGATCTCGGCGGCACCGGCGGCGAGGGCGGCGGCAGCGCGGGCTTCGGCGGAATGCTCGGCATGGGTGGCTCGCAGAACAACGCGGGCAGCGCGGGCACGAGCTCCGCGGGCAGCGAAAACGGTGGACAGACTGCGCGCGGTGGCGGCGGAAACGGCGGAAATTCCGCCGGAAACGCGAACGGTGCCCAAGCAGGCGAAGCCGGTGAAGCCGGGCAAAGCTCGGGCGGCCAAGCGGGCGTGTCTTCGGGTGGCAGCGCGGGCGCCTCGGCGGGTTCGAGCGGCGCTGGCATCGGTGGAGCGTCGGGCTTTGCAGGATCTTCGGGAGCTTCGGGCGCGAGCAGCGGCGGTGCGAGCGGCACCGGCGGCACCATGGGTGACATGGGTGGCTCGTCGGGGAGCGCGGGCGCGGGCGGCATGTGCTCGCCGAGCATGTGCTCGGACACGTGTTGCGGCAGCACCTGCTCCGACATGACGCGTGACTATCAAAACTGCGGCGCCTGCGGCATCGTGTGCGATCGCCCGCGCTCGTGCACGGCGAGTCAATGCGCTTCGGGCTGGGTCCCGATGGCTCCGCCGCCGACCGGGTTCGTCGCGCGTTGGCGTGCGGCTGCGGTCGCGATGGGCTCGTCCGTATTCGTTTGGGGCGGCTCCGATAGCTCTGGCGTCGTGCTCGACAGCGGCGCGATCTACGACACGACGAAAGATAGCTGGACCCAGATCGCGAAAGACGGGAACACGCCGACCGCGCGCGTGCTGGCGACCGCGGTGTGGACCGGCAGCGTGGTCGTCGTTTACGGCGGGAGCGATGCCGGCGGCACGAACGTGTACAAAGACGGCGCGATCTACGATCCAGCTAAAAATGCCTGGACTGCGATTGCTCCAGACAGCAAGCAACGCAGCATGCCGCTCGGATTTTGGGACGGCACGCGCGCCGTATTTTACGGCGGCATCAACGGCACTGCGGCTGCCGTGGGCGGTGCCGATCGCTTCGATCTCACGGCCTGGACGAGCTCGACCGCGACCGGAGATCCGGGAGCGATCCTGAGCTTCGCGAGCGGTTGGGACGGCGACACCGTGCTCTTGCAAGGCGGCGTGCTCGCCGGCGTGCGCACGGACAAGGTCGCTACGTACACGAGCACGAGCGACACTTGGACGACGCCGGCGAAGAGCCTCACGGCGCGCTCGAATGCCTTCGGTGCGTGGGACGGCTCGCGCTTCGTGGTCTGGGGCGGCTACAACGGCTTCGCGCCGTTGAACGACGGCAAATATCTCTTGGGCAATGTCTGGACGACGCTGAGCGCAGCAGGCGCGCCGACCGCACGCATGGCGATTCAACGCCGGCACGGGTGGATGTTCGAAACCGCGCCGGGGCAGATTGCGCTCTTCGGCGGTGAGACTTCGCTCATGGGCCAAGGCACGTTCTCGACCGGCGGCTACACGTACGACGTGGTCAACGCCAAGTGGGCGACCGCAGATTCATGGCCCTCCGGCGAGACGCACGACTACGGCGTCGCCGTGTGGACCGGCAAAGAGTTCGTGCTCTGGGGCGGCCGCACGGGCGCTGGCGCGAGCCCGAACTCGACGCTCACCGGCGAGCGCTGGACCCCCTAAAAATCAGGGCTTTCGGAAGTGCGAGAGGTCCACGGAGCCGACCCCTCCGGGCCGCGTGCGCTCTTCTTGCAGCTCGAAATCACCGGCGCGATCCGGATGCAGCACATCATTCACCGTCGAGAGTAAGAGCGTGACGTTGCACGGCTTGCGCAGGTAGCCGACCGCGTTGCCGATGTTGGTCGAGCTCTCGCGGAAGAAGTCGTCGTGACCGGACATGAACAGGATGCGCGCCTTCGGATCGATGCTCGAGATCAGGCGTTGCGTCTGCTCGCCGTTCAAATGCGGCATGTCCAAATCCAAAATCACCAAATCCGGTCGGCGCTCGGCCGTTTGGTAAATTTCCGCGGCTTCGCGGCCGCCCGGCGCTTCGAGCACGACGTGGCCAGCTTGCCGGAGCAAGCGCGCGGTGCTGCGCCGCACGACCTCTTCATCATCGACCAGGAGAATCGTCGCGGAAGAGTCGTTGGTCGGGCGGAGCTCGCGGTGGCCGCCGGTGATGCGCACCGGCAGCGGCTGACCCGCGCTCGCGGGCAAATACAAAAAGAAGCTCGTGCCGCGACCGATCGCGCTCTCGACGTGGATCTGCCCGCCGTGCATCGCGACCACTTCACGCACGGTCGAGAGCCCGAGCCCGAAGCCCGCGCCTTCCGGTTTGGTCGTGAAAAACGGCTCGAAAATGCGGGCACGCGTGGCTTCATCCATGCCGTTGCCGGTGTCTTCGATGCCGATCGCGACGAGCGGGCGATCATCGGGCTCCGCGTGCACGATGTCGGCTCGGACGCGCAGCGTGCCGCCGTTCGGCATCGCGTCGCGCGCGTTCAGGCACAGGTTCATGATCACTTGATGAATCTCGGCCTGGTCTCCGGACACGACCAAGTTCGGCCGAATCTCTTGCTCGATCACGATCGCGCGATCGAACGTGTGCCGCGCGAGGCGGATCACCTCTTGGCACAGCACGGACAAATCGACGAGCGCATGACCTCGGCTGCGCCCGCGCGCGAACTTCAAGATGCCACGCGCGAGCTCACTCGCTTGGGCGAGCGCGGTGCGAATGTCCGCGACGCTGACCTGCACCTCGTCCGCACCGACGCGGCGATCCGCCGGCAAACGCCCGAGAAAATCCACGCTCGCCGAGATCGCGCCGAGCATGTTGTTCAAGTCGTGCGCGACGCCAGCGCCGACGCGCCCGAGCGCCTCGAGGCGCTGCCGCTGCAGCAGTTGATCTTCGATCGGATCGAACGGCGCGAACAAAATGAGCACGCGCGGCCCGATTTGAATCTTGTCCCCGAAGCTCAAAAACTGCTGTTTTACCGGCACGCCGTTGACGAGCGTGCCGTTGCGACTGTTCAAATCTTCGAGCACGTAGGCGCCGACGGGGTTGCGCGTGATGCGCACGTGGCTGCGCGAGACCTCCGCGTCTTCGAGCACGATCGTGGAATCGATCGCGCGTCCGAGCACGACGTCCCCGTCGATCTTGAATTTTTGACCGGCTTGCGGCCCTTCCATCACGATCAAGCGCGCGGGGCCGCCGCTGATCGAGCGTTCTTGGGTAATGCTGCGTTGTCGCGGTTGAGCCAAGATCAGCCTGCGCTCGCCACGCTCACCGAAACGCCGAGCGTGTGACTCTCGCCGGGCGCGAGCGCGATGCGCGAGCCGGCGACGTTCGCGCTCTCCACACAAACCATCCCTGGCCACGCGTCCGCGCCGAAGTCCGACATCTGCGCGGCGCGCTCGGTCCACGGGTTCCAGACGACCGTATTGAGCGAATGCGTTTTCTCGACGCGCAGCGAGCGCTTGCCGCTCGAATCGACGATCGTGCAGGCGGCCGAGCTCTCGTACACGCGGTCCGTTTCACCCGTGAGGTGTAGCTCCGGCGCGGTCTCGACGAACTCGGCCATGCCGCGCACTTTGTCGTGATAGGGCGCGCCGCTCAGACCGACGATGGCGGCCTCACGCACGTCCGCCACGTGAAAATAGCTGTGCAATGCTTCTTCGAAAGAGAGCGCATCCGTGCCGCGATTCTCCACCGTGAACGCGAGCTGCAGCGTTTTGCCGAACGCGACGCGCAGGGTCGCGCGGAACGCGTGCGGAAAAAACGCGAACGTCTTGTCGTCGTCCTCGAGCACGAACTCGAGCTCGGCGCCGCCCTCGGCCGTGGCGCGCGCGCCGACGTACTTGAACTCGTGCGTGCGCGCGAAACCATGCGCGGGATAGTCCTTGTGCTCGGCGTGGTTGCCGAACCACGGAAAACAAATCGGGATGCCGCCGCGCAGCGCTTTGCCCGGCTGATACACGGCCTTCTCGCTCATCCAAATCACCGGCTGCTCACCTGCAGGCACCCACTCGGCGACGTGCGCGCCTTGCAAGAACACGAGCCCGGACGCAGCCTGCGTCCGAACGCGCACACTCGGCATGCCGTGCGTGCTCACGAGCTCGACCCCGGCGAGCTCGGTGAAGGGGTGGGGGCTCTGCGCGGTCATCTGCTCTCCGTTCGAATTCAGGGCCGAAATGCGTCTAGCCGGCGGCACGCTTCGTCGAGCTCGGGCTCGCGTTTGGCGTAGCTGAAGCGTAATAGGTCGTCGCCGCGACCGCCTTCGAAAAATGCGCTGCCGGGAACCGCCGCGACGCCGGCGCGCTCGAGCAAATACAGCGCGCGCTCCTTCGCAGTGCGACTGGGGATACGACGCGAATCAGCCAGCACATAATAGGCGCCGCGCGGAACGTGCGGCGAGATGCCCGCGCGCTCGAGCGCGCTGCACAGTTTCTCGCGCTTTCGCGTGTAGTCTCGGCGCAGATCTTCGTAGAAGCTCGGCCCGAGATCGCGCAAGCCCTGTGCGACGCCGAGCTGCAGTGGGGCCGGCGCGCACACGTAGACCAAGTCGTGCACGTGGCCGAGCTTGTAGCAAAGCTCGCGCGTCGCCAAAAAGTAGCCGACGCGCCACCCGGTGATGGAAAAGGTCTTACTGAAGCCGGCGATGGTGATCGTGCGTTCGCGCATGCCGGGCAGCGTGGCAAAGGAGATGTGCGTCGCGTCGTCGTACAGGAAATATTCGTAGATTTCGTCCGTGATCACGTACAGGTCGTGCTCGCGCGCGAGGGCGGCGATCTGCTCGAGCTCCGCGCGCGTGAACACTTTGCCGGAAGGGTTGCCCGGCGTATTGACGACGATCGCGCGTGTTTTCGGCCCGATCGCCGCGCGCAAATCTTCGGGCCGAAAGTCGAAGCTGGGCGCGCGCAGCGGCACGAAGCTCGGCTCGAGCGAGAGCGCACGCAGCGTGTCGAGGTGATAGCCGTAGTACGGCTCGAACAAGACGACACTGTCCCCGCGATCGAACAAGCCCGCGCACGCGGCGTAGAACGCGCCGGTCGTGCCGCTCGTGACCACGACTTCGCTCTCCGGATCGACGCGCAGCCCGCTGTCGCGCTCGACCTTGTGTGCGATCGCTTCGCGCAGCGGCGAAAGGCCGTCGTAGCGCGTGTAGATGTTCGCGCCCGCGGCCATCGCTTGCGCGGCGCCCACGCGCACGGGCTCCGGTACGTCGGTGTCGCAAATGCCTTGCGCTAAGTTGATGCCCGAAACTTTGGCGCACTCGAGCGACATGTTCCGAATTTCGGATTGGCGCAGGAAAGCGAGGTGGTCGGCGGTTTTGAGGCTCATTTCGCGGTGCGAGGTTCTAGCTCGGCCGCGCGCGGGTCGCCATTTCCGTGCGCAGCCAAGTACGCCTGCGCGCTTTTCACGACGTCCGCGCCGGGCGCGTTGAGGTCGATCGGCAGCGGTGCGCCCGTGATGCGCTCGACCGCGTGGCGCGCGAAGAAGCGCACGAGCGGGTAGTCATTGCCGAGCACGTTCACGACCTCGGGCAAGAGATCCTTGCGTTGATCGCGGCCCGCGATCGCGACGGCGGTGCCTTGCTCGTGCGGTTTGCCGAGTGTGAGCGTCGCCTCCAGCGCGTTCACGTTGAGGTTCGCGCCGTACAGCTTGCGCAAGGCTTCGCGGTCGTATTTTTTGCCCCAAAAACGCTCCATCGTGGACACGAGCGTCTCGACGCTTTTGTCGGTGTGGCAGAGCGCGCACTCGAGCGGACGATCGCCCTCCACGCGTTCACGATCCGTGGGTGAGCCGATGCGGTGATAGCGCGTGAGCTCGTACGCGAGGCCCATGTTCTTTTGCGGCATGTGGCAGTTCAAACAATGACTGCCGCTGCTCGCGGGCGCGTGATGGGTGTGCGCGCGGAGCGCCTCTGCGCCCTGATATTTTTGGTGGCAGCCAGCGCACAGCTCGTCGCCTTTCGGCCCCGCGAGCGCCTCGAGCGCGCTCTTCGGATCCTCGATGTGCGGATCGTGGCAGCTCGTGCAGCTCAATTGGCTCGTGCAATCACCGAGCATGAAATCGCGCGCTTCGCCCGAGTTGATGCTGCTGCCGCCCGGCCCATGCCGACGGCTCTGGCCTTCCCACGTGTACGGATAGCGCGAGAACAGCACCGTGTGGCACTTCGAGCAGGTGCGATTGACGTCTTCGGCGTGCGTGGGCGTGTGTCCGCTCGGGCTCGTCACGCTCAGGAAATCACTGCGCAGCGCGAGCGTCGGACGCACGTGCATCGGATCGCGCACGTGCTCGCGTGAGCCGCCGTGACACGCTTCGCAGCCGATGCCGAGCTCGACCAAGCTCTTTTCGTCGAAGCCTTCGCGCGTCGCGTCGATGCTCACGGTGAGCGCGCGCTTCACGTCGTAGCCGTCGAGATCGCGCGCGTGACCGAGGCTCGTGAGCTCGCTCGCGAGCGCGGCTTTGAGCGCGGCTTCATCGCGCACCACGTAACGCGGACGCTTGTCGTCCGGCAAATCGACGCTGACCGAGCCTTGATAGGTGTGCGCGCCTGGGCCGTACACGTCATCGAGCAAGAGCGAGAGCGAAGGCGCGGTGTTGTGGCAGAAAATGCAGCCCGTTTTCCACACCACGCCCGGCTCCAGATCCGGCCGCTCGCGCACCATCACCGAGTAGCCTTTGTAACGCCACTCGCCGTTGAACGAGAGGTACGACACCGGCAAGATGCGCTCGGCATCGAGCGCCTTGCCCAGCGGCTCGGCCGGATCGACCTCGAACCCGACGAAATCTTCGCGCAAGCGCCCGCCGATCACCTTGCTCACGCGGAACAAGCTCTCGCCGCCCGCGCCGCGCTGGAGCCGCATGAAGCGCTCGCCGCCTTCTTGTTCCATCGTGACGTGGTCGCGCCGAAAATCGAAGGTGTTGCCGTTGAACGGCGCGGCGATATCGGTGTGAGCCAAGTCGCGCGTCATGCGATGCATCGGCGAGGTCAGCCAGGCTTGGTACTCGTGCGCGTGGCACGGCTGACACGCCGCGGATCCGGCGTAATCCGCGCGGGTGATGTTGCTCGTGACTTCTGCGGAGCGAGAATCACCCGAGCGCACCGCGCCGCCCGCGCCGAGCGGGCTCTGGCCGTGGCAGCCGGCGATCGCCGCGAGCGCGAGCGAGGCGGACAATGCCAAGAAACCGAGCGAGCGCATGGGCGTGCGCCGAAGGGTACCACCCCCGTCCGCGGGTCGCTGAATGACCCAAACCTGGAATCGGTTCCAGGTCGGATTTTGCTGGGTTTTGCCGCTTCGAGCTGGTTTCCCGCGCGCCTCGGGCGGGCACGCGGGAAGGATTTCCGCTAGCGTGCGCCCGCCGCCATGACCGAAGCCCCTTTGTATCGCGATCCCCGAGAGCCCGTCGAACGCCGCGTGGAGGATTTGCTCGCGCGCATGACCTTGGCCGAGAAGGTCGGCCAAATGCTGCAGCTCAACGGACAGCACGATCCCGTGGGGATTGTGCAACGCATGCAGCCCGGCTCGCTGCTCCACATCCTGAACGAAGATCTGGCGACCGCGATGGACGCCGCGGCCCAGACGCGGCTCGGCATCCCACTCTTGGTCGGTGAAGATGGCATCCACGGCCACTCGTTTCATCCCGGCGCGACCATTTTCCCGACGCAGCTCGCGCTCGCTTGCTCTTGGGATGTGGACACGGTCGAAGCTTGTGCGCGCGTCACTGCGCGCGAGATGTCGACCACGGGCGCGCACTGGACCTTCTCGCCCGTGCTGTGCCTGACGCGTGATTTGCGTTGGGGCCGCGTCGGCGAGACGTTCGGCGAAGATCCATTTTTGATTGGTGAGCTCGGCGCGGCGATGATCCGCGGTTACCAAGGCAAAGGCCTCGCGGATCCGGACGGCGTGCTCGCGTGCGCCAAACATTTCGCCGGCTACTCGGAGACGCAAGGCGGGCGTGACGCGACCGAAGCCGACATTTCGCGCCGGAAATTGCGCTCTTTCTTCTTGCCGCCGTTCGAGCGCGCGGCGCGCGCCGGCTGCATGACGTTCATGACCGGCTATCAGTCGATGGACGGTTTGCCGTCGACCGCGAACCATTGGCTCCTGACGCAGGTCTTGAAGGAAGAGTGGGGCTTTCAGGGCATCTTGGTCACCGACTGGGCATGCGTGAGCGCGTTATACAAAGAGCAGCGCGTCGCGCCGGGACCGAAAGAAGCCGCGGTCATCGCCGTGCGTTGCGGCAATGATTTGATCATGACCGTGCCGGAGTTCTTCGAAGCCGCCCAAGAGTGTGTGCGCGAAGGCTTGCTCGAGGAGCCCGAGATCGACGCCGTGGTGCGGCGCATCCTCTCGCTCAAGTTCCGCATGGGCTTGTTCGAAAACCCGCGTCGCCCGGATCGCGCCAAGCAAGCCGCCGTGATCGCGACCGCGGAGCACCGCGCGATCAACCTACGTGCGGCCCGCGAATCACTCGTGCTCCTCGAGAATAAAGATCAATTCTTGCCGCTCGCCGCAGAGCGGCTGAAGAAGATCGCCGTGCTCGGTCCGAACGCGGACAACGCGCTCGCGCAACTCGGGGATTGGTCGCTCGGCACGACGCAATATGGCCCAGAAAAAGGCCAGCAACCGCGCGAGTGCACCGTGACGCTCTTGGACGGCATGCGCGCGCGCGTGCCTGCGGGTGTGAGCGTCGTGCACGCCGCCGGTTGCTCCGTGACGGATGATGACGTGAGCCAAATCCCCGCCGCGCTCGCGCTGTGCACCGACGCCGACGTGATCGTGCTCGCGGTCGGTGACGACATCCCGTTCATCGGCGAGACGCGCTGCACCGCCACGCTCGAGCTGCAAGGCGGACAGCGCGCGCTGATGGACGCGGTGATGGCGCTCGGCAAGCCCGTGGTGCTGGCGCTCGTGAACAGCAAACCGCTCGTGCTCCCACCGTCTTCGGCAAAAGCGCACGCGGTCGTCGAGTGCTTCAACCCTGGCATGCAGGGCGGCACCGCGTTCGCCGAGCTCCTGTTCGGAGAGCTCAATCCTTCGGGCAAGCTCACCATCTCGTTCCCCAAGCACGTCGGGCAACAGCCGGTGTTTTACAGCCAGGTGCGTGGCCAGCACGGCATCGTCTACGCAGACTTGGATCAGCAGCCGCGATATGCGTTCGGCTTCGGGCTGAGCTACACGCGCTATGCGTATGCGAACTTGCTAGTCGAGAAAAATTCCCTGAAAGTTGGGGAAAATCTGCGGTTTTCCGTGGAGGTCGAGAACACGGGCCGGCGTGACGGCAGCGAGATCGTGCAAGTGTATCTGTCGGATCTCGTGACTTCAGTCACGTGGGTGCAGAAGAGCTTGATCGCGTTCACTCGCGTCTCGTTGAAAGCTGGCGAGCGGCGCCGCGTCGAATTCGAGATCCCATATCAACGCTTGGCGCTCGTGGATGCTTACGAGCAGCGCGTGGTCGAGCCGGGCGAATTCGAGATCGCGGTGGGCCCTTCGTCGCGTGACTTCGAGTTGCTCACGGCGCGCTTCACTGTCGAGGGTGAAGCGTTTTCGTTCGCGCGCATCCCGGGCGTAGCGCGCGCGGCGAGTTGAGCTCATTCGCGCAGCGTTTCGGCGCAGCGCTTGGCCAAAAAATCGCGGAAGAGCGTGACCTTGGTCGGCACTTGGCGCGCGGACGGATAGATCACGTACAGCGCGGCGCCGCTCTGTCCGTACTCCGGTAGGACGCGCACGAGCCGGCCGCTCGCGACTTCGGATGCGGCGATCATGCGCGGGATGAGCCCAATCCCGCCGCCGGCGACCAGCGCTGCGCGCACGTATCCGAAATCGTCACACGCGATGCGACAATCGAGCTCGACGCCTTCGGTCCCGCGCGGTCCGGCCAAATCCCAGCGAATTTTGCCGTCGCGCGCGCCGAACGCGACGATCTTGTGCCGGCTGAGGTCGGCCAGATTCGCCGGTAAACGCGCGTGCTCGGCGTACGCGGGTGAAGCGTACAAGTCGATTTGCACCGTGCCGATCTTGCGCGCGACGAGCGACGACGACTCGAGCTTGCCGGCGCGGACTGCGACGTCGAGCCCCTCCGAAACCAAGTTGAGCTTGCGATTCGTGAGCATCAACTCGACGTTCAAGAGCGGATAGCGCTCCGCAAAGAGCACGATTTGCTCGGACAAAAACGCCGAGCCGATGTCGTTCGGCGCCGTGATTCGCAGCAAGCCTTCCGGCTCTTTGTTGCCCGAGCCGAGCGTGCGCGAGGCATCACGCAGCGAAGCGACGAGTGGCGCGACGCGACGATGAAAGGCATGTCCTTCGCTCGTCACGCTCAGGTTGCGGGTCGTGCGATGCAAGAGTCGCACGCCGACGGCTTCTTCGAGGCGCGCGACCGCGCGGCTCACGGTCGACGTGGGCACGCCGAGCTCGCGCGCAGCCTTCGCGAAGCCACTATTTTCAACGACC
>FTDA01001521.1_pt1 | contig 15424 bp, 11 predicted proteins | sample 1639731 | NCBI WGS metagenome assembly FTDA01 (sample SAMEA3914869, study PRJEB12502) | metagenome | biome: forest; material: soil | place: USA | collected 2012-03-12 | depth 0.1 m
ATGAAACTTCAAGCGACCGGATTTCAGCGCGGGCTCGAGCTCTCTTCCCTCGTGAATGATGGCCGAAATCAGCTCGGGCGCGCCTTCGAGCGTCGCCACGGCGTCTTCAGCCTCGCCGCGCCGAACTTCGAGCAGACGAGCGCTCGGGCGCACCTGAAAACCATCGGCTGCGCTGAACCGAAGATTGATGATCCCGCTGTCTCGCGCTGCCCGAGCCGACTGAAAGGTCGCTCTCAGCGAGAGCGCGAGTGAGCTCGGACCGAGCCGGCCGCGTTTCGGAAATTGCGCTGAACCGCGACCCCACCCTCCGAGGGCAATCAGCACCGCCTCGAGCTGGCGTCCGCGTTCCGTGAGCTCGTAGACTCGTGCGCCCGAAGGCCGCGGCAGCTGGCGATGGTGCACGACGCCGCCTGCGGCGAGCTCGCTCAACCGACGAGTGAGGACGTTCGTGCTCACTCCTTCGAGCGCGGCGAGTAAATCGGAAAACCTGAGCGGACCGAGGAGCAGCTCGCGCACGACCAAGAGCGCCCAACGCTCGCCGACGAACTCGAGCGCGTGGGACACGCCGCAGCGTTCATCGAAGCTTCTGAGCGATGGCATCGCTCTAGAAACATAGCGCGCTTGCCCAAAGAAAATCAAAACTTCTTTTTTCGAACCACTTTCTTCGCTTTAGCAAGTACCTAGAAATGGTCAGCGCACAGGGCACCATTGCCGAAGGAGCCAGCTATGTTGAAGATTTTTGCGTTTCTCAACCGTCGACCGGATCTGGAACGCGCCGCGTTCATCGAGCACTACGAGCAGCGGCACGTGCCGCTCGTGCGCAGCTTGGCTCCCACGCCGCTGGTCTACAAGCGTAACTACCTCTTGCGCGGCGCGCTGCCGTTCGAGGATCCGAACTTTGCCTTCGACGTCGTGACGGAGCAGCTGCACCGCGACCGCGCCACGTTCGAGGCGTGGTTGAAGCAGCTCTCCGTACCGGCCATCGCCGAGGACGAAGCGCGGTTCTTGGACCGCTCGAAAACACGCGCTTTCGCGATCGAGGAGTACGAGACCCCTTCACTGGCCAAGTGAAGCTCGAGGCTGAGTGGCGGGCGCTTTCAAGGCGCCCACCGGCTCAGTTCACCTTCAAGATGCGGCAAGCGTTGTTGCAGCTGTCGTTGTCGATGCGGTTGCCGTCGTCGCAGTCTTCATCGCCTTCGACGATGCCGTTGCCGCAGTATTCGCCGAGCTTGCAGTTCGGGCCGCATTTGCCGTAGCCGCCCGCGTTCACGCCGTCATCGCACTGCTCGCCGATGCTGACGATGCCATCGCCGCAGATGGGCGTGCACACGGTCGCGTTTTGGTTGAAGCCGGTGAGCTGCAGCTTGTAGTTCGAGCCGCCCGGGTTGCGTTCGGCTTGAAAGACGTCGATTTCGTAGACGTTGCCTTGCACCAAGTTGAGTGCGGCGCCCGATACGTCCGCGGTCGAGGCGTTGAGCGTCACCGAGCCGTCCACCTTGTCGTGGATGCCGCCGAGATCGACGACCATGCGCCCCGCGACGAACACCCACACATCGTCGTCACCGCGGAACGCGAGCGTCGAGTTCTTCGCCGCGTCGTACTGGAACCAATAGTGGAGCTCGCTCGTGAACGCGAAGTTGTGCATGCCCACGTCGCCCGCGAACAGCTGCTCGGGGTTCACTGGATCGACCACCCAACCGCGGTTATCGAGCGGGAAAAACAGGCTGTTGTCGTACGTGTAAACGCCGCCCACATTCGTGAGCGGGAGCTTGTCGATGAATTTGATGTTGTAGTTCGGGTCGTCGCGATACCAGCTCTTGAAGTTGTCTTGGCTATCGACGTGCAAGTTGCCGACGCCCGAGTATTCCGGCTTACCGTCGGCATCGAGCGCGACTTTGGCGATGCCCGTGGTCGCCGTCGGGAAGCCATCCCAATGGAAGTTCGGGTGCCCGTGGTACGTGTCTTGATGCTGCCGGAAATCGCGATACACGATCGGTAGATTCAACGTGTCCGCCGTCGTCGCCGCGGGCACACTGCAAGTGAAGCCCGGCTCGATCTTGCAATCGGCGGAGCAACCGTCGCCGCTGCGCGTGTTGCCGTCATCGCATTCTTCGCCGATGACGAGCCCGTCGCCGCAATCGGAGACGCACGCGCCGGCCTTGCAATTCGGCTCGGTTTGGCAAGTCGAGCTACAGCCGTCGTACGGATCGGTGTTGCCGTCGTCGCAAGATTCGGTGCCTTCTTTCTTGCCGTCGCCGCACACGGTGGGCGTGCAGATGCTGGGCATGCCGTCGCATTTGAAGCCGGCTTCGAGCGTGCAATGCGCGGAGCAGCCATCGCCGTCCGCGGTGTTGCCGTCGTCGCAAGCTTCCGGATCGGTGACGGCGCCGTCGCCGCACGTGATGGCTTTCGAGCAGGGTTGACCGGCGAGCGCGCAGGAGTAGCCAGCTTCGACCATCAAACAATCCGCGCTGCAGCCGTCGCCGGATTTGGTGTTGCCGTCGTCGCAAGCTTCGTCATCGGTGAGCACGCCGTCACCGCAACCAGCGGGCACGACCGCGCCGCCGTCACCGCTGCCGCCGCACGAGCCGTTCAGGCACAAGCTCAAGGTGCCGCCGGACGACGAGCTCGCGCCCGCGGTCCCGGAATCAGTGCCGCCGCTGGTCGAAGAGTCTCCGGCGGTGCCGTTCCTGACCTCGCTCGTGCCGCCCGATTTGGTGCTGCACCCGACGATCAGCCCGAGCACGAGCGCGCCACTGCCTAGCCCAACCCCGAAACTCGACCACCGCGCGACCATCTTTGAAAAGCTCCTGCGCGACTCGTGTTTCGCGCAGATGAACCGTGCGCGCCGCGCACCAACCGGGCAAAGGAATTCGCGGTAAAAACCCAGAATTTACCGCGATTTTTGGCCTATTTTGCGCGCTGCGCCGCGCAGCTTCACACACCCTGAAGGGTGTTGTCTCACCTCGTTCGCGACCGCATACGAGCTACCGATTTCGCGCAGCGCCGTCCGCGCTGAACCCCAAAAACATCGACTCAGTGCGCGTGCAGCTCGTTCGATTGCGCGCCGACGTCCATCGGCGCGCGCGATTTTTCCAAGCGATGGCTCAGCGGATCTTCGACTGAAGCCTTGGCGCCGAGCGCTTTGCCACGTTTGACCAGCAGCCGATCGCGACACGAGAAGCGCGCGTACTCGGCGCCGTAGTAGGTCAAGCCGCAAGCTTCGCGGTCGGCATCGACGCGCAGGACGCCGCGCCAAAAGAGGCTCTCGTCGTCCACGTAATATTCGGACCACGAGTTTGCGCCGGCCGCACGAAAGTAAAGCGAGACGACGTATGGATCGGTGGTCGCCGTAAACGTCTGAGTGACGAGGACATCGCCACATTCGAGCGCGCCGCTCGCAACCAGCGTCGGGCGACCGATCGGCTGGAATGGCATGATGTAGTACGTGAAGGCACCGGCGACGGTGAGCAGCAAAATGCCGGCGAGTATCGTCCTGACGTTGCGCATCGAGCTCGACTCCGTGAGCCGCGGATACGGCTAGCACGCCGACGTCGCCGTCCTTCACGGAGTTTCAAGGCGCAGTCGCAGAGACTCAAGGCGCAGTCGCCGACTGCTCGTCGTAAGCGAGCTTGCCCGCTGAATCCAAGTGCACGTTGCGGTGACGATGCGCGCCGGTGAAGTGCTCGATCTCGCGCACGAAGCTCGAGTCGGGATAGCGGTTGACCATGTCTTCGGCGAGGCCGCGCGCTTCGGAGGTTTGGCCGAGCGTCGACAGCGCGTGAATCAAGATCGAGGTGCGCTCCGGTGCGTCCGCGCTGTTCGGGAAGCGCGCGTTGCCTTCGCGCGCGCGGTCGACGGCGAATTGCGGATCCGTGTCTTTGAAGCGGCGAAGATCGTCCATCAACGCCATTTCATTTTGGGGCGGGGGCGCTGACGGCGCAGTCGAAACCGCGGACGGCGCGGGCAACTCCGCCGTCATCGTCGCGAGCGGCGCGCTCACGGCAGAGTCGGCCGGTGACGCTGTTTGCACGCGCTGCTCGTGCTGTGCCGGAGCGCGGTGCGCGGACCAAAATAAAAATCCGCCCAAACCGAGACCGAGCACGACCACGAGCGAAGCGCGCGCACGCATCACGGCGCAACCGGGCAATTCGCGACGCTCGGTTGCGCCGCGGCCAGCGTTTGCAACGGCACTTGCTCCGCGGGCCACGTTTGGTCCGCATCGTACGACCAGCTCCAGCCGCCGTTGTAGCCGTTCGTGTACAGGTACGTGCCGAGGTCTTTGGCGGCCACGCCGTCCGTATCCGACGGGAAGAACTCGCCCATCACGAGTTTCTTATCGAGCGCCCAGTGCGAAGCGGGGTTTTGGAACGCGGAGTTCGAGATGCCGTTTTGCGTGTAGTAGTGCACCTCGTAAAAATCCAAGATGCCGTCTTGCTTGCCGCCGACGCTGCGGAGCTGCGCGTCCGAGTAATAGTTCGTCTTGCCGCTCACGTTCGAGCAGTAATCGAAGGTGACCGCGCCGTTCGTCACGAGCACGTTCGGATCGGCTTCGTGAATCGCGGACGCGAACCAGTTGACGGTCTTTTGCACGAACGCTTCGGTGGTCTTGTACGTGGCCCAACCGCTCTGGGTCATGCCTTCCGGCTCGTTGAAGATTTCGTACGAGTACAGGCCGGGCGTGCCTTTGAGCGCCTTCACGAGCGGCGTCAGGTAATTGTCGATGTACGCTTGGCGGTTCGCGTCCTTCTCGAGCAACGCTTGGTTGTTCGTGTGCGCCGCGCCCGCGTTGTCCTGCAGCATGTCGAAGGACCACAGGCTGATGTTGAGGCCGATGCCGTTCGCGTACGCGGCAGCCAAAATCGACTTCAAACCGTCGATGTGCGATTGCTGGAGCGGCTTCGCGAGGCCGTTCGCGTCATACCCGGGGGTGACGGTGCCGTTGGTGTGGAACCACCAGCGCACGATGTGGCCGCCCGCGTCATGCGTGTTCTTGAAGATGGTGTTGAACGTCGTGAGGTTCGGGTTCGGCACGTCATTCGCGAAGTTGACCCACGCGATGTTGAGGCCGCTCGCGAAATTGCAGACCGTTTCCTTGGTGCCGGTCGCGCTGCCGCCGCTGCCGCCGGCGCTCGTGGTGCCGCCGGTGCTCGTGCTTCCACCGCTCGCAGTGGTGCCGCCGGTGCCGGCGCTGCTCGTCGAGCCCGCGACGCCGGAGCCGCCGTTCGACGTCGTGCTGCCCGCGCTGCCGGAAAGCGAGCCCGCGCTGCCGATCGCGCCGCCAACGCTCGAGTGCGAGCCGGCCGCGTTACCCGCACCGCCCGAGCTGTTGCCGGCGGTTTGCGCGCCGCTGCCACCGTTACTCGTGCTGGCTCCGCTGCCGGCACTCGAGCCACCGCCATTCGAGCCGTCACTGCTCGAGCTACAGGCGCCCAAGCTCAAGGCACCCAAGCTCACGGAACCCAACAAGGAAACCGCACTCAACCAGTGTCGACGCATCATCAACCGCTCCACGTTGTCCGAACGGTCTGACACGACCGCTCTCGGAAAAGGGCGCGACCCGTGGTCTGACTTCCAAGAAAAGTGGTTTTATTTCCCACTCCTTTGCGCTGAAGCCCGAAGATTGTGCTTCACCGGTTCACGCGTTCAAAGGCTTGGTTCCTTACTTTCTACAGCTCGGGATCAGAACGGCAGCCGGATCATCTTTCGGATCACGGTGAGCTTCATGCGCGGGTGCACGTGCTCGTCTTCGTCGATGCGACGGCCGTGCGCGCCGACCAAGTCACTGCGCGTCAGGATGCCGATCACCTTATGCGGTTCCGCGCGCGCGACGACGGGTAGACGCCCCACGCCTGCTTCGACCATCAGGTTCGCGGCCTCGCGCAGCGAGCTATCTTCGAACGCGACCGCGGGCGCGCGATCGAGCAGCTTGCCGACGCGCTCGTCCTCAGCTCGTGATTTGGCGAAGATTTCGCGGCGCGTGACCACGCCGAGCAGACGCTCCTGCTCGTCCAGCACCGGAAAGCCGTGGTGCGCAGTGCCGTCGGCGCCCGAGTCGAGCCACGCGCGCACTTCCGCCAAGCGGTCCGTGTTGGTGAGCGTGACGACCTCGCGCGAAGCGATGTCACCGACCCAGATCTGATCCAGGAAATCTGCCGCGTACTCGCTCGGCACGCGCACGCCGCGGCGCGCGATCTTCTCGGTCATGATCGTGTTGCGCATCAAGAAGCACGAGACGAGATACGCGGCGCTGCAGCCGCCGAGGAGCGGCAAGAGGCCGAGCGGTTGCAACGTCGTCTCGAACGCGAATACCACCGAGGCGAGCAGCGCGCGCGAAGCGCCCGCAAAAATCGCCGCCATGCCGACGAGCCCGGCGATGCGCGGATCGATGCCGAAGCTCGGCAAGAACGGCGCAGCGACGGCGCCCAGCGTCGCGCCGAGCCCGCCGCCGATGGTGAAGAGTGGCGCGAGCGTGCCGCCGGAGGTGCCGCTACCGAGCGAGATGCACCAGGATACGAATTTCAGCGCAAATAGCAGCAGCAGAGCTTGTCCCGTGAGGCTGCCTTGCAGGATGTGCTCGATGTTGTCGTAGCCGACGCCCATCGTGCGTGGCGCGAAATAGCCGACGCCGCCGACGGCGAGGCCGCCGAGAGCGGGCCACCACATCCAATGGATCGGCAGCTTCTCGAACAGATCTTCCACCGCGTAAACCGCGCGGGTGACGAAGGTCGCGATCAAGCCGATCACGCCGCCGAGCACGATGTAGAATGCGAGCGCCGCGCCCGTCGGGTGATCGAGCTGGGGCATCGCGAAGACGGGCTCGGGTCCGACGAAGGCCATGCGCACGCCGGCCGCGGTGGCGCTCGCGAGCGCGACCGGGATGATCGAACGCGCGCGAAACTCGAACAACAAAAGCTCGACTGCAAGCAGCACGGCAGAGACCGGGCTGCCGAACGTCGCGGCCATGCCCGCGGCAGCGCCCGCAGCGAGCAACGTTTTGCGCTCGGCCGAAGTCGTGCCGAGCACCTGTCCGACGAGCGAGCCGAGCGCGCCACCCGTCGCGATGATCGGGCCCTCGGCGCCGAACGGGCCGCCGGTGCCGATCGCGATGGCAGCCGAAATCGGCTTCAGGAACGTCATCCGCGCGGGGATGCGGCTGTGATTCGTGAGCACTTGCTCCATCGCTTCCGGAATGCCGTGACCGCGGATCGCCTTCGAGCCGTAGCGCGCCATGAGCCCGACGATCAAGCCGCCGAGCACGGGTACGAAGATCACCGCCGCACCCAAGTGGTGCAGCGCGGGCGCGACGGGCACGGTCGAGATGCGGTGCAGGAACGCGGCGTTCGTGACGAGCGCGATCATCGTCACCAAGAGACGCGCGATCACACCCGCCGCGAACGCGACGCCAATCGCGAGCGCGCTGATGAAGAGCACACGCGGGCCGACCACGGACGTGACGCGCGGCACGCGCGCCGCAGCCAACACCGGCGCGAGCGAAGGTGACACCGGCAAGTGGCCGGTGGAAGAGATGGGTTCTGGTGGAGTCGAATCAAGCGCCACGACGCGGACCTTTCGCCGGCGCGAGCGCCGGAGCTTCTTCGAAGAACAATGCGGGGGCGAGCGTGGACGCTTCCGCAAGCTCCACGACTTCCGCCAAAATTCGCGACAAATCTCGCAAATCCTGGACGCTCAATTGTTCGAGCGCGACGAGTAAGCGCTCTTGGGCGACTTCGGGCGCGCTGCCGAGCAACGCCTTGCCCGAGCGAGTTAGCGACAGCTCGACGCGCCGGCGATCGCTCTTCGACACCGCGCGCCGCACGTGGCCAGCGGTGACCAAGCGACTCACGACGACCGAAACGGAGCTTTGATCCGTCGCCGTGCGAGCAGCGAGCTCGTTCACGGAGCACGGGCTCTGCCGCGCCAGACATTGCAGCACGAACAGCTGCGCGCCGCTCAATCCGACGCGCTGCTCCGCCGTGCGCGAGGCGACGCGCAGCGAGCGCACGATGCGGCGGAGCGAGTTCAGCACTTCTCGCACGGCCGGCTCGGCACGACCACGCGGCGCGGCCTTCTTCTTTGGGCTCAGTCGCAACGCTTGGGGACCCATATATTGGTTCCCATACGCTCGAACGCGCGCTCGCGCAAACGCGCGATTATTTCGGCGGTTTCGCGCGAATTTTCAGCACGCGCGTTGGCGCAAGCGCGCGCCGAACGACGTTATTTGTCGCCGTCCAGCTCGGGCAGGGAGAAATGCAGAAAGTCCGCGAGCGCATGCGCGGGGAGCGCGACGTGCAGCGCGATGCGTCGTGGCGCGTTCCCTTCCGACGTCAACCAGGCGGGCATGCGCGTCCCGCCTTTGTACGGGCTCGACATCATGTTGTTGAGCCGACGCTGCGCGTTGGCCAAGTCGGTCAAACTGTTCACCGACAACGAAGCGCCGACCAAGCCGGCAGTGGTGGCGAAGCCGAGCGCAGCCGGCGCCGTGCCCGCGAGCGCCTTCAACGCGGGATCCGCGCCCAAGCTCTGCTGCGATTCTGGCTCCAGCACTTGGCTCACGCGCCGCACCGCAACGCCTTCGTCGTTGGCGAGCGCGGCCCAGAGCTGGCCGTTCTGCTGCACGGCCACGAGGTGATACGTGCTCGGTAGGGGCGGCGATTCCGGCGCTGCGTCGTTTTTGGGCTTAATGCGCGTCGGCTTGTATTTCTTGTTCGGCGTGGACTCGATCACCAAGTGCACGGCGCCCTTCGGCAGCTTCCCCGCGCGCTTGAGCGGTCGCTCCGAAAATTTCTCGTGCGTGCGCTGGCTCGATTCGGAATCGGGGTCTTTCAACGTCGGCAGTTTGTTGCCCGCGGCGACGGCTGCGCGAATCGCGGCGATTTCGTCGCGCTCGCCGGTTTGAGCGCCGAACACGATCCACCCGCTCAGCTTCCGACTCGCGGATGCGAGCTCGGGTGGCTGCTGCACACCGGCTTTGGGTGGCTTCTGCTTCAAACGCTCGGCCACATCGAAGACTGTCGTCGCGTCCGCGTCGAGATCTTGGCCGTACGCGATCTCCAAAGCGCCCGCGTGAATGAAGGCCTCTTCGAACAGGCGCGAAACTTCGTCGGCTTGGCCGGGTTTCGCCGCCTTCGGATCCACGCTCATCGCCATGAGCCGCGGCGCGAGCTTGCGCCAAGCATCGCGCAGCGCGGGCTCGTCGATGCCTTCGCTGTAGAGCGCGAGCTCGCTGTCCGAAGGCAAGCTCCAAAACGCGCCCGGCACGAGCGGGTGCGGCCCCGCGCGCCCCGCGAGCATGCGCGCGAGGAACCCGTCCGCCGGTCCGATCTCGAGCTGCTGCGAGACCTCGACCGAATCATCGTGCAGCGTGAGATCGAAGCTCGTCGACTGAATCGCGTTGAACATCCCGAACGCTTCATCGTGCCCGAGCTTCTCGCCGGCGCGCCGCGCTGCGCTCGCGTTGGCATCGACTTCGTCCGCGTCTTTCTTCTCGAGATCGCGCAACGCGCTCACGATGAACTCGTGTGGAATTTCGAGGTGGACGCTCGCCGTCTTCGCGTTGACGCGCTCCGGGCTGATGAGAAAAGGCCCGGCGAGCTCGATTTCCGGCTCGAAATTGGCGCAAATCAAGCGCGCCCCGACCGCGGGCGCGCCTTGCCACAGCTCGCATTTGAACGGCTCATCGCCAGCGCCGATCTTCACCAGCCGATAGCGCCCCGCGGAAAGCCGCGCGAGCGAATATCCCTTTTGGGTGTGCGCCGCGAACGCCGGCACATCCTCGACGCCGACGCTCGCTGCGACGCGCGTATCGTCATCGCTCACGCCTTTGAACGCCAACACATCGAACGGGCGCCCTAAGTCGAGCGCTGAAGTGAGCGCGTGACCCAGCCTTTGCTCGAGCATGCTCTTCAGATCGAGAAAGGCGCCCAAATTCGTGAGCGCGCCGATCACGGGCACGTCTTTGTCCGGCGTCGGCACGTGGCACCAAAGGCTCGTATTCGGCGGCGCAACTGGGTTCGCCAAATCCGTGCGCTCCGCAAATTCGTCCGGCGCCAACGCGAGGTGCGAGCTCGCCTTCGGCGTCGACTGCGCCGGCGGAGTCGCTCCGCCACAACCCAAGATCCCGAGCCCGAAGCAAAAGGTGACCCACCGTTTCATGTATCGGAGCAGCCTACACGAACCGCCGAAGCTCCAGCAAATGCGAGCGGGCGCGCTACGCGCTCGCGTCCAAAACTTCGCGCACCTTGAGCAAAAGTGCGGTCGGCGTGACGGGCTTTTGCAAGAACGTAATGCCCGCGTCGACGATGCCGTGATGCACGATCGAGTGATCGGTGTAGCCCGACATGTACAGCACGCGCATCTCCGGGCGCAGCGGGAAAAGCCGCTCCGCGAGCTGTTTGCCGCTCATGCGCGGCATCACGACGTCCGTGATCAAGAGGTGAATCTTGGCTTCGAATTGCTCACAGATCAGCAGCGCGTCGCCGCCGTTTTGTGCATCGAGCACGTTGTAGCCGTTGCGCCGCAAAATCGCGCGCGTGAGCTCTCGCACCTGCCGTTCGTCTTCGACGAGCAGCACCGTTTCGGCACCGGTGAGCACGCGCGGCGCGGACGGCGGTGGAATCGAGTCGTGCGCCGAGGCGGCGTCGTTGCGCGGAAAATAGATGCGGAACGTCGTCCCTTGCCCGAGCTCGCTGTAGAGCACGATGTGCCCTCCGCTCTGGCTCACGATCCCGAACACCGTCGCGAGCCCGAGCCCCGTGCCGCGATCACGGCCTTTGGTCGTGAAGAACGGCTCGAACGCATGCGCGCGCGTGTGTGCGTCCATCCCGCCGCCCGTGTCCGTTACGGCGAGCATGACGTACGGTCCGGGCGTCACGCTCAAATGATTTCCGGCGTACGCTTCATCCAACTGCACGTTCGCGGTTTCGATCGTGAGCTTTCCGCCTTGCGGCATCGCGTCGCGCGAGTTCACCACCAAGTTCATCAAAATCTGCTCGATTTGGCCGGGATCCGCGTGGATCTTTCCGAGCGAGCGGGTGGTCAAGAGTGACAGTTGGATGTCTTCGCCGATCAAGCGCGCGAGCATCTTCTCGAGCCCGGCGACGATCTCGTTCAAGTCGAGCGAGATCGGCTGGAGCATCTGCTTGCGACTGAACGCGAGGAGCTGACGCGTGAGGTCGGCGGCGCGCTGCCCGGCCTCGTGAATTTGTTCGACGTCCCCGCGGATCGTCTCGCCCGGGCGAAGCTCGGACAACACCAGCCCGGAATAGCTCAAGATCACCGAGAGCAAGTTGTTGAAGTCGTGCGCGATGCCGCCCGCGAGGCTGCCCACGGCTTCCATCTTCTGCGCTTGCCGCAGCTGCTCTTCGGTGCGGCGCATGGCGACGCTCGCGTTCTTGCGCTCGGTCACATCGCTCACCACGGTGAGGCGCGCGGCTTGGCCATCGAGCTCGAAGTCGTGCGTGCGCAGCTCCACCCAAATCAGCGTGCCGTCCTTCGTGCGGTGTCGCAGCGCGGCTTCGGGCGCGCCTCGCTCGCTCGGTCGTTCGGAGCCGCTCGGCGCATCGAACGCGCTCTCGGTGAGCTCGAGCAACTCATCGCGCGTGTAACCGTAGTGATTCACCGCGGCTTCGTTGACCGCCAAAATCGCGCGCGTCTCGCGGCTGCTGACCCAAGTCGGCAGTGGGCTGCTTTCGAACAGCGCGCGATAGCGTTGCGCCGCTCGAGCGAGCTCTGCTTCCGCCGAGCGCCGAGCAGCGCGCACCTCGGCATCGCGTAACTCGCGTTCGATCGCAGGCACGAGCCGAGTCAGGTTGCCCTTGATCAAATAATCCTGCGCGCCCGCGCGCATGGCCTCGACCGCGGATTCTTCGCCGATCGTGCCGGAGACGATGATGAACGGGATATCGAGCGTGCATTCCGCGAGCACGCGGAGCGCCGCCGGTGCATCGAATTGAGGCAATGACCAATCACTGATCACGACATCCCAGCGCTTGGCCCGCAGCGCGACGCGCATCGCCTCGGCGTGCTCGACACGTTCGACTTCCACGACGTCGATCCCACGACGCAGCTCGTTCACGAGCAATTTCGCGTCGGTAGCAGAATCCTCGATCAATAGAACACGAAGCTTCTGCAGCGACATTCAGCTCGACCCGTTTCTCCCGCTACGACGCAAACCCACTCATCATAAAGGCCACGCCGCTATCTGTGCATCGCGCCGCGAGAGAGTCAATTTGCAACACGCGAGCAGCATCGGCAAAAACCGTGCGGTGACGGGGATTTAACGGCTATTGTTACCGCGAGGTGTTGGCCAATCGCGCAGATGGAGTTCCGAGCTCCAACGAGGCGCTCGAGCTTTATCGATTGCCCGCGGAACGGCTGCGCCAATTGTCACTCTTGGCGCTCGAGTTCTCCGACGCGACTCTGGATCTGCCGCGCTTGATCGAAACCATCGAGCATCGCTTCGCGGAGCTCGCGCAGAGCGTGTGTGAGCTCGTATTTCCGAACGGCGGGCGCGTGACGACCGGTTCCTCCGCGACGAGCGACGGCGGCGCGCTCAGCTTGCCCCTGGTCTGCCGCGATCGCGTGCTCGCCTCGGTGCAACTCAGTCGCAGCTCCGCGGAGCCGTACAGTGAAGACGAGCTCGCGTTTCTGCGGGCGGCGGCGGCGCACGCCGCGATGGCGCTCTCGAACGCGCGCGCATTCACCCACGAGAGTGACGCGCGTGACAGCGCCGAGAGCACCGCGCAGAGTCACCACGCGGCCAAAGCCATGCTCGACGAGCTCTCGGCCTCCGGCTTGGTCGGGATCGTCGTGATCGAGCTGAGCGGGCGCGTGATCGACATCAACGACGCCTTGCTCGAGCTGCTCGGCTACACGCGCGAGGAAGTCCTCACGGGGCGAGTCGATTGGTCCGCACTGACGCCCACCGAATACGTCGACATCGACTCGCTCGCGCTCCGGCAGCTACAAGCCTCGGGTCGGGCCAGCTTGCGTGAAAAAGAGTATCTGCGTCGCGATGGCAGCCGAGTGCCGATCCTCATCGGCAGCGCGCTGATTCCGAGCGAGCGGAAAATGGCGATTTCGTACGTCATCGACCTGAGCGGGCAAAAAAAAGCCGAAGCCGAGGCCGAGCACATGCGCGCCGTGGCCGAAGCTCAAGCCAAGCTCGCCGCCATCGTGACCGCCTCCGATGACGCGATCATCGGCAGTGATTTGGCCGGTCGGGTCACGACCTGGAACCCCGGCGCCGAGCGCATGTTCGGCTATCGCGCGCTCGAGGTGCGCAATCGCTCGCTCGGGTTGATCGTGCCGCCGGATCGGCTCGAAGAGCTGGACGACAAACTGCGTGATGTGGCTTCGGGTCAGGTGCAGCGCTTCGATACGGTGCGCCGGCGTCGAGACGGGCGTGTGTTCGATGTCTCCGTCGTGATCTCCCCCGTGCGTGACGCGAGCGGCGCCGTCGTCGGTGTGGCGAAAGTCGCGCGCGATATCACCGAGCAACGGCGCGCCGAGGCCCGCGTGGCCCGCGCCAAAGAATCGGCTGAACGCGCGAACGCTGAGCTCGAAGCATTCAGCTACTCCGTGGCTCACGATTTGCGCGCGCCGCTCCGCGGCATGAACGGCTTCGCGCGCCTCTTGCTCGAGCGCTACGGCGCCAAGTTCGACGACGAGGGTCGGGATTGGCTGCAGGAGATCCTCGAAAATTCGAAGAAGATGGGGCTCTTGATCGACGCGCTGCTTTCGCTCGCGCGTGTCTCGCGCAGCGAGCTGCGGAAGGAACGGGTCGATCTCTCGTTGCTCGCACATGCAATCGCCAGTGAGCTCGCAGCGCTCGAACCCGCGCGGTCGGTCGCTTGGCAAATCACTCCGGGTTTGTCGGCCGAGCTCGATCCCATGCTGGCGCGAGCTTTGTTGCAAAATTTGCTGGGAAATGCCTGGAAATTCACGGCAAAAATTGACGCGGCGCGGATCGAGCTGGGAGTCGAGCGCGCGGCGGGCGGGCGCACCTTCTTCGTGCGCGACAACGGCGCGGGCTTCGACATGGCGTACGCGAACAAGTTGTTCGGCCCCTTCCAGCGCTTGCACTCGAGCTCGGATTTTCAAGGCACGGGCATCGGGCTCGCGACGGTGCAGCGCATCGTGCATCGGCACGGCGGTCGCGTTTGGGCCGAGGGTGCCGTGAACGGCGGGGCCACGTTCTACTTCTTTTTGCCGGACCCTACTTTTTGAGAGCGCGCGATGGCCAAAGTCATTTTGCTGGTCGAAGACAATCCGAGCGATGAAAAGCTGACCGTGCTCGCGCTGCAGCGCTGCGGCGTCGCCAATGAAGTCGTGGTCGCGCGTGACGGCGCGGAAGCGCTCGACTACCTGTTCGGCGTCGGCGCGCACGCCGGCCGTGACGTGAACGAACAGCCGACGCTCGTGTTGCTCGATCTCAAGCTGCCGAAGATCGAAGGGCTCGAAGTGCTGAGCCGAATCCGCGCCGACGAGCGCACGCGGCTCTTGCCCGTCGTGATCTTGACCTCGTCCAAGGAAGACGAAGACATCGTGAGCGGCTATTCGCGCGGCGCGAACGCCTACGTGCGAAAGCCCGTCGATTTCGGCGAATTCGCGGCCGCGGCGAAGACGCTCGGCTTGTTTTGGTTGCTCTTGAACGAACGCGCGCCGCGCTCGTCCTGAGCTAGGCCACGAGCACTTTCTTGCGCGAGAGCGGCGAGACGCGCTCGTCCGGCGTGAGCACGCCGCGCAAATTCAGCGGATCTGCGGCCGAAAGATAGAGCGGCTCGGTCGCTCCTCGCCGACGCACCGAACGCAACAACGTGACCGCTTCGGGGAGCGCATATTGCTCACCGTCGAAGCCTGCCACGAAGCGACCACCGCGCACCTCGCCGCGCGCTTCGAGCGTCCGCAGCACGCGCACGAGATCGCGCCAAGGCAACGGCTGCCGTTCGCGCGCCACGGTCTTCCTGAACACGACGCCAGTGCGGCGCAAGAGCTGGCGCGCGACGAGCTCCGCCGAAGGCGGCGAGAACGGCGATTCACGCAGCAGCGTCCAGCGCCCGACCATTTTCGGCGCCACGCCTCGCCTCGCCGCTCCGTGCACGAGCGCGCGCAGCCCGGCGAACGAATCGCAGCTCACGAGCCCGCGCGCGACGAGCTCACCCAAGCCTTCTTCCACTTCGTCCAAGGCCATGCCCGAAGCGCGGTGCAAACCTTGCGCGAACATCGCTCCTTGGCGCACGAGCAAATCACGCACGGCGTTCGCGGCGAAGCCGAGCGCCGGCACTTCGTTCGAGCCCGAGAGCCCGAGCCAAGCGTCCAGCTCGTCGCGGGGCACGAGGCACATGGGGGTGCTGCGAATCGGCGCGGCCGTGCTGCCCCAAAGCCTGCCCCAAACCACTTCACCCGAAAGGGTGAGCTCGTC
>FTDA01000266.1_pt1 | contig 15368 bp, 12 predicted proteins | sample 1639731 | NCBI WGS metagenome assembly FTDA01 (sample SAMEA3914869, study PRJEB12502) | metagenome | biome: forest; material: soil | place: USA | collected 2012-03-12 | depth 0.1 m
CGACGACGCGGCTCGATCGCAACGAGCCATCGCTGAACTCGAACGCGCCCCGCGATCCACGCGACACGACCACGCCGCGCGCGATGGTGCAGCTGATGAATCAAGTGCTCGTTGGTCGCGTGCTGTCACCGGCGAGCCGCGAGCGCTTGGTCGACTGGATGCAGGCCTGCGAAACCGGCAAAAAACGGCTGCGCGCGGGGATCCCTTCGGATTGGATCGTGGGCGACAAGAGCGGCACCGGCGAAAACGGCGCCTGTAACGACGTCGCGATTGCGCTGCCGCCGAGCCACCGCCCGATTCTGATCGCAAGCTACATCAGTGAAGCCACCGCGCCGCTGGAGGCGCTCGAAGCGGCGCACGCGGACGTCGCGCGGGAGATCGCGCGCGCGATGAGCGGTCCGGCGTAAAACGAAGCGCCGCGGGCTACCGGTGCGGCTTTTCGGGCGCACCGCTGAACCCCCAAAAAAAGAAAGGCGTGTTAGAGTCGCGCCCGGAAGCAAGCATGCTGCGAGCTCGCCGTTACTCGATTTGGCTCGGCCTCGCGCTGGCCGTCGAAGCTTGTGGCGGAGCCACGCATCCGCCTGCGCTGACGGCGACGGCGAACGCCACTGCCGTCACGGTGCGTGATTTCAGCGCGGATTTGGCCGGCGTGCGCGCCGCGAATCCGGACGTGAAGCTCAGCCGAAGTAGCGCCGGGCCGGGCGCTTCCGAGCCGACGTTGCTCGTCGCTTATCCCGCGCCCTCGAGCGATCCCGGCAGCCGTGACGTGTGGTGCGACGCGACGCGCACGGATTGGTCGCGCGCTCGCGCCGTGTCGTTTCGCGTCAAGTCGGAGCACGCGCTGAAGCTTTCGTTCTCGTTCTTCGATCGCAACCGCGTCGCGTACACGACTTGGCTCGAGCTCGCGGGCGGGAGTGATTGGCAGCCGCTGCGAATCGCGTTCGATCAAATGCAGCCGAACCCTTATTTTCAGCCGCCGGATGCGAAGGTCGGCGCCGCGCTCGATCTGACCGAGATCAAAGGCTTCGCGTTCGCGCCGCAAGATCGAGCTGCCGGTCAACTCTGGGTCGGTCGGTTTTCGCTGACGCAGTGAGCGCGCGTTCGCCCGACGAAGCACGCGCGGCGTAACCGTCGCGCGCGACGGTGCGTACAGCGTGATCCGATGGCAAGCGCAGCAACACTGGTTTATCCCGACGTAAACGGCTCGCTCGCAGAGCGGCTCGAACGAGCCGAGGCGCGCGCATGCATTGCGTATCTCGAAACCGCGCGGCGCCTCGACTCCGCATCACCCGCGAGCTGGACGCGCATCGGCGGCGCGGAGCTGCTGTTCGACGGCGTGAGCTCGCCGCTCACGCAGACGTTCGGGCTGGGCACGAGCGAGCTCGCGAGCGACGCGGGCCTGACGCAAATCGAAGCCTTTTTCGAGGCGCGCGGCGCGCCGGTGGCGCACGAGGTGAGCGCGCTCACACATCCGAGCACGTGGGATCTGCTGAGCCGTCGCGGCTATTCGCCGACCGAGACGTCGACCGTGCTCGTGCGCCCGACGACCACGCCACCACACAATCCTTCCGCGGTCACGACGCGCGTCATCGCCGCACATGAAGTCGAGCTGTGGGTGAGCATCTTTGCCGAAGGGGTGCGCGAAGAGTCGGAGGAGCTCGGCCGCATCCTCGAAGCGCTCGGACGCGTCATCGCACACTCGGGCGCGATCTGTTTTCTGGGCGAGCTCGGCGGTGAGCCGATTGCCGCGGCGGTGCTGAACATTCAGGCGGAAATCGCGGTGCTCGGCGGAGCGCGCACGGTGCGCGCGGCGCGCCGGCAAGGCGCACAGACTGCGCTGCTCGCGGCGCGGCTGAGTTTTGCGGCCGAGCGTGGGGCCGCGCTCGCGATGATGGTAGCGGCGAGCGTCGGCAGTGGCTCGCAGCGCAACGCAGAGCGACAAGGTTTTCGCCCCGCCTACACGCGGTCGAAGTGGGAGCTGCGCAGCGCGGCACCGTGTTGCACAAACGTGCGCCCGGCCCCCTAAACCCGAGCGCGGAGCGCGCCGTTCTCCCGGTGAGCTCGTGCCTTACGCCGCCTCATTTCGTTTCGACCTGGTCGATCACGTGATGCTCATCGTCCATGCGGACACACCGCCGCTGGACGAAGATTGGGCGCGCATGGCCGTGTTTCGCAACGCGAACCGCGACAAAATCCGGAGCAACTTGGTGATCGCGCCGCCGCGCGCGAGCATCAGCGCTTCGCAACGAGCGGACGTGGCTTCCTTCATGCGCGAGTCTGCGGTGAGCATCGCCGTCGTCACTGATTCGGCTTTGATCCGCGGCGTGGCGCGCGCGGTCGGTTTTTTGGGCGTGCAAGTGCGCGCGTTCTCCCCGAAAGAGCTCGAGAGCGCGCTCAACTATTTGATCGTGCCGCCCTCGAAACACGCCGAGATGATCCGCCGCATCGACTCGTTGAAAGCGCAGTTGGCAGCGCACGCGGCGCTGCAACGCGCCTGAGCCGAGAAGCATTTTTTCCCGCCTCGGTCGTGATGGTAACCTCGGCGCGCGACGCCGATGGACACCAAAGCCATGCTCCCCCTGCTCTTGCCGCGCGCCATCGAATGGTGCAGCGCGGTCGCGCGCAAAGCGGCGAGCAGCGGTGTGCCGCTCACGCAAACCGCGTTCGAGGACGCGCGCACCGTGGGCGTCCGTTACCCGGAGAAGATCCGCGTGCTGATCGTGGATCACTTTCCGTTGCCGAGTGACGTGCTCCTCCGCAGCGCGGCAGCTTCGCTCGGCTTCTTGGGCTCGAACACAGCGGGCCTGACGCTCGGCTACTCGATCCTCGTGCGCCGCGGCCGGCTCTCGCGTCGGCTTCTGTCGCACGAGCTCCGGCACGTCGCGCAATGCGAAGATGCCGGATCACTGTCGGCGTTCCTCACCGCGTACCTCGAAGCCCTCGTGACGAGCGGCTACGAAAACAGCTCCTTCGAGCGCGACGCCCGGGACCACGAGCTCCCGAACGCCGATCTCCACTGGCGACCGATTTAGGTTCTGACTGCTTCATCCAATCTTCTGGATGTCTCTTGCCCTGCGCGTTTCGTGGCGCCTAGCCGCTCGCGCTTTTCGCAACGCGACTGGCGCCTGTTCGGTCAGGTCTTGTTGGCTCCGCCTCTCATTCGAAAACCGTGATCAGCCGCGCAAAGTCTGTTTCTTTGTACTATTTCCGTGCATCTGGCCCGTGCCCTTCGCGCGCGCTGCGGCGCGAAAAAGAGGCGCGTTTCAGCACTACTGACACGCGGGGAATTTGCTTGCCCGTGGTCGTTAGTTTTGGGGTTGGGGCCCCAAAACCTGAGGGTGGGGCCCCGCTGGATTCACTCCAGTGGGGCGGGAGCTGAGCTCCCGCACTACTGACACGCGGGGAATTGCTTGCCCGTGTCTTGATCCGAAGTCGCGCTGTTCACCGCGACGCTGATCTGACGGCCGCTCGAGTCCGTGAGCACGAGCGTCGTGCCCGCGGCGTTGCTCGGCAGTTGCCACGCGCCGTAAGAAAGGCGCGTCGCTTGACCGCCGTTTTGCGTCACGCTCTGAATCGGCAAGCGCTCGTTCTCGACGTACACCTGGTTCGGATTGCCGGATTTTACGCGGACTTTGACGTTCCCGCTCACGTTGCAAGGCACCACTTTCCAGCTCACGCCGGAGCTCGGATCGCCGGTGCTGAAGCCGAGCGCGTCGAACGCGGTCTTGCTCACGTCGAGGTGCCCCGCGGGCGCGCACGCCGGATTCGAATCGATCGGACATTCATCGATCACCGTGGCCGTGACGGAGCGACCGTTGCCCGTATTCGTGATCTGCACGCACGCGCCGCAGTAGTTCGAATTGGTGAAATTCGAGCTGGTCGCGCCGGGGATCGCGACGAAGTAATCGTTCGGCGTCGCGATGTTGTTCACCGTGTCGTCCGTGCCGCTCTCGCTGCCGAGGTAGCCGCACGCGGTTTGATACTGGCTACCGTTCTTCGTCGTGCCCTGCCCGAAGTCGTACCAAGTCAGCGACTGCGAGCCCGCGCCGATCGCGGGCGGCACCGTGCAGCTCGTAGCGCCGCCGCTCGAGCCACCCGCGCCCGTGGTCCCGCCGCTCGTCGAGCCGCCCGTGCCGCTGGTTCCCGCACTGCCCGTGCTACCGCCGCCGCCGCTGCCACTCGATCCGCCGCCGCAGCTCACCGAGAACTTATCCACGATCAAATTGCGATCTTCCGAGCCGATCAACGCATCATTCGTGAATGCCACGCTCACACTTTGCACGCCGGCAGCCGCGTTGAAGGTGAAAGGATAATTCGCGTATGAAGCGGTGTTCACCGTCGCGCTGCCGATCTGCGCGCCGTTCACACTGACGACCATGTTCGGCCACACGCCGCCCGCCGAAGTGCCTTTGGCCACGACCGTGATCGTCGTGCTGCCGCCCGCGAAGGAGACGTTCGTCGAGATATTGCCGTTCGACCAAATGTCCCAACCGCTGTCTTGTGCGCCGCCGACCGAGTGCGTGATCGATTCGGCTTCGAACGTCTGCGGTGTACACGAGCCGCCGCTCATCGAGCCCGCGCTGCCGCCGCCCGACGTCGCGCCCGACCCAGTCGCGCCCGCGCCCGTCGTGCCGCCTCCGCCCGACCCGGCGTGATTGGTCGAGCCCGCGCTGCCGCCGCTGCCCGCGCTGCCGCCGCTGCCCGCGCTCGCGCCGCTGCTGCCTGCCGTGCCCGTCGCGCCGCCGCCGGTCGAGCCGCTCTGCGTGACCGACACCAGCTGCGCTTCGTTCGTCACTCCGCCGGGTGATGCGCCGAAACCGAACGAGATCGAGCCGTGCGCCGGAATCGCCGCGTTCCACGAAAGAGGCGTCAAAGTGACGGTGGAACCGCTGGTTTGGCTGTTCGCGCTCCACACTTGCCCAATCGTCGAGCCGTGCGAATTCACGACCACTGACCACGTGCTGGTCGGAGAATTGCCGTTGTTCGTGACGGTCACCGTGCCGTTGTACGCGCTGCCCCAATCATTGAACGAGATCGTCGCGCTGACCGCGCCGTCACTCGAGGCGAGCGCTTCACTCACCGTCGTCGAGTGATCGTCCGAGCCCGCGCCGCACGCGCCCGCGAGCAAACCCAACAGCGACACCCACACCAAACCGCGACGCACTCGAAGCTTCATCTCGTGTTCTCTCCTTCGCGGACGCGCACGCATCCGAGCTCGTGATGCGGTGCACGCTAAATAGATTTCATTCGTCGTGACTAGTGTGCGCGAGCACGAGCCGTGTCGTTTGCGAGCACGCGCCACTATTCCGCGTCTAGGCGTGTAGATTCACGCACGCTCGCGGAACATTCCGCAAAGAGCACAGCGAACACGAAGTAAAGCATTCAATCTTACGAATCATCGCTTCGGTTTTTGTTGGGGGTCGCCTCGCCGCAGCTCGCCTGCGCCAGTATTCGAGCTCACTCGGCCTCGCTCGCCGTGAGTAAATTCGCGCCAAACGCGAGCCGATCTGCGCACAGACGAGATCTGCATTAATCACCCCTAAGAGTGATTAGCGCGAAGCACGGAATCACTCCTCACTGACGAGCCGCACGCGCGAGCGCGCAGAGCCTTTGGTTTCCGGGCGAAGAGCGCGTGAGTTTCGCTAACAAACCCAAACAATCAAGTAACAAGCGGCTCAACATCGAACGCTAGGCTGAGCGGGATGATGGTTTGGAAGGGTCGCTTCTTCGCTCGGTTCCTGGTGTCGTCGGCGCTGCTCGCGGCGGTCGGCGCGTGCAACAAGTCCGAGAAGAGTGATGACGCTGCCAGCGCGGACTCCGCGGAGCCCGTCACCGCCGGCTCCGGCGGCCCGCACCACGGCAAACATCAGCTCCCGCCCGCCGCGTTCGAAGCCTGCCAAGGCAAAGGCGTCGGGGACGCGTGCACCGTCACCTTCGGCGAAAGGCAGATCGAGGCCAAGTGCGCGGCCGCGCCGGACGGTCGTCTCGCCTGTCGCCCCGAGCGCGGCGAGCACAAGAAGCCGGACTGAGCGCTCGACGAAAGCCGAGCGCGCGGCGCGACGGCTTTGGGCTACCGATGCTTCGCGTTGGCGTCAGCGCTGAACCCTAAAAAATCTCTCGGCTCGGAGGCGTTCGTGTGCAGCGCGTGACGAGTGAGTGCTCGCTGCGCGGCGAACGTGCGCACGCGATCGCACGAACAAAGTGGCTGCTTCTCCGGAAGTCGCCGATCGCTTTTCGATTTTCGGAGTTGCGCGCTGCGCGCGCCGAGTAGCGCGCCGAGCGTGACGCAAAATCGCGCGGGATTTGCGGGGGATCGAAGCGATGCGCAGTGGCTGGCGGAGTCCGCCGCGTTGGCGCGACTCTTGTACTGAGGCCGCGCGCGTCGAGCTGGGTTCGGCGCACATTTCGCCCGAGTGAGGGCGTTCTCGGAGGTCTCCGTGCGAAGAATTTTGAGTAACGTTTCGGTTTTGGCGTTGGCTGCGACGGCCGCTTGTGCGGGCGCGGTCGGTTGTTCGAGCTCGAGTGAGAGCGGTACCGATTCCAGCGCGCCCAGCGTGAGCGCGGACAAGAGCGGCGAAATCGGCCTCGCGCTCTCGGTCGGCAACGGCATCGTGCTCAACTCCGCGAGCTACACCATCACCGGCCCCGGTGGCTTCACCAAGACGGGCACGGTCGATCTCTCCGCCGCGACGGCGTTCAGCGTGACGATCGGCGGCATTCCCGCGGGGAACGGCTACTCCATCTCGGTCACCTCGACCGCGACCGACGGCACCACGAACTGCGGCGGCTCGGCCTCGTTCAACGTGACCGCGCGCGCGACGACCACCGTGAACCTCTCGCTCGATTGCCACGAAGCGCCGAAGACCGGCAGCGTCGGCGTGACGGGCAATGCCAACATCTGTCCGGTGATCGACGGCGTGTCGGCGAATCCGAGCCAAGTCGCGGTCGGCAGCACGATCGCGCTCTCGGGCGCGGCGCACGACAGCGACAACGGTCCTTCGCCGCTCAGCTACCAATGGCAAGCGACCTCCGGCACGTTCAACGACGCGACGGCGCAAAATCCGGTGTTCACGTGCACGACGGTCGGCACCGCGACGATCACGTTGCTCGCTTCCGACGGCGACACCACGCCGGGTTGCGCGGATTCGCTGACCACGACGGTCACCTGCTCGCAGCAGCAAACCGGCGTCGTCGCGACGGCGGCGTTCGTGCCGGGCAGCGCGACGGATCCGATCGTGAAGCCGGGTTACTACGCGGGCGCCAAGGTGTGCGTCGACGCGAACCAGAATGGCTCCTGCGACGCGGGTGAGCTCGCGACCACGACGGACGCGAGCGGTCACTTCTCGCTGCTCTTGACGCAAGCAGCGGCGCTGATCGCGGACATCCCGGCGGGCGCGACGAACACCGCGGACGGCTCGAAGAATGCTTCGCGCAACGTGTACCGCGCGGCGGTCGACCAAATCGCGGAGCAAGCGAGCGGCGTCGTCTTGAGCCCGCTCTCGAGCGAGGTCGTGCGCAACATCGAAGCGAACGCGACGAGCTACGCGACGGAGAAAGCGAACCTCGCGACGCGCCTCGGCGTCACGTCGGCGCAGGTTGTGAGCGACGTGAACACGCTCACGGGCACCGCGCAAACCGCGGTCGCGCGCGAAGCGCACGTCTTGGACACGCGCTTCCGTTACGCGATCACCAAGCTCGATCGCCACGATTTGTACCCGGATTCGCTCGCGGTGCCGGGCGGCAACCCGGAGCTCACCGGCCTCGCTGGCGTGTCGCCGACGACGGCGACCACGACCGAGACGCGCAAGGCGATCACGTTTGCGCAGGCCGAGCAGGCGGCGTTCGCGGTCGAAGGCATCCCGCGCTACGACGCGATCTTCATCGTGATGCTCGAGAACAAGTCTTCCCAAGCGATCCTCGGCTCGGCGTTCGCGCCGAAGATCAACGCGTACCTCGCGGCCGGCAACCAAGCCTCGAGCTACTACGCGACGGGTAACCCGAGCGAGCCGAACTACACCGCGCTCGGCGGCGCCGACGATTTCGGCATCACGGACGATTCGCAGTGGAACTGCGATGCGACCGGCGCGAACGCGGTGCAAGACTTGCCGGTGCCGGACAAGACGCAGCCGGGCCTCGCGAACTCGCCCTTCACGGCGACGTGCACGCAAGCGGCGGCCGTGAACCACAACATCACGAACAAGCCGAACCTGTTCACTGCCATGAACGCGGCGGGCATGTCGTGGCGCACGTACAGCGAGTCGATGAATCCGGGCCAGGATTTCCGCACGGACAGCGTCGCCGACAACAACGTGAGCGCGCCGGATCACGTGTATGCGCCCGGCACGGTTGGCGGCAACACCGCGCAGGTCGGCACGCCGGGCCTGCTCCTGACGCTGCCCGCGGGCTTGTACAAGACCAAGCATCACCCCGGCATGGCGTACCAAAACGTGCGCAGCGAGCCGGACTTCAAGTTCTCGAACCGCACGCTCGGTGGTGGTCAGTGGGATAGCGTGCTCTTGAACAGCGCACTCTACACGCCACCCGCCGGCTACGATGTCGATCAATTCGGCACCGATCTCGCGAACGGCAACGTCGGTCAGCTGAACTTCGTGATTCCGGATCAATGCGACGACATGCACAGCATCACCGTGCAAGGCACCGTCGCGGGTTCGACCACGAAGGTCGCGGCCAGCGATTGCGGCAGCATCAGCAACAATCAGCCGGTGGCCGTCGGCGGCAACATCATCACGCGCGGCGACAACTACGTCGATTACCTGGTGAAGAAGATCCAGGGCTCTTCGCTGTGGCAGAATCCGCAGAAGAAGGTCGCGATCGTGCTGATGTTCGACGAAGGCAACGCGACCGCGCCCGAGATCAACTCCTGCTGCGGTTGGAAGGCCGGCAAGACGGCGGTGAACGCTCCGCTCACGCAAAACGCGGACGGCACGTTCTCGCCCGACACGACGGTCAACAACTACAAGGCCGGCAACCAAGGCCACGGCAAGAGCATCTTCGGCATCCTCTCGAACCAAGCGAACGCGCCGAAGGGCATCTCGGACAACGACGTGTACAGCCACTTCTCGTTCGTCCGCACGCTCCAAGACATGTTCTTGCTCTCGGATCCGACGAAGGACGGCTCGTACATGAACCGCTCGAAGTACACCGAGAAGTTCATCGCGCAGAACATCTTGAACTTGCCGGAGTACGCCGGCAGCGCGGACACGCACTTCGACTCGGTGCGCCCGATGAATCACGCGTACGTGATTCCGGCCACGTACACCGAGCGCCCGACCACGGACGATTCGCGCCCGCTGCAGATCGGCCCGGACGCGAACCAGACGAACGTCTGGTCGATCAAGAAGTGAGTCGCTGAACGAGACGCCGCGCGCGGGCTGAACGCGCGCGGCGAAAAGGGGCAAATCCACGCGGGTTTGCCCCTTTTTCGTATTTCCTCGCGCGCGTTTACTTCATGAAGTCGAGCGCTGGCGTGCGCGAGCTGCGATTGCCAGCCGCGGGTGCCCGAGCTAAGTACCTGCTCGCCCAGCGATGAGCTCGTCCCCGCTCAACCTCTCGAAGACGAAGCGCCGTCCGCGCGCCGCGTCGGGATTTTTGGGGCTGCGGACGCTGGTCGCGTTTTTGGTGACGCTGCTCCAGCTCGCGAGCGCGCTGCATTTCACGCTCGTGCCGCACACGTTCTCCGCGGCGCTCGGTGGCGTGGTGCATCTGCATCTGGATGCGCGCGCGGCGGCCGAGCCGAAACGTGCTGCGCGCACGCCGGCGCTCGATCAGACCAGCGCTTCGTGCGCCACGGATGTGTGCCCGTACGCGGACGCGCCGAGCAGCTCGCTGCCGTGCGAACCGCCAGCGGTTTCCGGCGTCGTCGCGTTCGGGGAAGCGCGGCTCTTGGCGAAAGCCGAGGCGCGCGTGGCGAACGCGCGTCGCGTATTTTTGAGCGCGCCGAAGACGTCGCCGCCGGTCTGAGTCGAGTCGTTTTCCGACTTCAACCGACGCTCGGCGCTCGCGCGAGTCGTTTTGCGTGCGCGTGAAACGACGCTGCGAGCTCGAGGAACGCCTTCGTGAGCCGCCCGCGCGCGGCGCATTTTTCGCCGAAATTCCGCCAAATCCATGCTTCATCGTACCTCGCTCTTCAGCGCCGTGAGCGCGCTCGCGCTCGGCTTCGCAGCGCTCCTGCACGGCGCGCCCGCGCTCGCGGCCGACACGATCGTGCCGCCGCACGTGCGCGTGCAAACTCCGCCGACCTGGCCGCAAAATGCTCCGAACGATCACGACTTGGACGTGATCGTGATCGTCACTGTCGCGGCCGACGGCACGGTGCTCGACGCCCACGTGGACGACAGCATGGGCGCCGACTACGACAACGCCGCGATCGAAGCCGTGAAGCACTGGCAGTTCGATCCGGCGACGCGCAACGCGCAGCCGATCCCGGCGCGCGTCCGAGCGCTCGTCCATTTCGAGACGCCGAAGCACGAGCCCGCGCCGCCGCCCGTCGCGCCTGCGCCGCCCGAAGCGCCGGACACGGCGACGAGCGCGCCGCAAACCGCCGCCGCGCCGCAGAACGTCCCCACTGGGGCGGCTGCGCCGGAAAACGCGCCCCCAGAAAAACAAGACGCGACGGAAATCACCGTGACCGGGCGTCAGCGGCCACCGACGCGCGGCGTGTCCGACTTCAACGTCACGGTCGGCGAATTGGCGAAAGTGCCGCGGAAAAACGCCGCCGAATTGCTGAAGCTCGCGCCCGGCATTTTGCTGACGAACGAAGGCGGCGAAGGCCACGCGGAGAAAGTGTTCTTGCGCGGCTTCGACGCAGGCGAAGGGCAAGACATCGAGTTTTCGCTCGGCGGCATGCCGATCAACGAGAGCGGCAACCTGCACGGCAACGGCTACGCGGACACGCACTTCATCATCCCCGAGCTGGTGTCCTCCTTGCGCATCGTGGAAGGGCCGTTCGATCCGCGGCAAGGCAACTACGCGGTCGCCGGCAGCGCGAACTACGAGCTCGGGCTGAACGAGCGCGGCGTCACCGGCAAGTACACCGGCGGCAGCTTCGGCACGAATCGCGCGCTGCTCTTGTGGGGTCCGGAGGGCGAGAGTCGCGGCACGCTCGCCGGCGTCGAGCTGTACAAGACGGACGGCTTCGGTCAGAACCGCGACGCGCAGCGCGCGACCGCGATGGGGCAGTACGAAGGCAAGGTCGGCAGCGCGGGCTCGTATCGCCTGCTCGCGACGGCGTACGCGACGCATTTCCACAGCGCGGGCGTGATCCGCGAAGACGACTATCAGTCGGGAAAAATCGGCTTTTACGACAGCTACGACTTGTCGAGCTTCGCGAGCGAAAAGATCCCGGAGGGCGGCGACGCGACGCGCTACTCACTCTCGGGAGATATCGAGTCGCGCTCCGGCGCGACCACGCTGACGCAACAGGTGTTCGTCACGTACCGCACGCTCCGCTTGCTCGAGAATTTCACGGGCTTCTTGCTGGACGTGCAGGAGCCGCTCCAGAGCACGCATCTGCAGCGCGGGGACGAGGTCGATCAAGACATGACCGAGGTGACGATCGGCGCGCGCGGCGCCGCGCACTGGCACACGAGCGCGCTCGGCCAGCAGCAGCACCTCGAGCTCGGCTACTTCGCGCGCGGGGATGCGGTGAGCGCCGTGCAACAGCGGCTCGAGGCCGCGACCGGCGTGCCCTATCAAACCGACGTGAACCTCGACTCACAGCTGAGCGACATCGGCTTGTATGCGGACGCGGATTTGAGGCCGCTCTCGTTCCTGGCCATCCGCGGCGGCGTGCGCAGTGATTTCTTCGGCTACGGCGTGACCGACAATTGCGCGGCGCACACGGTCGCGCACCCTTCGACCACCAATCCGCCGATCGATCAGAGCTGCCTCACGCAGCAAGATTTCGGGCGCCCGCGCGAGCCGGATCAACGCTCGAGCACCTCGAGCATCGCGGTGCTGCCGAGGATCTCGCTGATTTTCGGGCCATTTACCGGGTTTTCGCTGAGCGCGAGCTACGGCCAGGGCGTGCGCTCGATCGATCCGATTTACATCGCGCAGGACGTGGCCACGCCGTTCTCGAGCATCAAGTCGTACGAAGGCGGCGCGAGCTTCGCCCGGCAATGGGATCGGATCGCGGTCTCGGCGAAATCGATATTCTTTCTCACCCACGTCGATAAAGACACGATCTTCGACGAGAACGAGGGCCGCAACGTGATCGGCGTAGGCACGACGCGCACCGGTTGGTCGGGGGCTGCGCGTTTCACGGCCGGGTTCTTCGATGAGTCGCTCAATCTGACGCTCGTCAAATCCGAGTACGACGACACGCACTTGCTCGTCGCGTACGTGCCCGGCGTCGTGCTCCGCTCGGACACCGCGCTGTTCAGCAATTTGCCGCTGCCCTCGCTCGGCCAAAGCGTGAAGGGCTCGCTCGGCATCGGGACGACTTACGTCGGACCGCGCGCGCTCCCGTACGGCGAGCGCAGCGACACGATCTTCACGATCGATACGAATGCGTCGGTCGCCTGGTCGTACTTCGAGCTCGGGCTCACGGTCACGAATTTGCTCGGCACGCAGTATCGCGACGACGAGTTCAACTACACGTCGAACTTCAATCAACCCGTGCTCACCGCGAAGACGCAGCCCACGCTCGTGCCCGAACGCACCTTCACGGCCGGCGCGCCCCGCGGGATTTTCGGCAATTTCTCGATTCACTTCGGAGGTGCGTGATGGTTCGCACGAAATTCGCGCAGAGCGCGTTCGGATCTTTGGTCTGCGCGTGCGCGCTGCTCGCGACGAGCTGCGTCGGCACGACCGGCGGCGAAGTGATCGATTTCGACGCGGCCGCGGCGGGCCCAAGCGACGCGCAGGGCGGCGCGCTCGATTTCACCACCGGCATCGGTTGGCAAGTGCACCTCACGAGCGCGACGCTGCACGTCGGCGCGATGTACCTCGTGCAAACGCTGTCCACTTCGGGCGCGCAGCCCACCGACTGCATCTTGCCGAGCACGTACGTCGCGCAAGTGATCGACGGCATGGACGTCGATTTGCTTTCGGGCGCGCCGCAGCCGTTTCCGACGCGCGCGCACGGCACGACGTTGCTCGCGCTCGCCGGACAAGTCTGGCTCACCGACGGCGCCGTCGATGCGCCTGACCAAGCGAGTCCCGCGCCGGTGCTCTCGCTCGCGGGCACCGCGTCACGCGGCGGCGACGAGCGACCGTTCACGGCGTCGATCACGATTTCCGCCGCCAATCGCACGCCGAACGCGAGCGATAGCCCGTTCGCGAACCCGATTTGCAAACAGCGCGTGGTCTCGCCGATCCCGACTTCCGTGCAGGTCGAAGCTCAAGGCGGCCTGCTGTTGCGCGTCGATCCGCGCCTCTTGTTCGTGAACGTGGACTTCAGCGCGCTCAGCCTCGGCGCCGACGGCAGCACCTACGTGTTCAAAGACGATTCGAGCGACGCCAGCGACCAACCCAGCATCAATCTGTACGGCAACCTCCGCGCGGTGGGCGCGTACACGTTTTCGTGGTCTGACGCGATCGAATGAGCGACCGGGCGCGCTCAAGGCGAGCGCGCGGGCACGCCGAGGGTCCCCGGGCGTGGTGTGATTTCTTTTTTGGTTTTGGCCGCGCTGCGCACGCTCTCGCAGCGCTCCAAAAACGCGTGCGTGCTCTTCGGCATCGGCACGCGCGCGCGCGCCATCGAGGAGACGAGCTCCGCGCCGGCACGCAGCGTCTCGGTGAGCTGCGCGTGGAGCGCGTTGTCCGCGCCGCCCGCCATCGGCTGAAAGCTGCACATCGTTTCGCTCGCGACGACGAAGGACGACCAGACGTCGAACACGTCCGGGTCCGTGCGCAAGGTCTCGCTCTTGGATTTCGCGGCGACGATGAACTCGTCCACCACCGGCAAGATCGGCTCGAACGCGGGCACCGCTGAAATCGCGCTGCGGAGCGCGTCACCGATGGCGTCGATCGCGCGCATCGCAAGCGCGATTTTCACGTACCGGCTGCGATAGAACTCCTCGATCGGAAAACAGAACGCCTTGAACGGCTCGCCCCACAATTCGTCGATGCCCTCTTCGCCGCTCCGGTGCAGCACCATCTTGCCGAGCGCGAGTGACTCTTGCAGGTGCTCACCGCATTGGCGCATGAGCGCGTTGTCGGGTTGGATCTCGACGCCGCACGCCTGCAGCTCGACCAGCTTGGTGAAGATGTCCGTCGCGCGGTTGAAGAGGGCGCCCGCGAGCATGCCGCCTTTGACGCGTTTTTTGGCTTGATCGGTCTCGTCCAAGAACGAACGGCGCGCCTCCGCGAGCCGCGTCCCCGGCACGTTCAAACCGTGCTCGACGTGATTGAACAAGCGCCGCGTCAGCGCCTCGATCAAGCGCTTCTTCGCGAGTAGCGTGTCAGCCGGCACTTCGTAGGATTTGATCCAATAGCCGTCGTAGTACACGCGCAGTTGGCCGTTCATCAGCCGCTCTTCGCCTTGCGGAATTTCGACGTCCGTCATGCTGGGGTCACCTACGGCTCGAGTTGCTCACGCGCCAGCGATGTTCCCAAATCTCGACGCGCGAAGGAACCACCCACGCGGGTGAGATCGCGATCGTGACGACCGCGAAGTCGCAGTGCAGCGAGCACGACGAACTGGCGGCATCGACGCGAAACGTTCGCGAGACAAAACCAATTTCGGGTTGCGCTTCGCGTTGCCGTTTTGCGCATCACGCGCTCGCGCTGGGAGCGGTCACAGCGGGTCAAGGCTTTCCGTGTCGGGCTCCCAAATCTATGTGGACGGAATACTACCGCGATAGAACTAAAACTGAGGCGAGGATGCCGTTCGAGGCTGAAAAAAAGGGCTTTTCGCAACCGCGAGCGCACGCCGTGAATTGCATCGCAGAACCGTTGGGCTTATGCCATGCGAGCAATGACTGCGAATCGGGATTCGAGTCCGCCCGCGCCTGAACGCGAGAGTGATGCTTTGATCGTGCCTGCGCCCGGACCGCCGCCGCCGCCACGCCGCCGCGCGACTCCGCCGCCGCCACCGAAGCGCTCGGTCGCGCCTGCGCCGGCTGAGTCGCTCGAAGCGCTCGCGCGAAGCGTGCGCCGCGAGCCGCCGCCTCCGCCTCGTCGCGCGGCTCCGCCGCCTCCGCCAACACCGATCGCGGCGCCGCGAGCATCGTTACAGCTGGCGTCGGTGCAAGGCGCGCGACACGAGCCGCCTCCGCCACCGAAGCGCAATCGCACAGCGCCAGCGAGCGCCGCGAAGATGAGCTCGAGCATGCCGCCGCCGTTGCCACCGCAACCCGCGCTCGCCCGCAGCGCGAGCAGCATGCCCCCGCCGTTGCCGGGCG
>FTDA01001456.1_pt1 | contig 15334 bp, 9 predicted proteins | sample 1639731 | NCBI WGS metagenome assembly FTDA01 (sample SAMEA3914869, study PRJEB12502) | metagenome | biome: forest; material: soil | place: USA | collected 2012-03-12 | depth 0.1 m
GCTCTGGCGGCAGCGGCAGCGCCTCCGAGCTCACGCTGATCGCCAAATCCGGCGCGCGCTTGCTCGTGGATTCGCGCTCCGAGCCAATCGTGTACCAGGGGCGGCCCATGCGCGTGGTCACGATGCAAGATCTGACCGCGCGGCGCGAAGCCGAGGCGGCGCTGCGCCAGAGCGACGAGCGTCTGCGTGACGCGATGAACGCCGCGCGCATGGGTTATTGGGATTTCAACGTGGTCGAGAATCGGCTCGCGTGGAGCCCGCAGATCTATGAAATCTTCGGCCTCGAGCCAGGCAGCTTCGAAGGCACGCTCGAAGCGTTCTTGGCGCTCGTGCATCCGGATGATCGCGACCGCGTGCGCACGACGATTTCCGAGCGCGTGCTCGGCCCGGGCAGTGATTTCTCGGCCGAGCATCGCATCGTGTGCCCCGATGGCAGCGTGCGTTGGATCGAAAATCGCGGCCGCGCCTTCCGCAGCGAGGCCGGACGCGCCCTGCGCATGACCGGCACGAGCATGGACACCACGCGCCGGCACGAGCTCGAAGAACAACTGCTCCACAGCCAGCGCATGGAGGCCACGGGCCGACTCGCCGGCGGCATCGCCCATGATTTCAACAATCTTTTGACCGTGATCATGAGCTACAGCGAGCTCGGTCGCTTCGCGCTGACGCCCGCGCATCCGGCCTTCGAGGCGCTCGAGCAGATCAACGTCGCCGCTCAGCGCGCGGCCGCACTCACGCGCCAGCTCCTGATCTTCGCGCGCAAAGAGGTGGTCGATCCCAAAGTGATCGACGTAAATCAGCTGGTCGAGAACGTGGCCAAGCTGCTCCGCCGCGTGGTGGGTGAAGATGTGCTCGTGAGCATCGAGACCACGAGCGAGCCAGCGCCGGTCACTATCGATCCGGTGCAGTGCGAGCAGCTCTTGATGAACCTCGCCGTCAACGCGCGCGACGCGATGCCGAGCGGCGGCACGCTCCGCATCACGACCGAGCAAAGTAGCGACGTCGTGCACATCCGCGTGAGCGACTCCGGGGTCGGCATGGCGAAGGCGGTGCAAGAGCGCGCGTTCGAGCCTTTTTTCACGACGAAAGACGCTGGCAAAGGCACTGGCCTCGGGCTTTCGACCTGCCTCGCGATCGTGCGCCGCGCGGGCGGCGAGATCCGCATCGACAGCGCGGCGGGCGCGGGCACCACTTTCCGGATCGAGTTGCCGCGCGCGCGCTCCGACGCGGAGGCGGATTCGATCGCGCACCCGTCGGTGATGCCGCGCGGCGACGAAACCGTGCTATTGATCGAAGACGATGCGATCGTGCGCCAACTGACCGCGCGGATCCTGCGCCAGCAGGGCTACCACGTGCTCGTCGCCACTCAGGCGGACGAGGCGCTCGAGCTCGCCTCCGATCGCGGCACGCGCATCGACTTGTTTTTGTCGGACGTGGTCATGCCCGGCGCCTCGGGGCCGTCCGTGATCGAACGGCTATCGGCGGGCCGCCCACGCGCCAAGGTGCTGTTCGTCTCGGGCTATCCCGGTGATGACGTATCGCAGCGCGGTGTGAGCGAGGCGAGCTTTCCGTTCCTGGCCAAGCCCTATTCGAGCGAGCAGCTCGCCCAGCGCGTGCGCCAAGTGCTCGATAGCTGAACGCGCCGCAGCGCGAACCTCACTCGGCCGGAGTTTCGATCACCGGTTCGAGCACGGGAGCGGTCAGCGCGCCTTCGACTTGGACGGGCTTCACTGCGCCCACGCGATTCGAGTTGAGCACGTGCGGCGGCGGCGTGTGCAGATCCCAAACCAAACCGACCCAGCTGAGCGCCTTGAGCACGTAGAACGTCGGATCGATCTCCCACCAGAAGAAGCCCTGATTCGTCGAGCGCTGGTAGTAGTGGTGGTTGTTGTGCCAGCCCTCACCCATCGTGATGAGCGCGAGGAGTAAGTGATTGCGGCTGTTGTCCGTCGTCACGTAGCGCTGCGAGCCGAACACGTGCGTGAGCGAGTTGATCGTGAAGGTGCCGTGCCAGAGCAGCGTGGTCGAGACGAAGAAACCCCAATACAGCGCAAAGCTCCCGCCGATCAGCCAAAGCGCGGCGCCGTACGCGATGGGCACGAGCACGTGGAAGCGATCGAGGAAGCGGAGCTCCGGGAACTTCGCCAGATCCTTCACCTTCGAGAGATCGGTGTCATCGTATTTGGTGGACATGATCCAGCCGACGTGACTCCACCAGAAGCCGTCTTGGAGCACGGAGTGCACATCCGTCGGTTGGTCCGAGTGGCGGTGATGATGGCGATGATGCGACGCCCACCACATCACGCCCTTCTGCACGCTCGTCATGGCCAAGACGGCGAGTACGAGCTGAAACGCCCGGCTCGTCTTGTACGTGCGGTGCGAGAAGTAGCGGTGGTACGCGCCCGTCACGCCGAACATGCGCACGTAGTAGAGCGCGACCGCGAGCAGCGCGCCCTTCCACGACCAGCCAAACCAAAAGAGGCCGGCGACCGCGCCCACGTGAATCAAAAAGAACGGCAGGGATTTCCCGACCGCGATGCGACGGTCGTCGTTCGCGGAAAGCGCACTCGACATCCTGCTCAAGGTAGCGCTCGCTCCGTCAGCTCTGGGTCATGATGCAGTCATCTCTCGCGGGTGATAAACGTATTGCGCGGCGCGCCGTGACGCGGCGGAAACGCCGCAGCGCGCGCTCGTACGCGAGGCCGCGCGAGCCTCGGCTCAAACCGGGACTCGTTGCGTCGCACCCGCGTGTCGTCGCGCACGGCTCGCCACCGCGAAGGGTTCGCCGCGTCCGTGAAAACGGCCAGCTTCCCTAGCTGAATCAGCCCTGACGACGATTTTTTTCCAAGCTACCTTCTTGGGATGCGCTTTTCCGCCGTCGCGTCGCGTTCACGGATCGCCCTGATTTTTGGCCTCGCCCTGCTTCAAGGAGCGTGCAGCTCGAGCGACTCGAGCGGCACGGGCGATAGCCGCGGCGGCAGCGGGAACCTCGGCGGCGGCGGCACCGGTCAGGCCGGCGGCCCGACTGCAGGCTCGAGCAACGCGAGTGGCGGCGGTGGCGCGCATGCCGGAGGCGCGGGCACCGGCGGAGCGAGCGGCAGCGCGACGGTCGCAGGCTCGGGCGGCGCGAGCGCGGGCACCGGCGGAACGAACGCCGGCGCAGGCACCGGCGGAACGAATCCGAGCGGTGGCAGCGGCGGCGGCGCGCCCGTGTGTACGCCGGGCACCGGCACGACTCCGGTCGGCACGAGCTCGGTGCTCGATCAGAAGACGTGCCTGGTTTGGACCAAGACCCGCAGCGCGATGACGCTGACCAACAAGCAAGCCTTCAAGTACTGCGACGATCTGAACCAAGACGGCGTCAGTGATTGGCGCGTGCCGACGCCCGAAGAGCTCGTCACCTGGCCCAACTTGGCGACGGCAGACACCGCGTACATCACCGGCCCGATCTACATCCCGAGCGCTTCGACGGCGATGGACGGCTGCACCGGCGACAGCCACTCGTGCAACATCGCCGAGTACAGCGACAACAACCTGACTTGCGCGTGGCAAGGCGTCGGCTTCATGGGTTGGGTGGCGTGCGTGTCAGGCACGGCGACCGCGGGCACGACCAAGACGAATTTCTCTGCCGCGATGTGCAGCCCGTGCAACGGCGAGCTCAGCTCGTTCAAAGTGCAGGATTGCTCGGCGTACGATCAGTAATTGCCGCGCAGAGCTGGCGAGAGCTGCTCGCCGTGCGACGCGATCACATCCCGATACCAGTGAGCCGAATCCTTCAGGATGCGTTTCTGCGTCGGATAATCGCAGTAAATCAGGCCAAAGCGGTGCTTGTAGCCGTGCGCCCACTCGAAATTGTCGATGAACGACCAATGAAAGTAGGCCTCGATCGGCACGCCGTCCGCGAGCGCGCGACGCAGCTCGACCAAGTGACGCTCCATGAAATCGATGCGCGCGGCGTCGTGCACTTTGCCGTCGAGTGACAGCCAGTCACGCGAAGACAAACCGTTCTCCGTGATCACGATCGGCTTCTTGTAGCGCTCCCAGAACAGGCGCGGTCCCCAATACATCCCTTCCGGTGTCACGCGCCACTCGAACGCCGTGATCGGATAGCCGACGGGCGTCGGCACCGGCTCGGGGCCGTGCGCGCCGGCGCGCACGTGCTGGCCTTCGTAAATGTTGATGCCGCAAAAATCGACGGGCTGACTGATGAGCTCGAGATCGCCCGCGCGTACCTCGGGGGCTTGCGCGCCGAAAAAGCGCAGGCCCGCTTCGGGATACGAGCCGAGGAACACCGGATCCATCCACCAGCTGTTCGTCCACGCCGTCTCGGCATTGACGGCGAAGCACGCTTCACGAGCCGCGGCGAGATCCGCGGCGCTGTCGCTGGCCGGGATTTTCGAGAGCCCGACGGGCGCAAACCCGATCCGCGCCGGGCGCGCGCTCGCCGCGCGAATTGCCTGCACCGAGCGACCGTGCGCGAGGAGCGCGTGGTGGCCCGCGAGCAACACCTCCGCGAAACGCAGGCGATCGCCCGGCGCGTGCCGACCTTCGTGATGGCCCGCGCCGATGAACACTTGTGGCTCGTTCAGCGTCATCCAATGCGAGACGCGATCGGACAGCTTCTTCGCGATCAAGTGGCTGTACTCACCGAACCACTCGACCGTGTCGCGATTGAGCCAGCCGCCGCGGTGGTAGAGCGCGAGCGGATAATCCCAATGAAACAGCGTGACCCACGGCGTGATGCCGGCCGCGAGCAGCTCGTCCACCAAGCGATCGTAGAAATCGAGCCCGCTCGCGCTCACTCGCCCGACGCCTTCGGGCAGCACGCGCGGCCAGGAAATGCTCAAGCGATAAGCGCCGAGACCGATCTCCTTCATCAGCGCCACGTCCTCGCGGTAGCGATGAAAATGGTCGCACGCGACGTCCCCGCTCTGCCCGTTCCAAACCATGCCGGGCTTCTTCGAGAACATGTCCCAAGTCGATAGTCCCTTGTCGCCTTCGTAGGCGGCGCCTTCGATTTGGTAGGAGGCGGCGGCGGCGCCCCACACGAACTCACGCGGGAAAGCAGGACTCATGCGCGCACTCTTCCTCAAGCCTCGGCAAAATACCAGCGTACCAGGAACTGGTGCCGGACTCGTGGTCAGCTTTTGCCGAGGGCCTTTTTCACGCCTTCGAGCAGCGTGTCCGGTGTGAACGGCTTGTTCACGACCGAGACATCACGCTCGAGCTCGCCGATGCCAGCGAGCACATCGCCCGTGTAGCCCGACATGAACAGCACGCGCAGCCCGGGATACGAGGCGAGGAGCGCGTCTCGCAGAGCGCGGCCGTTCATCCCGGGCATGATCACGTCCGAGAGCAGGAGATCGATTCGGCCGCGCTGGGCGCGCGCGAGCTCGAGCGCTTCGAGCCCGTTCTCTGCCGCGATCACCTGGTAGCCGTTCCGCTCGAGCACACTCTTCACGAGCGTGCGCACGCTCGGATCGTCTTCGGCGACGAGCACGGTCTCGCCGTGACCCGGGGTCGAGCCCGCTCGGCTTTCTGGCTTCGCCGCGACGACGCCGCGCGTGCACGGGAAATAGACGCGAAAGGTCGCGCCCTGCCCTTTTTGGCTCGCGACGGTGATCGCGCCGCGGTGTTGCTTGGCGATGCCGTAGACCGTGGCCAAGCCGAGGCCCGTGCCTTTACCGCGCTCTTTGGTCGTGAAAAACGGCTCGAATAGGCGCGCGCGCGTTTGCTCGTCCATGCCGGTGCCCGAGTCGGTCACGGAAAGCACGCCGTACGCGCCGGGCTCGAGCTCGAGCTCCGCGTCACGCTCGGAGCGCTCCTCGCGCGCGACGCTGACGACGAGCTTGCCGTCCTTGCCGCTCATCGCATCCGCTGCGTTCACGACCAGATTGAGCACCACTTGCTGCAGCTGCGTCGCGTCCGCGCGAATGATCACGGGCTCCGGCGCCAGCTCGAGCACGAGTTCGATCGACTCGGGGATCATCGCGCGCAAAATCTTTTCGATGCGCCGCACTTGGTCGGCCAAATCGAGCGCACGCATTTCCAGCGCTTGCTTGCGGCCGAACGCGAGCAATTGTCGCACCAGCTGGCGCGCGCCCTCCGCGGCCTCAAGCACGACCGCCAAATCTTTGTAGATGCGATCGTGCTCCGGCACGCTCGCGCGCACGAGCTCGGTGTAACCGATGATCGGCGTGAGCAGGTTGTTGAAGTCGTGCGCGACGCCGCCCGCGAGGTGCCCAATCGCCTCCATTTTTCGAGCTTGAGTCAGGCGCTCTTCCAGCTCCGCGCGCTCGGCATCGGCGCGCACGCGATCCGAGACATCACGCAGGTTCACGATCACACCGCCCACGCCGCGCACATCGAACGCGGGCCGTCCAACCAGCTCGACCGGCCGTGAATCGCCGTTTCGATGCAAAAACCGGAGCTGCGCACGCACCGAAGCGTTCTCGTTCACCGCCCGACCGAGCTCGGTGCGCGCCGTATCGAGGTCTTCGGGCGCGACCCACTCGAGCCAGTTCTGCCCGATCACCGTGTCGAGCTCGCGTCCGAGCAATTGCTCGATCGACGGGCTCGCGTAGAGCACCGCGCCCGCGCGATCGAGCACCAGAATCACATCCAGCGAGTTTTCGACGAACGCGCGCACGCGCTCCTCGCTCTCACGCGCGGCGCCTTCAGCGCGCGTGCGATCGCCGATCTCGACCAGCAAGCCTTCGAGGGTCTCGCGCACTTGGCCGGTCATGAGGTTGAACGCGCGTGCGAGCGCTTGGACTTCACGCGGGCCCGAGATCTTGGCATGCGTCTCCAAATCCCCACGCGCGACTCGTTCCGCGCTCTCGGTCAGCCGCAAGATCGGCGCGGCCACGCGCGCGCCGAAGAAAAACGCGGCCCAAATCGCAACCGCCGCGACGCCCAGCGCGACCAGCCCGGCGCTCTCGAGCTGCTCTTGCACGGGCGCCATGAACGCGGCGTTCGGCCGCACTACGCCGACGCGCCATTCTTGACGCTCGAGCTTCGCGCCGGCGACTTTTTGCTCGTGGCCGCCGCCGTGCGCGCTCAAGTCGAGGTGCGTCGTGAACATGGGCACGCGGCTCAGCTCGCCGAGCCCGCGTGCGAGCTCGGGCGAATCGAGCGCTACGCTTCGACCCACGACGCGCGCGTCGAGCCCGTCCGCGAGGTAGCGATTTTCGCGATCGACGAGCACGAGAAAACCGCCCGGCCCGAGCAGCGACGTATCGCGCGCGATCACGCGCTGCAACGTCTGCGCGTAGAACTCGAGCCGCAACACGCCGACCGGCTCGAGCTCGGCGTTGCGCACGAGCGAGCTGAAGGTGAGCACGAGCCGCCGCGAGCCCGGCGCGATCGGCTCGACCTCGGAGACGTGCGGCAAACCATCGCGCACCGCGGCGCGGAAATACTCGCTCCCAGATTCGTCCTTACCCACGTTCGGCGCATTGGAGTCCGCGACATTTCGGCCCGAAAAATCGAGCAATGCGTACGAAGCGACGAAGATCGAGTCGCGCAGCGTGCCGCGTTCGAGCAGCGCGGCGAGATCGGCCCGCTCCGCGCTCTTGTCGCGCGCTGCCGGCGGCAGCGCCAGAAACCGCGCGAGCGCCGGGTCGTGCGCATCACTCCGCACGTTGTCCAAGTTCTCGGCGATGAAGTCGTCGATGGCGTGCGCGGTGAGCTGCGCCGCTGAGGTGAGCAGACGCGCCTCGCGCTGGACGAGCGCTTGGCGCGTCACGTGAGCTTGAATCAGCGCCAGCACCGAGAGCGCGCCGAGCGCGATCCCGAGCGCGAGGATGATGAGTCGCCCGCGGATGCCCCAATGACCGAACAGCGTCGTCATGGCTGATCCGGCACGAACTCGCGATCGAGCAGATGATCCAGGTTCGGCGCCGCGCTGAGCGTGCCGCGTCCGACGAAGAAATCGACGAATTGCTCGAGCACGTGCTCGGCGGATCGATTCGTCGCTCCAGGCGCGAACAACGCGCGCTGATCCGCGGCGCCGAGCAAGCGAATCCCCTCCAAGCTGATCGGCGCGTTCTGACCGAGGCGCTGCTGCAAGACCAAGTTGTCCGCGGCAGGATGCGCTCGCCAATGCTCGACCGCGCGAAACCAAGCGCGCACGAAGCCTTTGATCGCCGCCGGACGCGCGCGCACGGTCTCGCCCGCAAACATCAAGCCGTCGATCACGAGCCCGTCGGCGTCGTGACTCGAATACAGGACGTGGGCACCAGCTGCGCGGGCGCGCGAAGCGTACGGCTCCCACGTGTGCACCGCGGCGAGCTCGCCCGAGAGCAAGCGATCGGCGGCTTGCGCGGCGTCCACGTTCAAGAGCTTCACATCGGCCGCGGCGACTCCGTGCGCATCGAGCATGTGGCGCACGAACAATTCCCCGAACCCGCCGAGGTTCGTGCCCACGCTGCGCCCGCGCAAGTCTTCGGGCCGCGCGATCGGCGGCAGCGCGAGCACCATGTCCGCGCCGTCCGAAATGTCACTGAAGAGCACGATGCGCACGTCCGGATTCGCGTCGCAGACGTTGATCGCGTCGCCTGCGGCGACTGCCGCGCCGTCGAGCGATCCCGCGGCAAAGTCCACGAGGAGCTGGTCCGTGTCTTCCGGAAGCGCGATCTCGACCAGCACGCCTTCGTCACGAAAGTAGCCGAAATGCTCGGCCAAGAGCGCCGGGTAATACCCAGGCCACAGATCGAGCCCGACGGCGAGCCGCGGCAGCTCACTCGGCGCGCTCGGGGCGTGCTCCGAACAGCCCGCCAGCGCCGAGCACGAGAGGGCGATCGCCGTCAGCGCAAACCACTTTCGGCGAAGCACGGGTCGAGTAGAGCAAAGCCCGCGCGGCGCTCCAAACTCGGGCTAGATTCGGCTCAATTTATCGACAAACCGCGCGCGCAGGTCGGCGTATGCGCTGGCTGTGCCGGCAGCCGGACGCACCGATTCACCACCCGCCGGCGAGACGAACCGCGCGTACAGCTCCGACCACGGCGCGCCGGTGATCGCCTGCGCGGCCCGCAGCGCGCCGCCGAGCGCCGATGAGTTCGGCACCGCGAGCGTGCGGATCTCGGCCTGGAAAACGTCCGCCAGGATCTGGCGAATGCCCCGGTTTTTGGCGGCGCCACCGGTCACTCGAATACTCTCCGGGCGTTCGCCGATCCAGCGCGAGTGCTCCTGCATCGACAGCGCCTGCGCTTCGACGACCGCGCGCGCGTTTGCGGCGGGCGCGCGATAAGCGCGAAAATCCGCGCTGCCGTCGAGCTCGACGCGCGGCTCGGGCACCTTCGGCGTCATCTCGGGCACGAAAAACGGCAGCATCAGCTCGCCCTGATTGCCGGGTGCCGACTGCGTCAGCAGCGCGCGTTCGACCTCGGGCCACGAGAGCCCGATTTTCTCGCGCACGGCTTCGCGCGCGAGCGAGCCGTTCGCAAAACAAATCAGCGACATGAATCCGCCGGCGGGATTACCGAACACGTGTCCGTAGCCCTGCGGATCCGTGCGGGGCTCGCGCATGGCCGCGAACACGGTGTCGCTCGTGCCGAGGCTGATCACCGCGGTGCCCGGCTCAGTCGCGCCCATGCCGACCAAGCTGCTCGGGTTGTCGCCGGTGAACGCAATCACCGGGGTGCCCGGCGCGAAGCCGAACTTCTCCACGAAGTAGCGGGCCACCTCACCGACGCGCGTATGCGCTGGCACGGGCGCGCGCAGCTTTTGCTCCAAGTGCGGCGCCGTCGCGGCGAGCAGCTCCGGGCTCCAGCTGCCCGTGCGGAGGTCGAGCAAGTTCATGCCCGCGCCGTCCCCGTGATCGATCGGCACCGACGTGCCGCACAGCACGGAAGCAATGAAGGCGCTGACCAGCGTCACCTCTTTGGTTTTTTCGTAGTCGAGCGGCGTTTCTCGCCAAAATTTACGAATTTGCGGGCCGCTGAAGCGCTCGATCGCGCGTGACCCTGTGATCGTTACCACATTCGCTTCACCGCCGACGGCTGCCGCGATTTCGCGGCACTCGCGCGAGGTCGAGCTATCCATCCAGATCGGCGAAGTCACGCGGCTCAGGAGCGGGCGCACTTGCTCGACCAACGGGCGCGCGACGGACCACGGCTCGGCGTCCGTGATGGGTGTCCTCAAGTACACCGTGCCGTGCTGCTGCCCCGCCCCGCTCACGGCTCGCACTTGCGCGAGGTCGAAACCACTGGCGATGATCTTCTCGAACAAGCGATCGATCGCGCTGACCCACAGCAAGGGATTGGCGTGCTTGATCTTCGGGTCCGGAGAGCTCAAAAACCCGGTCGACGACTCGTATTCGGGCAGCTCTTGCCCGAAGTTGACGCTCAGCTCGAGCACCACTCTGCCGGACGCAACATCCACCACGAGCGCAGACAGGCTCTGCGTGCTCGAATCCAAACCCAAGAAAAACGACATCTTCGTGCTCCGCGCCTAAGCTACCAGAATGAGCCGTGCTCGGGCTGCTTCCCGGTGAGGCACGCACCGATTTTCGTATGCGTGTTGCGAGCTCGAGCGGTGCTACGCGTCGATTGTCGTCCGCGGGCCGCGCAGCGACGGCTCGCCGCGACCGCCAGGACCGTGCGCAAAGGCCGCCTGCTAGCATCGATTTATGGCATCGATACCATTTAGGGTTTTTACTGCAATTTGAGCGACGGGATTGGCGGCTCGCTCAAGCGCGCATCGCGCCGACCGACACCGGCGAGTATCCCGGGAACACCCGAGAAAAATCGCGCACCCCGAGGCTGCGCGCGCTCACTTCGGCGAACAGATCGCGAAAGTCGGTGGTGACCGCGAGGTCTCGACCTTCGAAGCATTGCTCGGGCTCGAGCCCCGGCCATTTCCCGACCACGCGTCCGCCAGCGACGTTGCCGCCGAGCACCATCATCAGCGCGCCGTGACCGTGGTCCGTGCCGCCGGTTCCGTTTTGCGCCACGGTGCGACCGAACTCGGTCATGGTCAGCACTGTCACGTGTTCGAAGCGCGCACCCAAGTCAGCGCGGAAGGCGGCGAGCGAACGCGCGAGGGAGTCCAAGCGCTTGCCGAGCGCGCCGTCCGCACCGCCTTGTCCGGCGTGCGTATCCCAGCCGCCCACGTCGAGCCAAATCACGCGCACACCGAGGTCCGATTTGATGAGTTGAGCCGCGTCGCGCAAACGCGCGCCTTCTTTCGGGTAAATCGCGCCGTTTTCGGGCTGATATTGCTTGGGCTCGAGCGCTTGGATGCTGCGTGTGGCTGCGAGCGCGGCGATGCCGCCTCGCCCCGTCGCGTCGTTCGCGGCGGCGTATAGCCGTTCGAACCCGCGCCGGAGCAGCGCCCGCGAGCCGCCTGGACCGTGCAAATCGAAGCTCGCCAAGTTGTTGAGCAAGAGCGATGCCGCATTGCCCGCAAGCGCACGCGGTAAATTGCTGCCGAGCGCGACGCTGCGCTCGAGTGAATGCGCCGGCTCGAGCTCGAGCGCGCGGGCGAGCCAACCGTCCGCATTGCCGCCGCCAGGCTCACCGCTCTCCATCTCGTCTTGAGCGTCGAAGTGCGAGCGATTGGCGTGCGGCAAACCGACGGCGTGCACGAACGCGAGCTCCTTCGCTCGGTACGCCGGCAAGAGCGGCGCGAGCCGCGGATGCAGCCCGAATTGGCCGTCCAAATCGAGCGCCGCGTCGTCACCGCCGCCGGGCCGCGCAATCGCGATCGAGCGGCGCCGCGCGTAGTACGCGCGTTCTTGGTACGGCACGACGAGGCTCAAGCCGTCCGCAGCGTCGCGCATGAACAAGCACACGAGCACGGGCATCTGCGCGGCTTCTTCGGCGAGCAGCACGCGCGGCTCGAGGAACGCCGTGAGCGCGGCCAATGATCCGAAGGTGAGCAACTCTCGTCGTGATAGCGCGTGCGACATGACCCCTCAGCGACGTTGAAACTCAGGACTGCCGAGCGCGAGCGTGAGCGCGGTGGCGCGCGCCTCGTCCGTAGAACGCGCGCGGCTCGCTTCTTCGCGCAAGACCGCGAGCGTGGCTGCGCTGCCGAGGCCGCCGAAGAGGCGCGCGTCGAGCTCGGCGACGAGCGTATTCACGTCTCCGCCATTTGCGGAAAATACCGGCGTTTTATCGCGGTTTATGCCGACCACGTTGCCCGCGACGAGCCGCGCGGAAAGATCCATACGCGCGAGCAACTGAGAGCCACCAGTCCACGCCGAAGCGCGATCGGGATAACCAGTCGGCGCAGCATACAAGAGCGGCGGCTCACCGAGCGCCTCGCTCGCTTTCGCGATCGCCGGCGTGCCGTCCAGCGTGAGCTCGAGCACGCGCAGCGCGCTCGCCAGAAACTCGCTCGGCTTCTTGAGCTTTGCGCCTCGCACGCGCTCGTCCCAAAAACGCGGCAGACGCACGAGCGCGCGCAGCACCGTTTTCAGATCCCCATCACTCTCCGAGAAGACGCGCGCGAGCTCGTTCACCGTCGCGCTGTCGGGCTCATCCTCGATGAAGCGTTGACACAATTTGCGCGCAATGTGCCGAGCTGTCGCCGGGTGACGCGCGAGCGCTCGTAACAAGGCGAAGCCCTCGGCTTGTCCCGAGCCCGCGGGATAGCGCACTCCCAGCGCTGTTTTCTCGCCGAAATCGTGACGCTCGGGCGAAAACTCGAACGCCAGCCCTTGCTCGCGCGGATCGCCCAGGCCCCAGCCGGTGAGGATGCGCGCGACCGCGACGACATCCGCTTGGGTGTAACCGCCGTCGACACCGAGCGTGTGGAGCTCGAGCAACTCACGCGCGTAGTTCTCGTTCACGCCGCGCTTGCCGTGCGCACGCGGCGCCGCGCTCTTGTCGTTGTCGAGGTAGACGAGCATCGCCGGGCTTTGCGCCGTCGCGAGCAGCAGATCTTCGAAGCGACCGAGCGCGTGCGGCACGATCGCGCGCTCGACGTAATTTCCAGCCAAGACTTTGAGCGCGTTCTTGCGCGCAAAGACGTTGAAATGGTTGGTCCAGAAATCCACCATGAGCGCGTGCAGCTGCGCTCGAGACTCGACGTGGCGCGCGACTTGCGCGGCTGCGACGGTGGCGATCAGTTCCTTCACGTTCACGCGCCGTGCCTCTTTGCGCAGCGCGATCTGCTCGGTGTCGACCGGATCGGTCGCGAACGTCGCACCGAACGCGGCGATCACATCCTCCGGCTCAGCGAGCGCGTGCGCGTAGGGTGAGCCAGCGTGCGACTCGGGGGCGAGCGCGAGTTGCGCTTCGAACCAGCCATCGAGCCCGAGCCGCGCGACCTCGTGCGCGTCAGTCGACGTTGGGCCATAGGTGAAGCGAGCGAGCAGATGTCGCACGTTGGCCGGCGTCGCGACGGGCAGTGCGCTCTTCGCGGGCGTCGAATCGAGGTGTGCGTTTCGCACAGTGTGTGCCGCGCACGCCGCGGCGACCGTTGCCCCGATCAGCGGAGCCGCATGCTGCTTCGACATCTAGCCCCGAGATGCCGCGTGAATCCGGTGCGTTAAAGAGTGCCCTTCCGCCTGCGGCGTAATCGAGCTAGTTGATCAGTATGCCGTCCTACGATTCCGCCCGAAATTGTCACGTCGTGCGCATCGTGTACGACGGCCCCGGCATGGCGGGAAAAACCACGAATCTGAAGCGCATTTGCGACGTGATCCCGAGCTCTCGCCGGAGCGAGATGTACACCCCGGCCGAGCTCAAGGGTCGCACGATGTTCTTCGATTGGCTCGAGATCGACGGCCCCTCGCAGGGCGGCCAGGCCCTCAAATTCCAGCTCATCACCGTGCCCGGCCAGGTCGAGCGCGCGTATCGCCGCAAGCCGCTGATCGAAATGGCGGACGTGGTCGCCTTCGTGTGCGATTCGAGCCCGACGCAGATCCCGGACACCATGCGCACGTTCTCGCGCCTGCGCGCGCTGATGCGGCGGCGCAAGGACAAGCTGCCGCTCGTCGTGCAAGCCAACAAGCAAGATGTGGTCGATGCGATGAGTCCGGACAAGCTCCGCAAACGGCTCAAGCTCGACGACGCCGTGCCCGTGATTTCCGCCACTGCCGCGACCGGCGGCGGCGTGAAAGAGACGCTGATGACCGCGATTCGCGTCGGCGTGCACGCCATGCGCGAGGGCGGCGTGATCACGCGCTTGGCTCAGGAATACGCCAACGCGGACGCGCTCTTCGATCACGTGCTCACGTTCGAGGACAAGCCGGACAACGAGAAGATCGTGGACGCGGAAGAGCTGCACATCGCGGCCGAAGACATGGACATCGAGACCGACGCCGCAGCCGCGCAGCTCCAAGCGGCATCGCTCGACGATCTCGAAGCGCGCGCGCGACGCGCCGCGAAGCGCAATCAATCCCGCTCGAGCGGTCAGTAAACGCTTGCTTGCGCTTCGGCGGCGAGCGCCGTTGTCCGACATCGAATTGACGCGATCGGTCAAACAAACGCGCCACAAACAGCATTTACAAATCCTGAAACCGGTTCCAGAATTGGGCTCATGAAGCCTGCCCGGGTCGCCACATTTGCGCTGATTTCCAGCTGGATCGTCGCCTGCGCCACGGCGCAAGACAACACCGTGCCGGGTGACGGCACGGGCGCCACCGGCACCGGCGCGAGCAGCGGTTCAACGGGCGCGAGCGGCTCACTCGGTCGCGGCGGCACCAGCAGCAGCAGCGCTGGCACGAACGGCGCATTCGGCGGCTCGGGCGCCTTACCGGGTTCGAGCGGGAGCAGCGGTGTCGCCGGTCATGGCGGCGCGACGAGCAGCGCCGGCGCGGGTGGACTCGGCGCGAGCGGCGGTGTCGGCGGAGCGAGTGGCGGCAGCGCGAGCGCGGGCAGCGGTGGCACGGCGGGCGGTGCAGGCGGGAGTGGCGGCAGCGCGCCGGTATTCGAGGCCGGTCAATGCGCGGCGAGCCCGACGATGACGCTCTCGTACGAGCAATCCAACACCGGACAGCAGATCACCGGCCAATATCAATTCGCGAACGTCAGCGATACGCCCATCCCCGTCGCTTCGCTGAAGATCCGTTACTTCTTCACCAACGAACACACCTTGGGTTGGAACAACGCGGTTTACGACGCGAAGGTCGACGGCGGCACCCTAGGCTATCGCCCACTCTCCGGGACCACGCTCGCCGAAGGCGTGATTTCCCCGGCGCTCGATGGCGCGGACGCCTACGCGGAAGTGTCGTTCGCGGCGACGACCGTGACGATCGAAAAAGGCGCGACCGGCACCGTGAGCTGGGACATGCAGCCGATCGGGTACAACGCGCCCTTCCAAATCCAAACCAACGACTACTCGTTCAACGCCGCCGACACGGTGTTCACGCCCTGGGATCACA
>FTDA01000252.1_pt1 | contig 15307 bp, 17 predicted proteins | sample 1639731 | NCBI WGS metagenome assembly FTDA01 (sample SAMEA3914869, study PRJEB12502) | metagenome | biome: forest; material: soil | place: USA | collected 2012-03-12 | depth 0.1 m
CACCCTCACCATCACCTATCAGGGTGAAGTGTTCCAAGTGAACAAGGACCGCTTCATCATCGGCCGCGGCAAGCAGACCAGCGATCTGACCATCAAGGACCCGAACGTGTCGCGACAACACGCGATGATCGAGTTCTTGACGGGCCAGTATTACATCGTCGACATGGGTTCGACGAACGGCGTCGAGTACAACGGCCAGCGCGTGCAACGCAAAGTGATCAGCGACGGCGACACCTTCAAGGTGTGTGACCACGAGCTGCGCTTCTCGTTCCAGTGATCGACGCGGTTCGCGGCAGCAGAGCGCGTGGCACCGGCTGCGCGCTCGCGCTGTGCGGCGTGCTCGTAGGTCGCAGTCTCGGCGCGGAGCCACGCCCTTGGGTGGCGCCCGGCGCGCTGCCCATCGCCGAATCGATGCGCAGCGCGGAGATCACGCGCGCGGACGAGCCCGTGTATCAAGGGCCGAGTAGCGCCGAGCCGCGACGCGGAGCGGTCGCGCTGGGAGCGCGCGTGCCGGTGTTCGCGGCGCGCACGGGGCCGGGCTGTGGCGGCCGCTTCCTGCAGATCGGCGCCCTCGCCTGGCTGTGCGAAGACGGCGCCGAGCTCTCGACCGAAGCTCCGGACAGCGATGCGGACTCGGTGCTGCCTCATAGCCATGCCGGCCTGCCCTATCGCTATCACTTCGTCGGACCGGACGGCTCTTTCGGCTATCGCGCCATTCAAACCGCGGAAGACGGCGTGCCCGACGTGCAATTGCTCAAGGGCTTCGGCGTCGCCGTGCTGCGCGTCGAGAACAACGCCGAGGGCAACCCGTTCGGGCTGACCAGCGAGGGCTGGTGGGTACCGATGCGCGACCTCAACCCAGTCGCGCCGCTGCCCTTTCACGGTCGCGAGTTGAGCGGCAACTCGAACGTGGCGTGGGTCACGACCGCCAACGCGATCGCCAGCCCCGCGCCCGACAAAGCCAAAGATCCCAAGCTCAAGCTCGCCAAATTCCAGGAGCTCGACGTCCTCGAAGAGCGCGACGTCGGAGGCCACCGTTGGTTTCGCTTCGCCGAGAACGCCTGGCTCAGCGATCGCGACGCGCGCGCTCCGACCCACGCCGACCTGCCCAGCGAGCTACGCGCGGGCGAGCGTTGGATCGACGTCGACGTCGCGAGTCAGGTGCTCACGGCCTACGTCGGTGATCGCCCCGTGTTCGCGACGCTGGTCTCGACTGGTCGCGGAGCGAACGGCAGCATCTTGGCGACGCCGCGCGGCGTGCACCGGTTGTGGGTCAAACTCAGGACCAGCAACATGGACAACCTAGACGACGAATCCGCGGCCGAAAACTACGCCATCCAGGCCGTGCCCTGGGTGATGTACTTCGAGCACGGCTACGGCCTGCACGGCACGTTTTGGCACCGTGACTTCGGCAACAAGCACAGCCACGGCTGCGTGAACCTGACGCCGCTCGACGCAGAGCGATTGTTCGGATGGACGAGCCCAAAGCTACCGCCGGGATGGACGGCAGCCCTCCCGACTAGCTACGAACCCGGTACGCTGATCCGCGTGCGCTGAGCGCGCGCGCGGATCGAGCGCAAAGCGACTCAGATCTTGCTGAGCAGCAGGTACGCGATGGCCCACGCGAAGAGCACGAGCGACTCGATCAGCGCCAGACCGAGAATCATCGGGGTCTGAATGCGCGAGGCAGCTCCCGGGTTGCGCGCGATGCCTTCGAGAGCAGCGGCAGCCGCGCGGCCCTGACCGAGGGTGCCGCCGAGAGCAGCGAGACCGATCGCGATGGCCGCACCGATCGCCAACGCGGAGCCGGCCGTGGAACCGCCGGCGGCGTCCTGCGCGAACGCGCTGGAGGGGATCAGGGTGAACAACGCAATGGCCAGCGCCACATTCTTCTTAGACATAATCATCGACTCCTTAATTTATCCGAGCGGGCGAGGAGCTTACGGCCTCGCAGAAAGATTCGGGCTGCTCTTAGTGCGCTTCGTGTTCGGTAGCCAGCCCAATGTAGATACAGGTCAGTAGCGTGAAAACGAGGGTCTGAATCACCACGATCAGGACCCCGAGGACCATCAGCGGGATGGGCACGAGCAGCGCGACCAAGCCCAAGAAAATCCCCAAAATCAGATGGTCGACCGACATGTTGAGGAACAAGCGGACGGCGAGCGTCACCGGCCGGACGCACAGACCAATGAGCTCGATTGGGAAAACGAGCGGCGCCAGGTACCAGGCGGGGCCCGCCAAGTGCTTCACGTAGCCAAAACCGTTCGTGGCCAGGCCGTAAGCGTTGAAGCAAACGAACACGACGAGCGCGCAACCGAGCGTGATGCTGAGGCTGCTCGTGGCGACGGGCATGCCGGGCACCAACGCGAGCACGTTCGCGAAGAACACGAACAGCGCGGCGGTCGCGATCAGCGGGAAGTACTTCTTGGCGCGCTCGGCATCCATCACGCTCTTGGCCAGATCGTAGAAGTAACTCAGGAACGCCTCGGCGAAGGTGCGCAGCGTGAGCTGGTCTTCCGGAACGACGGCGTCGTCGGCCTGCTTGAGCTTACCGCCGGCACTGACCGCCACGAACAACACGATCAACGTCACCAGTAGCGACGCGGCGATGGGCTCGAAGCTGTGCCAGCTGGGCTCGGCATGTTGCAGCACCGTCGTGCCGAACGCGTGCGCGTTGGCGTCGAGTGTCTCGTGCATGTAGCCGAGGATGAGGGTCAACCAGGAAGTATGCTCGGGCATGAATCAACCTTGTCTTTCGCCGGCGGCGGGAGCAGCCGACTTCAGCTGCGAAACCACGATCCCAACCGGAAGCGCGGCGTAACCGATCAGCAGCGGCAGCAACTGAGCGGAGCCGCCGCGAACCAAGAACCAAACGCCCACGAACAACGCCGCGAGCTTGAACATCGCAAACAGGATCCACGGTGCTCGCGCGCCGACGGGGTACAGGAAAGCGCGCACGATGCGCGTCAAACCCCACAGGTTGAGCAGCGCGAGCAGGCTACCGAGCGCCACGCTCAGGCGGCTGCTGGAACCAATGGCGAAGGGCGCAGCCACCGAAAGCAACACACCGACGACGGCCACCGACCACAACGCGGTCGCGGTGCCGTTTTGGTCAGGGTTTTCGGATGCCATCTTCGTTGAACTTCTTTCGAGCCTCTCGTTCGGCTCGCTCTGCTTCATCCGCTTCACGGTTAGCGCTCTTCAGCGCTCTCCACACCACACGCACCGCTGCGGCTACACCGTATGCGAGCCCTACTAGAGTCAGGATGCCGTGCGTACCGAGCTTCTTATCGAGCCACTGTCCACCGAACAGGCCGATCAGAACGCTTGCCGCGAGCTCGAGGCCGACAGTTGCATATCGGCCAGTACCTTTCCAGTATTGCTGCACAAATGCTCCCAGTCGCCCAAGAGCGGCGGTCGCTTAGCATGGCGTTCGGTTGGGGGTCAATCTGTGGGGCAAAGTGCGTGCTATCGTCGGCGAATGCGTTGCGCGAGCTGTGGGCTCAGTGTCGTTTTTCTCGTGGCCGGTCACGCTCTTGCGGCAGAACCGGGCGCGGCGAGCCCGCCGCCGAAAGCACCCTCCCCAGCCCCCGCTGGCGCGGCAGCAGCAGGCCCGAAAAGCGCCGTGCCCGCCGCGAGCACCCCCGCGCCGGCAGCCCCGGCGCCCGCGAACCCCAAGGCGGGCGAGGCGCCACCCGAGCAGTACTACGTCGAGCCCGGCTACGCCGCGCCCCCCGCTTCGGGTGCGCCCACGGAGCCACCAGCGGGTGCCGCACCTCCGGCGCCAGACGGCGCGCCCTCAGCGCCTCCCGGTCCCCCGCCTGCAGCCCCTCCGACGGGCGTGACCGAGATCTACGAGCCGCCTCCGCCCGGCTTCTTCCCGGGCGATCCCGTATTCGAACCGCAACCGTTACCGGAGCCGCATCACCTCGCCCCGCGTACCTCGCTCTGGGTCGGCGCGCGCGTCGGCTGGTTCGTGCCGTTCGGCAACGCGTTCTCGCGCGGCGTGGCCAACGGCAACTACGTCGATCTGAAGGGCGTCCCGTGGAGTGACTACGTGGGCTCGGGGCCGATGTTCGAGATCGACGCGGGCGCACGGCTGTCCCGCAACTATCAGGTGTTCCTACTTTGGGAGCGCGCCCAGCTCGGCTCTGGTAGCGGCGACGCGCAAGCCGTTGGCCCAGGAGGGGCATCGCCCCTGGGCAAATCCAACAGCGGCGAGACCGACTTTTGGGGGATCGGCATCCGCGCGACGTCCAATCCCGATCGTATCGGTTTCGTCACCGAGCTTGCCGTCGGTTACCGAAGGGCGCGCGCCAAGTACGACGGGCAAGAGCTTCAATTCACCGATGCACCGTTCGAGGCGCGCTTGGGTGTCGGCGCCGACTTTCGCGTCAATCGAGTGGTCACGCTGTCGCCCATGGTCACGCTCGGCGTGGGCTCGTTCGGAACCATCGACCGCGTGTCGGGCAATACCATCAGCGACCACATGCAACCGAACGATCAGCTCGACGGCCACGCGTGGGCCACGTTCACCGTTGGCGGCAGCTTCGACGTTCTGAGTAGCAAGCGCTGACCATGCACCAATTGATCACGATCGTGTTGGCGACCACCAATCACGGCAAGATCCTCGAGCTTCGCGCGCTGCTCGGCGATCTGCCGATCCAATTCTCGTCGGTGGCCGAAGTCCTCGCCGAACCGCTCGATGTCGTGGAAGACGGCGACACCTTCGAGGCCAACGCGTTGCTCAAAGCCAAAGCGGTAGCGCGCGCCACTCGCACCTGGGCGCTGGCCGACGACAGCGGGCTCGAGGTCGATGCGTTGAACGGACGCCCGGGCGTACGCTCGGCTCGATTTGCGCACGAGCGCGCGACCGACGCCGAGAACAACGCCGCCTTGCTGCGCGAGTTGCAGAGCGTCGAAGACGGCGCTCGCAGCGCTCGCTTCCGCTGCGCGCTGAGCTTGGTCAATCCTTGGCAAGAGGGCGAAGTACACGTCGCCGAAGGCAGTTGCGAAGGCAGCATCGCTCGCGCGCCCCGTGGCAGTGGCGGCTTCGGTTACGACCCGCTGTTCATCGTGGCCGGGCTCGAAGGCAAAGCCATGGCCGAGCTGTCGGACGCGGACAAGAACCGACTGAGCCATCGCGCGCGCGCAGTGCACGCCCTGCGTCCGATCCTCGTTCGATTGCTCAACGAGCACCTGGACGAAGCAGAGCGCATCGCGGGTTAGAGAGTGGACGCGGGCGCCACGCCGAGCTAGCTCGAGACGAGATGGGTTTGGGAAGGGGTGGCGCTCGTTCGTTTCGCCGAGGCCGAGCGCCGCTCGGCTAACCCGCGGAGTTCAAATGGATCCGAATGCGGGTACCGCGCGGCTCGTTGGGCTCGCAGCTGATGTTCCCGCCGTGGGCCTCGATGATCTGGCGCGTGATCGCCAGGCCGAGGCCCGTTCCGTTGCTCTTGGTCGTGAAAAACGGCTCGAATAGCCGAGCTCGCGTGGCTTCGTCCAGGCCCACGCCCTCGTCTTCGACCACGATGTCCGAGCCGCGCTGGGCACTCGAGCGAACCGAGACGGTGACGCTACCGCCGGTCGGCATCGCTTCACGAGCGTTGCGGATCAGGTTGTACAAAGCTTGCTTGATCTGAGCTTCGTCGACCGTGGCGGGCACGGGCTCGGGCGCGCTCTGCACCTTGAGTGTCACGCCTTGCTGGGTGAGCTCGCGGCGCATGAACTCCGCCGCCTCACTGACGACCTCGCGCAGATCTTCGACCTCGAGCCGCTGCGGTCCACGCCGCGCGAAGGACAAGTATTGTCCACTCAGATCCGTCAGCCGCTCCACTTCGCGGCGGATGGCTCGCAGCAGCTCGCGCGATTCTTCGCTGGCCGAAGCGAGATCGTCTTCCAAGAGCTCGACGTTCAACGCGATGGACGAGAGCGGATTTCTAATCTCGTGCGTGACGTGCGCGGCCATCTTACCGATGGTCGCCAAGCGCTCCGTCGCCAAGAGCTCGTCGTTGGCGCGCGCGATGGCCGAGACCATGCCCTCGAACGTCGCGGCGAGCTCACCGATCTCGTCGTTCGAGGCGACCGCTTGACGCGGCTTGAGATCGCCGCTGGCCACGGCTTTGGCGCGCTCGGTCACCTGCGCGAGCGGCCGCAACACGCGTCGCGCGTACAGGGCCATGGCCACCCCGACCAGGACGGTCAGCGCCGCCAAAAAAACCAGCAGTCGAATGGCGAGGACTTCGCGAGCGTGCGCGCGGTCCAAGAGCAGATCCACGTTGCGCAACGCGCCTTGCTCCAACTGGCTCAGTCGCTTGGAGCTCTGAGAACCTCGGGTCACGAGCTCGTCGCGCAAGGCTTCCGCGGCGACGCTATCCCGGCGATTGAGCGACTCGAACAGGCGATTCAAGCGCTCGGCGTCGCCCGACATGAACGACTCGATCGAAGCGACGTCCGCGAACAAGGTGCGGCCGACCTCGCGCGCACTGGGATCGCTGGACGAAGCGAAGGCGCGCGCGATCGCGGCCCTCACCTCGCCGAACATGCGCGGTCGCCCGATACGCAGCACGAGGTCGAACCAGATGCGAATGTCGGCCGGATTTCTGGCGGCCGTGATGTGGTTCAGCTGGGTGTTCCAGGTGTCTTGCTTGGCCACCAGATCGCGTACCGACAGGGCCAGCGGGAAATAGCCGCTGCGCATCAAGCGCGCCTCGTCGGCAGCCTTGCGTTGCGCGAGCACGCTCCAGCCCGCCGCCAAACCGAAGGCGATCATGATCAGGGCGTACGAAGCGAGTACGCGAGTGGCGACCGTTCGCTTCCGATCACTCATGCGAAAGGCCGAGACTTCGCGCGACGACGGTCGCGATGTCGACGACACGCGTCTCCGTGTCGTCGGCGCGAAACCGGCGCAGGCTAGAGGCGCAGGCCGTAACCAAAGCACCACCGCCGGCCGTTCGATGCGCGTCCAGGCGCAGCTCGGCGATGCGCCGTGAGGTCTCCGGCATGGAGACGGGCAGCATGGCCCCACCGCCCGAACACTCGGCGCGCTCACGGCGCTGTTCGAATTCGTCGGGAGCTCTGCCGAGGGCGCGAGAAAGCACGCGGCGCGGCGCTTCGTACTCGGAGAGGCCGCGACCGAGCGCGCACGGATCGTGGAAGCGCACCGGCTCTCGCTCGCCGAAACCGCTGATTTTGTGCAACTTTTCCGCGTGTTCGGCGACCACGCGCAGGAACGGCTCCGGCCGAGCTTCGCCGAGCACGAGCGCGCAGCCCGGATCGGCGACGACGAATTTGCGGGCGCCGCGCGTGGCTTCGAAGACCCGCGCGCGGGAAGCCTCGAAGCCGGCGCGGTCCCCGGCGTGGAGCAGCGGCGCGCCGCAGCAACCCGAGACGAGCCTCACCGGACCGAGCAGCGCGATCAGCGAGCGGACGATGTCGCGCGCTTCGTCGCGCGCTTTGCGTAAGTAGGCGCAGCCCACGAGCAGCGCCACCGGCGCGTTCGAGCGCACTCCCGGTTCTCTCGCCAGCTCGGCGAGCGAAGTGCCCGCCTCGGCCACGCGCAGGCCGTGCCGCTGTTCGCTGTCGTGCACGGCCTCGGGCGCAACCCCGGCGTCACGGTACTCCGCTCGCGCTGCATACAGCGTGTCTGCGACCGGGTTCTGGTGCTCGCAAAAATTGCTGCAGCCGTGGCAGCCCGTGCAGCCCCAGCTGGCCCGCGCGGTGTCGCGATCGGCCGGCAGATCGCCGCGCGCGACCAGCCACGCCGACGAAATTTTCGCCCATGGAATCAGCGCTTCGCGCGCTTCCACGTTGGACACGGGGCAAGTGCTACGACAAAGCTTCGGGCAATAGCCGCAGGTCTCGAGCGCCTTTTGCGCGGTGTTCAGTAGCGGCAAGCGCGGCAGTCGGCTCATCGAGACGGGCTCTTGACCTGGGTTCCCTTGGTCGGGCGATTCGACTTACGCACGCTCGGTTTCTTCGGACTACTCGCGCGTTCTGGGCTCGGCTTGCCTTCACCAGTTTGCGGCAAACGGATCTCGAACGTCGCGCCCGAGCTAGAAGACGTCACGGACACGCTGCCGCCATGCTCCTCGACGATCTTCTTGACGATGGCCAGACCCAAGCCGGTGCCGCCCGCCTTGCCCATGGTGACGAACGATTGAAACAACTGGCCCTCGATGGCTTTGGGGATGCCGGGGCCGGTGTCCGAGACCGAGAGCACGAGCTCTCCTTCTTCCATCCGTGCGCCGATGGTCAAGACTCCGCCCGCCTCACCCATGGCTTCGATGGCGTTGCGCGCCAAATTGTGGATGACGCGCGCGAGGCGCCCTTCGTCGAAGCGCGCGACTAGTTTGGTGTCGACATCGAAGGCGAGTTCCACCGGCAGACCCTGCGTCTCGAGCGCCAGTTGCCGGCGCACGTCGGAGAAGAACTTGTTCAGGTACACCTTGCGTACGAACACGGATTTTTCACCGCGCGCGAACTCCAGCACCTCGCGCTGCATGGCGGTGAGCAGATCGAACTGCTTCAGGATTTCTTCCGAGTACTCTGCGCGCACTTGGCGATCGTCGGAGTCGGCCATCAGCTGCGCGTAGCCGCTGATGATGCTCATCGGTGATTTGAAATCGTGGATCACTTGCGAAAGCAAGCGACCGATCGAGGTCAAGCGCTGGCTGCGCTCGCGGCTGCGATTGGCGTTGAACAGGCGCACCGCGGTGGACACGTTGGCGCTGACCAGGCGTAAGAGCGAGACGTCCGCTTCGTCGAAGTCCCCGCCGTCTTCGTGGGAAAACAGCCCGATCGCGCCGAGCGGCGAGCTCTCGCCTTCGAGCGGCACGGCCAGCACCGAGGTGACCGGAAAGCCGAAGCTGCCCTCGATGTGCGCGGCCCAACGCGGATCGCCGTCGGCATCGTGCAGCGTCAGAATTTCGGACTCGGCCATCACCGCGCCCAGGAAACCCTCGCGCGATTTGACGCCGATGCGGCCGAGCGAGCCCGGATTTTTGCTGTCGAACACGTACTCGACCAAGTCGCCCGAGTCCTCCTCGGACAAGAGCAGCCCTGCGCCGCGCGCCTCACAGGCCGCCGCACACTGACCGAGCACGGCAATCGCCAGCTCTTCTAGCGTGGTCGCGCGCGCCGTTCGCCGCTCGAGCTCGAACAGCAGTGATAGGTCTTGGAGCTTGCGTTCGAGCTGGTCGGTCGTGTCGAGCAGCTGCTTGTTCTTTTGGATGAGAGACAAGAACAAGCGGGAATTGTCGATGGCCACCGCGGCCTGCGTGCTGAGCGCCGACAAGATCGACTCGTCCTCGCTGCTGAACTCCAGATCCGCCTTTTTGTTCAGTACTTGAATCACGCCGATGGTACGGCCGAGGTGATTCTTGAGCGGCGCGACCAGCATGCTCCTCGTGCGGTAGCCCGTGAGGAGGTCCCAATCCTTCTCGAACTGCGGGTCGTTGTAGGCATCCCGAATGCGGATGGTCTTGCCGGTTTGGGCGACCCGACCGGCGATGCCGTGCCCGACCTTCATCCGAATCGAGCGCACCTTGTCGCCGACGACCAGCCGGCTCACGAGCTCCTTCTTGTTCTCGTCCAGCAGGTACAGCGTGGCGCGGTCGGCCTCCACCAGCTCGGTGAGCTTGCTCAGGATGAGCTCGAGCAGATCATCCAGATCGAACGTCGTGCCGAGCGCGACCCCGACCTCGCGCAGGGCTGCAGAGACTCGCCGTTCATGGCGAAGCGCTTCGGTCGGATCCAAAGGCTGCCCTTCGGGGGCGCTTTGGACGGTATCGCTCCCCGTGGTCACAGCGTCGATCGAACCACGAACCCTGGCGTAGATCTAGCGAATCATCCCGGGACGGGGTGCTGGGCCGAGGAGGCACAATTTCCCGAGCCCAAGGGCAGCCGAGCGGGCCGCGCAAAGTCCGCCAAATCGCCGATGCTCGGCGCGAATTCGTCATTCTGCCGTCGAAACCGGGCAGCGCGAGCGCGCTCTCGGCTAGACTCGGGGCACTCGGCCCGGGCTTACATCGAGCGCCCACTTGGCCGGGAGGTTGAAATGGCCTTGAAGCAGCTTCAGTTGATGGTGCGCGGTCGCGTTCAAGGCGTGTTCTTTCGCGCGTCGACCCAACGCGAAGCGCGCCGCCTCGGCCTCACCGGTTGGGTGAAAAATCGCGCCGACGGCTCGGTGGAGATCGTGGCAGAAGGTGAAGAGATCGCGATCCGCGAGCTCTATGGTTGGGCGCAAAAAGGGCCCAGCGCGGCGCGTGTCGATCGCGTCGACACACGCTGGCGCAGCTTCACTGGTGACTTCCCCGATTTTCGCATTACCGACTGAGTCTGGGCGCCACCGGGCGCTGGCGTCGTTGCGGCTTTGTGGCTGCGTCTTGCTCGTGAGCGCGCTGCTCGGCGAGACGCTCGGCCACGCCGATACCAGCAAACCCAGCGAGCGCCTGCCGGAATTGCCCGCGATTCCCAGCCTCGAAGTGCCTCGCCCGGCCCCGGCCGATCTCGAGGAGCTCGACGCGCGCCTCGCCAAGCTGTGCTCGAGCGAGGAAACCGAGCGCGACGATGCGCGGCGCGAGGCGCTCGAGGTGACCGCCAAAGCCGTGCCCGCGCTGCGCTTTCGGTTGGCCTCGATAGCCGACAGCACGAAGCACGACGAGCTGAAAGAACTGCTGCTCAAGATCCGCAAGAAGGCGCGCGACGACGCGCGCGATGAACAGCAAGCCGACGGCGCGCACGGCAAGATCAAGACCCCGGACTACCTGGCCATGGCCAGCGAACACGCGGATCCGAAGTCCAAATCGTGGTGCAGCTTGGTGCAGGTGCTGGCCGAGAGCCGCATGCTCGCGCAAATCGGCACGGTCGAGGCCGTGCGAGGCCTGATCGACGTGTACGTGCGTTACGGCGAGTTCTTGCGCGTCGACACTCAGCTGCAACTCGAAGCTCTCGGCGACCGCGCGGTGCCGGCGCTGATCGAAACCCAGCGTCACCAAGCCGAGAAAATCGCCAAGTGGGCGACGCGCGAACTCGACGCCCTGGGCAAGGCGATCCCCAGCGAAGCCGTGCAAGTGAGCGACCTGCAAGTGCTCTCGGACGTGCTGCGCGCCTATGGTCGCGTGCGCGATCCGGACGCCGCGCGCATCGTCGTGTCGTTCTCGAACAGCGAACGCGCGCAGGTGCGCGAAGCGTCGCGCCAGGCCATCGCCATGCTCGGCGAAGTCGGCGCTTGGCAGCTGCGCGACACCTACGAGACCGTCGTCGGCAAAAAGCCGCCCCGCGATTGGAACTGGGAGCGCACTGCGCGCGAACTGTTCGGTGAGTTCGATCGCTTGCGCTCGGCCGAGGTGGCGCACCTCTATGAAGCCGGCGTGGCCGCGCGCGAAAAAGGCGATCTCGAAGGCATGCGCAAGGCCTTCGACCAAGTGTTGACGCGCAACCCCGACTACCCAAAGCGGCAAGAGCTGGCTCAGGCCTACCTGGACTATGCCCAGAAGACCCTGGCCAAGAGTCCGAGCGATGCCCTTTCCGCGTTGCGCCGCGTGGAGCGACTCGGCAAAGGCAGCGAAGCCGAGACGACCGCGACGAGTCTGCGGCTGACGCTACAGGCCGAGGGCTTGGCCAAGGTCGGCATCGCCGACCGAACCCTGCTCAGCCGCGCGCTGGAGGTGAACCCAAAGAATACGCAGGCGCGCGACGAACTCGCGCGCTTCGATCACGGCGAGATCAAAGCGGACGATTCCTCGCGCTACTACGCAGCGGGTGCCATCGGCTTGGTCGCCCTCGGAGCGATCGCCTACGTGCTCACGCGGCGAGGCGTGCCCGAACCAATGCTGACCGAGACACCGAAGACCGAGAACGAAGGCCCACAAACGACCGAACCCGCTTCGCCGGATGGCGAAACGGGCTCTTCGGACGCTACTCGATCGTGAGCGAGTCGGGCTCGAGAGCGAGGCGCTCAGCGCTTCGCTCTCGGAGCTCAGCCAGCGGCGGCCGCTTTGGCGGTTTTGCTCGCCTTGGCTGCCTTCGGGGCCTTCTCGGTCTTTTCGGCGGCGGGCTTCGACTCGGCGCGCGGCTCGGCTTGATCGACGAACTCGATCAAGCTCATCGGCGCGTTGTCACCACGGCGGCGACCGAGCTTGATGATGCGCGTGTAGCCACCGGGGCGACTCTTGAAGCGCTTCGCCAGATCGACGAACACCTTCTCGATCAGATCCACCTTGGTGCTTTCGCCACCGGACTCGGTCACCTGGAAGCGACGCAGGAAGCCGCCCACTTGCTGCTGCGCGGCCTGACGGCGCGCGCGGTCGGCAATGCTGAGCTCGGTGTGAGGCGTGTAAGCGACCGCACCCAAGCGAACCGCCTTGGTGATCAGCTTCTCGGCCACGCGCCGCAGCTCTTTGGCCTTGGCGTCGGTGGTCTCGATGCGCTCGTGCGCAACGAGATTCGCCGTGAGCGCGCGGAACATCGCGCGGCGGTGACTGGTGTTACGGCCGAATTGACGACCTGCTTTGCCGTGCCTCATGGGAACTTACCTTCTCGAACTTTCAGGACGCGGACTGCTGCTGCTTCCAGCGGTCGACCATCGCGGGCCAGTTGTCGAACTTCATGCCGAGGCCGAGGCCCATCGTGGAGAGGATCTCTTTGATCTCTTTCAACGACTTGCGACCGAAATTCTTGGTCTTGAGCATGTCTTGCTCGGTCTTCTGTACGAGCTCGCCGATCAGCGTGATGTTGGCGTTCTGCAGGCAGTTCGCCGAGCGAACGGACAACTCGAGCTCGTCGACGGAGCGGAACAGGTTCTCGTTCAGCGGCTCTTCGTCGCTGCCAGTCTGGATGTACGAGGTCTCTTCCGACTCCTCGAAGTTGATCCAGATGGAGAGCTGCTCTTTGAGGATCTTGGCGGCGAAGGCGACGGCATCCACCGGGCGCACGGCGCCGTTGGTCCAAACCTCGAGCACCAGCTTGTCGTAGTCGGTGACCTGGCCGACGCGCGCGTTCTGCACGGTGTAGTTCACCTTGCGGATCGGGCTGAACAGCGCATCGATCGGGATCGTACCGAGCGGCATGGTCGGGCTCTTGTTACGCTCGGCGGAAACGTAGCCACGACCGCAGGCCACGGTCAGCTCGACGGAGAACGGGCCCTTCTTGTCGAGGGTCGCGATCTGGTGGGTCGGGTTGAGCACGGTCAAGCCATCGACGACCTTGATGTCACTCGCGAGGATCGGGCCGGGGCCTTCCTTCTCGAGCCGCACCGTGAACGTCTTCGGAGACTCGGCCTTGAACACCACCTCTTTGAGGTTGAGGATGATGTCCGTGACGTCCTCGACCACGTCGGGGATGGTCGTGAACTCGTGGAGCGCGCTCTCCAGGCGGACCGCGGTGATCGCTGCGCCCTGGAGCGAGGCGAGCAGCACGCGGCGCAGCGAGTTACCGATGGTAACGCCGAAACCCCGTTCGAGCGGCTCGCAGGTGAACTTGCCGTAGGATTCCGAGTTGGACTCGGGATCGAGCGTGATTGCCTTCGGGCGGATCAAGTCACGCCAGTTTCGGCTCATCATTTGTGTAACCATTTCGAGCTGCTCCTTTTTTTGGGGTTCGCGCGACCGTCACGACCAGCAGAGGCTCCAACGCCCACTGTCAGGTCCGCGGTCTGCCCGCGTTCGCGAAGGGTGGTGCCCTTCGCTAAAATCAATGGAATCGTGGATGGCCGCGCCCGGAGGCACGGCCAATCCGCACTTAGCGCGAGTAATATTCGACGACGTACTGCTCACGAACCGAGGGCTCGTTCAGCTCGTCGCGCACCGGCATGCTCTTGAACGTGCCCGCGAAGTTCGCCTTGTCGACTTCGATCCAGCTCGGACGTTGGCGATTCTCGGCGGCGGTGAGCGCGGCCGCGATGTAGCCAATCTTGCGGCTGGTCTCGCCGATCTCGATCTTGTCGTTCGGCTTCACGCGGAAGCTCGGGATGTTCACGCGCTTGCCGTTCACGAGTACGTGATTGTGGCGCACGAGCTGACGACCTTGCGCGCGGCTCGAGGCGAAACCAATGCGGTGCACGACGTTGTCGAGGCGGCGCTCGATCAAGCCGAGCATCTCTTCACCGGTGCGGCCCTTGAGGTGGGTCGCTTGCACGTAGTAACCGGCGAACTGCATCTCGAGCAGGCCATAGATGCGGCGCATCTTCTGCTTCTCACGCAGGCGGAGACCGTACTCGCTCAGCTTGATGCGAGCCTGGCCGTGTTGGCCGGGCGGGTAAGGACGACGGCTGACCGCGCACTTTTCAGTGAAGCAGCGCTCGCCCTTCAAATAGAGTTTTCCGCCTTCGCGACGGCACAACTTGCAAACAGCACCTAAATAACGCGCCATATTCTCTCCGTCACACGCGACGACGCTTGGGGGGCCGACAACCGTTGTGCGGGATCGGCGTAACGTCACGAATCAAAGTCACCTTGAAGCCCACCTGCTGCAAAGCGCGCAGGGCGCTCTCGCGACCGGCTCCTGGACCCTTCACGAACACGGCCACCGAACGGACGCCGTGCTCCATTGCGCGACGACCGGCTTCTTCAGCGGCCAGCTGCGCCGCGAACGGCGTGCTCTTGCGCGAACCCTTGAAGCCGCGCGAACCCGCGCTAGCCCAAGAGATTGCGGCACCATTCACGTCCGTGATGGTCACGATCGTGTTGTTGAACGTCGACTGGATGTGGCAGATGCCAGCGAAGACGTTCTTCTTGACTACTTTTTTCTGAACGCGGGCTTTGGGGGTCGCCATGTGCTTGCCTTAAATTTCCGAGCCGCTCAGGAGCGACGCGCCAAGCTCTTGCGCGGACCCTTGCGGGTACGAGCGTTGGTCCGGGTGCGCTGACCGTTGACCGGCAGCCCCTTGCGATGACGGAGGCCGCGGTACGAACCGAGGTCCATCAAGCGCTTGATGTTCTGCTGAACCTCGCGGCGGGCATCGCCCTCGACCTTGATGTTCTGCTCGATGGCGTCGCGGATCGCCTTGACGTCGGCTTCGCTCAGCTCGTCGACCTTGCGGTCGCCGGGGATCTTCGCGATGGCGCACAGCTTGCGCGCGGTCGCGTCACCGATCCCGTAAATGTACGGGAGGGCGTAAACGATGGCCTTACGGCGGGGGAGGTCGATACCAGCAATGCGCGCCATGACGATTCCTTAACTCAGCCCTGACGCTGCTTGTGGCGAGGGTTGTTGCAAATCACGCGCAGGACTCCACGGCGCTTCACGACTTTGCACTTGTCGCAGATCTTCTTCACACTCGGTCGCACCTTCATGATGTCCTGCCTTC
>FTDA01001019.1_pt1 | contig 15269 bp, 10 predicted proteins | sample 1639731 | NCBI WGS metagenome assembly FTDA01 (sample SAMEA3914869, study PRJEB12502) | metagenome | biome: forest; material: soil | place: USA | collected 2012-03-12 | depth 0.1 m
CTGCGAAGCGATCCTCGAGCGCGCCACGCTGCACACCGGCACGCCGCGCCAAGTCGCAGAGAGTGCCACGGTCGAAAGCGCGGCGAGCTTCGCGCTCGACGTCGAAGAAGACAGCGCGGTCGTGAGCCGCGGTCAGCGCGCGGGCGCGGCGCAGCGATCGCGCACGGCCTGATTGTAGGTCTGCGTCCAAGTCACGACGTTCTCGCGGGGATCTTTGGGGGGGAGAAACACGTAGCGCGCCGTTTCTGCGCGCGCGCGCTCGGCTTGTCCCGGGTTCAACGCGAGCCCGGTGATGCCGAGCCCGAAGCCCGCGAGCACGAGGCCGCCACCGATGCCCGCGCGCGAGCCGCTCACATCTTGCTGCTGACTCGTCGTGCCGTCGCTCTCGAGCGTATTCTTGGTTTTGAACGCGGAGATGAAGACGGCCGTGCCGACGGCAATTGCGATCACGCCGGCTGCGCCGAGGCCGGCCGCGGCCCAGGTATTGGCGTCGTACGAACGCACGATGTCTGCGTGCTCGCCGAATGTGGTCGCGCCGTTGCCGAGCTTGGGCGCGAGGTCGGGAATCGCCTCGGGCTTGCGCGAACCGACGCGGTAGAGCGCGACGCCGTCATCGCGCGGCGTGGCTTGCTTGCCCGAGGGCTCGACGAACTGCGCGCGCGTCGGCGCGACCACGAGCCAATCCGCCTTTTCACACTCGGTCTTTGCAGGGCCGACGGGGGTCGGGTATTCGCCGTCGAGGCGCGTCACCGTGGTCGCGCAGCCCGTCGTCAAGATCAACACCGCGCTACACAAGGCCCGCATCGAGCCTTCGACTAACACGGCGCTTTGCACCCGTCACGGTGACCCGCAAAAGCGGCTCAAGGTGTGAGCATCGCATCGACGCTCGCGGCGTCGTGATAGCGCTCGAGATCGGCGACCAAGGCTTCGCGAGCATTCCACGGCAGCACGTTGCCGCGCGGCGTCGCGTACTCGAGGTACAGATTGCCGTCGGTAGAAATCATTTGCTCGACCGGCTCTCCGGCCTCGCGCGCTTGATCGGCCAAGAAGTGGTCGAGACCGTCGTCACTCACGAGCACGTCGTCGAGCAAGCTCGCGAGCTCGCGTTGCTTCGGTATCGTGGCTGCGACGCTGGGCGTGTGCTCGAGCATTTCGAGGTGCGCGCGCGAAGCCACGAGCGGCGCATCGGATGCGACCAAGATGCCTTGTTGTCCGCCGTAGAACAGCGTCACGTGCGCGAACTCGTGGCGCAGCGTGTTCAGGATCGTCGCGAAATCGTGCGGTAGCACGTGGTGCAATTGCACCCATTGTTGGAACACGGCGTTCGGCTTCATGCGCTGATGCACGAGCGAATAAAACTCTTTGCTGTACAAGCTCGAAGCGCCCGCAAACCAAATGCTCGATAGCTCCATGCTGACGAGATCGTATTTGCGATCTTCCACCAAGAGGAAGTTGCGCCCGTCCGCGTGATGGATCGTGACGCGCGGATCTTCGATCGCGCCGAGGTTCGGACCGGTGAAGTACGTGCGCGCTGCGTACAAAATCGAGGGCGAGATTTCGGCGACGTCGATCTTCTTCCAAGGATAACCGGCGAGCGTGCCGAGCGTCGTGCCGGTGCCGAGTCCGATCACCAAAAGGTCGTCGTAGTTTTTGACGAACATCGACGGGTAGTGCGCGAAGAAGCGTTGAGCCTGCATTTCCCAGCCGGTGTTGCCCTGGAATTTGCCGTTCGTGTACAGCGTGCGCACGCCCGCGCTGTCGGTCACGGTGGTCACGCCGCCGTGCACATCTTCACGCATCATCAAGATCGAGTCGGGTGCTTTGTAACCCTCGAAGTAGACGTTCGTGCCGCTCGTGAGCAGGCCGAGATCCCAACGCGGCGCGATCAGCGCGAACAAGAGCGTGACGACGCCCGCGCCGTAAAGCGCACTCCGCAACGTGCCCGATACCCACTTCGCGACCAACGCGCCCGAGAGCGCAAACGTGAGCGCGATCGCGAGCAGCGAGCGCTGTGAGCCGAGCCAGGGCAAGATCACGTAACCGGTCACGAGCGAGCCGAGCACCGCGCCGAGCGTATTCACCGCCGTGAGCCGTCCGACCCAGCGCCCCACGTGCGCATACCGCGCGACGCGCTGGAGCAAGAGCGGGAACGTCAGGCCCATCAGCGTCGTCGGGATCACCAGCATCACGAAGCAAGCGAGTCCGCGCGTGGCTTCGCGCTCGGCGAATGAAGTCAGCGCTTGCCCGGTGTTGTCGAAAAAGTAGGGCAGCTTGTCCCAGGCCGGCAGCGTGAGCGCGAGGCCGAGGCCGCTCAGCGCGAGGCCGAGTGGCAACGCCGCGTCACCGAGTTTTTGTTGGGCCCACGTGGCGCGCGACGCGCCGACGAAGAGACAGCTCAAGAACGCCGCCAAAATCAGCCCGAACGCGTACGCGCTGTTGCCGATGATCAACGCCAGCAGATGCGTGAACACCACCTCCGCTGCGAACACGAGCGCGCCCGAAGCGAAGGCCAAGAAGAAGAGCGGCCGCGCTTCGTCGGCGCTCGGCTCGAGCTGGCCGGGTGCGAGCGATTCCGGAGCTGCGCCGACGTGCGCGTTCACGCGCGCACCGAAGCCGAGCGCGAGCACGCCGATCAGCGCGCTGCCCGTCGCAGAAGCGAACACGGTGCCGTCCACGCCGAGCGCCGGCAAGATCGCGTACGCCGCGAACAGCGCGCCGACCGCGCCGCCGAGCGTGTTGATCGCGTACAGCGCGCCGAGCCGTTTTTCGCGCACAGCCGCGGCCTCGCTGCCGGTCTCTCCGGTGTCGAAGCTGCGAGAAAGCAGCGGTAGCGTCGCGCCCATCGCCATGGTCGGGACGACGACCGCGCTGAGCGCGAGCAACCAGCGGAGTAGGCTGAGCGCGACGAGCGACCCCGGCAGACTGCGCGCGACGCTGGCGTAGAGTGGCGTGAGCGCGCGAAACGCGAACGGAGTCGCGGCGACGGTGAGCGCGACCACGAGCTCGAGCACGCCGTACGCGCGTAGCGGTCGTGCGATGCGCGGTGACGCTTTGCCGCCGAAATGCGCGCCGATCGCCAAGCCCGTCATGAACGCAGCGAGCACCGCGCTCACGGCATATGCCGTCGAGCCGACGATGTAGCTCAAGTACTTCGAGAAACAGAGTTGATCGATGAGCCCGGTCGCGCCGGAGAGCACGAACAGCGCGAGGGTGAGCGAAAAAGGGGGAGCGGTTGCTCCGCTCGGCGTGCTGCTTCGGCTGTCTCGATCGGTGCTGGCTGAGGCGGTCGCTTCCAAGGCGCGCACCATATGGCGAGTGCGCGGCGATGGCGAGGCGACGCGGTTGCGGTCAGCGAATCCGCGGGATTTTTCGAGGTATTCCAAGCGCATTCCGTGCGCTTCGAGTGACGCTCTCGCGCGCGTACTTGAGCGCTGCTGGCCATTTCCTCGAAGGATCGCGCCTGTGGGCAGCGGTGCATGCTTGTTGCAATTGCCCGCTTCATGAAACATCGAGGCGGTCCTTCGCGCGCAAAGTTCGGCTCGATCGGTTTGTGGCTCGCGATTTCGGCGACAGCGAGCGCCTGCGCGGTCGCGACGGAGCCAACGTACCAAGGCGACCTCAGTGCGAGCGCGGGCCAACCGGTTTCGAACACCGGCGACGGCGGTGCTGGCGGTACGTCGGTCGTCGCAGGTGGCACGACGGGCAGCGCAGGGTCGATGAGTCGAGCGGGTTCGACGAGCACGGGTGCGGCAGGGAGCGCGAGCGGTGGCTCGCAAGCGGGAGGTGCGGCTTCGAGCAGCGCGGGGAGCTCGAGCAACGCGGGCACCAGCAGCTCGAGCGGCGGCGTGTCCGGCACTGCCGCGACCGGTAGCGGCGGTGCGAGTGGCGGTGGCGCGCCGAGCGGCGGCTCGCACGGCTTGGGCGATCCGTGGACGTTCGACTCGAGCTTGCAAGGCTGGGCCGTGCGCGATCACAGCGCCAACATCACGACGCTGCCGACGGCGACCGGCGGCGTCGCGAGCTTCGTCGGTTTGCCGTTCAGCATGGCCAGCGAATACAGCGATTTTGCGCTCTCGTTTGGCTCGGATGCAAATCTCAGCGGGCTCACGTTGCACGCCAAAATCAGGCGCGTGAGCGGCGGCTTCGTCGGCGCGCAAGTCTATGCCTATGGCGGCGCTTGGAGCGGCGGCACCTTCACCAGCTTGAACAGCGCGAGCTTCCAAGACGTGACGCTCATCGTGCCGAGCGCGGGCGGCGGATTCGATCCGACGCAAGTCTCGCGCATCGGCATCAAGCTGAACACCGGCTCGAACGCGAGCAACGCGTTCAGCGCCACGACGATCGAGGTCGACGAAGTGACGATCGAGTAGTCCGCGCGCCGAGCACCGAGCTCGTTGTAAAGACGAGCGCAGCGTCGGATTGCGTGAGCGAGAGCAAGCGCGATGCCATGGCGCGAGCGCTCGAACTGCGTGCAATTCTGCGAGCCACGCGGCGCGGCTACGCAGCGGTTGTCATCACCGCGCGCAAGCCTCGTCCGCGCAACGGCGGCGCCGCAAAAACGACGAATGCAGCCATTTTCTCGAGCTTCGCTGTGTGGCTGAAATGCTTCAGCGAGAGTGCTCGTGAGCGCGCGTGCGATCTGTCAGCTTGGTCCGTAAACCCTGACGACGAGGTGCTCGCATGAGCCAGGTTGCCGTTCATCGCTTCACCGAAAACCCGATCATCGTTCCGTCGCAGCTCACCGCGACGCGCCCCGACTTCGAGGTCGTCGGCGTGTTCAACCCGGCGGCGATTCGTATCGGCGAGGAGACGATGCTCTTGCTGCGCGTCGCCGAAGCGCCGAAGCACGTGCCCGCGGATCACGTCGCTTCCCCGATCTACGACGCCGAGTCGCGGCAGATCGTGATTCGCACGTGGCCCAAGCTCACGCCGGGTCTCGATACCTCGGATAGTCGCTTGATCGTCGTCGGGCGCGAGACGTTCCTCACGTCGATCTCGCACTTCCGTCGCGCGCGCTCGCGCGATGGCGTACGCTTCGAGATCGAGTCGAAAGCGGCTTTTTCTCCGGGGCACGCGCTCGAAGCCTTCGGCGTCGAAGATCCGCGCATCACGCGCATCGGGGACACGTATTGGATCAACTACACCGCCGTTTCATCGGTCGGGATCACGACTGGGCTCGCTTCGAGTCGCGATCTGATCGCGTTCGAACGGCACGGGATCATCTTCTCACCGCCGAATCGCGACGTGACCATTTTTCCGGAGCAGATCCGCGGGCGCTATTACGCGCTCCATCGTCCGATGCCCGAGGACATCGGGCGACCTTCGATTTGGCTCGCTTCGTCGCCGGACATGATTTCATGGGGCGAGCATCGCTTCATCGCGGGCGCGCGCGCAGGCATGTGGGACGACTTGAAGGTGGGCGGTGGCGCCGTGCCGTTTCGCGTCGACGCGGGCGGTCGTTCGGCGTGGCTCGCCGTGTATCACGGGGTGACGGCGAGCCCGCTCACGTATTCGCTCGGCGCGCTCTTGCTCGACGGCGATGATCCGAGCCGCGTGCTCGGCCGTTCGAAGGCGCCGATCTTGTTTCCGGAGGCGCCGTACGAGCTGAAAGGTTTCTTCGCCAACGTCGTGTTCACGTGCGGGCTCACGGTCGAGGGCGATACGGTGCGCGTTTATTACGGCGCTTCCGACGGCGTGACGTGCGTCGCGGATCTCTCACTGCGCTCGATTCTCGCGGGCCTCGCCTAAATTGCGATCGACCCGAACGAGCGCCGGGTCTAAAAAGAGGCATGGGCGTTCGGCTGCTCGAGGCGAAGGATCTGCCGCGCGCGGCGGAGGTGCTCACCTCCGCCTTCGCCGACGATCCGCTCATGGTGTGGACGTGCGGCGCGCGTCAACGCGCCGGCCTGCACGCCTCGGCGCAGATGACGACTTCGCTCTGGACGCGCGCGCGCTCCGCGTTCGGCTATTTCGAAGGCGAACGCTTGGTCGCCGTTGCGCTCTACCAAAAGCCCGACGCGCACGTGAGCTTGCTCGGCGCGCTGCGCGCGGGGCTCTGGCGTTGGCCGTTTCGCGCTGGCCCGCGCGGGACGTATCGCATCATCTATACTTTCGGTGTGGTGGATCGCTTCAAGGCCGAGCTGCTCGCGGGGCGCCCTTGTTTTTATCTCGACACGCTCGGCGTCGAACGCGAGCACGCGCGCCGCGGTCTCGGGCCCAAGCTCGTGCTCGAATCGCTCACGCAGCTGCGCGAAGAACGCGCGCTGCCATGCTTCCTATTCACGCACGTCGAGGCCAATGTCGCGCTCTACCGCCGGCTCGGCTTCGAGGTGATCGGTGAGTGCCGCGTGTCGAAAACGCCGCTCACCTTTTGGGGCATGCTCGCGCCGCTATCCTAAACCGAGCCCTCGGCTAAGATGCTGGGATGGAGAAGCTTCGCTCGGCGGCCTGCATCTCTGCCGCTTTCACGCTGATCTACGCCTGTTCCTCGAGCTCGCACGACGGCGGCGGTGGCGCGAGCGCGGGGATCGGCGGCGTAGCTGCCGGGAGTGGTGGTGTGGGCGGCGCGCACGGTGGCGCTGCCGGGCAAGGGGAGCCGCTCGGCGGCAGCAACGCGGGCGGCAGCACGAGTGCGGCGGGCGCCGCGGGAGCCGAAGCCGAAGCGGGAGCAGCCGGCAGCGCAGAGCCGGTCGGCGCGCGTGAAGCGTTCGCCTGGCAGGTCTCGTTTGGCCAATCTTATGCCGCGCACGTCGCCGTTGATTCGCAGGGCGCGGCGCTCGTCAGCGGCACGATGTTCGACAGCGCGCACGTCACGCTCGGCAAGACCGAGCTCGTGAGCGCAGGCGGCGCGGACGTCGTGCTCTCGCGCATATTGCCCGCGGGCAGCGTCGACTGGGCGCGTCGCTACGGCGGCACGAGCGACGACTATCCCGTGAGCTTCGTGCTCGACGCGCAGGATCGCATTTTCTTGAGCGGCCTTTACAACGGCACCGGCAACCTCGGAAGCGGAGATTTCCCGGCGTTCATGGGCACTTCTGGCCGGCTCGATGCCTCGATCGCGAGCTTCGCGGCGAATGGGGATCCGCGTTGGTCGTACGCGATCACCTCGACGCAAGAAGACTTTGCCGGGCCGGGGCTCGCGCTCGACGCGAGCGGCAATTTGTTCGTGCCGGGCGCGTTTCTCGGGACGACGAGCATCGCGGGTTCGAGCTACACGTCCGCGGGATCCTGGGATGCATTCTTCGCGCGCTATGACGCGCCCGACGGTTCGCCGAAAGGATCGCTCACGTTCGGCAGCACGGGCGAAGATCGCGCCGAGATTGCGCTGCTCACAGCGAGCGATCTGATCTTGATTGGGAAATTTTCGGGCACGGTCTCGTTTCCGACGACGCCGGCAACCGAGCTCACGAGCGCGGGCGGTACGGACGTATTCATCGCGCGCGCGCCGCTTTCCGGTGGGCTCACGAGCGTGCTCCGCTTCGGCGGCACGGGTGATGAAGACGTGACGAGCGCGCATTTGGATTCGCAGCAACGAGTCGTGTTGGTCGGCGATTTTTCGAGCCCCACGCTCTCGATTTTATCCGGGAAAACGCTGCAAAACGCGGGCGGGATGGACTTCTTCGCCGCCCGCCTTTCGCCGAAGCTCGAGTTGGATTGGGCGGTTTCATTCGGTAGCACCGCGGACGACGCTGCGCGCGATCTCACGATCTTGCCCGACGACACGCTCGCGCTCACCGGCGAATTCCGCAACGAGCTCACGCTCGGCGACCAACAATGGAACGCAACGCCGAACCCCGAGGCAGACGCCGGCACGTCCACGGACATCGATTACTTCGTCGTCACGCTCGACCAAGCCGGAGAGCCGCTGTGGTCGTATGCCGCGGGTGGGCCGGGGCAAGAACGTGGGCTCGGGATCGCAGCCGACGCGAGCGGCGCGCTCTACGTCACCGCTTCGTTCACGAGCGCGATCGATTTCGGCGGCGACACGGCGCTGAGCGCAGCTGCAGGTCAGTTCGCCAGCGCGCTCGTGCGCTACGCGCCGCATGCTCACTGATGCTTGAGCACATCCACGACGAAACGCCACAAATCCACGGCGAAGCTCGCGTGCGGCGTCGCATCGAACGGCCCGGATAGCGGCTCGAAGGAATGCGGCGCACGTTCGCTCGCGATCAGCGAGTCGCGATCGCGAGCTTGCGTTTGCCGCTTGCGCTCTTCTTCGCGCACGCGCTCGCGGACGAGCCCGCCGCTGCGGACGAACTCGAGCACCTGGGGCAGCTCACCGGCATCGAACCAAGTGCCGTGCTTCGCGCACACGTCCACGATCACGCCGCTCGAACCGCCGAAATTCTTGCGGTTCATCATCTGTTCGCACACCGCGCACGGCCGATAGTGCACGCGCTCGAGCGCCGCTTTCGGCGCAGGCTTGTGATACGGCGCGTCCGGAAACGCGAGCCCGGTGCGCTCGTATTGTTCGAGCAAACTGCGCAAGAGCGCGTGCTCGACGAATTGGCCGCCGCAACGCCGGCACACGAGCACAGCGCCCGCCGGCTCGCGGTGCGCCTCGAGCGGCTCGTGGCATTCCGAACAACGCTTGCCCAGCAGCTCGGACTCGAGCACCGTCCTGAGCTCGCCGCCGCAGCCCGAGCAGCGCTGCGCCTCTGCCATGTTCATGTGAAAGCAGTGGCCGCAGCGCACGGTCGCGATGCCGGCACCGCAAAATCGACAGCTGAAATCACCGGCCTGCGCGGGCGCGCCGCACACGGAGCACTTGAACGTCGGGGCCTCGGTCATCGCCGGTCCCGAGAATAGCAGCTCCTTCGCGGCGAGGCGCGCCGGCGCGGCGGGCTCGAGAATTCTCGGCCCGCCCGCGATGTTTTCACGGCCTCACTGCGCGGCGGCGAGGAAGACCTTCGCGTAATCGAAGTTCGCGTTGTCGTGCTCGCTGCACTCGCCTTTGCCGCAGACTTGGTCGCGCTGGATGTTCCAGAACGTGAGCAGGCCGAGCTTGTTCGTCGTGGCGAAGGTCGCGAGATCTTGCGCATCCTGCAGGGTGAAGATCTCGGCGTCGTCGTTCTGCCCGATGTCGGGCGTCGCGCCGAGCATGGCCCAGGCTTGCGCGGTCGTGAGCCCGCTGATGATCGCCTTGAGCTGCGTGTTGGCGCCGTTCAAGGACTTGATCGCGATCGGCGCCATCGGCGTGCCGTCCGGCATGTCACCGTAGTCCATCACCATCAGGTTCACGTGATAGATCGAGACGCCCGCGTTGACGGCTTCGGTCACCACCGAACGCGCGCCCTTGTCCAAGCCGCTCTCGTCCGTTTGCAAAGTGAACGAGACTTGCGCGTGCTTCGAATCCTGCACCATTTTCAGGGCCTGGCCGCGCATTTGATTCATGGCCGTGGTCTCGACCGGCGCTTGCTCGACGTCGAAATCCAAGTCGGTGATGCCCGTCGAATCGACGAACTTTTCGATCGCAGATGCGAGCGAGCTCGCATCGGTGCAGTTGGCTTCGACGTACTTGCCGTCCGCGCCGCCGAAGGATGCCTTCACGTGCCCGCCCGCGGCGATGAACGCCTTGATGTCGGTGAGATCGCCGGAGACGGTGTCGTCGGTGGCGCAGCCGCTACCGGCGAGCACGAACGCGAGCGTCACGTCACTCACGCCCGACTTGGTCTTCATGTCGGTCAGGTTCTTGAACGCGCCCGTGGTCGAGCCGATCTCGTAATACGGCGCGAATTCGAGCTTGCCGCTCGGCACGGTCGTGCCGCCGCCGGCTCCGCCGCTGCCGCCCGGCGAGCTCGCTCCGCCGCTGCCACCGGCTGCGGGATTCCCGCCAGTACCGCCGGTCGCCGTGCCTCCGGCGAGTCCGCTGGCGCCACCGCCGCCGCTGGCGAACGTGCCGCCCGAACCGTTGTTCGTGCCCGCCGTGCCGAACCCAGTGCCGCCCGCGCTTGCGCTGGCGCCACCCGCGCCCGCGTGGCTCACGACTGACGCGCCTCCGCTACCACCCGAAGCGGCGCCCGCTGAAGTGCCGTCGGCGTCGCTTCCGTCGGATCCTCCGCACGCGGCGCACAGCGCGCCGACCGCGAACAATCCGAGCGAAAGGGAGCTGCGAAAGGCCAATGCCGTCATGTGTGTTGCCTCCTGAAAGTGCGGCTGCATCACCGCACGCGTGCGAAAGCACGCCGGACACTCCGGCGCATGCACGCTGTCAGATGAGTATTGCCAGCGCGGCCCGATTCCGATGTTCGAAAGCGCTACTCGAGATAACCAGAATTGCTCAATCGCAACTGGTTCCAGCGCTCATGAAGGATTGCAGCGTTTTCCACGCAGCCGCCGTCGTACGCATCCTGCGCCGCGCCTGGCTCGGCTTTCGACGTGCGTGTCGGTACGAGTGAGATACGGAACCACGCGCAGCACGAGCGCTCACCCACGCGGGTGAGCGCTCGCTTCGAAACGCTCAGCTCAGTTGACGTGCACGCACTGACCGGTGACGCACAGATCGCCGGACGGGCAATCACCGCAATCGGTAATCAGATTGCCGCAGCCGTCCGCCGCTTGACCGCAGGCGATGCCCTGGTCTTTGCAGGTCTTCGGCGTGCAGGTGAGGGGTACGCACTTGCCGGCGATGCAGGAGTCGCCCGCCGGGCAGGTCGGGCACGAGATCACGTTGCCGCAATCATCACCAGCTTGGCCACATTCGATGCCTTGATCCGTGCACGACTTCGGCGTGCACACGGTGGTGCTGCACTTGCCGTCATTGCAGCTCTGACCCGAGGGGCAGGTGCCGCAGTTGACGGAGCCGCTGCAACCATCGCTCGCAAAGCCGCACTCTTGCCCCGATGGGCACGCTTTTGGCGTGCAGCTGATGGTTCCGCACTTGTTGGCCGTGGGGACGCCGCACTGCGTGCCGGTCGGGCAGGTGCCGCACGCGACGAGACCGCCGCAGCCGTCCGGCGCGAAGCCGCAATCTTGGCCCGCGGGGCAAGTGGTCTTCGGAGTGCAGGTCGTGGTCGGCACGCACGAGCCGAGATCGAAGATCATGTACTCGAGCAGCTTCTCCTGCGCGGTCATCGGATCGAGGCAGACGCCGCCCGAGCAGGTGCTCGCGCAATCCGCGTTCTTCGTGCACGCGCTGCCCCACGGGCACAGGCCGCCCGAGCAAGTGCCGGTGCAATTGGCGTCCGTGGAGCAAGTGCCCTTGGTGTTCGTCGGCGAGCGGCTCACGTTGAGCGCGCACTGGCTCGGGTATTTTTGCGTCGAGTTCTCCGACGCATTGTCGACGTGGAAGTCGCTGAACAGCACGCGCCCGCACTGCACGGCCGGCGGCGTCGTGTTCAGGTTTTGAACCAAGTTGACCGGCGTGTTGAACGTGAAGTGGAGAGGCGTCTCCTCGCTCGAGTAGTCCGTGCCGCTGCAACTATTGTCGGCGCAGGTGTTCGCGCGACACTTGCCGTTGCCGCCGCAGTCACTGTTTTGCGTGCACGAATTCGTGGGGTTGTTGCTGCACACCATCGGCGTGCAATCGGTGTTCGTGGTGCACGCTTTGGAGGTCGCGATGGTGCAGACCTTGGCGGCGCAGGTGCCGCCCGCCGTGCCGCTGCCGTTGCACGCGGCTTGCGTGACCGCGCACTTGCCGGCCGTCTTATCGCCGTTGCGATAGAGCCACTGCTGCGTCCGTCCGGCGACCGGTGAGATGAAGTCCGTGTCGTGGCGCACGACGTAGACCGTCGTCGTGCCCGAGTTCGGCACCGACGCGCCGACCGCTTCGAGCCACGCCTGGAAGGCGTTGCCCTTCGGGTTGCTGATCTTGTCGATGATGCCCGTGATCGGCGAGCTCGCGTCGTCCGTCGCCGAGCGATCGTTCTCGTCCACGTGCCATTGCGCGACCTGGCTCCAGTTGTCCGCCGTCGGATCGGTCAGGTTCGAGGGGTTGCCGTCATTGTGGCGCAGCCAGGTGTACTCGTAGTGCGTCGCGAACACGCGACCGCCGGCGTCCGCGTATTTGCGGAGCGCGGTTTGGTTCGTGGACTCGTCGTACTCACCGCCCTGGCACGCCAGGATGGTCATGTCGTAGTTGTTGATGGCGTTGTTCGCGAACAGCTGCGACTGCGGCGGCGTATTGCCACCGTCTGCGATGGCGCCGTCGATCGACTGACCGGGGGCCGTGTCACCCAGATAGAACTGCACGCGCCCAGTGCCGGACGGGTTGGTGAACTCGGACGCATCGATGCCGATCTTGCGCAGCACGCACTCGAGCGAATCCGCCTTGCCCGTGACCATGGCCATGAGCGGGATGTTGCCCTGCGCTTGCGTCGACGGCATGAGCAGGTTGGGGACACTGTTTGCCTGACACGACTTGGCGACCGTGATCGGAAACGTGCGGCGCCAACGACCGAGCTGAATCACGAGCGTCACGTTGCCCGTAGGCACGTTCTTCAACGTGAAGGAGCCATCCACTCCGGAGTATTCGCCGGCGGGCGGATCGGTTTGCCCGGGGGTCGATACGAGCGGAGAGCCGGCTGCCGTCGCGCCGCAGACATCGCAGGTGATGCCGGCGGGGAACGACTTCAGGTTCGGGTCGGAGGGGTTGTTCGCGATGTAGACGAGCACGTGATAGAGCGGGTTGCGCCCGGCGGGATCGAAGACCTTGCCGGTCAGCGTCGTGGTGGTCCCGGGATCGCAAGTGGGGATTTGGCTGCACGCGCCGGTGCAACCGCACACGCCTGGGATCGGGTTGCCGCTCGAGTCCGAGCCGCCGCCGCAAGTCCAACCGGGGGTCGAGCACGCGCTCGGACCGCAGACCTCTTCGACGCCGCAGTTGTTGCCGACGGAGCCGCAGCTATAGCCCTTGCCCTTGCACGTCGTGGCGGGATCGACCGTGCACCCGACGGGCACGCACACACCCGCGGTGCACGCTTCGGTGCCCGCAGCGCAGCTGCCGCAATCGACGGTGCCGTCGCAACCATCACTCGTCGTGCCGCACTGCAAGCCGGCTTGGGCGCACAGCGTCGCGGCATCACCCTTGGGGGTACAGCTCGTGGTGCTGCACTTGCCGCCGGTGCACATACCCGGACACTTCGTGTTGCCGCAATCGACGACGGTGCCTGGGCACGCCGGGTCGCTCACGCTGCCGCATTCGGCGCCGAGATCGGTACAGCTCGAGGCGGTGCAGGTGCCGCCATCGGTGGGCGTGGTGGTGTTGCCCTTGCCGCAGCGGTTCGCTTCCTGACCGCCGCAGACTTCACCCGCGGTCGAGCAAGTACCGCATTGCACGACGCCGCCGCACTTCGTGTCCGTCACGAAGCCGCAGTTGGCGTTCAGCTCCGCACAAGACGAAGGGCAGGATCCCGTCGAATCTCCGCCGTCACCGAAGCTCAGGGTGCCGCCTGAGGCGCCGGTGCCCGTGCCGGTGCCGCCGCTCCCCGCGCTGGCGCCCGAGCCGTTCACGTCCCCGTTTTGGTTGACGACCTGCGGGCTACCGCAACCGGCTGCCACTGCGAAGCTGCTGGTGACGACCAGCAAGATAGTTCCAAGCCACGCTTTCATGCGGAAAACTCCCTCGAGGTGGGCACCGCAATCTCTACGGGCACGACCTCGGAACGAATAGGCCTAAGTGTCTACCAAAACCTGCACGACGGCAACGCTTGATCAAATCAATGTGACCCGCGCACGCAGAAGGTGAACGCGCGAGGCGCGCTCGTTCTCGTTTGCGTTCGTCAGAGCTCGCTCCCTTACATGTCGGGCAAGTGAGGAGTTCGATCACTCGCCTCAATTTGGCGTTAACGAGCGGCGCTCTGGCTTCAGCGATCGCGCTCGGTCTTGCTCGCGGCTTTACCGGTCACGCTCTTCAGTAACTGATCGACGGCGGCTTGTGCTTCCGCGCTGAGCGGACCTTCGGTCGGCGGATCTGGGCTCACCGTCTTCCTGCCGCTGACGCGCTCGAACCACGCGCGCTGCGCGTTCGGCGAAGCATCCCGCCAAGTGCCGTGGGGCAAATTGCCCGGCTTTCGCTCGCGCCAGAGCCCGAAAATGCGCCAGGCGCGCGCGCCGTCCAGCGGCGGGATCGGGGCGAGGTTGAAGATCATCAACCACAGATTCCGATCCGCGAAGGTGTCAGCGAGCTCGAACCCAAAGCGCGTGCTCGGCGGATTCAACCAGAACCAAAGCCAAGCGCCGACCCAAACCAGCGCTTGCGCGAGCACACCGCCCCACGCGATCGCCGCTTCCTCGAACGGCGTGGCGTTGCCATCCCACTGGCACACCCCACCGAAGCCAGTCACCTCCACACCAACCACACGGTGCCCGAACCTGCGCACGAGCGCCGCGTGCCCGAGCTCGTGCGCCAAGACGAGCAGCGGGTAGCCCACGAAGAACCCCGGCCGAAACTGGAACCGGCTAAAAAACAAAAGCCCGAGCAGGAGGCTGAAGTGCAGTCGGATGGGCGCACCCAACCAACGGCCGAGCAGCCAATACCCACGACCCAACATGCGCCGGAGTCTAGCATTCTGCGCGGATCTGGCGCGATCCGATTGGGCTTTGGCGCGATCCGATGAGCGCGAGCGCCGCGAAAGACCGATGGTTGTCGAGTCAGCGGCGCATTTCTTTTGGGCCCCCTCGCGGAAAAAACGCACGGGGTCGCGCCGCCCGAAAACAGGAGCAAACACCATGTCCAAGATTTGGCTGATCACTGGAAGCTCGCGCGGCCTAGGGCGCGAGCTCGCCCGCGCCGTGCTGGAGTCGGGGGATTGTCTGGTCGCGAGCGCGCGCAAGCCGGAAGAGCTGGCCGAGCTCGTCGCGCGCTATCCGGACCGCGCGCGCGCCGTCGCGCTGGACGTCACGGACGCAGACGCCGCGCGCGCCGCGGTCGCGACGGCCGTGCGTGAGTTCGGACGCTTGGACGTCGTGGTGAACAACGCGGGCTACGCCAACGTGAGCTCAGTCGAAGACGCTTCGCTCAGCGATTTCCGCGCGCAGTTCGAGACCAACTTCTTCGGCGTGGTGAACGTGACGCGCGCGGCGATCCCGGTGCTGCGCACGCAAGGCTCTGGACACGTGATTCAGATCTCGTCGATTGGCGGGCGCATCGGCTCGCCCGGGCTCGCTTCGTACCAATCGGCGAAATGGGCCGTGGAAGGATTTTCGGAGGTGCTCAGCCGCGAAGTAGGCCCGCTCGGCGTGCGCGTCACGATCGTCGAGCCGGGCGGCTTCCGCACGGACTGGGCGGGCTCCTCGATGCGCATGGATCCCTTCAACGAGGCCTACGAGCC
>FTDA01000311.1_pt1 | contig 15245 bp, 12 predicted proteins | sample 1639731 | NCBI WGS metagenome assembly FTDA01 (sample SAMEA3914869, study PRJEB12502) | metagenome | biome: forest; material: soil | place: USA | collected 2012-03-12 | depth 0.1 m
CTGCGTGAGCGCTCGAGCCGCCGGTGTCCGCTTTTCCGCCGCTGCCGGCGGAGGAGCCGCCTTTGTCGCCGGCGCTCGTGCTTCCGCCGCCGTTCGTTCCACCGGTGCCCGAGCCGCCTCCGCTGCTCGAATCATCACTGCTACTGCAGTGCAGCGCGAGCCCTGCGAGAACGAACACGCTGAGAGCGAATGAAGGGACGGAAGATTTCATGGTCATACCTCGTGCCGTAGGAATTTCGGCTTCAATGGTGCTCGGCTGCGACAATCGCCTCGCGGTTGCCGACCGCGACAATCGCGGCGTGCCCGCCGCACAGCGTGAGCGGCGCTTTGAAGTCGGCTTGCGTGATCCCGGCGATGAGCTCGGGCGCTCGCGCGAGTGACTCGAGCGAGCGCGAATCGAGCCAAGCTCGATAGAGTAGATCTGCACTCGTGGCCGTGGTGCGATTTTCGAACGCCGCCTCTTCCAGGCTTTGATAGCGCTGCCAGCCGAGCGTGCGATCGGCGATGTCCTCGGGGCTCATTTGCCCGAGCCCTTGCAGAAACTCGAGCGCTTGTCCGACATAAGGCGTATCCACGCTCGTCGAGATCGTGATTTCGTCCACGCCCGCCGCGAGCTGATGGAATTCCCCATTCGCAAAATAGGCGATTCCGGTGCGATGGCGTAGGAAGTCTTCTGCCTGCACAGCCAAAGTACGCGTGAGCAGCTCTTCGGTCGCGCGCGCTTTGCTTTCTCCGTGCGGCAGCACGCAACTGAACCGCAAATCCACCTGCGGCGAGGGCTTGTCGACCACGATGAGACTCGGATGATGGCTGGTTTCGAACGAGATGGTCGGTGGCGCTTCGAGCTTGGCCTCGCGCGGTTTGCTCCAGCTCCCGAAGTAGTCTTCGATGTTCGCGCGCAGCTGCTTGGGCTCGAAGTCGGAGACGATCACGAGCACCGCGTTGTCGGGGCGGCGCATCGAGAGCAGAAAGCGATCCACGGCTTGGCTCCTGACAGAGTCGGCGCGCGCGGCCGGCGCGAACGCAGAGTAGGGGTGCGAGCCGAAGAGAGCGCTCTGTTCCTCGCGCTCCGCGACTGCGTCGGGCGCGCTTTCCTGGCGCGTGAGCGCGGGCAACATGCGGCGATAGCGCAAATTCGGCCATTCGAAGTGCGGGTAGCGTTGGCCGGCGAGCGCCTTCAGCGTCGCGTTCAAGTCCGGCGAGACCGCGCGCGCCACGAAGTGACGATCGTCTTGACCCTCGTCCCAGCGCAGCGAAAGTCCGGCGTCCGAAGGCGCGCTCTCGACGTGCCAGGTTTCTGCGAACGCCGCCGCTTTGCCGAGCGCGGGATCGCTCGCCCACTCGGAGCTGCCGCGAAAGCCGAGGATCGCGCTCACGAAACGCGTGCCCGGGTGTCGCTCGGCGATCACGGTGAGGCCATTTTCGAGCTGGAATTTGCTGATTTCACGCGAAGCTGCTGGTCTCACGAGCGTGAGCGTCGCCTGCGCATCCGGCGCATCTTCCAGCGCTTCTTGCGCGCGGCGCTCGTGCGTGGCTTGGCGCCGCCGTTCACCAGAGCCCGAAGCAGGCTCGACCAACATCGCGTACGTGTGCTCGCGATCCGCGAGCTGGAAGCCGAGCGCGGTGACTTTGCCGAGATCCAAGCTCGAGAGTCGGTCGACGACCTCGAAGTCCAAAAACGGGTTGTCGTATTTTTGTGCGCGCTCGGCGCCGCTGATCGCGCGCAAATCCGGATTTTCGAAGGCAAGCGTCGCTTCGATCGCGGCATCCCGCTCGACGGTGCGCGCCCAATCATGATTGCCCGCGACGTCACCGAAGCCGTGCCGCAAATCCGCGAGCGAGCGCGTGAGCACGTCTTCCGGGTTGCTCGCGTCGTTCAAGGTCAGCTCGCACGCGAGCACGTCGGCGAGCACCTGATCGTAGAGCGAACAGGTCGCGTGCGCGACGGCGCCGTGACTCGTGAACGAGGGTCGAATCAAATCATTTGCCAGCTCCGCCAAGCTGCGCGCCTGCGCTCGCGCTTCCAGGCTCGCCGATGGCAGCGACCACGCGAGCCACAGCGCAGGACTTGCGACGCTCGCCTCGTGGCGCGTCAATTTTCCCGGCGCTTGTCGATCTTCGGATGAACGCAGATCGTTCTTCGTGAACCTTTGTGCCGGCGCGAGCGCCCCACCCGCGCGCTTCTCGAAAGCTGCGCTGACCCGTGAAAACGCATCCAGCGAGCTCGGCGCGAACACGTACAAGGTCATGTTTTCCGGCTTGTAGTGCGCCGCCGTGAAGGTTTGCGCCATGTCCAACGTCAGGCCCGCGATGCTCTCGCGCGTGCCGATCACGGGCCGCGAGTACGGATGCGCCGCAGCGAAGATGTCGCGATAGAGGTAGCTCTGGACTTGTCCCTGCACGTGCTCGCTCCGCACGCCGCGCTCGGCCTCGACGACCTCGCGCTCGTGAGCGAACGCAGCTTCATCGACGTTGGCGACGGGCTCTGCCGCGATGTCGGCGAACACGGCGAGGAGCGGCTCGAACGCGCGTGCAGGCGCGAGCGCGTGATACACGACTGCGTCGTGCGAAGTGTACGCGTTAAAGCTCGCCGCGAGCTGATTCAGGCGCCGCTCGACCGTCGGGGTGTCGCCGTGCTTCGCCTCGAACACGCTGTGCTCGACGAGATGCGCGAGCCCGAGCTGATTCGCCGGATCGTTCGTCGAGCCAGCGTCGACCGCGAGGGCCACGCCCGCGAGCTCCGGATCTTCCACGGTCTCCAAAATCACGTGCATGCCGTTCGGAAACTGCGCATCACGCGTGTTTACGTGCAGGACTTGCCTCGGCGCGACCGCGACTTCCTGCGTCGGTCCGAGACAAGCCCCAAGCCCCAAAGCCCCGAGCACCGCCCAAGGTGCCCTCCTCGAAAACTGCATGGCCCAGGAGCATGCCGCATAAACAATTGCTTGTCTTCGGCTCAAAAACAGCCATTCGGCGGGCTGTCCCATTCCGGCGGATCTCGGGCTAAGGTGACCCTACCGCATGAGTGAGCGCGACTTTTTCAGTGAGGAGGCGAAGCGTGAAACGGTCACCTCCGTGCGCGCGGTAGAGGCGCAAACAGCGGCGGAAATCGTGGTCGCGGTGCGTAAGCGCTCGGGGCGTTACGGCGTGCTCGCGTATCACGTCGGCCTCGGGCTCGCCGCGATCGTGGTGCTCTACCTGCTCGTCGTGCCAGCGGAATACAGCATCGAGACGATCGCGTTCGAGGCGTTGCTCGCCTTTGGCATCGGCGCCGCCGTATCCGCGAACTTCGACACTGTGCTGCGCTTGGTCTCCCGCTCGAGCACGCTCGAAAGCAACGTGAGCACGGCCTCGCGCGCCGCGTTTTACGATCTCGGCATTTCGCGCACGAGCGGGCGCAACGGCATCTTGGTCTACGTCTCGCTGTTCGAACGCCGCTGCACGCTCGTGCCCGACATCGGCATCGTGCCGAATGCGCTCGGACCAGGCTGGCAAAGCGCGAGCGCGGATTTGGAAAGAGCCATCGTTCAGCGGGATTTGCCGGGGTTTCATCGCGCGCTCACCGCGCTCGGCCCCGTGCTCGGCAGCGCGCATCCCCGCTCCGTGGATGACGTGAACGAGCTTCCGGACGAAGTGCAATGAGTCGGCGATCGAAACGCGCGCTCCTCGCGCTGAGCTTGTTTCTATTGATGCTGACGTGCGCGCTGGCCGCATTCGCGCGCCCCGGTGGCGGTCACGCTTATTCCGGAGGTTCACATCCGAGCAGCCCGAGTAGTGGCAGCAGCTTTCATTCGACGGGCAGCGGCTACTCTTCGAGCGGCGGCGGTGGCAGCGGCGACAGCTCCGGCCTGATTCTGCAGCTGATTTTGCTGTGTTTTCAGTATCCGGCAGTCGGCGTGCCGGTGTTGCTTTTGATCGTCGCGTTCTTCGTCGTCAAGGGCGTGCTCGGCTCGCGTCAAAAGAGCTGGTCTACGACGACGCCGGAGGACGTGCAGGCCGTCGGTCAGGTCGAAGAAGACGCGCGGGTGCCGCGCAGCGAGCTCGATCGCATTCGCTCGATCGATCCTGGCTTTTCGCTCGTGCTGTTCGAGGACTTTGCCTACCTCTTGTTCGCGTCCGTGCAACGCGCACGCGCCACGGGCACGCAAGCGATCGCGACGTACCTTTCGCCGGAGCTCGCGCAATCGCTGGTCGATCCGAGTCTCGCGGACGTGCAGGGCATCATCATCGGCGCGATGCGCTACGTGAGCTTCTCCGGCATCGGCGGGCCAAATCTCGAAATCGAGCTCGAGCTCGAGTCGAACTACGTCGAGGTGCCGAAGAACGGCGCGCAGCGTCGCTTCTACGCCGTCGATCGCCTGGTGCTGGGCCGCGCTTCGAGCGCTCGCTCGCGCCCGTTCGCCCGCGCGCACACGCTGGATTGCCCGAACTGCGGCGCTCCGCTCGAAGCGATCCGCGGCACGCAGTGCAGCTATTGCCAGCAAAATGTGGGCTTTGGTCGGTTCGATTGGATGGTGAAGAGCCTCGTCAGTGTGAACCGCGAAACGCGCGGTCCACTCTTGACGAGTGATGTCGCCGAGACGGGCACCGAGCAACCGACGATCGTCGATCGCGGCGCGCAGCAGCGCTTCGGCGAGCTCACGCAGCGCGATCCCGCGACGAACTGGCAAGGGTTACAAGGCCGAGTCGGCCTAATTTTCAACGAATTGCAGGTGGCGTGGTCGGGCCGCGATCCGCTGCGCATTCGCCCGTTCGTGTCCGACAACCTCTTTCAATCCATGTACTACTGGATTGATTTATATACGCAGTCGCGCTGCCGCAACGTGAACGAGAACGCGACGATCATGCGCATCGATCTCGCCAACGTCACGACGGACGCACATTATGACGCCATCACCGTCCGCCTCTTCGCGACGGGGCTCGATTACACGATCTCGGACGACGGCAAGCTCTTGAGCGGCAATCGCTCGCACCCGCGCACCTACTCCGAATACTGGACGATCATCCGCGGCAGCTCCCGCCAAGGTCCGCCACGCCAAGATCCGAACTGTCCGCACTGCGGCGCGCCGCTCAAGATCGGCATGACCGGTCAATGCGAGTACTGCCGCGTCAAAGTCACGAGCGGCGAGTTCGATTGGGTCTTGTCGCGCATCGAGCAAGACGACTCGTACGGCGGGTAGCGCGCTCTGCCGTCACGGCTCGACCGCGGCAATTGCCTCGATTTCGACGAGAAATTGCGGATTTGCCAGCGCCGCGACTTTGAGCACGCTGATCGCAGTCGCGTGCCGGCCCCACGCGCGTTGCGCGGCGCCGAAGGCTTGCTCGATCGCGCCGTCGTGCACGATGTGAACGGTGAGCTTGACCACGTTTTCTTGCGTGGCTCCTGCGGCGGCGAGAACCGCGAGCACGTTTTTGAAGGCTTGCTCGGTTTGCGTCGCGAGATCGGCGCCGACGACTTTGCCGTCGACACCGATCGCGTTTTGCCCGCCGACGTAAATCGTTTTGGCAGGGCCTTCGACGCTCACTCCTTGCGAGAAGGCTGGGTTCTTGTGCAGCGTATCGGGATTGAGGTGCGTGAGCTTCATGGCGGCGAGGTTAGCCGGCTTCAAGCGCGCATGAACAGCTCCACGTCTTCGGCGAACGGCACCGAGAGATAGCCGTTTTTCGGATCGCGCACGTACGCGAGGAACGCGGGATTGTGATCGGCGTTGTCTGCCAGCACGAGTGAGCCGGGACGCAGCTTCGGCTCGACGAGCGACAAGACGCGTGGGTAGAGCACTTTCGCGCCGTCCAAGAGCAAGAAATCCACGCTATCCGGCAGATCACGTGCGAGGCTCTCCGTCGCATCCCCGGCGCGGATTTCGGCATATTCCGCGAGCCCGCCGCGACGCAGATGCTCTTGCGCGCGTTCGACCTTGCTCGGCTCGAACTCACTGCCAATCAATTTGCCGCCGCCGTTGTCCTTCAGCGCGGCGCACAAGTGCAGCGTCGACAGCCCGAACGAGGTCCCGAACTCGACGATGTGTTTTGCCTTCGTGGAACGAGCGAGCAGATACAGCAGCCGTCCAGTTTCGGGCGAGACCGGCAAAAACATGTCTTTGGCGAGACCATAGAAGCCGCGATAGTCGGTTTGCGCGCGGAGCATCATCCCGTCGCGTTCGGCGGGCGTGGCTCGTTGGAGTTGTGTGCGAAACGGCGCGTCCGCGGCTCGAGCTTCCGCGAACAGATGATCGAGCAGGGGCGCGAGGGGTGCGTTGAGCAATGTGTTCATGTCGGTTAAAATACGAGGGAACCCTCGCGTTTGGTCCTCGCATTCCGGAAGCAGCTCGTGCCCAAAACAAAAAAGACCCTAATTTCAGCCAGAAAAGCTCCGGTTCAAGCGCGTTCCGCGCGGCTCGTGGCGGACATTTTGGAGGCCGCGGCTCGCGTTTTGGCGCCTGCAGGCGCGCGCCGCTTCACCACCGAGCGCGTCGCCGAGGAAGCTGGCGTGAGCATCGGCTCGCTGTATCAGTACTTCCCGAGCAAAGAGGCGTTACTCTTTCGCTTGCAGACGGACGAGTGGAACGAGACCTGGGGCGTGGTCGAGGAAATTTTGGGGAACGCGGCGCTCGCGCCGCTCGATCGGCTGCGCAAAGCAGTGCTCACCTTCTTTCGCTCGGAACAACAAGAGGCCGCTCTCCGCACCGCGCTCGACGACGCGGGCGCGCTCTTTCGTGATGCGCCCGAAGCGCAGACATTTCTCGAACACGCGCGCGCGAGCGTCGCGAAATTCTTCGAAGAAGTGTTGCCCGCGGCGTCGACGCGCGAGCGCACCTTCGCCGCGGAGGTCGTGCTGACAGCGATGGGCGCCACCGCAGAGAAAGTCACGGCCCAAGGCCTCGATAGGCGCACCGTCGACGAGTGGGCGAAGTCCTGCGCGGAGATGTATTGCGCGTATCTCGAGTCGATCAATCGGCGCGCGGAGCCTCGAAAACCGCGCTAAATCACGAAGTATTTGGCGCGTCGCGCGGTCGCGGTAAATTCTCGGCGTGGCGCGCCGCCCCCGTTCTCCCAGCAAAGGTTCAGCCGACCCCAAGCTCGACCAGCTCGTCGTGCTCGCGCAGCGCGTGCTCGCCGAAGGCGGAGCGAAGCATGTTTCGACGGAGGTAGGCCAGGCTGCGCTGGAGCTCGGCCAAAAGCTCGGCGGTAGCTTGGCGCTGCTCGGGCGCGTGCTCGAACGGATCGGCTCTCACGCGTTGCTCGATCACTTGCTCGATCTGCCGCTTGCGCTTTCGCTCAACGGCGAAACGGAGCTGGCGCTTTCGCTCGCGCAAACCTGGCTGTTCCTCGCTCCAGACAAGCTGAATGGCGATGCCGCGGTAATCTTGGCAAACGCCGGCCGTCGCGAAGCCGCGCTTGCGCGAGTGGATAAAAACCTCGCGCACGCGAGCGACGTGACGATCGCGGAGGCCAAAGCCGGCGACGTGTACCGCGCGCTTGGCGAGCACGACGCAGCAGAGGCCTACTATCGCCGCGCGCTCGCGGAAGCCAAAAATCCCATGGAGCGCGCAGAGGCGGTGCTGCGCATCACGAGTCTGTTGATCGACACTGGCCGTGAAGCGGACGCGCGCGCGTTCGTCGAAGCGCAACGCGCCCAGCCTGCGAAGTAGCTTCAACGGCGCACGACGTGAATGTCCGGCACTGGCGGATCCGCCATGCCCGCGCCGATGTGAAACCCCACGTGCGGCGGCTGATTGTACGCCGATTGCTCGAACGAAACCTGCGAGCGGTACGTCGGGTCGTGCATGAGCGTGTAGATGCGGCGCTTCGTGAGCGCAGTCGTCGTGTACACGCGGAGCGCTTTGTTGTCGGCCTGACGCCACACGATTTCTTCGCGCCAATCACCGAACAAATCCGCCGTGAGCGTGGGCGTGGCTTTGGTGCTGTTGTTCGAGCCGCAATCCGCGCAGCTCAGGAGCGTGCCGCCGTTGAATTTCGTGATCGACGTCCCGTCTTCGAGCTCGCGTGATTCGTCGTCATCCCAGTAGATCAAGAAATTGATCGGCCGCGGACGGGCGCCGAGGCTCGAGCCGTCTGCGGCCGAGTACAAATCTGGGTAGAGCGCGCTCCAAATTCCGGCGGCTTTGGTCTCGCTCGGATCGATGTAGTCAGCGACGCCGCGCCCGTTGTCGCCGCCGCCCGTCACTTTCACGTACGTTTTGCAGGTCGCGGCGTCGTGCACGTCGTAGCCGCCTTCACCTTCGTGCACTTGAAAGACAGAGATACCCTTGCCCACGATCAGCTCGCTCACGTGCAGTGCATCACCGTGGCCGAGTCCGGTTTGGCATTGCAGCGAGCCGTCACTGCCGATTGTCGTCGCCCCCGTGATGATCTCCTGCGCGCCGTCGCCGTTCGTATCTGCAGCCATTTCCGAGTGGCATCCGGCGCCTTCGGGGTTGAGACTCGTGACGCTGTCGTAGATCCAGTTTTTGCTGAGCGCGCCGCCGCGGTAGTTGTACGCCGAGACGGTGAGGCGAGTGTAATAGCCGCGGCCTTGGATGATGCTCGGTCGTCCGCTCGCGGTTTTGCCGCTGCCCGAGTCGCTCACGAACGCGAAGCCGCCGTTGTGACGGTCCACGCGATTGCCGTACGAATCACCCCAACTCGAGACCGCGCCGCGCGGTACGAGGTAATTCATCGTCGCGAGCTCTTTGCCCGTCGCGCCTTCGAACACCGTGAGGTACTCGGGCCCGGTCAGGATGTAGCCGTCGCTGTTGCGGTACTTCTGGCTATCATCGTCGTTCGCGGCCGGGCCGAGGCTCAAGTATTTGCCGGTGCCGTCTTTGGTGCCCGCGGACGTTTTGCACGCGACCTCGGCCTTGCCGTCGCCGTCGAAATCACCGACCGAGATTTGAGTGTAGTGCGCGCCTGCGCGAATATTTGGCCCCAAATCGACGCGCCACAGCCGCTTGCCGGCGAGCGTGTAGCCATCGAGGAACACGTCGTCCGTGATGCCGGATTGCGAGTTGTCCTTCGAGTTCGAAGGATCCCATTTCAAGACAATGTCGAGCTTGCCGTCGCCATCGAGATCTCCGACGCTCGCGTCGTTCGCGCTGTAGCTGCCGCCGTTCGGGCCATTCGCCGGCGGCGTGAGCGGAATACTCAGATACGTGTCACTCCAAGGAGTGACTGCGGCAGACTTGTCGCACTCTGCGCCCTTGACCACGACGCTCACCGCGTAGCTCGAGCTCGCGCTGCCACTCGCGTCGAGATAGTTCGTGCTGTCGGTCACGGTCGCGATCTTGGTGCCGTCGCGATACAGGTTGTACGCGACGTTGCTGGCCGTCTTGTCGTACTCGTAGCCCATCATGCGCCAGCCGACGTAGACGCCGCCCGTCACTTTCACGGCGACGACGCCGCGATCCAGGTCTTCCATTTGGTAGTGACCGGTGCTCGGCGGAGCGCACGCGTCGGGCTCAGTGGTCGAGCCTCCGGCGCCGGAAGAGCCCAATTTGCCGCCGATTCCTGCGTTCGAGGAAGTGCCGCCGTTCGCTGCGCCGCCGCTCGAGGTCGCTCCACCATTCGCGCTGCCAGCCGTGGTCGATGTGCTGCCGGCGGTAGCGAGCGTGCCGCCTTGGGCGCTCGAAGCACCGCCTAAGCTGGTGCTCGTTCCGGCTTGGCTTCCAGCGCCAACCGTACCCGAGCCACCGGCTTCGCTGCTCGCTGAATCATCGCCCGAGCTGCCGCTGCCACAGCCCGACAAGAAAACGATACTGCCGCTGATCCAGAGTGCGCGCGTCACGAGTCGCATGCCGTGAGAAGGGGAGCTCGTTTGCGAGCCTTGCGACTTTCTTCCGACCAAGGATTCGAGCGCTATGCTCCTAGCTCGCGTATTGCGGCAAAGCGAAGTCCGTCGCGGCGCTCGTCACTAGGCGCGTAAAAACTCCGGAAAGAACCGGCGAAGAAAGCGCGCCGTAAAACAGGTTGCGCAGCGTGAGCCCGAAGCGAGTGCGCGGGGCAAAAAAGCCACCGACGTGCATCGCTCCGCGTTGGCAGCCCGTCGCATACGGGCGCATTTCGCGCTCGAAGCGCGAGAACGCGTTGGCTGGGCTCGGGCTTGCTGCAAGCTCGTGCGCGAGCACGTATGCGCCGACGATGGCGAGCGAAGTCCCCTGCCCACCGAGCGTGCCGCCCCAAGCCGCATCGCCCAGCAAGCCGATCCGCCCGCAAGCGTAGCTCGGAACATGGACGGTCGCGACCGCATCGACGTACAGATCTTGCGCGCCGTCGAGCGCTGCCGTCATGCGCGGAACGAGCCAGCCCATGCCGGCGAACCGTTCCGCGAGCACGCGTTTCTGCTGCTCCGGATCGCGCTCTTCGCGGGTGAGCGGGCCAGCCGTGTACACGAGGAGAGCTCGCGCCTGCTCCGCGGAGAGACCCTGCAAACATGCGCCGCGGCCGGGCTGGCTGTAGCAAAAGGAGCCGAGCAGATTCGGCTCGGGATTTTCCAGGCCAAAGCTCGCGACGCGATAGCCCTGGTGCCGAAGGTGACGCGCATCGTCGCCGAATGCTAGCGCGCGCACGCCGGAGTGTAGGCCGTCAGCGCCGATGACCAAATCGTAGGTTTGCGCGCCTCCGCGCTCGAAAGTGACGGCAACCGTGTCGCCGCGATCCTCCAGCGCTCGAATGCGATCACCGAAGCGGTACTCAGTGTGACGTTCGGTGCGCTCGTACAAGATTCGACTCAGATCACCGCGTAGGATCTCGACGTCGCCCGACATCATCACCTCGGGCAAGCGCGCGTGCGGCTTCCCGTTGCGGTCGAGCAAGGTGAAGTCACTCGGGCGCGTGCGCCGTTCGTGAATCGCGTCCCAGAGGTCCATGCGCTCGAGCACAGCGCGATGAATCGGACCGCGAAAATCGACGGCTTGGCCGCCGTCGCGCAACTGCGGTGCGCGCTCGACAATCGTCGGCTCGAAGCCGAAGCGCGCGAGCCAAAAAGCCAAAGCGGGCCCAGCGACGCCGGCCCCGGAGATCAAAACTCGTTGCTGAGTGGTCGTTCGCGGCGATTGAGTCATGCCAAGAAGCTCCTGATAGTGGGTACGGTGTACGCGGAATCGAGTACAGAGTACGCGATGAGGTGCAGTGGGCCAGCTTGAATCGCGGCAGAAGCGCGGAATCTGTGCTAGGTCTGAACGCGGGTCTCGGCGCTATTTACCGGTGATGTACTAGTACAGAAGATGAGCTCCAACGCACACACACCGTATCAGCGCATCGCCGCATCGCTGCGCGCGCGCATCGAAGCAGGCGAGCTGCGGCCCGGTGACGCGATTCCATCGACACGCGCGCTCGCAAAAAAATGGCGGGTCGCGCTCGCGACCGCCGCGCACGCGCTGAACGCGCTCGCGGCAGAAGGTTGGGTGAAGAGTGTGCCGCGCGTGGGCACGGTAGTCGCGGCCGCGAAGCCCGCCCCCGTGAATCCCGAGCCCTCGCCGCACTCGGCGACGCCGATGCAAGAACGAATCGTGCTCGCCGCGATCGCGATCGCGGACAGTGAAGGCATCGCGGCTTTGTCGCTGCGCGGAGTCGCCGCGCGCCTCGAAACGCCAGTGATGTCGCTCTACCGTCACGTGGACAACAAAGAGCAACTCTTTCGGCTCATGACGGAGAGCGTGCTCGGCGAAGAACGTTTTCCCGCACAAGCGCCGGACGGATTTCGCGCGCGGCTCGAGCTCGCGGCGCGCTTGCAGTGGCGGATTTTGCGGCGACACCCGTGGCTCGCGCGGCTGATGAACATCACGCGGCCGCGCCCACTTTCCGGCGCGATCGCGCACGCGGACTGGGTGCTCGCCGCGCTCGCATTGCCCGGCTTGAGCGCGACTTTGCGCATGCAGCTGCACATCACGCTGTACGGTTTCATTCAGGGCATGGCCGTGAACCTCGAATCAGAAGCAGACGAGCTCAGCGAGTCCGGCCTCAGCGAGCAAGAATGGATGGACTCGCAGATCGGCGCCTTCGAGGCGCTCGCGCGGAGCGGACGCTATCCCGCGTTTGCGAGCACGATCGCGGAGCTCACGGACGGATTCGACCTCGACTTCGACGCGCAGTTCGAGCTCGGGCTGCGCGCGCTGCTGGACGGCTTTGCCCTCATCATCGCCGAAGCGGAGCGCGCGGCTAGTCCGCCGCGCCTGCGTCGGAAGGGCCGCTGAAGTACGGCCCAATCAGCTCGTACTTACCAGAGGTATCGAGCCAGCGGCACGTGACCACTTCGAGCGTGCTCTCGGTCACGCGCACGATCGCGAACGAGCCGTTGCCATCGTTGTTGCCGGTGTTGATCTCGGCTTTGGCGTTGTTCACTTGGAAAACTCGCAGCCCTTCCCAGCTGTAATTGAAGGCCGCGTGCGAGTGCCCGACGATGACGCCGCCCACGTGATAGCCCTCGAGCACGTTGCGGTATGCCGTGCGATCCGCGTCCGTCCACCACAGCGGATTCGTACCGGCGCCAAAGGCGTCCATGCCGTAGTGATGAAACAAGAATACGGGGCGGCCGTCGCTCGCGTGCGCTTTCAAATCGCTCGCGAGAAAACCGAGCGCTGACGGCAATCCGTATTGCACATCGCCCGAGAAGCGATTCAGCTGCACCAGATGCACGCGGTCGAAGTCGACGGAGTACGCGTGGCTGCCCGCGTCGTAGCTAGTGACGGGCACCGGAGCATTCGGGCCCTTGTGGCGCGCGTCGAGATAACCCCATTCGAGCGCGCGATACTGATTCGCGAGATCCGCCGAGCGGTCCGCGCTATCGAGATCGTGATTGCCGAGGCCGAGGAAGGATTTGAATTGGATGCTATCGGCGCTATTTCCGGCCTCGAAATAGTGCTGGAACGTCGGAATCTCGGTCGGGGCGGTGCCCCAACCCGTGAGATCTCCGACGAACATTACGCCGCGCGGCTTACCGATCGGACCGCCTTTGAAGCCGGTATCTTGGCCGTCGATTTGCGCGGGCCAATTGCCGCTTGCGGCGACGGCATTGACCGCGCGCGCTTGCGCCAAGAGATCATCTTCGAGCACCGGATCAGCGTGCGTGTCGGCGACGACGAAGAACGTGACATCGAAAGTGGGCTTGCTCGGCATGCCCGCGGCGCCAGCCGTGCCCGTCACTGAGCCTCCTTGCCCAAAGGAGCCAGTGCCGCCGCTCGTGACGGAAGTGCCGACGGAGCCGCCACTGTTCGCACCGGCAGTCGAGTGTGAGCCCCCGGTAGCGCCGTTACCGCCCGCGCCACCGCTGCTCGTGCCAGCTGCGACATGCCCAGCTGCGCCGCCATTCGCGCTCATCGGGTGTCCGGCGTTACCCGCAGTGCTCGCACCGGGGTCGCTGTTTTGCGGCGCGCTCGCGGAGCACGCCAGCCAAAAACAAGGCAAAACCGCAGCCCAAGCCGCACGACGACCAGCGTGCGAACGCACGCGATGCTCCATCGACATACGGCCAATAGAGCACGAGTGAGGCTGGCGCAAAGTAACGAATGTGTGAGTCGAAAAAATGATCGCACATGAAAATATCTCGAGCCGTTCGCGCCAGGCGCGCGCATTCAAGAGATCGTGAGCGTGCGCGTACGCTCCAGCATCTGACGCACGTCTTCGGCAAAGTCGGCGGGCGCGCGTGGCTCGGGCTGCGCGCGATACAGCTCGAGCGAGCGGCGCACGTGATTGATCTCGCCGAATGCGCGCAGCGTTTCGAGGCTCGTGCGCGCACTCGGAGCGGCGTGATTCAAACGCAACGGATCGAGCCTGCCTTGGCTCACCGCGTAGCTCACTTGGTTCACGCAGCGGCACCGCGCCGCTCGGTTCGCGACGCCGCAGTTCTTGGCCAGGAACGCATCGAGCGTGCTGCGCGCACGCGAAAGGCGTTTGCGAAATGTCGGCTCGGAGATTTCGAGAACGGCCGCAGCCTCGCTCGCTTCCAGCTCCAAAATGGCGCCGAGCACGAACGCGATGCGCTGCGGCGCATCCAGCGCGCGCAACATCGCCTGAGTGCACCCCAAAAAAATCTCTTCTTCCAACAGACGCTGTTCGGCGTTCGCGAGCACCTGAGCATCGATCTCATTTTCGGGCTGACCGAGCACGGCCGCTAGCCCTTCGAACGTCGTGCGCTTCAGGATTTTGCGCTGCTTGAGCAAGTGGCGCGTGGCCACGCGATAGGCCCACGTGGTCACGCTGCTCTCGCCCCGAAATGCCGATAGTTGAGTGATGACGAGGATCAACACTTCTTGCGTCGCATCGCGCGCGGGCTCCGCATAGCCGAGGAAGCGCAGCGCTAAACGATAGAGCGGGTGCTGCAAGCCGCGCACGAGTCCTTCGAGCGCGGCGTGGTCGCCGCCACGCGCGCGCTCGGCCAATGCATCCAGCGCTTCGGCGCTCATGACAACGCGCTCGCCCACTCGGCAATCGCTGCCGCCACTTCCGTGGGCGAATCTTCCTGCACGTAATGCAGGCCTTTCACCGTCACTTCGCGCTGATTGGGCCACGCGCGCACGCGATCGCGCATCGGTCCCGTGAGCAAACGACCCGGTTCCGCGTTGACGAACAACTTCGGCATCGGAGAGTTGGCCATGAACGCAGCGTAGCGCTCCACGAGCTCACAAATCTCCTTCGGCTCGCCGTCGAATGGTAGCGCGCGCGGCCAGGAAAGCGTCGGGCGACGTCCTTCACCCGGCTCGCGAAACGGTCGACGATACTCGTCGTGCTCCTCGGGCGAGAGCGTGCGTAAAATCCCGCCCGGCAGCAGCTTCTCGACGAAGAAGTTCTCCTCGAGCACCAAAGGTTCACCGCGCTCCGAGCGCAGGGCTTGGAAGAATTCACGCCCTTGCGGCGGCATCTCTTCCCACGTTCGCGTGCCGACGATCGCCTCCATGTACGCGATCGCGCGCACGCGCTCGGGAAAGCGTCGGGCGAAATCGAACCCGAGCGCCGAGCCCCAATCATGAAGCACGAGGGTCGCGGGCTCCGAAAGCTCGAGCGCAGCGATGAGCCCATCCAAATACTTCTGGTGCTCGAAAAACGAATACCGCTCGGCGCCGCTCGCCGTCAGCTTGTCCGAATCACCCATCCCGACCAAATCCGGCGCGATGCAGCGGAATCGCTCGCTCAACGGTGCCAACACATTCCGCCACAAATAAGAGGACGTCGGATTGCCATGCAGAAACAGCAGCGGTGCCCCCGTCCCTTGCTCGACGTACGCCATCCGCACGCCCGCCACCGTCAGGTACTTC
>FTDA01000706.1_pt1 | contig 15055 bp, 12 predicted proteins | sample 1639731 | NCBI WGS metagenome assembly FTDA01 (sample SAMEA3914869, study PRJEB12502) | metagenome | biome: forest; material: soil | place: USA | collected 2012-03-12 | depth 0.1 m
ACCGCAGTAAATCAGCCTCGGCGGGTTGAGACTCGAGTGAATTGCCGTGTTTTCTGCCACTTTTCCCGCAACTTTGTTCGACTACAACGGCGTGCTCGCGAACGACGAGACCGTCCACCTGGCCGCTTTTCAAGATGCGCTCCGGCCGCTCGGCGTAGCGCTGACCGAGGCCGATTATTGGCAGAAGTACCTCGGCTTCGATGATGTGGGCGCGTTCGACGCGATCCTGCGTGACGCAGGCCGCGAGTCCGATACGGCGATCATCGCCGAGCTCGTGGAAGCAAAGCGTCCGCTCTATCGCGCGCGCGCCGAAGAATCATTGCCGCTCTTCGACGGCGCGGCGGACTTGATCCGAAGGCGCGCGAAAGTCGGCCCCGTCGGCATCGTGTCGGGCGCGCTGCGTGATGAGATCGATCTCGGCGTCGCGGCGCTCGGCGTCGTCGAAATCATCGTCAGCATCACGGCTGCCGAAGACACGCGCGCGAGCAAGCCCGATCCGCACGGCTACTTGCTCGGCATCGAAGCGCTTTCGAAATTGATCCCGCGCGAGCAAGCCCAGCGTGCGCTCGTGATCGAAGATTCGCTCGCCGGGATTCAAGCGGCAAAGGCCGCGCGCTTGCCGTGCATCGCGGTCGGGCACAGCTACCCCGCGGTCGATCTCGTCGCCGCGGGCGCGGATTTGGTGGTGCATGATTTGAAGAGCCTCGACGACGCGTCGATCGCCGAGCTCTATCGCAAGCTCTATGGCTGAGCTTCGCCGCGCGCTCCTGCTCGCAGCCGTGCTCGGCTGCTCGAGCGTGTGCGCGGATCGACACGCGGCGCTCGCGGCCGGCGATCGGAATTTTTTGGGTGGGGGCGTGGGCGCTTCCGCGAGCGCGGGCAAGCGCTCCGCGCCGCAACTCTCACTCGGCGAAGACGCATGGCAACGCGCAGGCACGGGCGCGATCCGCGGCGTCACCATCGGCCCGATCGAAAGCGCGCTGCACCCGAACAAAGGCTACGGCAGCCCGGCGTTCGAGCGCACGCTCGACGAAGTGACGAACCTCGGCGGCACTTGGGTCAGCCTCACGCCCTTCGCGCGAATGCAGGATTTGCGCGGCACCGGCATCTCGCTCAGCTTCGAAGCGCCGTTTGCGGACACGCGCGGCGCGATCGCGCGCGCCGTCAAGCAAGCGCACGCGCGCGGGCTGCGCGTCTTGCTCGTGCCGCATTTGTGGGTCGAAAGCGGCGAGTGGCGCGGAGAGCTCGACGCAGGCTCCGACGAAGCGTGGAGCGCGTGGGCCAAAAACTATCGCGCGTTCTTGCTCACGTGGGCGGCGCTCGCGCGCGACGCGCAGGTCGACATGCTCTCGGTCGGCGTGGAGTTGCGCAGCTGGCTCACCACCGCGAAGGCTCCACTCTTCACGCCGATCATCGCGGACGTGCGTCGCGTGTATCCGGGCTTGCTCACGTACGCCGGCAATTGGGACGACATCGAGCAGACCGTCATTTTGGGCGATCTCGACGTGATCGGCTTGAACGCGTTTTTCCCGCTCGCCGAGAAAGACGGCGCGAGCTTCGCCGACCTTTGCGCGGGTGGTGAGCGCGTGCGCGACAAACTGCGCGCCTTCGCTTTGGCTTGGCACAAGCCGATCCTGTTCAACGAATTCGGCTACACGACGCGCGAAAATCCCGCGATTCGCCCGTGGGAATGGCCCGACAAAATGAGCCACGTGAAACCGGATCAAGCCGCGCAGGCCGAAGCCTATCGCGCGCTCTTGTCCGCGTTCATCGACGAGCCCTGGTTCGCGGGCTTCTTCGTTTGGCGCCTGTACGCCGATCCGGACGACATGTCACAAGAAGCCGAATGGGGCTTCTCACCGCGCGGCAAGCTCGCCGAGCTCGCGCTGAGAGATGCGTTCCACGCGCACTGGGCGAGCGATGGTGAGAGTGCGCCGGGCAGCGCGCTTTGGCGTGAGGGCGCGACGCGCGTGGGTGAGTTTTAGCCCTCTGCACTCACCTCTCGCTCTGCCCTTCTCTCTCGCGCCTGGGCGCGCGCGAAGGGCTCGGATGCACGGAAATAAAACAAAGCTCCAGATTCGCCGGGCTGATCACGGTTTTCGAACGAGAGGCGGAGCCAACGAGACCTGACCGAACAGGCGCCAGTCGCGCAACGAAACACGTGAGCGGCCAAACGCTACAGCCCGCGCAGGGTCGAAAAATCAGCCCGGCGAGCGGAACCGCGCTTCAGTACCCATAGACGCTCAACTCGAAGAAACTCGCCCACGCGCCGCCGTTCAAACCGGTGACGGTGATCTTCACGTAGCGTGCGCTGGGTGAACCGGTGAGCGTGAAGCTTTGATCGGAGCTGTCGTCCGTGCTGGCGGTTTGATCGGAGAGCGTGGTCCACGTCGTTTGATCGGCGGAGCCTTCGACTTTGAATTGGTAGATCTCCACCTTTTCCCAGCTGATCGTGAAACGCGTGAGCGAATGACTCGCGCCCAGATCGACTTGCCAGTAGTGCCCGGTCGCGGCGTCGGCAGCGCACCAGCGGGTGGAGAGCACGCCGTCGTTGCCCATCGCGGCGGTATTGCCGTCGGTCGTTTGCTCGCTGTCGGCGGTCGCTGGTTTGCCGCGCGAGAGGATTTGCTCGCTGCCACCCGCGCCGCCGCCACTGCTCGAGCCGGCGTGCGCGCTGCCCCCCGCGCCCGCGCTCGAGCCGCCGGCGCCCGCGTTCGAAGCTCCCCCGCTGCCCGCCGCTGACGAACCAGCGCTGCCCGCGTTCGCGCTCGAAGCTCCTGCGCTCGCGCCTCCCGAGTTCGTGCCCGCCACGGCTTCTGAGCTACCGCCCGATCCACTTGTGCTCGCGCCACCGTCACTCGCGGGCGAGCCTCCGCTTGCGGCGTCACCACCGCCGCCGGCGAGCGCGGCCGCGCTTCCGCCGTAGAGCTCCGCCGGGCCGTACGTGTGCAGCTCTCCGGACCCGCTCGAGCTGGAGCAGGCGAGCAAGCCCAAGACGCCGAAAATCCAAACTGTGGCGCGCGCGCGGATCAGCACTCTTTCTTGGTTGAGACCCGGGCGGGCCGAGATCACTCAAAAATCTCACTCGATGCGCGCTTTTTCCTCACGCCGGCGCGCGAGCCTTCCTCGGTCACACGGCCGAAGAGGCGAAATTTTTCGGCGAGCTCGAGCGATTGCGTGACGGAAGCCGAGCCACGTCAATAATCCCTTTGCGATGGGTGCGCAGGAGGTATCGAAGCGGGCGGAACAAGCTCCGACTGCGCCCCTCGATTTTCGCACGCTGTTCGAGACGCAGTTTTCGTACGTGTGGAACGTGCTGCGCCGCCTGGGCGTGCTCGAGCGCGATCTGGAAGATTTGTCGCAGCAGATTTTTCTGCAGGTGCATGCTCAGCTCGCGACCTTCGACGTCGGTCGGCCCGTGCGCCCCTGGTTGTTCGCGTTCGCGTTCAACGCCGCGTCGAACCATCGCCAGCTCGCGCGCCATCGCGTGGAGCTGTGCGTCGTGGGGCCGGAGCTGATCGATTCGGTGCCGCCGCCGGACGAGCAGCTGATCACACGTCAAGAGCTGGAGCTGGCGGAGCTCGCGCTCTCGCGCGTATCGCTCGAACGCCGCGCGGTCTTGATGCTCCACGAGCTCGAAGGTCACAGCATCCCAGAAATCGCGGAGAGCCTGGAAATTCCGCTGAATACGGCGTATTCGCGCTTGCGACTCGCGCGCCAAGAATACGAATCGGCGGTGCGCCGCTTGCGTGCGCAACGAGGCGAGCGATGAGCCTCGATGCGCTGCGCGCGCTCGGAACGGGTCCAGAGGCTCCGGCTACAGCGAAGGCGCGCGTCGCCGCCGCGATCGCGAGCTCACTCGGCGCGAGTCTAGCGACGAGCGCTGCCCTGACCAAATCTGCCTCGCCCAGCATCGCTGCGACGCCGATCGCGGGCGTCGCCGGAAGCAAAGTGGCGGCGATCGCGGTCGCGGCTTGGCTCGCGGGAGGCCTCACGGGTGCGGCGGTGTATCGCGGATTTCGCCCGCAAGAAGTGCGCATCGTTTACGCTGATACGTCACACGCGGCTTCCGCGAGCACGGCAGTGACGGCGCCGTCGAGCGCCGCTGCAGCGAGCGACACGAGCACTTCGGCGAGCGCGAGCGGCGCGGCGAGCGCGAACCCGATGCCCGCTGTCTCGAGCGAACATAGAGCGATGAGCACGTCCGCGCCGAGCGCAGTGCCAACCGGTGATTTGGCGCGCGAACGCGCCCTGCTCGACCAAGCGCGAGCAGCGGCCGCACACGGTGAGCCTGCGCAAGCGCTCGCCACGACGGAGCGTCATCGGCTGCAATTTCCCCGGGGTCGCTTGCGCGAAGAGCGCGAAGCGCTGGCCATTCGCGCGCTGATTTCCCTCGGCCGCGCGAACGAAGCGCGCACGCGCGCCGAGGCGTTCCGCGCGACGTATCCGCGGAGCTTGCTCTTGCCCGCGTTGGACGCGGCTCTTTCGCAACCGTGACTTCGCTCACGCTTCGTAGTCGTCGGCTGACTCTCGCGCTGGCTTGCGTGAGCGCATCGCTCGCCGCGCGCACGGCGCTGGCAGCTCCGGGCGACGCGACTCGGCTCGAATACGAGCGCAGCGCGCGCGCCGCCACCTGCCCGGATTCGGATGCGCTGAAAGCCGCGGTCGTGAAACGACTCGGCTACGACCCATTTTTCCCGGCCGCGCGCCAAACCATTTCCGTCGAGATCACCGATGAAGGCGACGCCCTGCACGCGCAGATGCGGCTCGTCAACGAGCAAGGCATCATCGTCGGCTCGCGCGCGCTCACCGAACCGCAGGCGAATTGCGTCGAGCTCGTCGCTTCACTCGCGCTCGCGGTCAGCATCGCGCTCGACCCCAGCGCCGCGCTCGGCGGAGACGGCGCCGCGCCCGAATCCCCCGCAGCCGAGCCAACGAAAGCAGAAGCACCAACGAGCACGGAAGACGAGCCGCCGGCCGCAGAAAAACCGCCTCTGCGTCGCACTTTGCCGGCGGATGAAGCTCGAGCGCAGGTCGCTGCCCGAGCCAACTCATTCCCGCTCACGGTTCGAGCGAGCGGCTTTGCTGCTTGGGACATCGCGCCCGCGCCGGCGTCCGGTGTGCGCGCGGGCGTCGGTCTACGTTTCACGCAGCTCGCCGTCACGCTCGAAGCGAGCGACCAATTCGCGGCCAACCGCGTGCTCGACACCGGCAGCGCGGAAGCGAGCTTGCTCGCCGGCAGCATCGCGCCTTGCTTCGTGAACGATTGGCTCGGCGCGTGCGCGCTGTTCCGCGTTGGCTCGTTACGCACCGTCGGTCGAGGCATTCAAAATCCGCTCGCGCAGCGCACGCTCTACGTCGCCACCGGGGCGCGCCTCGAGGCGGCGCCCGCCGTCACTGAATGGCTGCGTGTGCTCGTCGACGTCGACGCCGAGAAATCGCTCGAGCCGGTGACGCTCCGGCTCTACGGCATCGAGGAGTGGAAGACGCCGTTCCTCGGAATTTCAGCCAGTTTGGGGCTGGAGCTTCGGTTTCGCTGAGGGCGCGACGAAAAATGATCCGAGCTTCGCTTTTTCGTGACGGACCGTGCGGCTCGGGCACCAATGGGGGGGCGGGGATCGCATTGCCGGGCGGGACATGAACACACGACTTCGTCCGCTCGGATATTTTCTAGGCGCCCTCGCGATCGCTTGTGGCGGCAAACAGGTCGACCTCGATAGTGCGACGCCGCCCGTCCTCGCCAGCTCGGATCCGGCCGTGCTCGGCACCATTCAAGAAAATGCGCTCGAGCTCGAGGTCGACGCGAAACGCATCTATTGGCGCGCGTCCGACGGCAACGGCAACGTCACCCTTTGGGGTTGCGACATGCAGAATTGCGCAGTGACCGCGACGCAGTTCGACCAGGCGGTGCTCGAGCCGTTTCGAGCGAGCAACGGCCAAGTCTTTTGGTTGGCCCCCGGGAACCAAGTCGCTGGCGCTGAGAACGGGGGTGTGCCGGTCGGGGCGCCCACGGGAAACATTTCGCTGATCGCCGCTGTGGCCGACGCCACCGGCGCGCACCCGTTGTGGCAAGGCTCGCCCGTGGATGTCGCGTTCTCGGCCGATACCGCGTTCATTTTGCAGGCCGAGCCCGGTGCGATGGCCGACGCGAACAATCAGGTCGTCGGCGAGTTCGACGCCGTCTCGCTCGTCGATGGGACGAGCCGCGTCGTCACGACCCTCGGCCCCACGCACGATTCGCTCGGCTCGCTCGTGAAGGGTGATTATCTCTATTGGCTCGATCGCGACCAAGACGAAGAACAAGGGACCACGCAATACGGCATCGCACGCGTGCGCACGGACGGCAGCGCGCCCGTCGAAACCTTGGTTTCGGGTTTGCCCATCGTGCTGCAGTACGATCGCCGGTCGACGAATCGCGGACTTTACGTGACCAATCTGGTCGTCGATGACAACTACGTGTATTGGACTCATAGCGCGCTGAATGGCTCACTGCTGCGCTATCCACTGAACGGCGGAAACGGCACGCCCGAGACGATCCTCGACTCCGTCCGCTCACCGCTGCACCTGCTGCTCGAAGGCAGCACGCTCTACTTCACATACGAGCTCGACGCGTTTTCATACGCGGTCGCCAAGTGTGAAGTCGACGACTGCAAGCGTTCGGCGCCGATCACGGGCCGGCTCGAGGATCCACGCGTGCTCGCGAGCGACGACACGTCTCTCTACACCGTGACGTCGACAGAGGATCTCAGCGTGCCCGCGTACGCCGCCGACGGCGAAATTCGCGCTTACTCCGGCCAAATCCGTAGGTTTTCCGAATGAGCCGACACGCGTTCGCGGCAGCATTCGGCGGCGTCTCTTGCGCGCTGGTCCTGAGCGCGTGCTCGAGCCACGACGTGAGCTTGGATGCCTCACCCGTGAGCATGCTCGCGGACGCTGGCCCGGGTACCGAGCTCATTTTGGATCGTACGGAGGCGCCGATCCTCAGCCACCTCGCACTCGATGACGAGCGTTTGTATTGGATCGACTACGTCGGCAAGGTCCAAAGTTGTCGCAAAGACGCCTGCGCGAGCACGGTGCAGACCTACGCTTCTTCGAACTCGTTCAGCGGAAACTTCGCGATCGGTGGAGAATATTTATATTGGCTCACCGGCGACGGCACGATCTTCACCTGTCCGCGCTCGGGTTGCCCAGTCACGCCATTCCGCGTGTTTCAGGATCCCGAGTACCAGCAAGACGCGGCACCCCCGCTCGCCGCCGACGCCGACAACGTATATTGGCCGGCGAGCAGCGGCGAGCTCTACCGTTGCCCCGTCAGCGGATGCGGTGGCGTGCCGGAGCTCGTCGCCACCGCGCAAAGCGTGAGTACGCCGATCATCGCCGCAGAAAACGCCTATTTCATGGCGACAGCTGCGCGCAACAACAGCATCGAGTATGCGCCGACGGATGGCTCGACGCCCGCGCGGGTCGTCGTCACTCTGCCGAAAATTTCTCTCTTCGGCGTCCGCGGCACGGACGTGTTCTGGAGCGACTCGGACGGTCAGGTGTCCACCTGCTCGAGCACGAGCTGCGCGTCAACGACGAGCACCGTGCTGCCCGGCATCAGCAACGGCTATCGCGGCGCGTTCAGCGTGGTCGGCGACACTCTGTATTGGCAAGAGCTCGCCGTTCAGAACGGCCCCGTGCGTTCTTGTCAGATCGCGACGTGTGGAACGAGCGCGCCCGCGACGCCAGTCGCCAGCAACGCGCTGTCTTACGTCGTGGACGATCAATCACTGTATTGGGTCGACACCAACAACGGAGCTTACGGGAGCGCAATTCGACGGCTCACGCTGCCCTTCTAGTCACTCTCGGAATCTGATTCACCCATGACGCCCGAAGTACTGGCGCGTTTGGCGGAGCTCCGCCCGACGCTCGCCGATTTGCCGCAAATCGCCCTGCTTTCTCCCTCGAAAGAAGAGCGCGCGCTGTTCCCACGCGCGACGGTGCTCACGCGCAAAGATTGGGATCTCGACGAACGGCGCCTCGATTTGCGCTTCGATCTGATCATCGCGTGCAACGTATTTCACTACGCCGCTGCTCCGCTGCGTTGGTTCGACAACGTGACCGCTTCGTGCCGCGCATTCTTGCTCACGGATTTGATCCGCCGAAAGCGCTCGCCCGAATCCGAGCTCGGGCGCGACGAGGATCGCATGCGCTACGCCTACCGCGAGCATCGCCCCAGCGTCGAGACTCATTTCGACCTCGGAGAGCTCGGCCCGCGTCTGCTCGCGCTTCGACCATTCGTCGGCGCCACGAACGAATACGGCAGCGCGCTCCACTTCTGGGGACTCGTGCAAGGCCAGCTCGGAGGCCCGCTGATCCGGCTCGATTCGTTCAGCGAAGCCACGCGCGATCTGCCCGCGCTCGCGGCCGTTTTGAGCCAATTTCGCGAGCATCGGCTGGCGCTCCATCTCGGCGTAGAATCGGGCTACCTCAGCGCAGCAGGGCTCGCGTTGTTGAGAAATCTGGAGCAGCTCGAGCCGGCAGTGCAGGGCGAAGCCGCGCGCTGGCGTATGCGCTCGGAGCGCGAAAAGATCTTGGTGCTCGCCAAGCGGCGGCTCGAGCACGCGCTCGATCGCGTCGTGCGCACGTACATTCCGGCGCGCGGCGCGTTGGATCGCTTCACCGCGCGCTTGCTCGGCCTGCTCGGATTCGAGCTGTGCTTGTGTGAACGAAGCGTCGAAGGGCGCTATTTTTACAGTCGAAAGGCGGACTTCGCGGGACCTTCGTCCAGCTTTTCAGGACATCCATCGGCTGAAGTCTTGGCGTTTCACTTGCCGACGGAAGCGCGCCTTCATGCTCGAGGCCAGAAGCAAGACTTGGCTCGCGCGCTGCACCAAGTTACCGAAGCTCGCGCCGCCAAGGAGCGAGCGATTTCAGAGCTGGCGCGCGAGCTCGCACGCTGAGCTCAGACGCTAAAATATGTCGTCCGGGCGCTTCGCGTCTTTCGGTAGATCCAAGTCGAGCGCCGTGACCGCGCTCGCGCCGCCTTCCAAGTAGCGATAACGCGCGAGATTGCCGAGCACGATTTCGACGTAGCTTCGAGTCTGCTCGAACGGGATGCGAGCGACGAAGACGTCCATGCCGATTTTTTCTGGGGCGCTCAGCCAGCGAAAGACGGCTTCGGGTCCAGCGTTGTATGCGGCCGCCACCAGCGCCCAATTGCCGGAAAAATAGCCGCTCAACTGCGCGAGGTAGTCCGCGCCGTAGCGGATGTTGCCGTCGGGCGTGAGCAGCTGCGAGTCCGAAAATGGCTCGTGCAATTTGTCGGCGAGGCGACGCGCGGTCGGGGCAATCAGCTGGAGCAGTCCGTAAGCGTTGGCCGGCGAGACCGCCCCCGGATCGAACGCGCTCTCTTGGCGCATCACCGCGTAGATCAACGGCGGGCTGAGCTGTTCCTTCGCCGCGGCGGCTTGCACGAGATCGAGATATGGCGTGGGGAATACGCAACGCCACGCCCAAGCGTTCCCGCCGCTGGGCGCCGCGTCGAGCGCCTCACCGCGCACGACATCTTGCCCCAAACGATAACGCCGCTGCCCGACGCCGATCGCGCCGTAGCTCTCGCACAGCGCTTCGCTCCCGCGCGGCGCAAACTCGCGACTCACACGCGCCTCTTGGCGCGTCAGCGCGCGCTCGGCGTCACGAACCAAGCCGACGCGCGTCAAAATCGCCGCATTTTCCGGCAGTGCCAGCGCGAGCGCCGGCTTCGCCGCGGAGTGCGCCTCCGCGATCAGCGGCGGCAACTCCGCGCCGACGATGCTCAAACGCGCGCGCGCCGCGAGCCCGAAAAAGGTGAGCGGCTCGTCGCGCGCGACCGCGGTGAACGCCGCCGTCGCTTTGGCTTTTTGATTGTCGAGCGCGAGCCCGAGCGCGGTCAGGTAACGCAAGCGAGTCTTCGCACGTCGATCATTCGCGCGCTCGGCGAGCCGTTCGAACGAAATCGCCGCAGCGCGCGGCTCGTCGGTCTCGAGCGCGCACAAAGCCCGCTCGTACGTCGCGTCCGCGCCGAAGCGCGCGCTCTTGCCGAACGCAGCCAAGTACACGTCATAGAGCGAACGCGCTTTTTCGTAGTTGCCCGCCATGAACCGGATCCGCGCCGACAAATATTGCGCTTGCTCCGCCCAAGGCGACTTCGGAAATTGACGCATCACGCGCTCGTAGCCGCTCACGGCGCGATCATCGGCTTGCGCGCGAGAAAGCGCGCGAGCCGAGAAAAATAGGGCTTTGGCCGCGTTCACCGGATCTTCGCGCGCGGCGCGCTCGAACAGATCCGCCGCTTTGCTGTAATCGCCGCGCGACGCGTAGAGCGAGAACGCGCGCAGATACGTCATGCGACCGGTGGGGATCGGCGCGCCGGGTGCGGCGGCGAGCGCGTTCAGCTCGGCTTCGGTTTCGGGGATGCGCCCAGCCTCGGCGAACGCGGTCGCGCGATCTTCACGCTCCGATTTGGTCAACCGATTCACGCCGCCAGCTTGCTCGAGCGCGCGTGCTGCAGTTTCTGCCTCCGCGCGCAGCGGCGCCGAGGTCGCGAGCCAACGTTCATCCGTGAGCGCGGTCATGTGGTCGCCGCTGGCTTCGGCGATCTGAACGCGAAGCGCGCGGGCCCGCACCTCCGAATCGCGCACGTGCTTGGATTTGCCGATGTGCAAGAAGGCGCGCTCGACGGCATTGCGCGCTTTCGGCAGCAAATTGGCCTGCAAATAAGCCGAAGCCGCGCAGAGCAACGAATCGGTGTCCGCGCGCTGATCGAAGAATTGCGCGGCGTCCACGAACGGGCCCGCATTCAGCTGGGCCTTCGCGCGCGCGAGCACGATCTCGCCGGCGAGCGCCGGCAGCGCGCTCTCGAGCCCGGCCAAATCACGAAGCGCGGCGTCCGAATCTGCGAGCTCGTACGCAACGCGCGCGTGGACGAAGCGCCACTCGGGCTTCGCGCGTTCGGCATCAGGCAACGCCTCGAGCGCGCCCCGCGCGTCCGCCCAACGCTCGGCGCGAACCAACGACGCGTAACTCGCCGTCGGCGATTTTGCGACGGGCACGAGCGGCGCGCTGTCGCTCGGTGCCGGCGCGGCGTGAGACAAGGCGGTCTGCTTCGGCGCTCCGTGCGCGCCGCGATCACACGCGACGACGAGCGCCGCACACAGCAAAACCCCCCTCAAAATCCCCAATGGTATTCGGCCCGGAGCATCGGGGTAATGGCCTCGCCTGCGTTGGGCGTGGACACGCGCAGATCGCCGCGGATCGAGAGACCGAGCCCGAAATCACGCGAAACCGCGTAGTCGAGGCCCACGACGGCCGCCAAAATCGCGTCGTCCGCGTGCAAGGATTCGCGCGGCGCGAGCGTGCCGCCGATGTGGCTGTAGCCGACGAGCAGCGCGCCGTACGGGATCCACTGCAAGACGTCGAGCTTGTACGAGAGCCCAGCGGCGATCGAAAACGGTTCGATGTGCGCGCTCGTCTGCGGCGTGAGCTCGTAGCTGTGCAGCGAGCCGAGCAGCTCGGCTTTGACGTCGAAGACGTCCGAGATGCCGTACGCGCCGTTCACGCCGACGGCGGGGCCGAGCGAGTACGTGCTCGGGTAGCCCGTGACGCCGAGACCGCCGCCGAGGTGCCACTGCCGCTCGAACGCGCTCGCTCGCCCGGTCGCAGCGAGCGCGCCCAGAGCGAGGACCACGGCGAGAACGGGAGCACGCATCGACGGCGCGCAGTCTACAGCATGTTGACCGGATCCACGTCGATCGACATGCGCACCAAGCGATTCGTCCCCGCGCGCGCCACCGCGAGCAGCGCATCCCGCAGCGGCTTTCGGTCCGTCGCGCGCAGCATGAAGCGAAAACGGTAGCGATTTCTGAGGCGCGCGAGCGGGGCCGCCGCCGGGCCGAGCAGCTCCACGCCGCTCGGCGCCGCGGCTTTCGCGATCACCGCGACGCGCTCGCTCTCGGCGCGGGCGTGCGCCTCTTCGACCGCGTCGAAGCGCACCAGCGCGAGCCGCGAGAACGGCGGATAACGCAGCTCCTCGCGCGCGATCATCTCTTGTTCGATGAAGCCGGGCACGTCGTGCCGGAGCGCGAACGAGATCGCCGGATGCTCGGGTTGACGCGTCTGAATCAGCACGCGACCAGGGACGTCCCCGCGACCCGCGCGTCCCGCGACTTGCACGAGCAGATGAAAGCTGCGCTCGGCCGCGCGAAAATCCGGCATCGACAAAGCCGAGTCCGCGTTCAACACGCCGACGAGCGTGACGGCCGGCAAATCATGCCCCTTCGTCACCATTTGCGTGCCGACCAAGATATCGATCTCACGGGCGCGCATGCGATCCAAAATGCGCTCGCTCTTCGCGCCGGCAGCGACGTCGCGATCGAGCCGCGCGATGCGCGCTTGCGGGAACAATTGTCCGAGCGTGGTCTCGATCCGCTCGGTGCCCGAGCCTTCTTCGGTCAGCGCGGGCGCTTGGCACTCGGCGCAGCGCTCCGGCACTTCTTGCGAGTAGTCGCAATAATGACAATGCAGGCGATTGCCGCGCGAGCGGTGCAGCGTGAGCGAGACCGAGCAGTTCGGGCACTCCACCAATTTGCCGCACGAGCCGCAGATCAAGCTCGGCGAAAAACCGCGGCGATTCAGGAACAAAATCGCCTGTTCTTGGCGCGAAAGCGCGGTCTCGAGCGCGCGATAGAGCGACAAGCTGAGTAGCTTGTCGCCGCCCGGCCCTGCCCCGACACGCCGCAGATCGACGATCTCGACTTTCGGCAACACCGCCGCTGCGCGGGCGCGCGAAGGGAGCTTCAATGCCTCCATGCGTCCGCTCTGCACGAGCGCGATGCTCGCGAGCGAAGGCGTCGCCGAGCCGAGCACGCACACGGCGCCCGCGCGGTGCGCGCGGAGCAGCGCCATGTCGCGCGCGTGATAGCGCACGCCTTCTTCTTGCTTGAACGAGTTGTCGTGCTCCTCGTCCACGCAAATCAGGCCGAGATCGTGGACAGGCGCGAACAGCGCGGAGCGTGCGCCGACCGCGACGCGCAGCTCACCGCGCCGCAACGCGCGCCACATCGCGTGCCGCTCACGATCGGTGAGCCCGCTGTGCAAGACCGCGATGCGATCACCCAGGCGAGCGCGAAAGCGCGTGACCAGCTGGGGGGTGAGCGCGATTTCCGGCACCAGCACGATCGCGCCACGGGTGAGCTCGAGCGCGCGCGCGGCGATGCGCAGGTACACCTCCGTTTTGCCGGAAGCCGTGACGCCGTCGAGCAAGAACGGCTGCTTGCCCTGTTTTTCCAGCTCTTCCGTGATGCGCGTCACGGCCGCGGCTTGCGCGGGCGTGAGCTCGGGCGGCGTATCGCGCTCGACTTTGACGAGGAACGGATCGGGCTGCGCCTCGATGCGTTCGATTTTCACGACGCCGAGCTCGGCCAGTTTTTTTACCGCGTTGCGCGCGGTCGACCATTGCTTCGCCAGATCGCTCGTGAGCTGCGGGCCCTCGTTCTTCAAATATTCGAGGATCGCGAGCGCATTGCCCTTCAACTTGTCCGGCGCCGAGGCATCCGGCACCGCGCTCACCCGATCGAGCATGCGGCCAATGACGCGCTCGGCGCGAAACGCTTCCTGCGTCGAGAGCGCCTCGGCCGCGGTGCGCTCGACGGCGGGCAGCGCGAGCTCGATCACTTCACCGATCGGGGAGATGTAATACCGCGCGAGCTCCAGCAAAAATCCCATCAGCTCGTCCGGCAAGACGGGCTCGGAATCGACGATTGCTTTGAGCGGCTTCAGCTTTTCCGGCGGAATGTCCGGCGCTTCTTCGCTCACATCGATGACGACGCCGAGCACGCGGCGTTTGCCGAACTCCACGAGCACGCGCGCGCCGCGACGCACGCCTTCGCGCAGGTCCGGCGGCACGGCGTAAGTGAATGCCTGCCCGAGCGGCACCGGAATCGCGACGCGCGCGAAAGAAGGAGTCGGAGCGAGTGTCACGCGAAATGGAATCAGTGACCGGAACGAAGCACGTACACGGTCAGTACCACGCCGATCGCGAGCAGCATCGAAATCCAAAGCCAGGTCGAATCCCGACTCGAGCTCGCGGAAGATCCCGGCCCACTCCGCACCATCGCTTCGAGCGAGGGCGGAGGCGGCTCCATGCGCGGCACATCCACCGAGTTCGGAGAATCATCCCGCGTCGCCGGGGGTGGCGGCAAATAGGGCTCGCTCGCCCGGCGCGGTTTCAGAGGATCGGCCACTCGCATCAAAGATCCCAGTCGGAGTCAGGTCGGTCAAGGCGCAAGACCGAATCGAGCATTCGGCGCCGACAAAAGCGAGCCGCGCCGGCCGTGCTCCACATGTAGGAGCAGCGGGACGGCGCGGCCTCGGAACTTCGAGATTCCGAAATGTTTACTGTGCGGGCGCTTTATCCAGCCCGAAGCCCTCGTGCAGCGCGCGCACGGCGAGCTCCGTGTACTTCGCCGCGATGATGCAGCTGATTTTGATCTCGCTCGTGCTGATCGCCTGAATGTTGATGCCTTCGGCGGCGAGGATGCCGAACATTTTCGCGGCCACGCCGGCGTGCGAGCGCATGCCCAAGCCGACGATCGACACCTTGACGATGTCCGGATCGTACTCGACCGGCGCGCTGCCGTATTCGGCCGCGGTCTTCTCGATCAGCTCTTTCGCGCGCGGCAAATCCGTCTTCGCGACGGTGAACGTCACGTCCGTCGAATCCTTGCCGCCGCGCGAGGGGCTCTGGATGATCATGTCGACCGAGACGTTTTGCTCGGCGAGCATGCCGAAAATCTTGGCCACTACGCCGGGCTTGTCGTTCACGTGAACGAGCTGAACTTTGGCCTCGCCCTTGTCGTAAGCGACGCCTGCCACGGCCACCGATTCGAAACCTTCTTCGCCGACTACCATCGTCCCTGTCCGATCGCTGAAGGAGGACCGTACGTGTACCGGCACTCCGTATTTCATCGCTACCTCGACGGAGCGGATCTGAAGCACCTTGGCCCCGAGCGACGCGAGCTCGAGCATCTCTTCA
>FTDA01000004.1_pt1 | contig 15007 bp, 13 predicted proteins | sample 1639731 | NCBI WGS metagenome assembly FTDA01 (sample SAMEA3914869, study PRJEB12502) | metagenome | biome: forest; material: soil | place: USA | collected 2012-03-12 | depth 0.1 m
AGGGCCCGGAGGATTGCGATGACGGCGACCCGTGCACCGTCGACCAATGTGGCGTGGATGGCTCGTGCACGCGCGCGCCCAAATGCGACGCGACGGAGAAGTGCTGCGACGGCTCGTGTGGCGAGTGCTGTGACTCGAGCGACTGTGACGACAGCGTGGCGTGCACGGACGACCAATGCTTTGCCGGCGGCTGCAGTCACTCCCCGAACAACTCGCTGTGCGCAGCCACCGAGTACTGTTCGACGGCCTCGGGTTGTCACGCCAAAGAAGGCTGCGTCGACGACAAGGGCTGTGACGACGGCGATGCGTGCACGGACGACGTCTGTACGGCCGGGCTGTGCGATCACACGGCCACCACGTGTGCGGGCAGCACGCTGTGTTGCCCGGGCGTCGGCTGCGCGGAGTGTTGTTCTGACTCGAATTGCGACGACAAGGATCCGTGCACGACCGACTCTTGCTCGGCAAACAAATGCGAGCACGCATCGCTCTGCGCGGACGGTCAAAAGTGTTGCCCGGCGAGCGACAAATCGTCGGCCACCTGCGGCACGACGTGTTGTTCGGCCGGTGACTGCGACGACATGGTGAGCTGCACCAAGGATTCGTGCACGCAAGGCACCTGTGGCCACGCGGACGCCTGCGGCGTCGGCACGCTCTGCGACTACACCGCGGATAGCTGCGTCAAGACCGCCGAGTGCCTCAAAGACAGCGACTGCAAGACGACCGACGTCTGCCAAGGCGCCGCGAGCTGCGTGGCCAGTAAGTGCGCGTTCGCGGGCTGTGGCAACCTCAAGTGTTGCGCCGACGGCTGTAAGGCCTGCTGCGCGGACACCGACTGCAACGATCAGGTGGCGTGCACCAAGGACAGCTGCAACGGCGGCGCGTGCTCCAATACAGCCGACAGTGGCAGCTGCGACGCCACGACTCCCATTTGTGATCCCAAGCTCGGCTGCATCGCTTGCGCGAGCGACGCCGACTGCGACGACAAGAACGACTGCACGACCGACACTTGCGATCCGACGACGCACAAGTGCTCGAGCGCCAAGGTGTGCAACTCCACCTGCTGTTGCTCCGACAAGGACTGCCAAGGCGGCGGTGGCCTATCGCCCGCGGCCATCATCGGCGCCAAGTGCAGCTACAAGGTATGCACGACGGGAACTTGCACGGTCAAGACCCAGACGTGCCCGCTCAGCAGCACCTGCTGCGCGTCCGGCTGCTGTAGCGGCGCGCAGCCGCAGTAAGCGGACGTGTTACGGCGGGCGGGCCCGAACCTTCCCGCGTGCGGCACGATTTAGCCGTTGACGGTAAATCGTCGAATCGGTCGCGCGCGAGAGAACTTTTCCGTCCGTGGGGCGTCACAACAGGCATGAACGTCGTCGATTGCTCGCGCGCCACTCGTCGTCCGCTGAATCGCACGCTGCTCGGCCAAGCGGTGCTCGCCTTGCTCGTCACGGTCAGCGCGTGTACCCCCGCGCGCTCCTCGCGTACCGAGCCGAAGACCGAGTTGCCGACCGCGCTGAGCGACGGCGAGCCACGCGGCAAGGACGAGAACGCGCCGAGCAAACCCGTCGCCGAGGTCGCGCAACCCGACGCGGAAAACGCGGCGAGCGGACAGACCGTTCCACCGGCGGCGACGGTCGCGCCGTCCCCGGTGACGCGGGTCACGCCGGCCGCCAAGGCGGCCGCTCCTTCGTTCGGCGCGGGAGGTCTCGGCTTGAGCGGCATCGGTGAGGGGGGCGCGGGGCGCGGAGTTGCGCACGGCTCCGCTGCGGTTGCGGGGCGGGTGTTGCGCACTCGAGCGCCGCAGCAAGCGCAGAGCTTCGGCAGTAGTGGCCTCACCCAAACTGAAGAACCGAACACCGAGAACTACGCCCACGTCACCGAAAATAAATTCCTGAACGTCGCCGATCAGCCGCTGTCGACGTTCTCGATCGACGTCGACACGGCCTCGTACAGCAACGCGCGGCGCTTCTTGACCGACGGCTCATTGCCGCCCAAAGACTCCATTCGCGTCGAAGAGTGGCTCAACTATTTCGGCTACGATTACCCGGAACCCGCGGCAAATGAGCCGTTTTCTGTGACGAGTGAGGTCTCGGCCTGTCCCTGGAACGCGGCGCACCGGCTGGTGCGCTTGGGCCTCAAGAGCCAGCAGATTTCGCAGGCCGCCGCGCCCGCGCGTAACCTCGTGTTCTTGGTCGACGTCTCGGGTTCGATGATGCCCGAAAACAAGCTGCCCTTGCTCAAACGCGGGCTCGCGCTCTTGGCCGACAATTTGCGCCCTCAGGATACGATCTCGATCGTCGTGTACGCGGGGGCCTCGGGGCTCGCCTTGCCGGCCACATCGGGCAGCGAGCGCGGGCGCGTGCTCGACGCGCTCGGCCGCTTGGAGGCGGGCGGCTCGACCAACGGCGCGGACGGCATTCGGCTCGCTTACCAAACCGCGCGTCAGCACTTCAAACAGGGCGGCATCAATCGCGTGATCTTGGCGACGGACGGCGACTTCAACGTGGGCACGTCGAGTGAGGGCGAGCTCCAGCGCTTGATTGAAGAAGAGCGAAAGTCGGGCGTGTTCCTGACCGTGCTCGGCTTCGGCGAGGGCAACGTCAAGGACAGCACCATGGAAATGCTGGCCGACAAAGGTAACGGCAACTACGCCTACATCGACTCGCTCGCCGAGGCTCGCAAGGTGCTGGTGCGCGAGGCCGGCTCGACGCTCATCACCGTCGCAAAAGACGTGAAATTGCAGGTCGAATTCAACCCGACCCGCGTCGCCAGCTACAAGCTCATTGGCTACGAAAATCGGCTGCTCGCGAAGGAAGACTTCAACGACGACAAGAAAGATGCCGGTGAGCTCGGCGCGGGCCACGCGGTCACCGCGCTGTACGAGGTCGTTCCCAAGGGCGCGCAGACGACGCCGCCGCAAGTCGATCCACTGAAATATCAGACTGCGCCCGGGGTCGCGCCGGCGGCAGCCAGCAACGAGCTACTCACGGTCAACATTCGCTACAAGCAGCCGAACTCCGACGTCAGCACCAAGTTCTCGCGCGTGGTGGTCGACGGCGGCTTGCCCTTGGCTCAAAGCTCTGCGGATTTCCGCTTCAGCGCCGCGGTCGCCGAGGCCGCGCTGGTGCTGCGCTCGGCGCCGGATCTTCCAGGCGCATCGCTCGAAGCGGCGCGCACGTTGGCGGGTGGCGCGCTCGGGCAAGACGTCACGGGCGACCGCCACGAATTCGTCTCGCTGCTCACCAAAGCGCGCGCGCTCGCGCCCAGTGTCGTGGTCGTCGCGCAGCGCCCCTGAGGCGTCACAGCTTGGGTTTGAACAGTAGCTGCCGGTAGAACGAGAGCTCGGCAATCGAGTTCTTGATGTCGACCAAGGCGTCGTGTTCGCCCTGCGTGGGCTTGGGGAACACGCCGGCTTCGCCGTACCAAAGCTTGGCGAGGATCTTGATCGACGTCACATCCACGGTGCGATAGCTCAAATAGCCGCTCAAACCGGGCAACCAGCGATCCACGAAGCGCTTGTCTTGGCCGATGCTGTTGCCACACAGCACGGCGCCGTATCCGCACCAACCCGTTACTCGCTCCATCAACTTACGCTCGGCCGCAGCGAGATCGAGCTTGGAGGCACGCACGCGCGGCGTCAGTCCCGTGGTCTCGTGCATGTCACGCACGAAAGGCGTCATGCGTGCGAGCGCTTCTTCCGGTTGCCAAACGTCGCACACGAACTCTTCGAGCGGCACCAGATCCGAGTTGGTGATGATCAACGCGGCCTGCAAAATGACGTCGTTCTGCGCGTCGAGTCCGGTCATCTCCAGATCGAGCCAAGCCAGGTTTCCGTCTTTTTGTGTGCGTACGATGCGCTCGCCCATGGCTCCCCTCACTTGGCCTTGTTCACGGTCTTGGTCGGTTTCGCGCTCGCCTTGGGCAGCACGATGACGGGATCTTTTTTGCGTCCGCGATAGACGACGAGGGTCTTGCCGATCACTTGCGCGACCTGCGAACGCGTCCGCTGTTCGATCTCGACGGCCAGCTCCGCCGCCGAGAGCTCTTCGTTGCCGGTGATGCGGATCTTGATCAGCTCGTGATCCTGCAGTGCGCCGTCGATGGCCGAGAGCACGGCCGCGGTCAGCCCGCCGTGACCGATCTGAACCACGGGTTTCAGGGGGTGCGCGAGCGCACGCAGGAAACTGCGCTGCTTGCCGCTGAGCACGGCGGTCTGTTGCTGAGTCACTGAATCATCCTACTCCAATGAACGCCGGTGAGTCCGGCGGCCCGGCTCGCGCGGCAAGTGCCGCCGTTTCGGGTCCGCGGCACTAGCTCATTGCGCCGAGGACGGCCAGCGGGACCTGCGCGAGCGGCGTGCTGGGAGGCGTGGGCGCCGTGGGTGGGGGCGGTGCGGGCACCGGACGGGCTCGGGGCGCGCGCGTATTCGGCAGTGAAAACCGTGCGGCAATAGGGAAAAGTCGGTTCCAGTGCCGGCCACGGGCTGGCATGCTGCGCCCTGGAGCAATCGGCAAGTGCGTATTCTTTATGGAGTCGTGGGTGAGGGAATGGGCCATGCCACGCGAAGCCGCGTGGTCCTCGAGCACTTGCTGCGCGCCGGGCACGAGTTGCGCGTCGTCGTGTCGGGTCGCGCGCATCGCTTCCTCACCGAGCGCCTCGCGGGCTACCCGAACCTCAGCATTCAAGAGATTCACGGGCTGACCCTGAGCTATTTCGGCAATTCGCTGGACCGCTCCAAGAGCTTGTTCGAAAACCTGAGGAAGGCGCCCAAGGGCATCCGAAAAAACGTCGAGGTCTATCGAGACGTCGCCGAGAGCGGCTTCGTGCCCGAGATGGTGATCAGCGATTTCGAATCCTGGGCCGCGCTGTACGGCCTCAACCACCGCGTGCCGGTGGTCAGCATCGACAACATGCAGGTCATCAATCGCTGCCGACACGACAAGAGCGTCACTGCGGGCAAGGGCTTCGACTTCGACCTCGCGCGCCTGGCCGTGAAGATCAAGATGCCCGGCGCTTACCACTACCTCGCGACCAGCTTCTTTTTCCCGGAAGTACGTAAAAAGTACACCACGTTGGTGCCGCCGATCTTGCGGCCCGAGGTCGTGGCGGCCAAGCGCGAGCCGGGCGCCCACGTGCTCGTCTATCAAACCTCGCCCACCAATCAGAGCTTGGTGCCGACCCTGAAGAAGCTCCCTTATCGCTTCCGCGTGTACGGCATGGGTCGCGAGGGGCAAGAGGGCAACGTGACTTTGTGCGGCTTCTCGGAGATGGGCTTCTTGGACGATCTGCGCACGGCGCGTGCGGCCGTCGCAGGCGGCGGCTTCAGCCTGCTCAGCGAAGCCGTGAGCCTGAAAGTGCCGCTGTTGTCGGTGCCCGTCGCGCATCAGTACGAGCAAGAGCTGAACGCGCGCTACTTGGAGAAGCTCGGCTACGGCGCTTGGGCGCGAAAGCTCGAGCTCGAACCGCTGTTACAGTTCCTGGACAAGGTCGATATCTATCAAGAAACGCTGCAGAGCTACCCCTCACGCGACAACTCGATCTTGTTCGCGTGCGTCGACGAGCTGGTCGAGCGCGTGGCCAATGGCGAAGAGCGCCCGGTGCGCCTCGACGCGGACGCGCCCGGCAAATACGAAGACGACTGAGTCTCAGCTCAGATCGCGCGCGGCCACGTGGGCGGCGTTGTAGCCGCACATGCCGTGCACGCCGCCGCCCGGATGCGTGTAGCTCGAGCAAAGGTAGAGGCCTTTTACTGGCGTGCGGTAGCGAAAGTACGGGAACACGGGGCGAAACAGCAGCTGCTGGTGCCAGGCGTTGCTGCCCCCGCCCAAATCACCGCCCAGCAAGTTGGCATTCTTCGCCTGCAGATCGAGCGGAGCTTGCGCGTGGCGGGCCTCGATCAGCGCTTTGAAGCCCGGGGCCAAGCCCTCGATGCGATCGCTCACGCGATCGGCGAATGCTTCGCGCTCGGCGTCCCAGCCGCCTGCGAGCTGCGAGGGGACGTGGGTGTAGCAGTACAGCGTGTGCTGACCGAACGGGGCGCGAGTCGAGTCCGCGAGGCTCTGCTGCCCGACCACCAGGTACGGGTCGCGCGGTAGCTTGCCCGCGCGAATTTCTCGGGTAAAACGCGCCAAATCCGCCAAGCTCTCGCTGACGTGAACGACCGCGCTCTGGCGCGCCTGCTCGTTCGACCAAGGCACGGTCGCCGACAGCGCGTAGTCCACCTTGAAGGTGCCGAAGCCCTGGCGAAAGTTGCGCATCTTGCGCACGAGCCAGCTCGGCACGTGCGCCGGTCCGAGCAGCTTCAAGTAGAGCGTGGGCGCGGCGGTGTCGGCGATGATGCCGAGCCGCGCTTTGATCTCTTCACCGCTGTCGAGTCGCACCGCCGTCGCGCGCCGATCGCGCACCACGATCTCCGACACCTGCGCGGCCAGCCGCAAGCGCCCACCAAAGCCCTCGAGCAAAGTCACGAGCGCGTTGGTGATGCTTTGTGCGCCGCGCGTCGGAACCGCGTAGCCGCCCGTGGCCGCGGTCATGCCCAGAACGTAACTGATGGCCGAACCGAACCAATCTTCCGGTCCCACGTCTACGTGCAAACCGAGACTCGGCAGTACTCGGCGCGCCGCTTCGCTCTCGAACAACGAACGCGCGAGGCTTCCGCCGCTGCGCGCGAAATACCAAGCCAAACGCGCCAGGTTCCACGGTCCAACGCCCAGCGCCGAGCCCAGACTCGGGAAGGGCCCGAGCAAGGTCGCGAGCAGCTTCGGCTCCAAACGCGCGTGAAACGCGGCCAGCTTTTGCCAGGCAAGGCCGTCGCGCGCGGAGCCGAAATGCGCGGCCGAGAACTGGCTGTCGCGCGCGATGCAGGCGTGGCTGCCATCCAAGGCCGGGTGACAGCTCTCGATCGGCAGGTGTTTCCACTCCACGCCCGCCTGTTCGAGGTCGAGTTCTCGAAACGCGGGACTGCTGTGCGCGAACGGGAAAAAAGCGGCCCCCACATCGTGCACGAAGCCGGGCAGCGTGAGCTCCTCCGAGCCGAGCGCGCCACCTGGACGTCGCGCGTGGGCCTCCAGCACGAGCACGCGAAAGCCGCGACGAGCCATGGCATTTGCGGCAACGAGGCCGTTCGGGCCCGAGCCGATCACGATCACGTCCGGGTCGCGCACGCACCGAACCTTACACCGATCGCCCGGCTTTCGCGGCTTTCCATCGCCCGACAAACGCGCTATGGGACTCTAGTGCTCGCTCTCGGCGTCGATCCCGGTACGCTCCACCTCGGTTGGGGCGTGGTCTCGCGTGAGGGGAACCGCTTGTGCCACGTTGCCCACGGCGTCATCCATTTGGACGGCAAGGCCGCGATCGCGACGCGCCTGGCGCGTATCGAAGTCGAGCTCGGCGCGATCATCGATCGCCATCAGCCCGAAGTCGGCTCCGTCGAGAATCTGTTCTTTCACAAAGACGCACAAGCTGCCTCCAAGCTCGGCCACGCGCGCGGCGTCGTGCTCCTCTTGCTGGCCCGCGCTGGCATCGAGATCGCGGAATATCCTCCCGCCCGCGTGAAGCGCACCATCGCCGGCTCGGGTCAGGCCGACAAATCTCAAGTCGCCATGATGGTCCGCGCGATGCTCGCGCTCGACGCGCTGCCCCCCGCCGACGCGGCCGACGCTCTCGCGCTCGCCATCACCCACCTGCGGATCGGGGCACTCATGCAGGCCTTGCGCCCAAAAGCGGGTACGGGCGAAAACAAGCTGACCGAAAGCGGCCTGCGCGCCTTGCTCGGTAAAAAGCGGCGCACCCGCGCCAGCGGCCCCAAGCTCCCCAAGCTGTCGCGCATTCGCTGAGCTCGCTCGCCCCTCTTGCAGCACGGGCAATCCATTGGCCGAGCTGGCGCGGGTTACCGGTGCGGCGGCAATGCTTACAGTCTCTTTGGAAAGCTACGGATTTTAGAAAGCTTCGTAGGCCGGCGCGCGTAGCTTCGTCTGAACCATTGCCAGGCCCCGGCTGAGCTGCCATTTCCAAAGGCGGGTTTCCCGGTCCATGCTTGGTCGGAACTCAAAGGTGACTCACATGATTCGGCGTTCAATCTTGCTTGGTTTTCTGGGCTTCCTGGCGCTCGCAGCTCCCGTGAGTTCGGCTCACGCGGACGGCGCGCCCGATAAAACGAAGGCCCCGCCGGCCAAGCCCGCGGCTCCGCTGACGGCCGAGCAAATCGCCGAACGCGTGCAGGGCTTTTACGATCGCTCGCACACCTTTCGCGCGGGCTTCAAGCAGCAGTATCGCGTGCGCGCCTACGACAAGACCATCAACAGCCAAGGCTCCGTCGTCTTCGAGAAGCCAGGCAAGATGAGCTGGCGCTACACCAACAACGGTAACCGAGTGGTGTCCGACGGTCACCTGGTGAAGGTGTACGAAAAAGAGAACAAGCAGATGTACGAGCAGCCGCTGGACAAGAGTCAGTATCCGGCCGCGCTCTCGTTCTTGGTCGGCGGCGGAAACCTGAAAACCTCGTTCAAGTTCAGCAAGCGCGACGCCAAAGAGATGGGCTTCGAAGGCGGCTACGTGCTCGTCGGCGATCCGCTGGAGGCCTCACCTTCCTATCAGTCGATCATTCTCTACGTCGACGCCGGCACGTATCAAGTGCGGCGCGTGCTCTTGCTGGATTCGCAAGGCAATCGCAATCGCTTCGACTTCTTGAATCCCGAGATCAACACCAAGGCGCCCGGCGGCGAGTTCAACTTCACTCCTCCGCCCGGCACGCAGGTGATTCGCCCGTAAAAATTGGGGGTCGCCTCGCGGGGCCAAGCGTGCGCCAGTGCGGAACGCGCTGCAGCTCGCGCGGCGACGGACGCGGCCGGCGCGCACTTCGCGCGCGCGCTAAATGCGGTGCACCGTCAATTGCCCGCGCTCGTCGCTGCGCACGTACGGGCGGCCGCTCGCGGAATAGCCGAACGAGCCGGAGTTTGCGTAGCCGGGCACTTCGTCCACTTGGTGCGTGTGCCCGAAGATGACGGCGCGCGCGCCGGTGAGCTCGCGTACGCGCTGCGCGGCGGCGCGCAAGCGCTCTTCGGGCAAATCTTCGTAGCGGTTGCCGGTGCGTTGCACGGATTGGATCAGATACAGACCCGCGAGCAGCCCCGCGATGCCTGCCGCGCGACTCTTCCACGCCAGGTAAGCGGCGCTGCTCAGCATCAAGCCCATGCTGGCGAAGACACGGTCGAAGTACAACCTCATGAACGTGTCGCGGAAGTTGCGATGCGTGGGGACGGCTCCGCCTTGCAGCAGCGCATTCAGCACTTGCGGTTCGAGTTCGACGAGCTCGGCGAAGTCGAGCAGCGCGGCGGCTCCCGCGCGCTCTTCGGCGAGGAAGCGGCCTTGCTGGCGCGCTTCGAGGCAGAGCCTGCCCGCGACGCGGAACCAATCCGCGATGATCAGCGGCGTCCGCGCGCCGTAGATGCGGAAGGCTTTGGTGATCCCGGCCAGGGGCGTCGTCTCGTGCGCATGCGAAAAGTGATACGCGCCGCTCGGGCGCACGAAACGGCGCGTCAGCGCGATGCCGAGCGGTTCGGTTTCCGGAGTCCATTGCGCGAGCGGGTGCGCCGGCGCGTTGTCGGGGTCGTAGAAGTGTCCGTGCTCGACGTGAACGCTGCCTCGGCGAACGAACCACGGAGCAATCGAAAGCGGTGCATCGGCGTTCAGCTCCAGTCGCTGCAAGAGCGCGGAGCGGAGCTCGGCACCGAGCAAGCCGGCATCGTGGTTGCCGGCGATCAAGGTCAGCGGTGTGCCGCCCGCGAGCGGCTCGCGCAGGCTGGCCCCGAGCTCGGGAAAGGCGGAAAACAAGGCCAACACGGCGTCGACTGCGGCGCGCTCGGGCGGTTCCCACGACAGATTGAAGACGTCGCCCGCGAGGATCAGCTCATGGCCCGGATGCGCGTGAACCAGCCGCCCGAGATCGCGCACGGTCCCCGCGGAAGCTTCCGACGAGAGGTGCAAATCACTAGCGACGATGAACGGGAGCATGGGCCGGGCGACGCACGCGCTCTGAGCGCGTGACTCAAATCGAGCCTAGCATCGTCCGAACGATTGCCGGAGTGCGTTACCGCGCCTGCGCCATTTCACGCTGTCTCGTCTTGCCACTGCAGATGCACGAAGCGTGACAAATTGCCCTCGGATTTGCGCGTTTCGTGGAACCAACGCGCGTTCAAAATGCCGTTCTTGCCGATCTGCCGGACGTGTATGCTGCGAACCATGCAGAAGGCTTTGCAACGCATCACCCTCGAGACCGAAAAGCTCGTGGGCAAAGCCGTCAATCGTGTCTGGCCGTTGTATCAGAAATACAACGAGCGCTTTCCCGGCGGTCGCTTGCAGCCCAAATGGGCGCCGGCACCTCTCTTGCGGAAGAAGGAACGGACGGCTCCCCAGCTCGGTTGGCCACGGCGCACCGACTCCCTGTGCCCCCGTTGTGTGAAAGAAGTTCGAGACGCCGTGCTCTCCGGAGCGGAAGACCTGCGCGCGTTCGTCGAGGGGAACCCCGGCGAGATCAAGGCCGACATCGTGGAGCGCGACGGCCAAATCGTGATGCTCAAGACGTGCCCGAAGCACGGTGAGTTCACGGACGTGATCAGCGTCGATCCGGCGTTCATGGCGCGTATCGAGGGCTTGTTTCCGGGTCGTGATTTCGAGGCTCCGAAGAGCAAGCTGCGCAATCACGGTAGCTCGACCATCAAGTACGGTCGCGGCTCGGTGCTGACCGTCGATCTGACCAACCGCTGCAACATGATGTGCGATCCGTGCTTCATGGACGCCAATCAGGTCGGCTTCGTGCACGAGCTGGAATGGGCCGATATCAAGCAAATCTTGGATGACAGCTTGGGCGTGAAGCCGCGCCGTCAGCTCAGTGTGCAGTTCTCGGGTGGTGAGCCCACGCTGAGCCCGTTCTTCTTGGACGCCATCAAGTACGCGCGCATGGTGGGCTACTTCTGCGTGCAGTGCGCCAGCAACGGCGTCATGTTCGCGCAAGACTTGGAGTTCTGCCACGCCGCCAAGCGCGCCGGGCTCAGGCTCTGCTACCTGCAATTCGACGGCGTCACCAACGAAGCCAACAGCCACCGCAAGGTCGGCAACTTGTTCGACGTCAAGCTGCGCGCCATCGAGAACCTCGCGGCTGCGGGCATCGACGTGGTGCTCGTGGTCACCGTGGTCAACGGGATCAACAACGAGCAAGTCGGACCGATCGTGCAATTTGCGATCGACAACGCCGACAAGGTGACGGTCGTATCGTTTCAACCCGTCAGCTTCACCGGTCGCGACGAAGAGGTGGACGACGAGCGCCGCCAGCGCGAGCGCTACACGCTCAGTCACCTCGTGCATGATTTGCACGACCAGCTCGGTGTGACCGAACCCATGCGCGATTGGTTTCCGCTTTCGGCCATGAATCCGTTCAGCGACGTGGTCGACCTGCTGCTCGGCCAAAGCGCGGAGTTCGGCGCGCTCAAGTGCGGTTGTCACCCGAACTGCGGTATCGGCACCGCGCTCTTGGTCAACAAGCGGACCAAGCAGATGGTGCCCGTGTCGCAGTTCCTGAACTTGGACCAAGTGCTGCTCGACTTGCAAAGCATCGCCGATGCCGGTCAAACGCGCACCCAAACCGTGACCGGCATCGCGCTATCACTGCTCAGGAATTTCAATCCGGAAAAAGCACCCGAAGGGTACAGCTTCACCGAGTTCGCGCGTCAGTTCCTAAGTCAGATTGGGGCCAATGGTTCCAAAGTCGGCGAGAGCGAGGGCGACGCGCAGCAGTTCGAGTGGCGCTTCCTGTTCGTGGCCGGTATGTGGTTTCAAGATCTGTTCAACTACGACTTTCGCCGCACCGAAATGTGCATCATCCCGTACGGCACGCAGATGGGGGAGATCTCCTTCTGCGCCTACAACACGGGCGTCGGCTTTCGGCAGATCATCGAGAAAATGAAGAAAACCGCGACCGTCGCCGAGTGGTACAAGACACGCGGTCGGCACCCGGTTTACGCCAAGAATCAACACCTGCCGCTACCCGATGGGCCACTCAGCGTGGTCGTCAGCGGCCTGCCGAACGCAGGGTCGCCGCTCGTGGCGAGCGACGGTCGCAAGCGCCTACGCCTCGTATCTTGAAGCAACGCGACGGCGACGCCGCGCTCGGTGGTGCGGGCGGCGTCGCCGCTCGCTACGAGTCGCGGCGATCCACGGGCCCGTCGAAAGGCGGGCGCTGCATGTTCCCGAATTCGCACGACCGCGCGCCGGGCAGTGCGCGGCGTAGCGCCGCGCCGAGCGCGGCTTCGCCGGCGAACGCGCAGCTCGTGATCATGGGACGCACCGCGGATAGACTGCGTACGACGTCGCTCGCGGGCATGACATGCAAGTTCCGCCCGCTCGGCGGCAGCAACCAAGTCGCGTCGTGGCCCGCGCTCACGTAGCCGAGTCCTGCCGGCAGCACCTCGCCCATGAAGCTCGCCGTGTCGCGATAGCGCGCAATTTCCGCCAGTTCGTCGACCGCCAAGCGGCCGCGCGGTAGGCGCTCCTCGATCCGCTCGAGCTCGACGGAGAGCGCGCGTGCGATGTCCCGGGCGGCGTCCGCGCCGCCACCGACCAGCAGCACACGGGGGCTCAAGCAGCCGCGTTGATCGAACAGCGCGATGTCTTCCGCCAAGCGCGGTAGCAGATCGGACACGCTCGAGTCGTCGACGGTGCCGTCGATGACCGCTACGCCGAAGCCCGAGCCGTGGGCATGCAGCGCGACCCCCTGCGGCAACGTCACCGCGACTTCGTCCAAAGTCTCGTCGCTGCCGTAGGCCCACACGCGATCTCCGGCGCGGGGCGCGAGCTCGCTGACGATTCGGAACGAGCTCGGCGCGCCGGCCAAGAGCAGCTCGGCCATCTCTGGCTCACGACGCGAAGGGCGCACGTACACCGTGTCGGACGCGGCAAGCCCGATGGCGATCGCGCGGTGTGCGGCGACGAACACGTTGGCCGAAAGCAGCACGTGCGCCACCTGAGCGGTCGGCGTGGTCCGAATCAAGGCCTCGATTTCGCGTTCTTCTGGGGCAATTTCCAGGCAGCGCGCGATCGCAAAATCGACGCTCGGCGCGGACAGCCCGCTCGATGCGGTCAGCCGTTCGCGCGCGACGCGGCCGCGCTCGCTGCTCGCGTCGGCGAGCGAGCGCGCGGATTGGAGCAAGTCTTCGAGTCGCGTGCGCCGCACCGCAAAGTCGGTCATTGGGGCAGCGCCGCCAAGAACTCTTCGACGGCGAGGGAGCAGCCGCGCGGAGGCGCGCCCGCAGCGCGCCCGAGGAGCTCGATCCCGCCGTCGATTCGGCGCACGCGATCTTGCGTTTGGATTGCGATCGCCGAATCGACGTTGCCCAAATCGACGATGCGCGCGATACCCACTTCACCCTCCGCCACCGGGTCGAGCGATACGGGATCGACCGGGATCACTCGCAACCAGGCGGGCTCGAAGTAAACCCCCGCTGGTCCGCGACGCTCTGCATATAGGGGCGAGCCGGGCAGCGTCGCTTCATAAAGCTGACTGGTGAGCTCGGTCATGCCGTATTCGCCGACCACGCGCGCCTCCGAAATGCCGAAGCAGCGCGCCACGGATTGGCGCAGCTCGTCCGGCGCAATCTCTCGGGATTTGCCCTTGAAGCCGCCCGTTTGCATGACCACCGTGCGTTCCGGAACGCGCAGCGTTCGCCCCGCCAGCGCGTCGAGCAGGGCGACGAGGGCAAAAGACGTCGCCAGCACGATCAAATCTTGGCCGGTAGCGAGCGCGCTCTGCCCGGCTTCGTCGATACCCGCGAGGTTGACGCCTCGTTCGTCGATCAACCAGCGCTCCGGGCCTCGCGCGCTGCCCGCTGCCGCTTGCTCGAAGTCGACCATGAACAACGCCATCATGTAGCCGAGCGAGGAAGTCGGCGGTTCCGCCAGCCGCGGCGCGAGCGCGACCACGCGGCTCGGCGCAGACTCCGAGAGCAGCGCGCTTCGGCCGAAGCGCAGCGCGAGCGTCTCGTACGTATCGAGCCGTCGCATGGCGTGAATGCCGTGACCGCTGCCAGTGGTGCCGCTGGTCGCGAAGCGCGCGGCGTCTTCCGACTCGGGATGCACGGCCACGCGAGCCAGCCGAAAAGCGTCACTGGGTACGCCCGGGATCGTCTCCGCGGCGCTGAGCGCGCCTTTGCGACCTTGCACCAAACGCGCGAAGCCCGCCGAGAATTCGGCCTGAAATTCCGCGATTTCGAGGGCGAGGTCGGCAAACGTGCGCGTGCTTTCGCCGCTCGCGAAGCGTTGTACGGCCTCGTGTAGGGTGTTCGATCGAGCGTTGCGGGTCATGGTCCGATGAGCCCCAAGCACGACTCGAGCGATCGCACGAAACCCTCGAACAAAGACTCGGCGAACAGCAGTGAGGGCGTCAGCACCAAGACTTCGCGCCGACCCCCGCCGGTCGACGTGATGTAACCCTGCTCGAGAAGGCGCGCCGCGAGGAGCGAAGCGCGCGCCGGGCGATCACCCAAATCGAGCGCGAGCATGAAGCCCGAGCCGCGCACCGCGAGCTTGGGAAAACGCGCCAAGCGCTCCTCGAGCGTGGCCTTGAATCGGGCGCCCACGCGCTCGGCGCGCTCGGGCAAGTGTTCACGCGAGATGACGTCGAGCGTGGCGAGCGCGGTCGCCGAAGCCAATGCATTGCCCGCGAAGGTCGACGTGTGCACGACTTCGGCATCGCGACGCCAGGCCTCGAGCAGCGCGCCGCGGCCGACGACGGCGCTGATCGGCAGCCCCCCACCCAAACCCTTACCCAAGCAGATCAGATCGGGAATGAAGCCGGATTGCAGGGAAAACAGCAGCTTTCCGGAGCGACCGAGCCCCGTCCAGATCTCGTCGGCGATGACGACCGCCCCGGACTCGCGCGCGAGTTTGCCGAGTTCGGGTAAAAACTCTGGCGGCGGTACGATGACCCCGCCACGCCCGAGGATCGGCTCGACTA
>FTDA01000987.1_pt1 | contig 14981 bp, 10 predicted proteins | sample 1639731 | NCBI WGS metagenome assembly FTDA01 (sample SAMEA3914869, study PRJEB12502) | metagenome | biome: forest; material: soil | place: USA | collected 2012-03-12 | depth 0.1 m
AGCTCGACCCTCTCGCCAGCAGAAAAACACTAGGAACCGTACGCGGATCCACCTGGCAGCGTCAAGATCGACCGCGTTCGCATCCGCCACGGACGCGGCGGCTTGACCTCATGCTACGCTCCGCGCTCACCCGGACCCGTTCGTGACCCGCGACAAGTCTCGTCCTCTCAACCCCGAGCCCGATGGGCCAGTTCGCGCGCCTCGCCGGCACGCGGGCGGCGCGCGTCGAGAGGCGTCCGAGCGCGTGCGCTTGCGCGCGGCTGCGAGTGGCTTCGAAACCAACGGTTGGACGCTGAACGTCAGTCGCGGCGGCATCCGCGCGATTGTCGAGGACTCGCTCAGTCAGGGCGTCGAGTACGAGCTCCTCGTGGGGGATGAAGAGACGGAAAAGCCGCGTCGCGCCACGGTGGTTTGGCTGCAAGACGAGGCGGACGGTCAAATCGTCGGGCTGAAGTATCTCGACGGCGAAGACGGCTCTGTCCCGCCCAAGGACGGGTAGCCGGCCGCTCGATGCCGTCTGCCGCCGAGCTCTTGGGCCCCGACGGCCCGCTCGCCCGTAGCCTGCCCGCGTACGAAGCTCGCCCCGCGCAGCTCGAGATGGCGAGCGCGGTCGAAAGCGCGCTCGCGTCCGAGCGCGTGCTGATTTGCGAAGCAGGCACCGGTACCGGCAAGAGCCTGGCGTACCTCGTGCCAGCGCTCTTGAGCGGCAAAAAGGTGATCGTGTCGACTGCGACGCGTGCGCTCCAAGAGCAGATCTTTTGGAAAGATTTGCCCCTGATCGAGCGCGCGCTCGGCGTGCCAGTGCGCGCCGCGCTGATGAAGGGCATCTCGAACTATTTGTGCCGGCGTCGCTTGGCCGAGTTCAAAGTCGGTGAAGAGAGTCAGCGGCCGCGCTTTGCGCGCTCGCTCGGCATGGTCGAAGAGTGGCTGCGCGAGACCGAGTCCGGTGACTTGGCGGAGCTCGCCGGCGTGCGCGAAGACGACCCGATTCGCCGAGAAATTGGCTCTTCGAGCGATACGCGCGTCGGCGCGGGCTGCGATTTTTTCTCGGAGTGTTTCGTCACGCGCATGCGACGCGAGGCGGACGCGGCGCAGCTCGTGGTCGTCAATCATCATTTATTTTTTGCTGACCTCGCCCTGCGCGGCCCGCATCCGGCGCGTGTGATCCCGGATTACGACGCGGTGATCTTCGACGAAGCGCATCAGCTCGAAGACATCGCGACGGATTTTTTCGGCATGCGCGTCTCGCGCGCGCGCATCGAACGACTCTTGAACGACGCTGCGCGCGCGCTCGTCGCAGCCGGCTCTGGCGACCCGCTGTTCGATCCCAAAATGCCGGTGCTCGACGGCGCGCGCATGACCGCGGAAGCCCTTTGGGCCGAGCTCGCTCGCCGTGGTCGCGGTGATGAGGCGCGCTTCACGCTCGAGCGTGACGCTTGGGTCGGGCCGCTAGAACAGCGTTATCACGCGCTGGACAACGCGCTCGAAGGAGTCGGCGCCGCAGCTGACGTCGCAGCCGGCAGGCTCTCGATCATTCCCGGCGTCGCGCGCACGCGCGGCGCGCTCGCGGCGGTCGAGCAGTTGAAAGCCGTGGAGACGCGTGCCGAATCGGTGCGCGAGGAGCTAGCCGCGATCGTCTCCGGTGCGCCTGGGCGCATCACTTGGTTCGATCTGGGCGGTCACGGCGCGGCGCTCAGCTCGACGCCGGTGGATCTCTCGCACGTGTTCCGCGCACGCATTTTCGAGACGGTGCCCTCGGTCGTGCTGACGAGCGCGACGCTCTCGACCGCGCCGTCGAAGAGCGACGCGAGCCAGAGCCAATTTTCGTTCTTTCGTTCGCGCGTCGGGCTCGTGGGCGACATCGTGCCGGTCACCGAAATGGTGCTCGATTCTCCGTTCGATTTCGCGAAAAACGCGCTGCTTTACACGCCGAAAGATCTGCCCAGCCCGGGCACGGATGCATTCACCGAGATTGGCTCGGAGCGCATCGCTGAGCTGATCGAAATTACCCGCGGAGGTTGTTTCGTGCTCACGACCTCGCTGCGCTCGATGAACGCGCTGTTCCAACGCTTGTCACGGCGGTTACCGAATCGGCGCATGCTCGTGCAGGGCGCAGCGCCGAAGGCCGCGCTGATCAGTGCGTTTCGGGCCGCGGGTGATGCCGTGCTCGTCGCGACGATGAGCTTCTGGGAGGGGGTCGATGTGCCTGGGCGTGCGCTTCGGCTCGTCGTGCTCGAGAAGATTCCATTTCTTGTGCCGAGCGATCCGGTGGTGCAAGCGCGCTCGCAGGAGCTGGAAAAAATGGGCGAAAACCCGTTCATGCGCCTGCACGTGCCGGCCGCGGCGATCACGTTGAAGCAAGGCTTCGGTCGCCTCATTCGCACGCGTGATGACGCCGGGATCGTCGCCTTGCTCGATCCGCGTATTCACCAAAAGGGCTACGGCGGAAAATTGCTCGCGGCGTTGCCTCCCGCGCAGCGCACCACGGATCTGTCCGAGGTGCGCCGCTTTTGGGAGCAGGTGCCAGCAACGACGCGCGGTTAGCGCTTCTTCGCCGGCTTCTTCGCGGGGGCGGGCGCGGCTTTCTTCGCCGGCGCCGGCGCTTTGGCCTTGTTGGGCGCGGGCTTGACCGGCGTCTTGGCAGCGGGTTTCGCGGGCGCTTTCTTGGCTGGCGCTTTCGCCACCGGTTTGGCCGGAGCCTTGGCTTTGCTGGGCGCCGGCGCTTTCTTCGGTGCCGGCGCGGGTGCTTTGGGTTTGCTCGCTGCGGGCTTGGCCGGTGCTTTCGCTGCGGCTTTGACGGGTGCTTTCGCGGCGACTGGCTTCGGTGCAGCTTTGGCCGGCGACTTTGCCGGCGCTTTTTTCGCGACGACCGGCGCAGCCTTCACGGGCAAAGCTTTGGCCTTCGGCGCGGCTTTCACCGGCGCTTTCTTGCTGGGCGCGGGCGGCGCAGGTGCAGGTTTCGCGGCTTTCACCGGCGCGGTCTTGGCTGCTTTGACGAGCGCGGCTGGGGCCGGCTTGGCCGGTGCTTTCGCTTTGGGCGCCGGCTTCGCCGGAGCAGCCTTCTCGACTGGAGCTTTCGCTGCGGCTTTCGCGACCTTTTGGGGCTTCGGTTCTGGAGTGGCCTTCTTCGCCGGAGCTTTCTTCGGCGCCGGCGCGGGACGGGCAACGGCCTTGACCAGCGCCGGGCCGCTCTCGGGCTCGCTCTCCGCAGCAGCCTTCTTCGGCTTCGGAGCTGCTTTCGGTGCGGGCGGAGCTTTTGCTTTGGGCTCGGCCTTCACTTTGGGCTCTTTCGCTGGCTTCGGCGCGGTGACGGCGCGAAGCGTCTTCTTTACGACGTTCTCTTTCTCGTCGTCGTCGTCGTCTTCTTCGGATTCGTCTTCATCGTCATCTGAATCGTCGTCGTCCGAATCATCGTCGTCATCCTCGTCGTCCGAGTCGTCGTCGTCATCCTCGTCCGACTCAGCGTCAGCGTCAGCGTCAGCGGCCTCGTTCTCGTCGTCGTCCTCGTCCGCGTCATCGTCTTCGTCGAGATCTGCTTCGTCGTCCAAGTCTTCGTCCTCTTCTTCTGCGTCGCCTTCATCGGCGCGACCGAGCGCACCGGCGCTGCGACGCGCGATGGTTTCCGCGATTTTCTCGTCCAAATCCTTAAACTCGAACGGCTTGTCGAGGTACGCGTCGGCGCCGTAGAGCGGAGACGTCATCTCGTTCAAATTCTCGCCGATGCCGGTGAGCATGATCACGCCCGTGTGTGCGAGCGACACGGCTTCACGGATTTTGCGACACACTTCCCAGCCGCTCATACCCGGCATCATCACGTCGAGGAGCACGAGGTTCGGCAAGTGCTCGTGCGCGAGCTCCCACGCTTGATCGCCGTCGGAGGCTCCGAGCACCGAGTAGCCTTTGGTGCGCAGGTGACTCGACAACATGGCAACCGTGCTCGGCTCATCATCAGCGATGAGCACGACGGGCTTTGATTCTTTGGGCATGGCGACGGAAGCTCCGGGGGCTAAGACGGTGGAGGGGCGCGAATTCATTGCCATTCGAGACCAGCGCACGGTGACCGGTCAAGCCCCGTGACTCGAGCGGCGCGAGACTCGCGGACTCGGCTTCTTTAAGCGGCCGCGAGGGGGCAAGGCCGGCCACCGAACGCGAAGCGTCACACTGTGTCACGGAGGTCGTAAGCCAAGGTTCGAGCACGCACGGTGTCCATGCTCGAACCGTGAACGCTGTGCGTCGTGCCCCGCGGGTGCTTAACTTGAGCTGATGGCTGAGAGCGATGGCATCGAGGCGCTGCGGCGTGCGGTGAGGCGGGCGTCGCGGCGCGCTCGGCTGCGCGCGGTGTTGAGCCGGGCCGTGTTGCTCTTGCCGGTGCCGCTCGCGTACGCCGCTGTGGCGCTCACGATCGTCAAAGTTTGGCGCCTCTCGCCGGCGAGCGCCCGGCCGCTCTTTTGGCTCGCCGTCGTACCGCTCGCGTTCTTCGCCGTCGGCGTCGCGCGCGCGTTTTTGCGCGCGCGACCGCCGTGGCGCGCATCCTTGGCGCTCGATGCGTTCCACGGGCTGCAGGATCGCATCACGAGCGCGCTCGCGTTCAGTGACGTGCCGGAGGCCGAGCGCACGCCGCTCATGCAAGCGGCGATTGAAGACGGGATTGTCCTCGGAAAGTCCCTGGATCCGCGCCGTGCGGTGCCGATTCGATTGCCGCGCGAGAGCGCCATCGTCGCAGCTCTCGTGCTTGGCCTCTTCGGCATTTCGTTGCTCGAGGTGCGCACCTCGCGGCAGCTCCCAGCGGCGCCGACGTTCGAACCGATGGTGATGAGCCCGGACGACATCGAGCTCTTCCGCGATGTGGCCAAGGAGCTTCAAGCGAAGAACGACGATCCGAACGCGCTGGTCGCGGTGCGCAAATTCAATCAGCTGGTGGAGGACATCGCGGAACATCGGCTCGATCGTCACGAGGTCTTTCAGCGCATGGGTGAGCTCGAGCGCGATTTGAAAGACAGCGTCGACTTGGATCAGGACGCGCGCGATGAAGGCTTGAAGGGCCTCGCGCGCGAGCTCGAAAAGAGCGGCCTCACCAAGCCAGCCGCCGCTGCGCTCGACGAAAAACGGCTCGCCGACGCTGAAAAAGCGCTGCGCGAGCTGGCCGAGAAGCTCAAGAAAAAAGAAGGTAAGCCGAACGCGGCCGAGCTCGACAAGCTGCGCCAGGCACTCGAAAAAGCGAGCCGCACCAACTCGGAGCGACTGAAGAATATCGAGCAGCGTCGACAAGAGCTCGAAGAAGAAAAGAAGAGCCTGCTCAAAAAGAAGAACGAGCAGCAGCCGGACGCCGGTGTAACTGCAGATCCGAAGCTCGCCGAAAACGAACGCAAGCTCGAGCATTTGGACCGCGAGCGCAGTCGCGCGGAGCGCAGCCAAAAACAAATGTCGGAGCTCGACAAGCAACTCGCGCAGGCCGCGCGCGACATGCTGAAAGACGCAGGGCAGAGCGCGGAAGATCTCGAGCAAGGCGCGCAAGACATCAATCGCATGGCGCGCCAGCAGGCGAGCGAAGAGCAAAAGAAGGAGCTCTTGCGCAAGCTGCAGGAAATGCGCGAGCTGATGCGCCAACAAGGAAAAGGCGGAAAAGATCAGATGCAGCGGCTGCAGCGCTTTGGTCAGCGCGCACGCGGCCAGAGCGGCTCGGGCGAAGGGCAAGGCGCCGGCGAGCAGCCCGGCAGCAAGAGTGGTGGCGGCAAGCACGACGGTCCGCTTCGTTTCGGGAATGGCGCGAGCGGTCCGTCCGTTGAAATTCCCATCGCACAAACCACGCGTGCCGAAGGCGCAAACCCCGCGGGTAATGGTGATAAGCCGGGGGGCGGCGATCAGCCCGGCGCCAGCAACCAATGGGGCACCGGTCACGATCCGAACCTCGCTGGTGACGCGACGGACTTGAAAGGCAAGTCCGTCGACGTAACCGCGGCAGGCGTCGACACCGGACAAGGCGCAGCCTCATCGCAAGTCATTTACGGCGCAGCCGAGCGAGGCTTCGTCGGTCGCGGCTACAAGCAAGTGTTTACGGATTACCAAACCGTGGCCGAGCAAGCGCTGAGCCAGGATGAAATTCCGTCTGGCTATCGTTTCTACGTGCGCCGCTATTTTCAGCTGATTCGCCCGCGCGAGTGAGCCTTCCCCGCGACCTTTCGCCCAACTGAAACCTGGAGAGCCATGTCGGACGCCGAGCAAGCACGCGAAGAAGTGAGCGAATTCCAAAAGCGCATCGGCGCGCTGCGAGAGGAGATCTCGCGCGTCATCGTCGGTCAGCGCGAAGTCGTGGACGGCGTGCTCACGTGCGTGCTGGGCTCTTCGCACGCGCTCTTGGAAGGCGTGCCGGGTCTCGGCAAAACGATGCTCGTGCGCACGCTCGCGGGCGCGCTCGGGCTCGAGTTCTCGCGCATTCAGTTCACGCCGGATCTGATGCCGGCCGACATCATCGGCACCGTCGTGCTCGACGAAGGCGCGACGGGCGCGCGCACGCTCGAGTTTCGCAAAGGGCCGGTGTTCGCGAACATCGTGCTCGCCGATGAAGTGAATCGCGCGACGCCCAAGACGCAAAGCGCGCTGCTCGAAGCCATGCAGGAGCATCGCGTGACCGTGGGGCGAACCACGCACGTGATCGATGAGCCGTATTTCGTGCTCGCGACGCAAAATCCGTTGGAAATGGAGGGCACGTACCCACTGCCCGAGGCGCAGCTCGATCGTTTTTTCTTCAAGCTCGAGGTGCCGTTTCCGACGCGAGACGAGCTGCACACGATCATCGATCGTACCACGACGGACAAGCACGTCGAAGTGCGACCCGTGCTCGCGAAATCCCAGATCCTCGAGATGCAAGCGCTCGTGCGGCGCGTGCCGGTCGCGCGCCACGTTCAAGATTACGCGATTCGCGTGCTCCAAGCGACGCACCCGAAGGGTGATGAAGCGCCGGATCTCGTGAAGCGCTTCGTGCGCACGGGAGCTTCGCCGCGTGGCGCGCAGGCGATGTTGCTCGGTGCCAAAGTGCGGGCGCTGTTCGAAGGCCGCTTCGCGGCGTCGATCGAGGACGTGAAAGCGACGGCCACGAGCGCGCTCCGTCACCGCGTGCTGCTCAGCTTCGAAGGCGAAGCCGAAGGCGTCGCTTCCGACCGCGTAGTCGCGGAAATCCTGAAAAAACTGCCCGCCTCGAAGGAGTGAGGGCCGGGCGTGGGTTTTCTCGACCTCTTTCGGCGTGAGAGCACGCCGCGTCCGAAGAAGCAAAAGCAGGCGCTCTTCGACGATGAATTTCAGCGCAAGCTCGAGATGCTCGCGCTCGTGAGCCGACGTGTCTTCGCCGGCCGTTTGCGGGCCGAGCGTCGGAGCAAGAAGAAGGGCAGCGGCATCGAGTTCGCGGACCATCGCGACTACGTGCCGGGAGATGACTTTCGTTCTGTCGATTGGAACGTGTATCAGCGCTTCGGCAGGTTGCTCGTGCGCTTGTACGAGGAAGAAGAAGATCTCAGTATCTATTTGATCGTGGATTGTTCGAGCTCGATGGGCTTCGGCAATCAACGCAAATTCGATCAAGCGCGCAGGCTGTGCGCGGCGCTCGCGTATGTTGGGCTCGCGAATCTGGATCGCGTCACGATCGTCGGAGTGAACGATGCCGTCACCTCGCGCATGCCGACGACGCGCGGAAAAGACCGCATTTTTCGGGTCTTCGAGTTTCTTTCACAGCTCGAGCCGCGGGGGGTGACGGATCTCGGGACCGCGCTGAAAACCTTCGTCGCGCAGCACAAGCGCCGCGGACTCGCCGTGCTGTTCAGCGATATGTACGACCCAGCGGGTTTCGAGGCAGGCATCAACATGCTTCGCTTCAATAAATTCGAGCCGTACGTGGTCGAGATCATCGATCCCGCGGAGTCGCGTCCCGCGCTCAAAGGGGATGTGCGCATCTACGACTGCGAAACCGGCGAGGAACGCGAGCTCACCGTCACGGAGAGCATGCTCGATAAAATGCAGCAAGCCGCGGCGGCTTACCGCGCGGGCATCGAACGCTTCTGCACGCAGAAACAAGTCCCGTACTTCCCGGCGGACGTGAATACGCCGTTCGATGAGCTAGTCTTGCGCGTGTTCCGGCGCGGAGGGTTCCTGCGTTGATCTTCGCCGGTCTGCCCCTCGCGCAGCTCTTGATGATCGCCGGCGCTGCGGGCGCGATTACGATCGGGCTCTACATCTTGAAGTTGCGCCGGCGGCCGGTGCCGGTGCCATTTGCGCGGATTTTCGACGCGGTTTTTCGCGATCGGGAAGCGACGGAGCTGTTCAGCAAGCTGCGCCGGCTGCTCTCGCTCTTGTTTCAACTCGTCCTGCTCGCGCTGCTCATCTTCGCGCTCGGCGATCCCAAACCAAAGACGACTTTGTTCGAGGGGCGTCATTTGGTCGTCCTCGTCGACGGCAGCGCTTCGATGAAAGCCGTGGACGTGAAGCCGAGCCGCATCGAGGTCGCAAAAGCCGAGGTGCGAAAATTGGTCCGCGGGCTCGGCAGCGCAGACCGCGCGTTGATCGTCGAGATGGGCTCGTTGCCGAGCCCGCTTTCGACCATGAGCTCGGATATTACCGAGCTCGATCCGGCGATCGATTCACTCGTGGCGACCGACACGCGCGCTGATCTCGAACGCGGGCTTTCGTTCGCGGTGGACAGTTTGCGCGGTTTGCCGAAGCCGGAAATCGTCGTCGTCAGTGACGGCGTGCTCGGGGACGTGAACGAGATCGGCAAGCACGTCGAGCTCGGCGGGGCTGCCCTCAAATTCATGCCGATCGGGAAATCGGGCGAAAATGTCGCGGTCTCTCAGTTCTCCGTGCGGCGCTACCCGCTCGATAAGTCGCGCTCCGAGGTCATGCTCGAGGTCGCGAACACCAATGATCACCCCGTGCAAGTCGAGCTCACGTTGCTCGGTGACGGCACCATCATCGATGTGAGTCGCTTCGCGCTCGGCCCGAACGAACGCTTGCCGAGATACTATCAAGATCTCGCGGGCGCGAGCCGCACGCTCGAAGCCAAGATCCGACTCGCGGATGGTCGCAGTGACGATTTGCCCGCGGACGATCACGCATACGCACTGATGCCGGAGCGGCATCGCGCGCGCATCTTGTTGGTCTCGCCCGGCAACACGTACCTCGAGGCTGCGCTCTTGCTCGACGAGTATCTCGATGTGACGACGGTCGTGCCCGGCAAGCCGATGCCGAGCGAGCACTTCGACGTCGCGATCCTGGACGGCGTCGCGGATACGCTGCCTGAAACCGTGTCATCGGCGCTGTACCTGAATCCACCGGCGGCCGGATCTCCCGCTAAAATTGGGCGAGAAGTCAAAGATTTCGGGTTCGATACTTGGGACAAGAAGAGCCCAGTCCTGCGCTTCCTCGCGCTCGGTGACGTGCAAGTTTCGACGGGCCACGCGTTCGTGCCAACCGCGAGCGATCATGTGCTGGGCGCGAGTGAGCAGGGGTCAATTTTGGTGTCGGGCACACGGGCTGGGCACAAGTTCTTGGCGCTCGGCTTCGACCCGCGCAACAGCGATCTCGTGCTGCGTGTGGCTTGGCCGCTGTTCGTGCTCAACTCGATCAATGCGTTCATCGAAGAGGACACGGGCTACGTGTCTTCGTTTCGCACTGGGGATGTGTGGCGTATTCCCGTGCCGAGCTCGGTTGACTCTGCGACGGTGATCGACCCGCACGGCGCCAAGCACACGGTGCCCGTCAAGGAAGGTCGCGCCGTGTATCTCGGCGAAGAAGCTGGCTTCTACAAGCTCGTAGCCGGCGTCGGTGCCGACGCCGTTTCCAGCGAATTTGCCGCGAATCTCTCGGATTTGAGTGAAAGCAGCATCACGCCCGCCAAGGAGCTCGCGCTCGGCAAGAGTCGCGCAGAACCCGTGACCATCGGCGCGCCGGGCGCAAAACGAGAGGTTTGGGTGTACTTGCTCGCCGCGGTGCTCGCGCTCTCGGTGATCGAGTGGATAACGTATCACCGCAGGGTGACGGTATGAGTCCGCGCTTGGCTCGGCTGGTTTGGGGGGCGTTCATCGCGACGGTCGGCGTCGCGCTCTTCGTCGCGTACCGCCACTTCTTCTGGCATACGCCTGGCGCGCTCAGCTGGGCGCGCGGCGGCATTCACTACGAGCTGCTCGATCCGACCGCGATCGGCGTGCTGCTCGTCACTCCGCTGCTGCTATTCGTGCTCGGGCGATCGCTCGCGGATTTGCCCTGGCCACAGCGCGCCCTCTCGGTCGTGTTCCGTGTCGCATTCTTGGGCCTGCTCGGCCTCGGGCTTTCGCGCTTGGTGCGCTCCGAAGAAACTCACAAGATTTGCACGGTTTTGCTGGTCGACGTGAGCGACTCGGTGCCGGACGAAGCCGTCGCAGACGCTCGGCACGTCGTCGAGCAATACGCTGCTGCGAAAGGCGTGGACGATCAGCTCAAAGTCGTCACGTTCGCCGAACGTCCGCGCTTGCTCGATGTCTATCAGGGGGACAAGCTCGCATTGCCGGGCATTCATGAGCTTCGCCATCGCGCGGCCGACGGCAAGCCGCTCGGCGCAGGTACGGACATTCGCGCGGGGCTCGCGCTCTCCTACGGCTTGTTCCCGCCGGGCTACTTGAAGCGCGTCGTGCTCTTGAGCGATGGGCTCGAGACGGACGGAGACGTGCTCGCGGAGGCGAATCGCGCACGTGGCTTCGGGGTCACACTGTACGCAGTGCCGTACCGGCGGCCGCCGCCGGGCGAGGTCGCCGTGCGCTCGCTCACGGTGCCGGACAAAGTCGACGTCGGGCAGACGTTCGACGTCATCGCGGACGTGTACGCGAGCCGCGCGGCGCACGCAAAAGCCCGGCTGTTTCAAGGTGAAGCGTTGAACGGCCTGGACGGCGTGCGCGATCTGGATCTGAAGCCCGGCCGCAACGAAGTGAAGTTCCAGTCCGTCGTGCGCGTCGGCGGCGAGGTGACGTATGCGCTGAAGCTCGACGACATCAGCGAAGACACATTCCGCGACAACAACGCCTTCAGCGTTACCGTCGACGTTCCCGGACGTCCAACGGTGCTCTACGTCGAGGGTCAGCCGCAACGCGCCAGCTACCTCACGAGCGCGCTGAACGCTCAGCAGTTCGACGTCGACGTGCGCGCGCCCGCGGCGTTCCCGGCTTCGCTGCGCGAGCTCGAGCGCTACGACTTCGTCATCGTCTCGGACGTGCCGCACGAGGCGTTTCCGTTGCCCGCGCAGGAGCTGGTGGAGCGTTACGTGCGCGACCTCGGCGGCGGTTTCTTGTTTGCCGGCGGTGAAGCGGGCTACGGTCTCGGTGGCTGGGCGCATTCGACGATCGAGCGGCTTTTGCCGGTCAGAATGGATGCCGAGCACCGCAAAGAGATGCCCGGCGTGGCGATGGTCTTGGCCATCGATCGCTCGGGCTCGATGACCGGATTGCCCATGGAGATGGCGAAGGCCGCGTGCAAAGCGACGCTCTCCACGCTCCAAGGCGACGATCTGCTCGAGGTGATCGCGTTCGACTCTTCGCCGGTCGTGTACGTGAAGATGCAACCGGCGCGGTATCGCGCCCGCATCCAAAACGACATTCAGCGGATCCAACCGGGTGGCGGCACCGAGATCTTCTCCAGCCTCGATCAAGCGTATCGCGACTTGTCCGTCGTTCAGGCACGGAAGAAGCACGTCATCCTGCTCACGGACGGCCAAGCGCCGAGCCAAGGCATCAAGGATTTGGTGCAAGCCATGCTCGCCGAGTCGATCACGGTGACGACGGTCGGGCTCGGTGAAGGCGCGAACCAAGATCTGCTCCGGACCATCGCGGACACCGGTGGAGGCCGTTTTCACGCGGTTCCGGACCCGAACAGCTTGCCCAAGATCTTCACGCGCGAGACCGAGCTCATCGCCCAGCAAGCGGCGGTCGAAGATTGGTTCCCAGTCGAGCAAGCTGCACCTGCGGACTTTTTGAAGGGCATCGCGATCAACGCGGCGCCCCTCCTGCACGGTTACGTCGCGACGCAGCTCAAGCCGCCGCCCGCGCAGCTCATCTTGCAGAGCGAGCGCGGTGATCCGATTTTGGCGCGCTGGCGCGCGGGGCTCGGCTGGGCGATCGCGTGGACGAGCGACGTGAAGAACAATTGGTCGATCGACTGGCTGCGCTGGTCGGGCTTCTCGAAGTTCTGGGGTCAGCTCGTGCGCGAGCACATGCGCGTGAAGCACCGCCGCGAACTCGACATGAAGACCGAGATGCTCGGCTCCGACGTGCACGCTGTGGTCGATGCGTTCACCGCCGACGAACGCTTCGACAATGGCATCGTGTCCAAGCTCGTCGTGACCGGCCCGGGCAGCTCGGGGGCGCGCCGCGAAGTGCCGATGCAGCAGACCGCGCCCGGACGCTACGAAGCCAATTTCCCACTCGATCAGTACGGGTCGTTCTTACTCCGAGCCGAGCACGCCAAAGCCGGTGAGAACGGCGAGCTCAAACCGCTCGCGACCAGCTACGGACACGTCACCAATCCCTACCCGCGCGAATACGCGAGCTTCGATCCGGACTTGGAGCGACTCGCGCGCGCCGCGCTCGCCGGCGGCGGTAGCGTCGACCCAGATCCGAGGCGCGTGTTCGACCCCGCTGGGCAGAAGATCGTCTCTTACAGCCCGCTCTGGAATCGTTTCGTGCTCGCGGCGATCGTGCTCTTTTTGCTCGATCTGCTGGTACGGCGCGTGCGCCTGTTCGATCGCAAGTTCTTGCCGCGTACGCGCTAGCGCGATCTGCGTTACTGCGAGCTCGAATCGGCACCCGCGATTTGATCGCCGGTGCACTTGCCCCATTTGCCGTCGGCCGAGCAGGTTTGATGGCCCGTCGCGCACCAGACGTAGTCGCCCGCGACGCGCTTCACGCGGCCGCAATCGATCGAGGCGGCGGGCTCGTAGCAGGGGCAGCCTTCTTCGTGATCCTCGCAGACCTCGGTGCTCGCGCTCGGTGCTGGCTTCGAAGCCTCGGTGTCCGCGACTTCCATGGGCGGCGGCAAATCCCCAGCGCCCGAGCAACCAGCCAGGACCGAGGATGAGAGTGCCAACGCAGCCACCAGAAAAATCCGAATCATGATGCGACGCTCCGAACCGGTTAGACGGCCCTTGGTGCGTCGCCGTTAACGTAGGTGCCGAAGATCACCGCAGATTGGTGAGCGCGCTTCAGACGTTGTGCGCGCCTGTATTGCTCACTCCGTGGAGTGAAGTGGCGCCGTGAATAATGGCGTGAACGAAAATGACGTCTCGGATCGAGTCAGTCCGATTCGAGAACGACGCTGCCCGCCGCCACGGAATACAGCCGATTGCATGCGGTATTCGGGGTCGCGCCGCGGCGCGTACCCAAGTCGACGATGTCGTACAGGGGTGAACCGAGCGTGGGCTCGTCGCGCCAGCGCGCTTCTTCCTTCATCGTCTCTTCGTTGAAGTAGAACAATGTGCGCGCGTCTGCAGAAATTCCCGTGGGCAAGCGTTGCCCACCGCTCGGACCGTCGAGCTCGGAACCAATCCGTGTGGGCGTGCTCCACACCGCGCCCGCGCCGGTGCGCGCGGCAGCAACGACCGTGGAGGCGCCGCCCGGCGCTGCGGAAGCCAAAAACAACTGTTCGTCGTCCGCCGAGAGCACCGGCGACGAAAAGACGTTGCCCGAGTACGTGCTCGCTTGGTTCACGATCGCGAACGCGCTCTCGTCGATGCTGGGCGCGAAGGCCGCGTCGCGCGCGCCGCGGGTCAGCTCGCCGAGCGCGGTCTGAGCGTCATTGATGAGCACGAGCCGCTTGCCGTCGCTGCTGAGCGCGAAGCCGTGCAGCATGGTCCACGCGCTCGGCAACGCGACCGCCGCGCCGACGATGAAGCTTTCGCTCGCCTGCGCGCGATGCGCGACGTACAGCGCGCCGCCGTGCACGAACGCGAGGTCGAGCTCATCGGGCGTGAGCGCGATGTTCTGAGTTGCGTCGACCGCAATGCCGGTTAGAGCCGTGGAGCCGCTCCAGGTCGCGGTCTCGCTACACGCCGGATCGCTGGGTGTTGGTCGGCCAGGACCTGCATCGCTCTCGAACGGCGGCGCGCCGGCATCCCCTGTCCCGCCGGTTCCGCCCGAGCTTGCTCCGGCCTCGACGGCGGCCTCGCCTGCGTTGCCAGAGCCTGCGGACTTACCGCCGCTGCCTGCCACGCCTGCGACGGTGGCGCTCGTGCCGCCGGTTTCGAGCGCGGGCGGGTGATCTTTGGAGTCGGACGAGCACGCGAGATAGCTCGCGCAGGCTCCGAGCAACGCGAGCCAAGAAAACGGAGCGTGACGGAGTTGGTGCATGCTCATTCAGCCGGCGGGCAGCTGTAGACCTGGCGCCAATCATTCAAGATCGGGCTCGCGTTTCGTTCCTGATTCGGCACGAAGCGTACGGTAATTTTGAGGTACTCCTGCGATTTCACCTGCGGGCTCAAAATCGAGAACGACGTGGCGACGTCGACGCCCGTCCAGTCGGTGACCGGTGCGCCGGAGACGGTCGTGAGGTGCGCCACGCCGTCGACCACGACCGCGGCCGGAGCGGCGACGAGCGTGTGGAAGGTGCTCGGATCAGCCGCCGTTTCTGCATAAAATTCGAGCGAGGAGCTCGTCGCGGGCGTCGTGGTTTTGTAGTCGAAGAAATGCCAGACCGGCTTCGTGCCGGCGGGGCAATCCGCTTGGTAGATGCGTTCGTAGTTCGCGGGCGCTACGACGAGCACGGGCGGCGGCACTTGGCAGACGGCGTTCACGCACGCGAGGCCGGCGCAGCAATCCGCAGCCGAGCCGCACGAGGCGTTCGCCGCGGCGCATTGACCCGCGGGCGGCAGCGCGCGGCAGTGCCGCGTGGGCGGATTCGAAATTGGCGTGTCGAGACGGCAAGCGCTCGTCTTCGTGGCGCCCGAGCCGCCGCAGCAATCTTCGTCCACCTCGCAG
>FTDA01001653.1_pt1 | contig 14970 bp, 13 predicted proteins | sample 1639731 | NCBI WGS metagenome assembly FTDA01 (sample SAMEA3914869, study PRJEB12502) | metagenome | biome: forest; material: soil | place: USA | collected 2012-03-12 | depth 0.1 m
CGCTCTGGCTTCCGCCATTTACTTCCAGATGTGGAGGAACAGATTCACACCGCTCGGTTCCGCGTCGACCTCGGCGCGACCTGGCGTGGGCGTGAGGGCATGCACGAAGGAGAGCAGATCCTCTCGGCTGCGATGGATCAGGAACCAATCCAAGCAATACTCCATGAAATACCGGCTCGGATTGTTACTCGCAACGTTGCCGATCGCCAAGTGGCCGCTCGGAGCGAGCGCGTCGTACAGCACGGAAAGCAGGGCCGAGAAGCTCCGTGCGTTCAGGTAATCGAACAGACCCGCGCTGTAGATGAAGTCGCGCTCGCCGAGCGCCTCCTTCAATTTTTTCGCCGTCAGAAGACGACGCACGGATTCTTTGATGAAATGCACTTTCGCCCCAGTGCGGATCGCTATCGGTGACAGCGTGCGCTCGCAGAACGTGAGCACGCGCTCTTCTTGATCGATTAGCGCCACATCGATGTATGGCCCGAGCTCCGGGCTCTTCTCGAGCAATACGTACAGCTCGCGCGCGGGGCCACAACCGATGCTCGCGAGACGCACTCGGCCGCGCACTTCGATCGCCGCGCGGATTTTGGTCGAGAGGTATTCGAGTCGATTGATGTTCGCCTGCGCGGCTTCTTCTTGCGCCGCATATAGGTTGAGCGCGCGTCCGAATAGCGAATCACCCTCCGCGTGGTCGCGGTAGAGCATGTTCATCATCTCGTAGTCGCCGGCGTAACCGAGGGGTTTCGTGTACGCGCGACGGAGCAGGGGCGAGTGGATGATGAGCGGAATGATTTGCTTCTTGTAATAGCTGCGGTAGATCGAGTGCTGCTCTTCGGCGAGGCCAGAAACTAGTGAGAATAGCTCGCGCGAAGCGACGTTGAGCTTGTCGGTGAGCTTGGGCGCGACAGCCTCGAGGTACGTGCGCAGCGTTTGGTTGCGCGTGAACTGGTCCAGATTTCCGAGCGACTCCTCTTCCGCGTCCAAGAAGGTTTTGACGCGTTCGAGAGAGGTTCGCAAATCATTCACCCAGACTTTGAACGCGTCCGAAACCTCGTCTTCTTGCGGCTCGAACAGGCCGTACAAGCGCTCCGAAAAGCTATGCTTCGTGCCCAGGCGATAGAGCTCGGAGAGATCGATCGTGCGTTGAGTCACCTCGACACCGATGATCAGGTCATTGCCGCGCTCGGTGACGCGGCGCACGTGGGCATCGCCCTCGTAGAGCAAGGCGCCGCGGCAAATCATTTGCAAGTGATCGAGCCTGTCACCGTTCAGCACCAGACTCGATTTGGGCGCGCCGCCGGGGATCAATAGAGCCGCGCCCGTCAGTGACAGGTCCTCGACGGAAGCGCGCACGCCGCCGAGCGTGGAGTGATGCGCGGTCGCTTCGAGGCCTTCGAGCTGCATCTCTTCCGCGCGCACACGTCGCGCGCGCAGCCTTCGCGGCCGATTGAATTCTTCGTGCGTACGCTCTTCGCGCGGGCGCTTGCGCGATTCGGGCACCTCGCCGAGATCGATGGTTTTGAGCACGCCGGAGGGCGTCTCGTCGCGCACGAAAGTGGCAATCTGATCCTTGGTCATTACGAATCTCCCGCCGCGCTCGGCAGCAAGTGAGTGGACAAGATCTCGAACAGCCGAGCCACCACGACTGGCTTTTCGAGGAAAGCGACGGCCCCCGCGCGCTCGAAGGCGCTCGCCAGCTCGGGCGTGGGATCGGCGGTCATCGCCAGGATGGGGATGTGTGAGGTAGCAGGCGTGCCGAGGATGCGCGAGCAAACCTGCACACCATTGGTTGCGGGCATGTAAGCATCGAGCAAGATCGCGTCGGGCAGCTCGACCTCGGCGTGCGCAATCCCGTCACTGGCGCTTTCCGCCAAAGTGATATTGAGCTCGGGCGCTGCTTGTCGCAGGAGCCGCACCATCGAACGCAGCACGGGCGGCTCGTCGTCCACGATCAAGAGCGAGCGGATACCCAGCAAATCAAGCGGTATCGGCAGGGATTGCTCGACCATGCACGCGAAGAGGGCGCTGCGCTCGCACGTGCGCCTCGCCAGGGAAGCGCGCGCCGCGAACTCGGGAAGCACGAGCGCGGCGGCGACTGCGTCGTCGCGCAAGGCAATGAGCTGCTCGATGCTGAAGTGGGCGACCGACACGGCTACCTCGAGCTCGAAGGGAAGAGAGAGGATGAGTTCGGGCGGGAGGCCAGATCAGCACGCCGCCAGTTCTCGGCGCAAGACTGCATCAATTTAACGCACCGTTGTGTTTCAAATTTCCCCCGACGGTTCACCGTCCTGCAACGAAAGCGAGGTGGCGAGATCCGCCAGTCACCCTCGTGGGTGGTTTGGAGCGCGCATTGGCTTGGCGGTGGCCGGCGTGCTGGGGCGCGCAGCTCTGTCTAACCGGCGCGCGCGACCGCGACGTTTCGGATGCGTTGCTCCGCGACACCGCCCTCCGCGTATCGACTCCGAGCAGTCGTGAGCGGGGCGTGCGCGCAGCCCGCGACGCACGCGTCGCGCACAGCCGAGCGCACAGCGCCGGCTCGGGCTGGCAAGTGTATTTAATAACCCTTATGGGTTATGTGTGCGGTGTCTCCAGGCACGGATGAACGGATGCTGCGCGGGACCACGCGCTGACCATTTCCGGTCAATCCCGTGATCACAATTGCGTGAAGGCGGCCGGGATCGCGCTCGAGTGATAAATCGAGCGCACGGGCGGCCGGTTTGAGCCGTTTCTCTGACGCGATCGTTCTTGGTATCCGCATGCGGCGAGCATTTTTTTCGAAGTCCAGGTCGAGTTGGTTCGTAGCGAGCGCGCTCTATCTCTGCGCGTGCGCCGAGGCGCAGGACTATCAAGGTGAATCGACCGGCGGCAGTGGCAATGTCGGAGCGGGCGGCACACTCGGCGAGGGCGGCTCGGGCGTCGTGGGATCGAGTGGCTCGTTGGGGCAGAGCGGCACGGGTACCGTCGGAGCTAGCGGTACGGTCGGCGCGAGCGGCTCGTTCGGCCAAGCCGGGACGACGGGCAGCTCGGGCAGCGGCAACGCCTTTGGCGGCTCGTCGTCGATCGCTGGCAGCAGCTCGGGGGGGAGCGTTGGCAGCGCGGGCAGCCCCGGCAGCGGTGGGACGACCAGCACCGGAACCGGCGGCAAAAGCGCCGGCGGAGCCTCGGGGAGCTCGAGCACGGCTGGCGCGTCCAGCTCGGCCGGCTCGTCGAGCACGAGCTGCAGCACTGCGGCTTGGACCTCCGACAAGGTCTACATGATGGGCGATAAGGCCTCGAAGAACGGCATGCTGTACACCGCCGCGTACTACACGCAGAACCAAGATCCGACGGACACCCAGAACTGCTGCGGTGGCGGCAAGCCCTGGGCTTCGTCCGCGGCTTGTAACTGACGCTGCGGTCATAGCGGCGGGCGCGCTATAGAGCCTGCTCGTGACAGCGCAGCGCTCGGCCACGAGGAGCTCTTGGGAGCTCGTCCCTCTCGGGCTGTTCCTGCTCGATTGCTTCGTTGCGTGCGTCGTGTTGAAAGGCGAGCCGAGGCTCGACGAAACCGTTTTTTTCCCGGCCGCACTCGCGTTTGCAAAAGCGGGCGTCTGGCCAGGGGCAGAGCTACTCAGGCATTACGACGCCCCACAGACGCCGCTTGCGCTCTACCTCGCGGGCCGCGTGCTCGCCCTCGTGCCGAGCTTGCGGCTCCTGCGCGTGCTCGATGCTGCCTTGATGGCGTTCGGCGCGTGGCGGCTGTTGCGCTTTGCGCGCGAGCGATGCGAGCCGCGCGCGTGGCTGCTCTTGGTGCTGGTCGGAGTAAACCCTTACTTTCACCTGGCCGCGACGCATTTCTACACGGATGCGGCGTACTTCGCGCTCGTCGCTGTGCTGGTCACGCGCGAGCGCGAGCGGGCATCGACGCTGAACCTCGCGGCGCTGCCGCTGGTGCGCCAATTCGGCGTCATCTTTCCGATCGGGCGCGCGCTCTCGGGCTTTCGTAGACGTCGCTGGCAGGTCGTCCTCTCGGCGGTGCTCGCGCTCGTCCCGACGTTGCTGTTGTTCGCGTTTTGGGGCGGCCTCGCCCCCGAGTCACCAAGGGCTGAAATTGCCAAGAGTGTTCATCGCGTGTACGGCCCAATCTTTCCGTATGTCGCGACGTATCACGTTGCGGCGCTCGGCTTTTACCTGGCGCCTGCGCTGGTCTGGACGCCGCGGTCTCGCTGGTTTTGGGGTGGCGCTTTCGCGGCAGCGGTTGCCTACGCGCTCGCACCCGCACATCCGAATTTTTCGGCGCTCCTAGCCGGCGCCGGCATCACGACGCTCGGCTTGGTGCAGCGCATCGCGTGCTGTCTGGGTGGACGCGGCGGACACGCGCTTTTGTGTCTATTTGCCGCGTGCGGCGGCGCGCTCATCGGCGAAGCGCTTCGTTGGCGCAGCGAGCTCGGCATTTTCGTCGCGCTGTTCGTGCTCGGTAGCACGTTCAATTTTCAGGCCTGGGACAAGTATCTCTTGGATGTGATTCCAATTGTATTTCTCGCCATCTTCGCGGCGCGCACGGAAGTTGCAACTAGGAGGGCATGAGCTCGCTCAAAGACAGTGCCGTCGTCAAAGTGCTCAAAGAGACTGCAAGCGGTTGGGATGACGATAACGTCGCGCGCCTCGCTGCTTCGCTGGCGTACTACACGCTGCTCTCGATCGCTCCGCTCATCATCCTCGCAGTCGCCGTAGCTGGGCTCGCGTTCGGAGAGGAAGCCGCACGTCAGCACATCGCAGGGCAGCTTGCCGCGGTAGTGGGAGGCGGCGCGGCAGGCGCGATTCAAACGATTGCCGCCAATGCCAAGGCCCCCGGGAGCGGGATTTTAGGCCTTGTCGTCGGCATCGTCGTGCTGCTGTTCGGCGCCTCTGGCGTGTTCGGTGAGCTGCAGTCCGCGCTCAACACCGTTTGGGATGTGGCGCCAAAGCCCGGGCGAGGCATCGGGGGCATCATCAAAGATCGATTCTTTTCCTTCACGCTCGTGGTGGGCGTGGCCTTCTTGCTCCTCGTCTCTCTGGTGGTGAGCGCGGCGCTGACTTGGGTGGGGCAGGTGTTCGCGGCTTCGCTGCCGGGCGGCGCAGTCGTTTGGCAGATCCTAAACTTCACCATCTCGCTCGCGGTGATCACGGCGCTCTTCGCGCTCATGTTCAAGACGATCCCCGACGTGCACATCAAGTGGCGTGATGTTTGGGTTGGCTCGGCGGTGACCGCCGGACTGTTCGTGCTCGGCAAGTTCTTGCTCGGACTGTATCTCGGTAGCGCGGGCGTTTCCTCGGCGTACGGCGCGGCCGGGTCGATCGTCGCGCTCGTGATCTGGGTCTATTACTCCTCGCAGGTGTTGCTCGTCGGAGCCGAATTCACCGAGGTTTACGCCCGGCTCTATGGCTCGCGCATCACGCCGGACGAAAAGGCGGTCCGGCTCGAGCGGCCGCAAGCCGAGCCGACGGAGCCTGCGCATCACCCGGCGGAGTAGACGTCACGCTCGCGCTGCGAAGATCGAGCTTTCGTAGCGCGCGAAGAGATCTGCCGCGTCATCGTAAATCGCGAGAGCACGTCCGAGCGCCGCGTCGGGATGCCCACCCGAACGCAGCGCGACTGCGCCAACGCCGGCGCGTGTCGCTGCGAGCATGTCATACGGAGTATCACCGAGCAGCACGGCTTCACCGGGTGCACACTGGGCCTTCCGTAGCGCGATTTGCACGATGTCCGGATCGGGTTTCGAATGACTCGTGTCATCCGTCGAGGTTTGGCGAGCGATGTAGCGAAGCGCGCCGCACAGCTCGAGCAACGGCATGAGCTCGTCGTCCTTTGCGGAGCTCGCGACCACGAGCTTCAAACCGCTGCCGCTCAGCCGGGCGAGCAATGCTTCGGCTTTGGGAAATGCGCGCACTTGCGGTAAGTATTCGCGCATGAAGCGCGTGCCGCGCTCTTGCGACAGCCGCTTTGCGTCGTGCGAGTCCGGCGCCAAGCCGGTCACTTGCGGGATGAGCTTATCGCCGCCTTCACCGATCAAGTTGCGCACGCGCTCGAACGTCGTTTCATAGCCATTTTTCTCGAACACATCGAGCCACGCGCGAGCGTGTGCATCGTTACTATCGACGAGCGTGCCGTCGACGTCCAAGAGCACGGATTTGAGTGGCTTCACTGGCGGATCCTGACTGCCCCTTCGGGCGCGAGCGTCGGGCTATCCCTGATTGGTGAGCAAGCGTTGCTCGGCATCGGGCTCATCGACATCGAATTCTCCTTCGGGCCAGAGCACGCGCGCGACGGCAGCTTTGCCGTTCAAGAGCTTGCTGGCGCCGAAGTCTCCCCGCAGCGCGGCGAGGTCCGGAAATGAGCTGCGCGGGAAAATCGCGGGCACGCCCTGCTTCTGTGCGTAAAATGAGGCTACCGGCAAAGCCGCGAGCTCGTGCTCGGCGATCAGGCGATTCAAATGCCGCGCATCGAGCTTGGGCTGATCGCACAGCACCAGGAGCAGTGCGTCGCATTCGCGCATTTCGGCCCACGCCACCGCGAGGCGAATGGATGAGGCCATGCCTTCAGCCCACTTGTCATTCACGAGAACTTCCGCGGAGCACGGCGTGAGCGCTGCTCGAACCGCTTCGGCATTGGCCCCAACGATGACAGCGCGCGCCGTGGTTTGCGCTTGGCAGATGTGCTCTGCCGCAGCCAGCACGAGTGGCTTGCCTCGGTGAATGAGCAGCTGCTTTGCCTTGCCCAGCCTTCTGGAAGCGCCGGCTGCGAGCACCGCCGCGCCGATGCGAGTCAAGTGCTGCCCGTTCGCGCGAGCTGTTTCGCAGATGACAAGAGCACGCTCGGCTCCGCCAGATGAATCGAGCGTGGTCCGCGGCTCGAGAGCGGGCGAGCGTTCGCATGCGCAAGGACGGCTTGGACCTCGGCCAAGATCGAGAGCGCGATTTGCGCAGGCGTTTGCGCGCCCAAATCCAGGCCCACCGGCGCGTGCAAGCGCGCGCGATCGTGCTGGCTCAAGCTCGCTCGTTCTCGCCCGAGCTCGCGCAAAATGCGTTCGGTGCGCCGGGCCGGGCCGAGCATGCCGATGTAAGCCGCGCGAGTCTCGAGCAACATCTTCAATGTGTCCGAGTCGGACGGATAGTGATGAGACATCACGACTGCGAGCGCAGTGCGGCGCGCGTCGATGAGAGGCTGCATGCTCGCCACGTCGCCCACGTGCACGTCCGTCCCGCGCGCGAACCGCTCGCGCGCAGCAATTCGCCCCGTGTTGTCGCAGACAGTCACGCCCAGTCCGAGCGTGCGCGCCAGCTCAGCGACCGGGACGGCATCCGGCCCAGAGCCGAACAGGAACAAATGCGGAGTCGGCTCGATGATCTCGAGCAGCGCTTCGAAGCCGTGACCATGCACGCCGCGGCAGTCACTGCTCTGCGTGGCGAGCGCATATTCGGCGACGCCGCGCAGCTCTGCGTTCACGCTGGTCGAGCCAATCGTCGAAGCGAACGCGCCGTCTTCCTTCAGCCACATGCGAGCGCCGATGGGCAACATCGGATCACTCGACTCGAAGATTGTGACGAGCACACCGCGCTCCTCGGTCGACAGGCACTCATCAGCGAGCACGAGCGGATCACATTCGTCGCCCGCGAGCACCTTTTCCACGAGAATATCGACCGTACCATCGCAACCGGTGCCGCTCGGGCGCTCCTCCTCGTCCTCGTCCTTCGCGCCTTCGAAGTAGATGCAGACCGGGTGCTCGCGCGTCAGCCACGGACCTTTGCGCACGATGCCCCCCTCAAAAAAACCGCCGCTGACCGAGCCGGCGAGGGCGCGCCCATTCGTGAACAGCATGCGGGCGCCTGCGTGGCGATAAGCCGAGCCGCGCACGCGCATGACGGTCGCTAGCCAGAGCGGCTCGCCGCGCGCGGCGGAGAAGCGCGCAGCAGCCCTGATTTCGGATAGCTCGTTCATGGTGCTCTTGATTCTCTTCAAACCAGCTTGTCGAGCGTGATCGGTAGATCCCGCACGCGCTTGCCGGTGGCATTGAATACGGCATTGGCAATTGCAGCTGCCATGCCAGTGATGCCGATCTCGCCGATGCCTTTGGCGCCGATCTCGTTCACGTACGGATCGTCCTCGGGCACTGAAATTACTTCCAGGTGCGGAATATCTGCGTTGATCGGCACGTGATAGTCCGCGAGATCGCGGGTGACGACCCGCCCAGTGCGCGCATCCCGCACGGTGTGCTCTTCCAGCGCGAAACCGATGCCCCAAACCATTCCGCCCAAGAACTGGCTGCGCGCGGTCTTGGGATTCAGGATCTTGCCCGCTGCGAATGCGCCGAGGGCCCGCGTCAGGCGGATTTCTCCCGAATCTTCGTCGACCCGCACTTCGACGAGCTGCGCGCCGAAGGAATGCAGCGAGAATTTTTTTCGCTCTTCCTTCTCCTTCGTCGAAGCGCGCGCACTGATCTCGGGTTGTCCCGAGCGCTCTACCAATGCCGTGAGAGGGTCGTGTTTGGCTGGATCGTGCAACGCGACCAGGTCTCCGTGCTGCAGCGCGATTTGCTCGGGCGTGAGTCCGAACAGCGGCGAACGCGAATCACTCACTGCGCTCTGAATCAGCTTATCGCCGAGCGCGAGCGCCGCGAGCTTCACGGCTGAACCAGTGCTCGAGGCCGTTTGCGAACCGCCGGACACGGGCGTTTCGGGAAACGCCGTGTCCCCGAGCTCGAAGGTGACGCGTTCGGCGGGCAAACTCAGCGCATCGGCCGCGATTTGCGCCATGATCGTGTACGTGCCCGTGCCGATGTCTTGGGTGCCGGCCTGGACGACCACGCTGCCGTCGCGGCGCAACTTTGCTACCGCGGATGAGCCGCTTTGACGGGCCGGATACGTCGCGGTCGCCATGCCGTAGCCGATCAAGAAGTGGCCCTCTCGCATGCTGCGAGGCTCGGCCTTGCGCCGCTCCCAGCCAAATTGGGTAGCTGCACGCCGATAGCATTCACGCAGCGACTTGCTGGACCAAGGCTTATTTTCTCCTTCGTCGCGCTCGGCGTAGTTGCGGAGCCGCAGCTCGATCGGATCGAGCTCGAGCTCGTGCGCGAGCTCGTCCATCGCCGATTCGAGCGCGAAGGTGCCCGTAGATTCTCCAGGCGCGCGCATGAACGTGGGCGTCGGCACGTCCAGCTTCACGAGGCGATGTGACGTGAGCACGTTCGGACAGGAGTAGAGCATGCGCGTCTGCACCGCGGACGGCTCGACGAACTCGTCGAAGCGCGAGGTTTCGGACCAAACTTCGTGCGAAATAGCCGTTAATTTCCCGGATTTGTCGGCGCCGAGCGCGAGCTTCTGAATCGTGGCAGGGCGATGGCCGACGAGCGAGAACATCTGTTGGCGCGTGATCGCGAGTCTCACCGGTCGCTGTACGACGCGCGCCGCGAGCGCAGCCAAGCCGATGTGAGACCACGGCGAGCCCTTGCACCCAAAGCCGCCGCCGACGAAGTGCGAAATCCCTCGCACATTTTCGAGAGGGATGCCGAACAGCGCGGCCATCTTCTTGCGTGCCCCGAAGATACCTTGCGACGTATCGTACAGGGTGACGTGATCCTCGCCTTGCCACACCACGGTGAGCGCGTGCGGCTCCATTGGATTGTGGTTTTGGACGGGCGTGGTGTATGTCTGCTCGATTTTGACGGCGGCCTTTTCGAACGCGGATTTGGCATCGCCGCGGCTCGAATCTGCCTCGCCCGCTGGGCCAGCGTGTTTGGGTGCATATGCATCGGGTGAGCTCGCGCTGAGCTCCGCTTTTACGTCAGCCGGTAGGTAGCTCGCGCTCAAGGCGTGCGCGCCCTCTTGCGCGGCCTCGAGCGTGCTCGCGACTACGATCGCGATCGGCTGGTCCGAGTAGTGCACATCGTCGTCTTGCAGCACTTGTAGCAAGCGATCGTTCGGGTCTGATTTGGTTTTGGCCCCCGGCAAGTGCGGCGCGTTCGCCGACGTGATCACGCGCAGCACTCCGGGCACCTTCTCTGCCCGGCTCACGTCGACGCTGGCGAGCGTCGAGCGACCAACGGAGCTCGTCGCGATCACCGCATACGTCACGTTGGCGACTGGGATTTCTGCCGCGTATTGGGCTTTGCCCGTCACTTTGAGTCGGCCGTCGACACGGTCGAGCGGGCGACCGACACTGAGCTCTTTCACGCTGCGCCTCCCGCTCGCTCGAGCGCGCGCGGAATCATGCGCCGCGCCAACTCTACTTTGAACGCGTTCTCTGGCGTCGGCGCTGCGTCGCGGAGCGCGAGCGTGCCGGCGCGCTCGAACGACGCGCGCGTTGCGGGCTGACCGAGCAGCGCTTGCTCGACCTCGGGGCAACGCCAGGGTTTGCCGCCAACGCCACCGAGCGCCACACGCGCTTGCTTGACCGCGCCGCCCTCGAGCTCCACCGCCGCCGCGACCGATACCAACGCAAACGCGAAGGACGCGCGGTCGCGCACTTTCACGTATGCCGAGTGTGCTGCGAATCCGGTTTTCGGCACGGTTACGGCGGTGACGATCTCACCGTGTTCGAGCACCGTCTCGACGTCAGGGCGATCACCCGGGAGGGTATGAAGGTCTGCGAGCGGGATCTGCCGACTTCCGTGCGGACCTTCCGTGTGAACTACGGCGTCGAGCGCGAGCAAGGCGACGGCCATGTCCGAAGGGTGCACCGCGATGCAGCGTGGGCTCACGCCAACGACCGCGTGCATGCGCGAATAGCCTTCGAGGGCGGCGCAGCCCGAGCCGGGTTTGCGTTTGTTGCACGCGTCGATGGCGCTGTCGCGGAAGTAGGCGCAGCGCGTGCGCTGCAGTAAATTGCCGCCCAAAGTGGCCATGTTGCGCAGTTGCGGCGATGCGCCGGCGAGCAGCGCCTCGGACAGTACCGGGTAGTCGCGCACGACGGCGGGGTGCACGGCCAGGTCCGTGTTGCGGACCAGGGCGCCGATCTTCAAGCCCGCGTCGCTGCTCTCGATCTCGCCGAGCGGCAAGCCATTGAGATCGATTACGAGGTCGGGCGCTTCGACGTTCAAGCGCAGGAGATCGACGAGCAGCGTGCCCCCGGCAATGAATCGCGCGCCGCTCGCGTTGCCTCTGGCAATTGCGTCGGCGGTCGTTGCGGGTTTCGCGTAGTCGAACGACTTCACGTGCTCACCCGAGGCTCGCCGCACGCGCGCGCTGAATCGCGGCGACGATGTTGGTGTAGGCACCACAGCGGCAGATGTTCCCACTCATGTGCTCGCGCACCTCCTCGTCCGTGCGTGCCCGGTTTTCCCGCACTAAACCCAGCGCGCTCACGATTTGCCCGGGCGTGCAGTAGCCGCATTGCAGCGCGTCCTCGGCGACGAAGGCCGCTTGCATCGGGTGGAGCGTGTCGCCTTCGGCGAGCCCTTCGATTGTGACTACCGGCGCATCTCCGACCATGATCGCCAGCGTGAGACACGCGTTCACGCGCCGGCCGCCGACGAGCACGGTGCACGCGCCGCACTGGCCCGCGTCGCAGCCCTTCTTGCTGCCAGTGAGCCCGAGACGTTCACGCAGCGCATCCAAAAGCGAAACGCGAGGCTCGACCTCGAGCTCATGCGCGACGCCGTTGACGTTCAAGGTTATCTTGTGGGTTTGCGCGCTGCGCGCGATCGGCGACGCGGCGACCTCGTGCGGCGCCGGAGACGCATGTCGACAGCCCTCCGCGGCGAGCAGGGCGAACGCGCCGACGAGGCTGGCGAGCACCACCTCACGTCGCGAAAGCTGCGGCGAAAAGCGAGCTTCGAGCGATTTCTTGCCGGCGGCCGTGAGTCCTTCGGCCAGCGCCGCCAGCCCGTCCTCGGCCGAAATTGCGTGACGCGCGAGTAGGCCCCCGTCGCCTCCTGCGATCGCGATCGTCAGTTGGCGGACGTTCGACGGCACGCCACAGGCGTGGCGCAGCTGCTCGATGGTGTGGCGGGGAGCTTCACGCTGATTTCCGATTTGGTCGAGCTCGTCATCTGGACGAAACGAGAAGATGTGATTGTCCCAAACCAAGAAGAGCGCCGCGCCGAGTCCGCGCAGCTCCGCTCGAACGCGGTCGAGCAGGGGAGATTCGCGAAGCTCGATCCGTTCTGCGAACGCCAGCACGAGCGGCTGTCCGCGATGAATCTCGAAGCCCAGCTCGGTGAGCGACTGCACCAAGTGCGATAGATGAATACGCATAGGCTCCGCGGTCCGACTGCCGCAAAGCAAACGCCGTACCTCGATTGATAAATCGGCTCGAACTGGCTGCCGGCGCACGGCGAGGCGCAAGTGAGTCGCCGCAAACGCCACGCATGCGCCAACTTGCCACTTCGAGCCAATCGAACGGTGACCCGCCAACGCGCGAGCGCCCGGTGTCTGCGGCGGATCGCAGTCGGTTTCTGGCACGAACGCTGCAGACTGCACGCGAGACGACGCGGTAACTCGAACGCGACCATCGGTCATCAGCAGCGGAGCAGACATGGCGAGAGCGATTTGGAGTGGCAGCTTGGGCTTTGGTTTGGTGCAAATCCCCGTTGGTCTGCACGCCGCAGAAGAGACCGACGAGCTCTCGCTCACGTTGTTGGATAAGCGAGACTTCTCCCCCGTGGGCTACGAGCGCATCAACAAGAAGACGGGCAAAGAGGTTGATTGGGACGACACCGTGAAGGGGTATGAGTCTTCTCCGGGCAAGTACGTCGTGCTCACGGACCACGATTTTGCGGAGGCGAATCCCAAATCCACGCATCAGATCGACATCTTGGATTTCGTCGAAATGGCGGACATCGACCCGCACTACATCGACAAACCTTACGTGCTCGTGCCCGAGAAAAACGGGAAGAAGGCGTACGCGCTCCTGCGAGAGGCGCTCAAGCGTGCGGGCCGCGCCGGCATCGCCAAGCTCGTGCTGCGCACGCGCCAACATTTGTGCGCCGTCATTCCGCACGGCAAAGCGCTCTCGCTGCTGATTCTACGCTTCGCCGATGAGCTGCGCGGTACGAGCGAGCTCGAGCTGCCGGACGAGAATCTCAAGAAGCTCGGGGTCACCCCAAAAGAGCTGGAAATGGCTGAGAAGCTCATCAGCGGCATGGTGGATGATTGGAAACCGGAAAAGTATCGCGATGACTATCGCAAAGATTTGCTCGCGTTGATTCACGCTCGCGCCAAAGCCGGGGACGTGAACACGGTCAGCAAAGAGTCGAAGAAGCCGGTCAAGGCCGAGAAGACTGCCAAGATCGTAGATCTGGTCTCCTTGCTGAGTGAGAGCATGTCCGCGAAGAAGAGCGGCGCACACAAGACTGCCGCGCGCAAACCCAGTAGCGCACACGCTCCAGCGCACAAGAAGGGCGCCGCGAGCAAAGCTCACGCGCGCACCCACGCCGCGCATCAGCGCAAGTCGGCCTGAAAGCGAGCATCGGATGAGCCTCGCGCACTACCGAAAGATGCGGGATTTCTCGCGCACGGCCGAGCCTTCGGGCAAAGCTCGCCCTGCGCGCGGTCACAGCTACGTGATCCAAAAGCACGACGCAAGTCACCTGCATTACGACTTTCGGCTCGAGCTCGAGGGCGTGCTGCTGAGCTGGGCCGTGCCGAAAGGGCCTTCGCTCGATCCAAAAGTGAAGCGACTGGCCATGCAAACCGAGGATCATCCGATCGAGTACGGAGGCTTCGAGGGCATCATTCCAGAAGGCGAATATGGCGGCGGCACCGTGATGGTTTGGGATCGGGGCACTTGGGAAGCGGAGGGTGACGCGAGAGCGGCTTATCGCGCCGGCAACTTGAAGTTCGTGCTCCATGGACAGAAGCTGACGGGCGGTTGGCACTTGGTGCGCACCGCGCGCGGCGACGAGAAAAAGCGGGCGTGGTTGCTCTTCAAGTCGACCGATGAAGCGGCCCGCCCGGGCGATACCTCTCTGCTGGAGGAGCATGGCGAAAGCGCCCTGAGCGGGCGAAGTCTGGTAGAAATTGCGGAAGGCAAGCGAGGCAAAGCCGTGTGGCACAGTAACAAGCAATCCGCGCCAGCGAAGAGCGCGAACGTAGCTACGGCGAAGCCGGCAGCGCGCACGGCGAAGCCGGCAGCGCGCACGGCGAAGACAGCGGCCCATCGCGCCGTCACTGCAAAGCACCGCGTCAAAGACGATGCGCACGAAACCTCCGCGAGCAAGCGCGCGCGCATGCCTGTGAACGTAGAAGCGGAGCTGGCGACGCTCGTCACTGCGCCGCCCGCGGGCGACGAATTCGTCCACGAAGTGAAGTTCGACGGGTATCGCGTGCTCGTACGCATCAATTCCGGCGAGGTCGAGCTCATCACGCGGGGCGGCGAAGATTGGACGGCCCGCATGCCGGCTCTAGCCGAGGCGGCCGCGAAGTTGAAAGTGGAGAGCGCGATCATCGACGGAGAATTCGTCGCGCTGAACGTCGATGGCACGAGTGATTTTCAGCTGCTCCAGAATTCATTCAGCGGCAAAGCTGCGGCGCCCCTCGCGTATTACGCGTTCGATTTGCTGTACTTGAACGGTCAGGACGTGCGTGAGCTCGATTTCCGCGCTTTTCGCGGCTTCTTTTGGGTGGGTTTCGCGGGTCGAAGGGGTCCGCCGAGGTTTTGCGCGAGGCGCGGCTTTTTCCGCCCGTTCCAGGACGACCGCCTTTGCCGGCTTGTCGTCGCGCAAGCCCTTGAACGTTGGATGACGCAATAGGCCATCATGCGTGAATGCCGTGAACGCGACTTCCGCAACCAGCTTCGGCTTCACCCAATGCACGCCCCGCGCATCCGCACCGCGCGGCCCGTTTTCCAGCTCGGGCTTCTCGAGCGCGAGCGGCGCGAGCTTTCGTGCGAGCTCTTTGAGCGAAGCATCGTTGAAGCCGGTGCCCACGCGCCCCGAATAAACCAAGCTCTCGCCTTTTCTCACGCCGAGCAGCAGCGCGCCGAGGTGCGAGCGCGAGCCCCCGGGCTCCGTGTAACCC
>FTDA01000580.1_pt1 | contig 14968 bp, 9 predicted proteins | sample 1639731 | NCBI WGS metagenome assembly FTDA01 (sample SAMEA3914869, study PRJEB12502) | metagenome | biome: forest; material: soil | place: USA | collected 2012-03-12 | depth 0.1 m
CCGCGTGCTCCGCGGCGAGCAACGAGCCGGTCGATCAGAGCGCGGCTGCGGAGACCGCGGGGCTCGGCGCGCCGGCGGCTCCCGCTCCGAGTGACAGCACCGCTGCTGCTCGTCCCGAGCACGCCCATCGTGGTGACCGACGTCACGGCCCGATGGACCCGACCGCGTTCATCAAGAAATTCGACAAGAACGGCGACGGCGTCTTGCAAGTGAGCGAGCTGCCCGAGCACATGCAAAAATTCATGAGCAAGGCCGACACCAACGGCGACGGCGTGATCACCGCCGACGAGCTCAAAGCCGGCCAAGAAAAGATGCACGCCGAAATGATCGCCAAAGCCGACACCAACGGTGATGGCAAAGTCAGCCCCGAGGAACGCAAAGCCGCCTTCGAGAAATTCGCGCAAGCGCGCTTCGCGAAGGAAGACAAAAACGGTGACGGCGCCCTCACCAAAGACGAGGTCGGCGACAAACGCTGGGCTCGCCTCGCGGTGGCCGACACCGACAACAGCGGCAGCGTGACCGAAGCCGAAATTCGCGCCGCGATCGCGAACGGCACGCTCAAGTTCGAGCACCGCGGGCATCATGGCCAGCACCACGGCGACGGCGCGAGCGCGCCGCCTGCAGATTCGGCCGCGCCGGCTCCGACCGGCACGTGATCCCAACGCGCTGATCTTAACGCGGAGTAGCTCGGAAGCCGCTGCGATTCACGTCGCAGCGGCTTCCCTGTTTTTGTGGGTCGCCTCGACGGCAGCTCGCATGCGCCAGTGGTGCCCGTCAGAAGGCACACCTTGCGCGTCGTCCCGCGTCGCATCGCATCCGCTTCGAACGGCGCGCCGCGGCGTGCCGGGTCCGCGGTCCGAGTCCGACTCGGCTCATCTCGAGTGACGATGGTCCCCCGCTTTCGGCGCATCCGCCCCTTGTTTTGGGGATGGGGCGCCGAAAACCTGAAGGGGCGCCCCGCTGAAGCGGGGGCACCCCAATAAAAAAATCGTGCGGATTCGCGAGACCCACATGAGCGCCGTGCGGCGAGAGTCACCAACTCGATCGAAATCCGCCGCATGGAGCCTGCGTGCGCATTTGTCGTCGTGCTGGGCATGCGTGTAGGCGCGTTAATCTTCCATTGCTCGGGCCGTTCAAAGATGAGGAGATCTCGGCTTTGTTGGCTTCGTACGTGCTCGTAATGGTGACGGTCTGACTATGGTCGTGCGGCTCACGCCAGGTCCTGCGAAGGTAGCGCCGGAGACGATCGGCGCAGGCGAATCTCCGCTTTCCGATACTGGTGGGCGTAGCAAGTCTTCGCGTGCGCCCGCGCGCACCGAGTACCTCGCGGGCGCGGTGATCGCGGATCGTTACAAGCTCGTGCGGCCGCTCGGGCATGGCGGCATGGGCGTGGTTTGGGTCGCGCATTCGCTCGTGCTCGGTGTCGACGTCGCGTTGAAGCTGATTCACGCGGACATCGCGGGCTCGACCGGCGCGACGCGCATGGCTCGCGAGGCGAACGCTGCGGCGCGGCTCGGCCACCCAGCGATGGTGCGCGTGTTCGATTTCGGTTGGACGAGCAAGGGCGATCCGTTCCTCGTGATGGAGCTCGTGCTGGGCGAGAGCCTCGGCGCGACGCTGCGGCGCGAGATCCGCATGCCGGCGATTCAAGCCGTGCAGACGCTCTTGCCGCTCGCGGACGGCCTTCGCACGGCGCACGACAAGGGCATCGTTCATCGCGACATCAAGCCCGACAACATTTTGATCGCCCGCGACGAGTTCGGGCGGCAGCAGCCAAAATTGCTCGACTTCGGCATCGCCAAGGTCGACAAGCAATCGACCGAAGATCGCAAGCTCACGCAAATCGGCGTCGTGCTCGGCAGCCCGGAGTACATGTCGCCGGAGCAAGCGCTCGGGCGCGAGGACATCGATCATCGCACTGACGTCTGGGCATTGTGTGTCGTGCTGTACGAGACCATCACCGGTCAGATTCCGTGGGATCGCCCGAACTACAACGCGTTGATGCAGGCGATCATCCACGAATCTGCGGCGCCCACCACGCAATTTTCGGCGGGCGACTCGGACCTGTGGCGCGTGATCGCGCGCGGTCTCCAAAAAAATCCCGATGAGCGCTGGGGCTCGATGACCGAGCTCGGTGAAGCGCTCGCGCTGTGGCTCTACGAGCACGGCGTGAAAGAAGACATCTCTGCAAACTCCCTGCGCGCCGTTTGGCTCGACGGCACGTTGTCGGGCGTGCGCATGGATTTGGCATCGCTCACGCCGCGTCGCTCGATCAGCAGCGCGTCGGAGCTCACGCCGCTACCGAGCGATCGCTTGCCCGCGACGCAGCGTCCGAGTCTTTCGACCGCAGAGCTTCCGGTGGCGCGCGTGCTCGAGCTTCCGGATGGAATTTCGAACGCAGCGGTCGAAGCTTTGCCGGAGCGGGCGCCTTCGCGGGGGCGCTTCGTCTGGGGCGCGCTCGTGCTGCTCGCGTTGGCGCTCGGGCTCGGCGCCGGCTTATTTTTGCGATCGAGCAAGGTGGAACCTTCGCCCGCCGCGGCTGTGACGTTGCCAGTGCCGCAAGCGACATCGCCGGCGCAATCGGCGCAGCCTGCGGTCGTGCGAGCGGCTCAGGCAGCGCCGAGCGAAGTCGCGCCTGCGCCCGCGGTTTCGAATGAACGGGTTCCGAGCGCGCAACGCGCGACCAGCAAACCTTCGACTCACGTCGCTTCGCCGCCGCGGGCGCCAGCTCCGACTCACGCCGCGGCCAGCGGAAAACACGGTTATGATTTCGGCTTCTGAGCGCGGAAATTTGAGCTCGAATCGTCGTTGGCTGCGAGACAGCGCGACTTGTTGCGTGCTCGTCGCTGCGCTCTTTTCGGGGCGGCCAGCGCGCGCTGAAGATGCGGAGACGCGCACTGCCGCGCGCGATCTGGCCACGCAGGGCGCCAAAGCCTTCGATGCGGGCAAGTACGAGGATGCCGCGGACTTTTTTCGGCGCGCGTATGATTTGGTGCATGCGCCTTCGATCGGCATCATGCGCGCGCGCAGCCTGGTGAAGGTGGGTCAGCTCGTCGAAGCCATCGATGCATACGAGCAGACCTCGCGCTTCAAGCTCGTGGCGGGCGCGCCCGATGCGTACGTCAAAGCCGTGCAAGCGGCGAAGAGCGAAATGGAAGAAGTGCGCGCCCGCGTGCCGCGCGTGAAGATCACGCTCAAAGGCGCCGACCCGAACGAAGCGCCGTCCGTGACGATCGACGAAAAACCGACGCCGGCTGCGCTCTTGGGCGTCGAGCGTCCGTTGAACCCCGGCGAGCATCGCCTAGCGGTCGTGGTCGGCAGCGAGACGCGCAGCACGCGCATGCTCGATGTGAAGGAAGGCCAAACTTACGACTTCGAGCTCGACGCCAGCGCGCACGCTGCAGGTCCGGTCGAGTCGACGTTGCCACCTGCGGAAATGCCAGAAAGAAAACCGACCCCGCTCGCGCCCGAGCCGCCGCCGAACACCGAGCCCGCGCCCACCAAAGGCTCGAGCACGCGCGTGCTCGGTTACGTGGGGCTTGGCGTGGGCGCGCTCGGGCTCGGCATTGGGACGTATACCGGCTTGGTCGCGTTGCACGACAAATCACGGCTCGACGACGTATGTCATCCACAGTGTCCGCAATCTTCGGCCAGCGACTTGAGCGGCTTTCGTTCGAACCGGACGATCTCGTGGGTGAGCTACGGCGTCGGTGTTGCGGCGGTCACGACCGGCATCTTGCTGCTCACGGTCGGTGATTCGAAGCACGAGCACGCGTCGCTCGCGGTGAGCCCATTCGGCGTGCAGATCGGTGGCGCGCTGTGATGGACGGACGTCGCTTGCGAAAGGTCGATTTACGGCTCGCGTTTTTGCCGTGGCTCGCGCTGAGCTTTGCGCTAACGGGCTGTCCGCTGAGCGATCACTACTCGCTCGAGTCTGATGGTGCGGGCGGAGGCGGCGGCGCGAGTGGCTCGGGTGGAGCGAGCTCGGGCTCGGCCGGCATGCTCGGCACGAGCGGCTCGACTGGCATCGCGGGCACGACGAGCGCGGGCTTTGCGGGTATGCCGCAGGGCGGCGGCGGTGCGAGCGGTGGAACTGCCGGAAATTCCGCAGGCGGCGCGATCGGCGGCAGCGCGCAAGCGGGCGCGCCCGAAGCAGGCGAGGCAGGCGTTGGTCCGAACGGCGGCGAAGCCGGAGTGACTGCCAGCGGCGGCGGCGCGGGCTTCTCTGGCGGCGGCGATGGCAGCGGCGGCACGGTCGCGCTCGGCGGCAGTGCTGGCTCCAGTGGCGCGAGCACCGGTGGCGCATCTGGCGGCGGCGGTTCGTCGGGGAGCGCGGGTGCGGGTGGCATGTGCTCGCCAAGCAGTTGCGCCAATACTTGCTGCGGCGTCACGTGCTCCGATCTGACCCGTGATTACACGAACTGCGGAGCGTGCGGCGCGAAGTGCAATTCGAATCGCACGTGCAGCTCGAGCCGCTGCAGCTCGGGTTGGGTAGGTATGGCGGCGCCGCCGACTGGGTTCGTCGCGCGCTGGCGCTCGGCCGCGACGGCGATGGGCTCGACCGTGTTCATCTGGGGCGGCTCGGACAGCAGTGGCGTCGTGCTCGACAGCGGCGCGATCTACAATCCCGCGAACGACAAGTGGACGCAAATCGCGAAAGACGCAAACACGCCGACTGCGCGCGTGCTCGCGACCGCAGTGTGGACCGGCAGCGTAGTCGTGGTTTTCGGCGGCAGCGATGCTGGCGGCACCAACGTGTACAAAGACGGTGCGATCTACGATCCAGCCGCAAATGCCTGGTCACCGATTTTGCCCTCGAGCAAACCGCGGAGCATGCCGGTCGGTTATTGGGACGGCACGCGCGCGGTGTTCTACGGCGGCATCAACGGCACCGCTGCCGCGGTCGCCGGCGCGGATCGTTTCGATCTCTCGGCTTGGACGAGCTCGACCACGACGGGAGATCCTGGCGCTGTCCTCAATTTCGCGAGCGGGTGGGACGGCGATACCCTGCTCATGCAAGGCGGTCAGATCGGTGCCATGCGCACGGACAAGGTCTCGTCTTACACCAGCACGAACGACACTTGGGCCACTCCGGCGAAGAGTTTGACTGCGCGCTCGAATGCGTTCGGTGTTTGGGATGGATCGCGTTTCGTGGTCTGGGGCGGTCGGAGTGATTTCGGGCTGCTCGCCGACGGTAAGTACCTCTCGGGGAACGCCTGGACTGCGCTGAGCGCGATGGGCGCGCCGACCGCGCGCATGTCGATTCAACGTCGTCACGGGTGGATGTTCCAAACTTCTGCGGGTGAGCTTGCGCTCTTCGGTGGGCAAACGTCACTCACCGGCCAAGGCACGTTCTCGACTGGGGGCTACACGTACGACGTAGCCGGCGCGAAATGGGCGGCTGCGGATTCGTGGCCCTCCGGCGAAACGCACGATTACGGCGTCGCAGTCTGGACTGGTGAAGAGTTCGTGCTTTGGGGCGGTCGCACCGGCGCTGGCGCGAGCCCCAATTCCACGCTCACCGGCGAGCGCTGGGCGCCCTAAGCATCCTCGGTTTTTCGCAGCTTTCCCACTTCGGCGAGCGAAAGCCCACCGGGACGCGTGAGCTCTTCTTGCTGCTCGAACTCGCCGGAGCGGTCCGGATGCACGACGTCATTCACCGTCGAGAGCAGGAGCGCGACGTTGCACGGCTTTCGCAAATAGCCCGCGGCGCTGCCGATGCTCGCGGAGTTCTCGCGAATGAAGTCATCGTGCCCGCTCATGAACAAGATGCGCGCTTTGGGATCGAGGCTCAGGATCAGGCGCTGAGTTTGCTCGCCGTTCAAGTGCGGCATGTCCAAATCCAAGATCACCAAATCAGGGCGCTGCTCGGCTGCTTCGTACATCTGCGCGGCCTCGCGCCCGCCCGGAGCTTCGAGCACGACGTGACCGGCTTGACGCAGGAGCCGAGCGGTGCTCCGGCGCACGACTTCTTCGTCATCGACGAGCAAGATGGTAGCGGAAGCGTCGTTGCTCGGGCGCAGCTCGCGATGGCCACCGGTGATGCGCACCGGCATCGGTTGTCCTGCGCTTGCAGGCAAGTACAAGAAGAAGCTCGTGCCTTTGCCGACGGCGCTCTCGACGTGAATTTGTCCGCCGTGCATCGCGACGACCTCGCGCGCCGTGGATAGGCCGAGGCCGAAGCCCGCGCCTTCGGGTTTGGTCGTAAAAAATGGCTCGAAAATGCGGGCGCGCGTGGCTTCGTCCATGCCGTTGCCGGTATCTTCGATGCCCACCGCGACGAGCGGGCGATTGTCGGGGTCCGAGTGCACGATGTCCGCGCGCATACGCAAAGTGCCACCGCTCGGCATCGCGTCCCGCGCGTTCAGGCACAAGTTCATGATCACTTGGTGCAGCTCGGCTTGGTCGCCGGACACCACCAGATTCGGACGGATGTCTTGCTCGATCACGATTGCGCGATCGAACGTGTGCCGCGCGAGGCGAATCACCTCTTGGCACACGACCGAGATGTCCACGAGCGCGTGCCCGCGGCTCCGTCCACGCGCGAACTTCAAAATTCCGCGGGCGAGCTCACTGGCTTGAGCGAGCGCTGTGCGAATGTCCGCGACGCTCACGCGCACCTCTTCGGCGCCCACGCGACGATCCGACGGCAAACGCCCGAGAAAATCCACGCTCGCCGAGATTGCCCCGAGCATGTTGTTCAAATCGTGCGCCACGCCCGCGCCGACGCGACCGAGCGCTTCGAGACGTTGTCGCTGCAGCAATTGATCTTCGATCGGATCGAACGGCGCGAACAAGATGAGCACGCGCGGACCGACTTGGATCTTGTCGCCGAAGGCCAAAAATTGCTGCGTCACCGGCACGCCGTTCACGAGCGTGCCGTTGCGGCTGTTCAGATCTTCGATCACGTACGCGCCTACCGGGTTGCGCGTGATGCGCGCGTGGCTGCGCGAAACTTCCGCGTCTTCCAGCACGATGGTCGAATCCATCGCGCGCCCGAGCACGACCTCGCCGTCGATTTTGAATTTTTGGCCTGCTTGTGGCCCTTCCATCACGATCAGTCGTGCAGGGCCGCCGCTGACCGCGCGTTCTTGGGTGATGCTGCGTTGCCGAGGTTGAGCCAAGATCAGCCTGCGCTCGCGACGCTCACTGCAACGCCGAGCGTATGGCGTTCTCCGGGAGCGAGCGTGACGCGCGCATCCGCGACGTTGGCGCTTTCGACGCACACCATGCTCGACCACGCATCCGCGCCGAGATCTGCCATTTCCGCGGCGCGCTCCGTCCACGGGTTCCACACGACCGTAGTGTGTGAGTGCGTTTTTTCGACACGCAGCGAGCGCTTGCCGGATGGATCCACGATCGTGCACGCGGCGTGACTTTCGTACACGCGGTCCGTTTCGCCGGTGAGCCGAAGCTCGGGCGCGGTCTCGATGAACTCGGCCATGGCGCGGACTTTGTCGTGATAGGTGGCGCCGCTCAGCCCGACGATCGAAGCCTCGCGCACGTCAGCCACGCGAAAATAGCTGTGCAGCGCTTCTTCGAACGAAAACGAATCCGAGCCGCGATTCATCACCGTGAACGCAAGCTCGAGCGTTTTGCCGAAGGCGACGCGGAGCCGAGCTTCGAACGCGTGTGGGAAGAAGGCGAAGGTCGCAGCGTCGTCCTCGAGCATGAGCTCGAGCTCCGCGCCGCCGTCCGCCGTGGCGCGTGCGCCCAGGTATTTCAACTCTTTGGTGCGTGTGAAGCCGTGCGCCGGGTAAGCCTTGTGCTCGGGGTGATTGCCGAACCAGGGAAAGCAAATCGGAATGCCGCCGCGGAGCGCTTTGCCCGCGCGATACACGGCCTTCTCGCTCATCCAGATCACCGGGGCTTGGCCCGCGGGCACCCACTCCGCCACGTGCGCGCCCTGTAAAAACACGAGACCAGTCGCAGCTTGGGTACGCACGCGCACGCTCGGCATGCCGTGAGTGCTCACTAGCTCGACCCCTGCGAGCTCACCGAACGGGCTTTCGTTGCTGGCGGTCATCTACTCTCCGGAGTGAGTGTCACGGGTGAAAAGCATCGAGCCTGCGGCAGGCTTCATCGAGCTCGTGCTCGCGTTTGGCGTAGCTGAATCGTAATAGGTCGTCACCGCGCCCGCCTTCGAAAAATGCGCTTCCGGGAACCGCTGCGACGCCCGCCTGCCCGAGTAGATGCAAAGCTCGCTCTTTCGCGGTTCGTCCGGCGATACGACGCGAATCAGCCAGCACATAATAGGCGCCACGGGGAACATGCGGCGAAATCCCCGCGCGATCGAGCGCGCTGCACAGCTTTTCCCGCTTCCGCGTGTATTCCTGACGCAGCCCTGCGTAGAAATCTCGTCCCAGTTCAGCGAGCCCGTGCGCGACGCCGAGTTGCAGGGGAGCCGGCGCGCACACGTACACCAAGTCATGCACGTGGCCGAGCTTGTAGCAAAGCTCGCGCGTCGCCAAAAAGTAGCCGACGCGCCATCCGGTGATGGAAAACGTCTTACTGAAGCCCGCGATGGTGATCGTGCGCTCGCGCATGCCGGGCAGCGTTGCGAAGGAGACGTGCTCGGCGTCGTCGTATAAAAAGTATTCGTAGATCTCGTCCGTGATCACGTAGAGATCGTGCTCGACGGCGAGCGCCGCGATTTGCTCGAGCTCCGCGCGCGTGAACACCTTGCCGGACGGGTTGCCCGGCGTATTCACGACGATTGCCCGAGTCTTCGGCCCAATCGCCGCGCGCAGATCCGCGATACTGAAATCCCAATTCGGCGCACACAAGGACACGAGGCTCGGCTCGAGCGAAAGCGAGCGCAGCGTGTCGAGGTGGTAGCCGTAGTACGGCTCGAACAAGATCACGCCGTCACCGGGATTGAACAGGCCGGCGCAGGCAGCATAAAAGGCGCCAGTCGTGCCGCTCGTGACGACGATTTCGCCTTCGGGATCGACGCGCAGACCGCTATCGCGTTCGACCTTGCGCGCGATCGCCTCGCGCAGTGGCCCGAGTCCATCGTAGCGCGTGTAGATGTTCGCGCCTGCGCTCATGGCTGCGGCCGCGCCGGCACGCACGGGCTCGGGCACGTCCGTATCGCACACGCCTTGTGCGAGGTTGATGCCCGAAACCTTCGCGCATTCGAGCGACATGTTTCGAATTTCGGATTGGCGCAGAAACGCCATGTGCTCTGCGGTCACGAGGGTCATGGTTTGCGCTGCGGTTCTAGCTCGGCCGCCCGCGCATCGCCATTTCCGTGATCGCGCAGGTATTGCCGGGCGCTTTTCACGACGTCCACGCCGGGCGCGTTCATATCGATCGGCAACGGCGCTCCGGTGATGCTTTCGATCGCGTGCCGCGCGAAGAAGCGCACGAGCGGGTAATCATTGCCGAGCACGTTCACGACCTCGGGCAACAGATCCTTGCGCTGATCGCGCCCGGCAATCGCGACCGCGGTGCCTTGCTCATGCGGTTTGCCGAGCGTGAGCGCCGCTTCGAGCGCATTGATTTGCAGATCACCGCCGTAGAGCTTGCGCAAGGCTTCGCGATCATAGTTTTTGCCCCAAAAACGCTCCATCGTGGCAACCAGCGTCTCGACGCTCTTGTCCGTATGGCACAGCGCGCACTCTAGCGGGCGATCGCCCTCGACGCGTTCGCGATCCGTGGGCGAGCCGATGCGGTGATAACGCGTGAGCTCGTAGGCGAGACCCATATTTTTCTGGGGCATGTGGCAATTCAGACAGTGGCTACCGCTGCTCGTGGGCGCGTGATGTGTGTGCGCGCGCAGCGCGTCTGCACCCTGATATTTTTGGTGGCAGCCAGCGCACAGCTCGTCGCCCTTCGGCCCGGCGAGCGCCGTGAGCGCGCTCTTCGGATCTTCGGTGTGCGGATCGTGACATTGCGTACAACTCAGTTGGCTCGTGCAATCCCCGAGCAAAAAGTCGCGAGCTTCGCCGGAGTTGATGCTGCTGCCGCCCGGGCCGTGGCGCCGACTCTGCCCTTCCCACGTGTACGGATAGCGCGAGAAGAGCACCGTGTGGCACTTGGAGCAGGTGCGGTTGATGTCTTCCGCGTGCGTCGGCTCGTGTCCGCTGGGGCTCGTCACGGACAGAAAATCACTGCGCAGCGCCATGCTCGGACGCACGTGCATGGGATCACGGACGTGCTCGCGCGAGCCGCCGTGACACGCCTCACACCCGATGCCGAGCTCGACCAAGCTCTGTTCGCCGAATGCTTCACGCGTCGCGTCGATGCTCACGGTGAGCGCGCGCCTCACGTCATAGCCGTGGATGTCGCGCGTATTGCCGAGCGCGGTGAGCTCGCCGGAGAGCGCTGTTTTGAGCGCCGTTTCGTCGCGCACTTGGTAGTGCGGACTCTTGTCGTCGGGTAAATCGACGCTGACGGAGCCTTGATAGGTGTGCGCGCCCGGGCCGTACACATCGTCGAGCAAGAGCGAGAGCGAGGGCGCAGTGTTGTGGCAGAAAATGCAGCCGGTTTTCCAGACGACTCCGGGCTCGAGATCGGGACGCTCGCGCACCATCACGGAGTAGCCCTTGTACCGCCACTCACCGTTGAACGAGAGGTAAGAGACCGGGAGGATGCGCTCGGCGTCGATCGCCTTTGCGAGCGGCGCTGAAGGATCGACCTCGGCTCCGACGAAATCTTCACGATAGCGCCCGCCGATCACTTTGCTCACGCGGAAGAGAGTCTCGCCGCCCGTACCGTGCTCTAGGCGCATGAAGCGCTCGCCCGCGCGCTGCTCCATCGTCACGCGGTCACTGCGAAATTGGAAGGTGCTGCCGTCGAAGGGCGCCGCGATCTTGGTCTGACGCAGATCCCGCGTCATGCGGTGCATGGGAGAATCGAGCCACGCGCGATATTCGTGCTCGTGACAGGGTTGACACGAGGTTGAGCCCGCGTAATCCGCGCGGGTGATGTTGCTCGTGACCTCGCTCAAATGCCCGGGTGCCGCGAGCCCGGCGCCCGCCGAAAGTGGGCTCTGGCCGTGGCAGCCGGCGATCGCGGCACTCGCGAGCACACTAGTCAGGGCCAAGAAACCGAGCAAACGCATGGGCTTACCGGTGACGTTACCACCCTGCGCCCGGCGACGCGCGCTACAACCGATGTGGAATCAGTTCCAGATCCGAAATTTGCTGGGTTTTCGAGGCCAGAGCTGGTCCGTGGCGCGCGTACCCGAGACGAGACGACCGATTTTCCGCTAGCTTTCGCCCGCCATGACCGAAGCGCCGTTGTACCGCGATCCGAATGAGCCCGCTGAACGCCGTGTCGAGGATCTGCTCGCGCGCATGACCCTGGCCGAGAAGGTCGGGCAGATGCTGCAGCTCAACGGTCAGCACGATCCCGTGGGGCTCGTTCAAAGCAAGCAGCCTGGCTCGCTGCTCCATATCTTGAACGAGGACCTTGCCAAGGCCATGGACGCCGCTGCCGCGACTCGCCTCGGTATTCCGCTCTTGGTCGGCGAAGACGGTATCCACGGCCACTCTTTTCACCCCGGGGCCACCATCTTCCCGACTCAGCTCGCGCTCGCTTGCTCGTGGAACGTCGAGACCGTGGAAGCGTGCGCACGCGTCACTGCGCGCGAGATGGCGACGACCGGCGCGCATTGGACCTTCTCGCCCGTGCTCTGCTTGCCGCGTGATCTGCGCTGGGGTCGGGTCGGCGAAACGTTCGGCGAAGATCCTTTTTTGATCGGCGAGCTCGGCGCCGCAATGATACGCGGGTACCAAGGGACTGGTCTCGCCGATCCGGACGGCGTGCTCGCCTGCGCCAAGCATTTTGCGGGGTACTCCGAAACTCAGGGCGGCCGTGACGCGACGGAAGCCGATATTTCGCGCCGAAAATTGCGGTCTTTCTTCTTACCGCCGTTCGAACGCGCGGCGCGCGCTGGCTGCATGACGTTCATGACGGGTTACCAATCGATGGACGGTTTGCCCTCGACCGCGAACCGTTGGCTGCTCACCGAGGTCCTGAAAGAAGAATGGGGCTTTCAGGGGATCTTGGTCACCGATTGGGCGTGCGTCGGCGCGCTGTACAAAGAGCAGCGCATTGCGCCCGGACCGAAAGAGGCCGCCGTCATCGCCGTGCGCTGCGGCAATGATCTGATCATGACCGTGCCCGAGTTCTTCGAAGCTGCGCAAGAGTGCGTGCACGGGGGGCTACTCGACGAGAGCGAGATCGACGCCGTCGTGCGGCGTATCCTCACGCTCAAGTTCCGCATGGGCTTGTTCGAAAATCCGCGGCGGCCCGATCGCGCGAAGCAAGCCGCCGTGATCGCGATCGCAGAGCACCGCGCTGCGAACTTGCGCGCGGCTCGTGAATCGCTCGTGCTGCTCGAAAACAAGGACGGATTTTTGCCGCTCGCGGCAGACGAGCTCCGAAAGATTGCCGTGCTCGGCCCGAACGCGGACGACGCGCTCGCTCAACTCGGCGATTGGTCGCTCGGCACGACGCAATACGGCCCGGAAAAAGGCCGCCAACCGCGCGAATGCACCGTGACGCTCTTGGACGGCATTCGCGCGCGCGTCCCCGCTTCCGTCACCGTCGAGTACGCGGCCGGATGCGCCGTGAGCCACGACAGCACACGCGAAATCTCGGCGGCCGTTGCGCTGTGCGCGGACGCGGACGTGATCGTGCTCGCGCTCGGTGATGACATTCCGTTCATCGGCGAGACACGCAGCACGGCGACGCTCGAGCTTCAGGGCGCGCAGCGCGCATTGCTGGATGCCGTCATGGTACTCGGCAAGCCCGTCGTGCTCGCGCTCGTGAACAGCAAGCCGCTGGTGCTGCCGGCTTCTTCCGAGCAAGCGCGCGCGATCGTGGAATGCTTCAACCCCGGTATGCAGGGCGGGACTGCGTTCGCCGAGCTTTTGTTCGGCGATCTCAATCCGTCCGGCAAGCTCACCATCTCGTTCCCGAAGCACGTCGGACAACAGCCGGTGTTCTATAGCCAAGTTCGCGGTCAACACGGCTTCGTGTACGCGGACTTGGACCAAGTGCCGCGCTTTCCGTTCGGTCACGGTCTCAGTTACACGAGCTACGAATATGCGAAGCTCATCGTCGAAAATCCGTCGCTGAAGGCGGGAGAAAATCTGCGAATTTCGGTCGAAATCGCCAACACCGGTGCGCGCGCGGGCTGCGAGATTGCGCAAGTTTACGTCTCGGATCTCGTGACGTCGGTGACTTGGGTGCAGAAGAGCTTGGTCGCGTTTGCGCGCGTTCCGCTCGAGGCCGGCGAGCGGCGTCGTGTCGAGTTCGAGATTCCGTATCAGCGCTTGTCGCTCGTCGACGCCTACGAGCAGCGCGTGGTCGAACCAGGCGAGTTCGAGATCTCGGTCGGACCTTCTTCCCGAGATCTCGAAGCACTGAGCGCTCGCTTCATCGTCGAAGGTGAAGCATTTTCGTTCGCGCGCATTCCCGGCGTTGCTCGCGCGCCACATTGAAGCGCTATTCGCGCATGACCTCGGCGCAGCTTTTGGCCAAGAAGTCGCGGAACAGCGTGACCTTCGCTGGCACCTGGCGCGCAGAAGGATAAATCACGAACAGCGCCGCGCCGCTCTGCCCGTACTCGGGCAGCACGCGCACGAGGCGACCGCTCGCAACCTCCGAAGCCGCAATCATGCGCGGAATGAGGCCGATGCCGCCGCCCGCGACCAGCGAAGCGCGCACGTAGCCGAAGTCGTCGCAAGCGATGCGGCAATCCAGCTCGACCGTTTCGCTACCGCGGGGACCGGCCAAATCCCAGCGAATTTTGCCGTCACGCGCGCCGAACGCGACGATCTTGTGGCGGCTGAGGTCGGCCAAATTCGCTGGCAACCGGGCGTGCTCCGCGTACGCAGGTGATGCGTACAAGTCGAATTGCACCGCGCCGATCTTGCGCGCGACGAGCGACGAAGATTCGAGCTTACCCGCGCGCACCGCGACATCCAGCCCCTCCGAAACCAGGTTGAGCTTGCGATTGGTGAGCATGAGCTCGACGCTCAAGAGCGGATAGCGTTCCGCAAAGAGCACGATCTGCTCGGACAGAAACGCAGAGCCGATGTCGTTTGGCGCCGTGACGCGCAGCACACCTTCCGGTTCCTTGTTGCCGGAGCCGAGCGTCCGCGTCGCGTCACGTAAAGAAGCGACGAGCGGCGCGACGCGCCGATGAAACGCGTGACCTTCGCTCGTGACGCTCAGATTGCGCGTCGTACGATGAAGCAAGCGCACACCGACGGCTTCTTCGAGCCGGGCGACCGCGCGGCTGACCGTCGAAGTCGGCACGCCAAGCTCGCGAGCGGCCTTCGCGAAGCCAGTATTTTCAACGACTCGCACGAACGCGGCGATATCGTTGAGGTCCAAGTCCGGCATAGCCGGAGTCTACTCTGGGAGGCTCGGCCCGTTGAGTGCGCGGCCTCCCAGGCGCGAAACTCGAGCTTATTTTTGCTGGATCGCAGAGATATCGATCGTGATGCTCACGTCATTGCCGACGAGCACGCCACCGGCTTCGAGCGCTGCGTTCCATTTCAAGTCGAAGTCATCGCGCTTGATCTTCGCGGTCGCGGTCGCGCCGATGCGGCTATTGCCCCAGGGATCCGCCGTGGCCGCGCTCGGTCCTTCGACGTCGAACGCGACTTCTTTGGTCACGCCGTGAATCGTCAAATCACCGGTCACGACGAGGGCTTCTTTGCCTTTCGCCTTCACCGACTTGCTTTTGAAGCTGAGCGTCGGAAATTTCTCGATGTCGAAGAAGTCCGGGCTCTTCAAGTGACCATCGCGCTTTTCGTCGCGCGTGTTCAGTGAAGCAACGTCGACGTGGGCTTCGATTTGCGCTGCTTCGGGCTGCGCCGGATCCCACGTGAGCTTGCCTTCGAGCTTTTGGAACTCACCGCGCACGTTGGTGATCATCAAGTGCTTGACGGTGAAGCCCGCGTTCGAGTGAGAAGCGTCGATGACCCATTGATTCGATTCTGAC
>FTDA01001171.1_pt1 | contig 14902 bp, 12 predicted proteins | sample 1639731 | NCBI WGS metagenome assembly FTDA01 (sample SAMEA3914869, study PRJEB12502) | metagenome | biome: forest; material: soil | place: USA | collected 2012-03-12 | depth 0.1 m
CTGGGCTGCCTCGTCGCGATCGATGATTTCGGCGCGGGCGAGTCGAACTTCGAGCGCATTTGGCGGCTGAAGCCGGACATCGTGAAGCTCGACCGCTCGATGGTGGTGGAAGCCATGCGCACGCCGCGCGTACGGCGCATCCTGCCCGGTTTGGTGTCGCTGATTCACGAAGCAGGCTGCCTCGTCGTGATGGAGGGGCTCGAAACCGCCGAGCATGCGCTGATCGCGATGGAGAGTGACGTGGATTTCGTGCAAGGGTTTTACTTCGGTGAGCCGCGCTCGCTGCTCTCACCGGACGAAGACTATCGCAGCGTGCTGAACGATCTCTTCACCTGTTTCCAAGAGCGGGTGCGCCGGCAGAGCAGCAGTGAGCGCAGCATGCTCTCGCACTATTCGAAAAAGTTCGAAGACGCGGCGATGCTGTTCCGGCTCGGCGGCGAGCCGGAACACGCCTTCGCCGAGTTCCTCGCGCTCGGCGGCGTGCAGCGTTGTTATTTGCTCTCGGCCGAGGGCGTGCAGGTCGGCGCCAACATCGGGACGAAGGAAGCCGCGCGCCGGCTCGATCCGCGTTATTTGCCGTGCGCGGACGCGGAAGGCGCCAATTGGTTCCGGCGTCCGTACTTCCGCCGTGCGATCACGCAACCGCTCGCGGTACAGATCTCGCGCCCGTATTTGTCGATCGCGGACGCGCGCGCGTGCGTCACTTTCTCGATCGCGATCCCCGAGACGGACGGCGTGCGCGTGCTGTGCGCGGATTTGGATTGGGAGTCGTTCGCGACTTAAGACGAGCTACCCACGCCGTCGCGCGTCGCGATCCGCTGAACCCAACCCTCAGGGGTGATGAGACAGGTATTCGAGGGCGCGGCGGCTGGGCATGAAAAAGTAAGCGCCTCCGCGCACTTCCACGACGCGCGGCAAGTCACGCAGGCGTCGGACTGGGCAACCCTGGAGGGTGAAGTCGCGCGCGCGGAACGGCACTTGGCGATCCGCGGACGTGAGCGGATCCGGATCCGAAGAGAGCCCGGCGAACGTCGGGTTGAGCGCCCAGTTCGATTGCACGAACTCGAACTGGCGGCTCAAGCTCGCGTTGAAGCAGAGAAAATGCAGGCCCCGCTCTTCGATCGAGCTTTGCTCGAGCAAGGCGTCGAGGTCGAAATCTTCGTCCACCGGTGGGCCGTAGGCGCGGCCGCGGCGCAAAATGCGATGGCGATTCACGAGCTCGAGCCGATCACTCCGTACCTGCGGGTCGCGCGCGGGGTCGCCGCTGAGCTCCGGATCGTGCGGCACGGGCAGCGCGGTGTCGCGCGGATTGGTGCGACGAATGTGCGAGCCAATCGGACAACGCGCGCCGAACGAGTCTTCGTTCGCGCCGTAGGTGAAGGCTTCTTCGTCTTGATCGACGACTGGGCCCGGCGCGTCGGGAAAGAGCGCGAGCGGCGTGCCGTTCGGCCAGCGCCCGACCATCTTCGCGGCGAGCCATTCGCGGCCTGCGCGCCCGGGCGCAGCTTCGGGAATGCGCGTGCGCGCGTGCTCGACGTAGCGCCAAAACTCTTGCACCTTTTGCTCGAGCTGGCGGAACACGAGGTAGCTGCCGTTCTTGCCGAAATCACGGCGTTCCGGGCGATCTTGGGCCGGGCTCAAAATCCCGCGCGGATCGGCGGCCGCAGGGACCTCGGGCGAGAGCAGGAGCTTGCCGTACGTATTTTCGTGACCGAGCAGGATCTCACCCGGCGGGATGATGTCGTCGTTGCGATCGCGCGGCAACTTGCCGATGCGCGGGTTCGCGATGCCGTCGCGAAAACCGAAATGCTCTTTGCGGCGCGTGCGATTCGAAGCCAGCGTGTCGAGCACGGTGATGCCGTGCACGCCGTGGTCACGACAGATCTGCGCCGAGATGAACTCTTGAATGCGCACCCAATCTTCGGCGTCCGCGTCGCCGTCACCCGCAAACACCGCGAGCACGCCGTGCACGGCTTGGCCCGGCTTGCCCCAACGCCAATTTTCGGGCGCGCTCTCACCGTCGTCACCGAGGCGGCGCGCGCGGCTGGGCTCGTTCATGCCTTCTTGAAACGGCTGCGCGAATCCGGCGAGCGCGATCTCGCTCAACCCGAGCGCGCGAAAGCCTTCGTACGTGAACGCCACGTTCGCGCACAGATCACCGAGGTACGGCGGGTCGCGCCGCCGCGAGCCGCGATAAGAACCGAATTGAACGGCGTGGATCAGCTTTCCGAGCCAACGCCGCGCCGCATCCGCCGCGACAATTTCGAAAATCGCGTAGCGCGCCGCGGGCTTTTGGCCGTAGCCGCTCAGGATCATCCCCTGAATATCGCCGAGCTCGAGCGAGGTCTCGTTCTTCATTCGACTCTCCTCACGTGAGCCGCCGGAACCACGCCGGCAAGTCCATGGCGCACGGCGGGTGGTGCAAGCCGCAACGAATCCAGGTGTTGTTGTTGAGGGCCGCGATGCTGATCTCGGGATATGCCGCGTAGAAGACTTGGGTCGGGCGTTGGTGCGCGCGGCTCCAAGCTTTGAAGCGCTCTTCGTCGTTCGCGCCGCCATCGTAGAAGAGCGCGTTGATGGTCGGGTACAGGCTGGTCCACGTCCAAGCCAAATTCAGGCCGATCGCGGCGCGATCCACGAAATCACCGAGGTAGCTCTCCCAGCTGCTGTCGTAGTTGCTGAAGAAGAGGAGCCGCGTGTCGTCATCGATCAAGAGCCATTTCGCGAAGTGGATCGTGGGAATGCCGCCGAGCTGACCGATGTCGTCGAATTGGTTCTTCGCCATGCGGTCGATGTAGCCGTGCGCCGCGCGCAGCACGCCGAGTCGGCCGATGTCTTTCAATGGCACTACGTGCGTGAGCGCGTTTTGGAGCCCATGATCTTCGCTCGCCGCGATCTCGAGGAACGCGCGGCGATCGGCGTCGGTCCAAGCTTCTTGCACTGCGCGTTGATCGAACTCGGGATCGGTTTTGGTCCAATGCACGAGCTTCGGAAACTCGCGCAAGACGTACACGAGCAGCCGCAGCGAGATGTTCTCGAACCAGACGCGGAGGCCCGCGGCGAGCCGCTCGGAGCGCACGCGCGCGTCCGGCAGCTTGGGCGCGGGCGCGTCGATATTGAGGCCGGCCAGCTCTGGATCCGTGGCGGCGCGCAGGCGAATGTATTTTCGGGCTCGCTCGTACAGCTCGCGCGGCGGCGCTTTCGGTTGGATCGAGAAATAGTCGACCAGCACGTCACGCAAATGCCGCTCGAGGCGAATGCGCGAAAGGTCGCGCTCGGTGTGCCCTTGGTAGCACGCGGTGGAAGCGACGAGCCGCGCCTCGAGTAGATCCGCGAGCTCGTCACTCGTCATCTCGGCGGAGAAACCGACGCAGTGACGGAACACGGCCGATAGCTCCGCGCCCAGCGCAGCGCAGAGCAGCTCGAGATGCGCGATGCGCGCGGCGTCCGCATCTTCGTATGGCGTGTCGAAGTTCGACTCGAACACCAGCGAAGAGCCGGTCTTCGTCGAGCTCGGCTCCTCCAAAAAAACGAGCCGCGCGAAGTGGATGCCGAGCCGCGGATCGGCGAACACGCGCGGCCGCACGTCAGCGTCGGAGATCGGCGCGTTCGCGAGCTCGGCGAGCGCGCGGCGCAAGGCGTCCGCCGCTTCGCCCTCTGCCACGCGCGCCACCACCGTGAGTGATTCCTGCCGCACGATCGAATCTTGCTAGCAAAGCCCACGTTTCGCGCGCAACCGGCGGGTTTCGCTCGACCGTCACCGAGCTGCCGGCCGAAGGCTCGAATCAGGCCTTTTTCGCGACGCGTTTGGTACTTTTTTTCGGCTTCGCGAGCGCGGGATGGCGGAAGCAATCGACGACGTGATCGTTGACCATGCCGACGGCCTGCATGTGCGCATACATGATGGTCGAGCCGACGAACTTGAAGCCGCGCTTCTTCAAATCCTTACTCAGCGCGTCCGAAATTTCGGTGCGCGCGCGGATGTCTGCACGCGAGCGTATGCCGCCTTGAATCGGCGCGCCGTCGACGAACCGCCATTGATACGCGTCGAAGCTGCCGAATTCTCTTTGCACTTCGAGGAACGCGCGCGCGTTGGTGATCGCAGACTCGATCTTCGCGCGGTTCCGCACGATGCTGGCGTCCTGCATCAACTGCTCGACCTTCTCCGGCTTGAAGCGCGCGACTTTCTTCGGATCGAACTCGGCGAACGCGCGGCGATACGCGTCGCGCTTGCGCAGGATCGTAATCCAGCTGAGCCCGGCCTGCGCGCCTTCCAAGATCAAGAACTCGAAGAGCGTGCGATCGTCGTGCACGGGCACGCCCCATTCACGATCATGGTACGCGACGTACAGCGGGTCATCTCCACACCACCAGCAGCGTGTCAGCGCCGCTTTGGCGCGTGACTTTTTTGCGACCATGCGCGCGAGTTTGCCCGAAGCACCTCGCCTCGCAAGCGTTTCCCCGACGCGGACGCGCGAGAAGCGCGTGATAGACTCCGACGAGGGGCCCCAATTCGGAGAGTGAGATGAGCGAATTCAGTCAGATCCAGAGCCTGCTCGGTGACAAAGCCTCGTACCTCCTCGAGCACGAGTGCAAGACGATCGACAAAGCGCGCTTGCACGCGCCGTCACCTTCGTTCGTGAGCGACATTTGGGCGCACTCGGATCGCAGCCCGCAGGTCTTGCGCAGCTTGCAAGCGCTGTTCGATCACGGGCGATTGGCGAACACCGGCTACCTCTCGATCTTGCCGGTCGACCAAGGCATCGAGCACTCGGCGGGCGCTTCGTTCGCGAAGAATCCGGATTACTTCGATTCGGAGAACATCGTGAAGCTCGCGCTCGAGGGCGGCTGCAACGCGGTCGCCAGCACCTTCGGCGTGCTCGGCTCGGTGGCGCGCAAGTACGCGCACCGCATCCCGTTCATCGTGAAGTTCAACCACAATGAGCTGCTCACGTACCCGAACAAAGCCGAGGAGATCATGTGGGGGACGATGAAGCAGGCGTGGAACATGGGCGCGGTCGCCGTCGGCGCGACGGTGTATTTCGGCTCCGCAGATGCCTCACGCGAGATCATCGAAGTCGGCAAGATGTTCGAGCGCGCGCACGAGCTCGGCTTGGCCACGGTCTTGTGGTGCTACCTTCGAAACTCGGCGTTCAAGATCGGCAGCACGGACTATCACTTGTCCGCGGATCTCACCGGACAAGCGAACCACCTCGGCGTGACCTTGCAAGCGGACATCATCAAGCAAAAGGCGCCGGAGAATAACGGCGGCTTCAAGGCGCTCAACAGCGGCGGCTCTTCGTACGGCAAGCTCGACGAGCGCATCTACACGCAGCTCACGAGCGATCACCCGGTCGATCTCACGCGCTACCAAGTTGCGAACTGCTACATGGGCCGCGCCGGCTTGATCAACTCGGGCGGCGCTTCCGGCAGCAATGATTTCGCCGAGGCGGCGTACACCGCCGTCGTCAACAAGCGCGCGGGCGGCATGGGGCTCATCAGCGGACGCAAAGCGTTCCAACGCCCGATGGCCGAAGGCGCCAAACTCCTGCACACGATTCAAGACGTTTATTTGGCGAAAGAAATCACCATCGCCTGACGCACCGCGCGCGAAGCGCGCTTCGCACCGTCCGACCGCGAAAATAGCGTGGATCGCCTGACACGAACGCCATGACGAGCGGACACTCTATTGCGGTGATGCGTGAGCGCAGCGAGCCGAAGCCGCCGGGCCGAAGGCACTTAACTACGTGAGAACACGTGCCGAATGAGGAGTTGCGGAATATTCACGCCGCGCTCCTCGTTCGAAGGCACACGCATTGCTAGGTGCCTGATGGTTCGCGGTTTCAACGACCTAAACTAGTGCCACTTCATCCGTAACGAGAACCGATCATGGCTAAAGCGAAAGCGAAACAAGAGCACGTTCAACCGGAAGAATGGTTGATCCGTTTGGCGACGGAGGAAGACGGCTACGCGCGCTTGGTCGAGGAATCGGGCGGCATGGCGCGCGCGGCGTATCGCTTGGCCAGCGCGCGCAGCAAGGTCGAAGCGGCGGGCGCTCCGCCCGTGCTCGATGATTTGCAAGCCGCAGCACGGCTACTGGCTTCGCGCATCGGGCGCGGCGGCGCTTTGCCGATCACCTCGTTGCTCGTCAGTGATTCGGACATCGCGAGCTTGCGCGCGACGCAAGTCGCCGTCGAAACTGCGCTTCGTTCGCTGCCGCCGCCTGCGCCGTCCGCGCATCGTCGTGAGCGCGCGCGTGCGGAGCGTTCGCGCGCCCGTCAATCGCGCCCGAGCGCGCCGCAAATCTGAGCGCGAGCTCAGACTCGCGGCTCAATAACCTTCACTGCGCACGCGCGAGCGCGGCACGCCGAGCAGCTCGAGCGCGCTCGTGACTTCGTGCACCATGTCGAGGCGCCCGCACACGTAAGCATCCAGCTGCCCGAGCGACGACACCGCATCGGCGAGCTGCGCTTGCACGCGCCCGCGACGACCGAGCCAATGCTCGTGCGCGCCGGTGAGCGTCGGCACGAACGTGAAGCGAGCATGGCTGCGCGCGAGCTCCGCAAAGTCGCGCGCGAAGAGTACGTCTTCCGGCGCACGATGACCGGCGAGCAAGACCACGCGCGTAGCGCTCGCTCGACGTAGCTCAGCTTGAAGCAACGCACGCAGCGGCGCGACGCCTGTGCCGACGCCGACGAGCAACGCGGCCTCGCGCGGCTCGGGCTGCCAGGTGAATTCGCCGGCTGGCCCTTGCACCTCGATCCGATCACCGGGCGCGAGCGCGTCGATCAACGGCGCGCCCGCGCCGAACGAAGCGCACAGCTCGAGCTCGCCCGGATGCGCAGGGTCGACCGCCGACGCGATCGAATACGGCAGCGAGAGCTCGGCGTCACGCGCGCGCACGACGATCAAATATTGTCCCGCCGCCCAATGAAACGCGCCGAGCGCACGAAAGCGCAAGCGATGCACGCGCGCCGAGAGCGCCTCGCGCGACGTGAGCTCCAAGACGAAGTTCTCCGCGGACACTCGCGCGGTCATACCCTGAAGACCGCGCCGAGCGCCATTTCTCGCGCGCGCGGGCTTTGTTTCTGCCGAATTTGTGCTGTGCTCGGGGAAATCGATGAACTTCTTCGGACACGCCGTGATCGCGCAGCGCTACGAAGCCGCGCGCGGCCCGGTGCGCCCCGCGTTCGTACTCGGGGCGATGCTGCCGGACTTCGCTTCGATGCTGCGCGTTCGTCCGCCGCACGTCACCGAAGCGGTGCTCGCGGCCGGCACTCGCTTTCATCATGCAACCGACGACGCCTTTCACGGCGCGGAATCCTTCCTGGAATTTTCTCGCCGAGCTTCGAGCTTCTTGAGCGAGCGCGGGCTCTCGCGCGGCAGCGCGCGCGCCGTCGCGCACGTCGGCGTCGAGCTCTTGCTCGATGGCGCATTTGCCTCGAAAACAGCGGCAAATGAGGCGTATTTGTCCGCGCTCGATGCCGCATTGACGATCTCGATCGCGAGCCACATTGAGTGGGAAGACCGCGTGAACGTCGCTCGCTTTCAGCAGCTTTGCCACAATCTTCGTCAGCGCGGCGGCGCGCGTGCAGATGCGCCTGCGGAGCTCGTGGCCGAACGTTTGCGGAACATCCTCGCCGATCGCCCGCGCCTAGCGATGGACGACGCAGGTCAATCTGTTGTACGGGACTGGGTCGTGAACACGCGGCCGCTGATCATCTCTTCCGCCGAACTCGTGTTGGGCGAGGTCGAGCGCCGCTTGGTTTTCGAATAATCGCTTAGGAAAGGTTGATCATGCGCTTTACGCAAACGTGCCTCGTGCTCGGCATTCTCGCTGCACCTGCTCTCGCCTCGGCTCAAACGATCAAGGAGCCCGGCAATCACCCGAACTACTCCGCCGAGCTCGAGCCGCACTTGGTCGTGCAATGGAACGATTACGCGCCCTGCGGCAGTGACGCGTTCGGTCCCGGCTTCCGCGCGACGATCCCGTTTTTGCAGAACGGTCCGATCCCGAAGATCAACAACAACATGGGCATCGGCTTCGGGCTCGACTGGGCCCACTCGGGCATCAACGGCAACTGCAACGCCTACTTCTTCAACGGCCAGTACTATGGCAACGGTTTCACCGCGGATATTTTCACGCTTCCCGTGGTCGTGCAGTGGAACTTCTTCTTCACGCGCGGCATCAGCGCCTTCGGTGAAGGCGGCCTCGCTATCACCCACCGGCGTTACGACGCGGGCTACTACAACAACGGCCCGTGCCCGAACGGCTTCTGCCCCTACACCGCCTCGGACACGACGGTGGACGGCACTTTCTCCGTCGGTGGCCGCTTCTTGGTGTCGGATTCGGTCGGGTTTTTGCTCCGGCTCGGCTACCCTTACCTTTCCGCCGGCGTCTCGATCTTGCTCTAGAGTCGGCGGCGCGGCTCGGCTTCAGCGAGCCCTCGAGCCATGGAACATCGCGCGCCGCCCTCTACCAATATCGCTGCAACCATCTTTCGGGATCTGCGCAGTCAGATCCTGAAAGGGGTGCTCAAGCCGAGCGAGCGCTTGCCGGGTGAGCGCGAGCTCGCCGCGCAATACGGCACGAACCGCAACACCCTGCGCGAAGCCGTGCGCATGCTCGAGCAAGCGAAGCTCGTCACCGTGCGCCACGGTCAAGGCGTGACGGTCGCGGATTTCCGCAAGACCGGCACGATGGAGCTGCTCCCACCGTTCCTCGAGAGCACGGGCAACGCCGCCGAAATCCACGCGCTGCTCGAGGACATCTTGCCCGCGCGCTTGCTCGTGCTCGAGTTCGCCACGCGCCTCGCCGCCAAGCGCGCGAGCACGGACGACATCGCGCGCCTGAAAGACATCACCGAGCTGCTCATCGCCGCGTTCGAGCGACGCGATCCGGTCGTGATCGCGCACGGCTTTCAGCGTTGGCTCGACGCGCTCTTGGACGCCGGACATTCGGTGGCCGTGCGCTGGATCGCGAATCCATTTTTGGATGCGTACCGCGAGCTGCTCGATCGCTTCCCCGCGCTCTGGATGCTCGAGCCGAGCTTTCCCCAGCATTTGCGGGATTTGGTGGCCGGGCTCGAAGCCGCGGACGAAGACAAATCGATCGCTGTCACCCGCGACTATTATCATCGCGTCGATACGATGTTGATGCGTGCGCTCGCGAGCCTCGTGCCGAAAGGCTGAGTCAGAGCCCGAGCGCGCGCTCGGCGCGAAACAGCCACGCGCTCATCCGACTCGGGATGCGTGGCCCATTTTTTGTTGGGGGGGTGCCTTCCGCGACGTCGCTCGGCAAGGGAACGCTCGACTTGGTGGACCAAAATAAAAGCGGCCCTGGCTCCTGCGCGCGCAGACCATACACGACGCGCGCGGCGGCCTTCGCGCTGTACGTGCCGTCGAGCGCGAACAGCCCGAGCTTTTGCCACAGCGCTTCGGCTTCGCCGCCAGCGGCGCTCGGCTCACCGTAGCCCGAACCTAGAAAGCGCCCGTCGACCTCGAAGCGCGCGCCCAGCGAAGCCGCGTCGAAGAGCGGCGCGCGCCCGTCGCTCAAGCGATGCAAGAGGCGCGACGCGCGCGCGGCCAGCGCGAGGATGCGCAGTCGACTCGTGATCGGCCACGGCGTAACGCGCACCGAAGTGAGCCGCGGCGTCGCGCTCGGCGTAAAGCCAATCCGAAAATGGGCGGCCAGCGCGAACCCCAACAAAAGACCGGCAGAAGTGCACGTCGAGCCTACCCCGACGATCACGCGGCGCGGCAGCGGTAGCTCGTGATTTTGAATCTGGCGACCGAGCTCGAGCGCCGCAGAGACGTAGCCGAGCGCGCCGAGCGGCGTCGCGCCGCCGGGCACCATCACGTAAGGAGCGCGCGCTTCACGCAAGCGCAAGAGGCGCATACCGAACGGCAACAGGCTCCAATGCGGCAAGCCGTGCAGAGTCGCCGTGCTCGCCGCGAGCGCCCGCAAGTTCACGAACGCAGCGCGCGAGATCGGCTGCGGAAAAAGCAACGCGCCCGGCTCGAGCCCGACGCGCGGCGCGTGAATCGCCGTCGCGAGCGCGTGATTGGAGCCGTACGCGCCCGTCGAGATCACGCGCGTGTGGCCGAGCGCTCGCGCCTCGCCGAAGAGCAACTCGAGCGTGCGCACCTTGTTGCCACCGTACGCGGGCGACGAGAGGTCGTCGCGTTTGACCCAGGCGCTGCCCGCCGCGGCACCGAGTTCGCGCGCCACGGAATCCAGCGACTCGATCGGCGTCGGCCATGCGCCGAGCTCGACGCGCGACACGTGCGCTTCGACGCGCGGCAGCAGCTCGAACAACGGGAACGCCACACGCCGAGCGTACTCGGGGCGTGCAGCGAAACGCGCGCGCCGTCGCAGCGCGCGAATCGAGGCTACGCATTTGCACACTGTATTTCCGTCACGGACAGTGTTAGTCGTAGGCAAAATTCGCGAGCGGGTGACCGGGATGCCCAAGACCAAGAAAAAGCCCAAGAAGAAGGCCATTTTGCGCGTTTCTACGGGCAAGGCCGGGAAGCGCCCGAGCCCGCCCGACATGAAGAAGGTTGGCAAACGTTCAGCGGCGGCCGAGCCGACGAGCAAGAAAAAGCTCGCCGCCAAGCCGGCGTCGAAGCGCGCCTCGTCCAAGCGCGTGGTCGCAAAGACTCAAGTCAAGCTCGCACCCCCGGCAAAGACGAAAGTGAAAGCGCGCGTCGCCGCGCCGCGCACGGTGATTTTGCCCCCGAAGCCGAAGCGCGCATCCGGGCGCATCGCGCCACCGCCGCCGCGCACGCCCAGCGTGCTCGATCTTCCCGAAGAGCTGGAGCAGCCGGCGCGCGTCGCCGTGCGCCCGCTCGCCAAAGCGGCGACGGCCGAGCAAACGCCCAAAGCGCAACCGCGCGCGCGCATTCAGCTCACGAAAGCCGTGTGGCAGAGCCTGCAAGAAGCCGCGGTTCGCAAACAGAAGAGCATGCTCTCGGCGGAACAGCAGAGCGCCATCGCCGCCGCGCTCGGCGGTCGTGACTGCATCGTGGAGCTGGATGATGCGCGCGCCGCCGCTTGTTACGAGCTGTGCGCCCCACTCTTGCCCGCGCCGACGGTCGTGCTCTCGCCCGTGCATTCGGAGCTCGCCGCAGCGCGTGAACGCGTGCTCGCCGAGCGTCAGCCCGTCGTGTTGATTTCGGCTGATTCTTCGGGCCCAGAGCGCAGCGGCGCGCTCGCGCGCATCGCCCGCGGCGGCGCGCTGCTCGTGCTGCTCACGCCCGAAGCGCTCGCCAGCGCGGACGTGCGCAAGGCGCTCATCAAATCCGGCGTCTCGTTGTTCGCGGTGGAAGAAGCGCACGCGGCCTCGGATTTCGCGTACGAAATTCGTCCTTCTTATGCGGAGCTCGCGCGCACACTCGCGGAGCTCGGCAAACCGCCGGTGCTGGCGCTCGCCCGCGTGGCAACAGCGCAAGTCGTGCGTGACGTCGGCGCGCGGCTCGCGCTCGCGGAGCCCGTGATCGTGCAAGCGCCGCCCGTGCGCGAGAATTTGCGGCTCGTTACTCGGCTCGCGCGCGGTGAAGGTCGGCAAGCATCGCTCGTGCGTTTGGTCGAACGGCTCGAGCCGCCGGGCGTCGTGCTGTGCGCCGCTCCGCACGAGGCGGATGGCGTGTACGCCGCGCTCCGCGGCGCCGGCATCACCGCGCATCGCTATCACTCGAGCATGACGCCGAGCGAGCGCGCGACCGAGCTCTTGAATTTCACCTTGCCCGGCTCACGCGGGGTGATGGTCGCGGTCAGCGCGTTCGCGCCGGGCAGCGGCATGCCTGGTTTGGGGGAAGCGACGAGCGGCTTCGGTCGCGGCACGGGCAAGCGTGATTTACGCTTTTTGGTGCACTACCAATCCCCCGCTTCGCTCGAACAATATCTGCGCGAAGTCGAGCGTGTCGGTTTGGATGGCGCGCCGGCCACGTGCGTTCTCTTCTACGAATCGAGCCACAAAAGCTTGTACGAGGTGATGCTCGCGCAACAGCGCTTCCGCGCGACGCATTTGGCAGAGCTCGGCCGCGTGCTCGAAGCCGCCGCGCTCGAAGAACGGACGCTGAACGTCGAATCACTCGCGCTCGCGACGGGCCAGAGCCGCCGCACGACGGATCGCCTGACCGCGCTCTTGGCGGATGCGGGCGTGGTCACGCGCACCGGCGGCTGGGTGCGCGTCGCCGTTTCGGCGTCGGATTTGCTCGAGGCGTGCCGCAACCTCGGCGTGAAATTGTACGCGCTGCGCGAGCAAGACGGACAGCGGCTCGCCGCGGTGGGCGCTTTCGCCGAGAGCACGGACTGCAAGCTCGCGTTCTTGAGCCGCTACCTCGGTCGACCGACGAGCGGCGAGCGCTGCGGCCGCTGCAGCGCGTGTGAAGCGGAGCTCGTCGCGACGGAGTCGATGCCGCCGCGAGCCGCAGCGCGCCGCCCGGTCGTGCAAGAGTTCTCGGTGCGGCCGGCGAACGCGCCCGAGCCGAGCGCAGCGCCGCTCGAGCTCGCTCAGCGCCCCGCCGTGAACGCGCCGCTCACGGCGAAGTTCGGGGATTTCAGCAAGATTTAGGCGTCACGCTTCGAGCCGGTCACTCACGGCGCGCGCGAATTCCTTCGTGCCGAGCGTGCCGCCGATGTCGCGCGTTTTCTGCCCTTCCTCGAGCGCGCGATCGTACGCGCGACGAATGCGGTCACCGGCGACGCGACACGCCTCGTCACCGCGCGTATCCGCGATGTGCTTGAGCATCATCGTCGCGCTCATCAAGAGCGCGAGCGGGTTCGCCAAATTCTTACCCGCGATGTCCGGCGCGGAACCGTGCACGGCCTCGAACACCGCGTCCGTCTCGCCGATGTTCGCGCCCGGTGTCACGCCGAGCCCGCCCACCAAACCGGCGCACAAATCCGAACAAATATCGCCGTACAAATTCTCGCACATCACGATGTCGAACTGCGTCGGGTTCTGCACCATCCGCATCTGCGCCGCGTCGATGATCACCTCTTCGTACGCGATGCTCGGATATTGCGCCGCCACTTTGCGGGCTTCTTCCAGCATCAAGCCATCACTCATTTTCATGATGTTGGCCTTGTGAAACACGCTCACTTTCTTGCGGTTTCGTTGCGCGGCGTAACGGAACGTCCACGCGGCGATGCGCTGGCACGCCACGCGCGTCGCGACTTTCATGCTCACGACCACGCCGTCCGTGATCAGATTCTCGATGCCGCTGTACAAGCCCTCCGTGTTCTCGCGCACGATCACGAGATCCACGTTTTCGAAGCGCGTCTTCACGCCCGCCATGTTCCGAATCGGGCGCACCGCGGCGTACAAATTGAGCGTGCGGCGGAGCGCGACGTTCACCGAGCTGAAGCCTTTGCCGACCGGCGTCGTGCACGGACCTTTCAACGCGACGTGGTGCTGCGTGATCGCCGCGAGCGTCGAATCCGGCAGCGTGCCGCCGAGCTTCAAGTCGATCGCGGTCTGTCCCGCGTGATGCGTCTCGAAGCGCACCGGCGCCTTCGCGGCCTCGAGCACGCTGAGCGTCGCTTCACTGACCTCGGGCCCGATGCCATCACCCGGGATCAACACGGCAGTGTGAGTCGTCATGGTGGGAAAATTACTCTGGTTTGATGGCGCGGTCTCGTGTGTTGAGTTGTGCGGACTCGCCGGTTCTTTGAGATTTTTTGCGCTGCGCTTTTTGTGGGGCTTGGCCGCTCGCGCGTTTCGCGACGCGACTGGCGCCTGTTCGGTCAGACTCGCGTTGGGTCCCGACTGCTTTTTAAAACCGTGATCAGCCCGGCGAATCTGGAGCTTTGTTTTATTTCCGTGCAGCCGGCCCGCGCCCTTCGCGCGCGCTGAGGCGCGAACGAGCAACAACAGCCGGCCCAAATCCTTCGCGCGCGCTGAGGCGCGAGAGAGATGCGGCAGGCGGCTGACGCCCTTCGCGCGCGCTGAGGCGCGAAGGAGCAACGGCAGCCGGCCCAAATCCTTCGCGCGTGCTCTTGGATTTTTGGGAGGGGTTCAGCGGTGACGAAACTGGAGAGCGCGGGTAGCCCGCACTGCGGCGCGGACGAGCAGCGCGGCCGATTGCCGCAGATCACTGGCGCAAGCGAGCTGCTGTGAGGCGACCCACAAAAACAAAAGCGAAACGGCGGCGCGTTGCCAAAAAGTCCTTCCGCGACTCGATACGTCGTGCAACACATCTTGGCGATGCGCTTCGAAGCGGTGATTTTCGATTGGGGCGGCACGTTGTCCGAGTACGCGGACATCGAGCTCATCGATATGTGGAAGCTCGCGGCCGCGCACCTCGCGGCGGCGACGGGGCGCGATGAACGTGAGCTGACGGAGCAATTGCTGGCCGCGGAGCTGCGCTATTGGGAAGGCGTGAAAGCGTCGCAGCGCACAGGCACGCTCGGCGAGATTTTGGCCGAGGAGTCGCGCGCGCTCGGGCTCGACGTCACGCTCGCGGTGCTCGAAGAAACCGCGCAACGTCACCTCGATGCGTGGACGCCGCATATCCGCCATCACGCGGACGCCGCGCGCGCGCTCGGCGAGCTGCGCGCCCAGGGCTTGAAGCTCGGGCTTTTGTCGAACACGCATTGGCCTGCGCCGTTCCACGAACATTTTCTCGAGCGTGACGGCTTGCGCGAGTTGCTCGACGTGCGCGCGTACACTTCGCAGCTCTCGCACTCGAAGCCGCACCGGCTCGCGTTCGAGCACGTGCTCGGAAAGCTCGGTGTTTCGCCGCAAAAAGCCGTCATGGTCGGCGATCGTCCGATCGACGACGTGTGGGGCGCGCAGCAAATCGGCATGGTCGGCATTTGGCGCCCGCACGCTCAGTCGCCCGAGCTCGGCGCGGTGAAACCAGATGGGGTGATTCGCGCGCTCGGGGAGCTGCC
>FTDA01001455.1_pt1 | contig 14882 bp, 10 predicted proteins | sample 1639731 | NCBI WGS metagenome assembly FTDA01 (sample SAMEA3914869, study PRJEB12502) | metagenome | biome: forest; material: soil | place: USA | collected 2012-03-12 | depth 0.1 m
GGCCACGGTCTCGCTCAATGTCACTCTTCAGGGTGAAGCGAGCGTCGGGAAAGAAATGATCGCGCGGCGCGTGCATCAGCGCTCGGGACGGAGCCGGAAGCCGTTCGTCAAAGTGAACTGCGCGCGCCTCGCCGACTCGGAAATCGGGCGTGAGCTGCTGCGTCGCGCGGCCTCGGAGCCCGCGCAGGGCCGCTTGTTCGAAGCCGCGGCGGGCGGCAGCGTCTTCCTGGAAGAAATCAGCGCCCTGCCCCTGACCGTCCAAGCCGAATTGCTCCGCGCCGTGGGCGACGCGGAAGTATTGAGCGCGAGATCACCGCGCGCGCCGCTGGACGTGCGCTTGATCTCGAGCACGAGCCGAGATTTCGGAGAGCTGATCGCCAACGGCACGCTGCGCTCGGATTTGCATTTTTGGCTCGGCGGCATTCACTTGAACGTGCCGCCGCTGCGCGAACGCGCCGAGGAAATCCTGCGTTTGGCCCGGCAATTCTTGGATCAGGCGAGCATGCGCTTGGCCTTGCCCACGCTGTACTTCAGCGAAGCCGCCGAAGCGTGGCTCAAGGGCTATCCCTGGCCGAGCAACATTCGTGAGCTGCGTGAAGTCGTGGTCGAAGCGGGCGTCGCCGCCGCGCCCGGACGAATCGAGGTTCGTCACCTCGAAGCGGGGCTCGAGCTCGTGCATCAGCTCGGCATTGATCTCAAATCAGGCACGGCAAACGGCGAACGCAGCACGATTCCGGATCACGAGGTTCCGGATGATCAAAGCGTCACTGCGTCTGGTTAGAAAGCGTGTTGCGAGTCTGAGAGTTGGAGTCTGCGCTTTCATGCTGAGTTTTCGGCCCTGCGCGAGACGGGGCGCTTGGCCACTCGCGCAGTTCGTTGCGCGACTGGCGCCTGTTCGATCAGACTCTCGTTGGGTCCCGCCGCCATTCTAAAACCGTGATCAGCCGCGCGAATCTGGAGCGTTGTCTTACTTCCATGCATCCGGCCCGAACCCTTCGCGGGCGCTCAGGCGCGAAGGAGAAGGAAACGGAGACGGAGAAAGAGACGACTCTCAGCGCTTCGTGAGCGACGGGAAGAAGCGCAGTGCCAGCCGTGTCGCGGGTTTGAGGGCGCGCACCGAGCGAGCAGCGCGATGCGGGGGCAAGATCGGTGGCAGCGCGTTCGAGTCGAGTCGAAGTCGCGCGGCGACGTGATGCGCGGCCTCGAGCCCGGTCATCGTCGCGCGTTCGAGGTACAGCGCGGGGAAGCGCGAGGCGACGAAATCTCCGGCCAAAAACAGCCGTGGAATGCGCGTCGTCACGGCGGGTGCGCGGGCCGCGCTGCCGGGCGCGAGGCCGCTGTGCGTGGGCGGATTTCTGAGCACGTGGGCGTGCACCTCGCGCCCCGTGAGCTCCGGCCACGCGCGGCAAACGAGCGCGCGGAGCGGCGCGAGCACGGCCGCATCATCTTGCGCCACGGCACGACGTGCGCGCGAGCCGTACAAGTGCAGTTCGAGCACGCTGCCGCCCGTACGACGAGCCCACGCCGCGAAACGACGCTGCACGCGATCCAACCAAAAAAAATTATCGCCGGGCAGCTCGGCGAAGATGCCGCAGCCAGCGCGCCGCGCGTCCGGTCGATCACGGAACCAAAAGCGGACGACCACGCTCGGCAAGCCCTGGGGCAAACGCGCATCACCGAGCACTCGAGCTTGCTCGCGATCGAGCAGGCGCGCGAGCGACGCGGGATCGAGCGCGAGCACGACGGCATCGGCCTCGAAGCGACCGATTCGACTCGAAACACCGATATTTTCGGCATTCTCGCCGAGCTCGAGCCGTTCCACGCGCGCCTCGAACTGCAGCTTCACGCTGCGGCGCGCGAGCTCGCGAAGCCATGGGTCGATCAACGCGCGATCGGAGGCTTCATCGAACAAGCTGAACGCGGTGTTTCGCTTGTCGCTCGTGACGTAGTAGTTGAGCCCTTGCAAGAACGCGGCGAGCGAGACATTGCTCGCGTCGTCGAAGAAGGCTTGATGCGTGAGCGATTCGAACAAGCGCGCGACGAGCGGCGGCCAGTCATCGACCAGCGCCGACACGGAGAGAACGTCGTACGCCGCCGTGTCTTCGTTTCGATCGAAAGCCAGCACGCGCTGCAGATCGCGCAGCAGCCCGAGCGTGCGCCGCGGTCCGCTCTCCCAACACGTGCGCACGAACTCTGCGCGGCGGCCGAGCGCGAGCGAGGAGAACCAGGTCGGCAAGTGCGTCTCACGCAGCACCTCACCGACTTCTGGGAAGATGACTTTTCCGCTCTGAACCGCGATCAGCTCTTGCTTCGATGCTGGCACGAGCCCGCTCGTGAGCTCGAGCTCGCCGAGCAAGCGAAGGAAATTGCGATACGAGCGCCACACACCGTGCACGCCGTGCTCGGCCGGAAATTCGTGATTTTCTCCGGCGAAATCGAGCTGAACGCGCTCCCGCGTCGCGCAGCGGCCGCCGGCAACGCGGTCGGCTTCGAGCAGCGTGACCGCGGCTCCGCTCACAGAAAGGTAGTGCGCTGCGGTGAGGCCGGCCACGCCGGCGCCCACGATCACGACGCGCTTCAACGCAAAAACCTGGTCCAACCCGAGCGCGGTCGCTCACTCAAATCCGAAAACAACGCATCCCCGAAGCGGAACGACATGCGCACGACGAAGCCGGCGACGCAGCGACCGCGCAAGAAATGCTCGGGGCGCATCAGCTCGATCTGCGGCGCGGAAAGCTCTGCGATGGGCTCGACGCTTTGGACGCGAAACGGGATTTCACTCAATTGATCGAGCGCGCGAGCTCCGCTCGCATGCGGCCTTTGACAACGCACGAACACCGGCACGCTCGGCCACAGCGTGCGCGCCGCTTCTGCATTCGCTAGCTCGAACAGACGCCCCGCGAGGCCGCTCGTGAACGCAGATCCGAGCTTGCTCGGGACTAGCGCGCGCGTCATGCCTTCTGCAAAGCCGGCTGCGTCGAGCTCGCTGCGCCCGGTGTAGCTGGCGCGAAAGAGCAGCTGCTCGTCGACGATCACGTCGAAGCCTTGCCGATTTTTCTCGACCCGACCGAAGCGTTTCGGAAAGCCGTACAACTCGCGGCCGATCGAGATCGCGAGGTAATTATCGGGGTAGAGCTCCGGGCAAAACGCGCCGATTTTCAGCCCATTTCTGCACAAAATGAACGGGCTCACCTCGCGGTAGCGGAACTTCTTGCCGGCGCCCGCGGGGTGCTCGCTGCGGAGCGCCTCGAAGAAATTCACGGTCAACAAATAGCGTTGGCCGAGGCCGGGCACGAGCTTGAAGCCAGGCGGCAAGAGCTCACTCAAGCGCCCGCTGTCGTCCTCCATCACGAAGATCAGCATCTCGAACGGATCGGCGACGTACGGGCCCGGAACCATCACTGCGCCGGGTGAGAGAAAGAAATCGGACAGCGAGCGGGACCACTCCGCTTCGCGCTCGTATTGCGAGCGCAGCTCCGCGCACAAATGCGAGATCAGACGGCGATCGAACTCCGCGCTGTGCGCGATCAGCTCGTCCAAGTGTCGCTTGCTCGCGAGCCGCGCCGACACGGGACCGAGCGCTTTCACCGACGCGCTGCGCGCGCGCCCGTCGAGCGCCGACAAGAGCCCGACCGTCTCCGGCGCTTCGAGCACGCGCAGCACGGCGCTACCGTGCATCACCGCGACTTCGCCCGCGCACACGAAGACGACGTGGTCATCCGTGCCGTCCGAATCGAGGATGCGCTCGCCGGCCGCAAACTGACGCGGCGTGCTGCGAGCGCAGAAATCCCGCAGAAATTCCGGGGCCAGGCCAGCGAACAGCGGGTGGCGCTCGAGTGCCTCGGGCCCCAAATCAGACGGCTCCGACGCCACCGGCCTCGTGTTCATCGACGACCGGAAGTTTACACGCGAGGGGTGAGCGAGGAAAGGCTCCCGAATCTGCTAGCGTCTCCGCACACGAAAGGGAGCGTGCAAAAATGGACGTTCGCGCAGCCGTTGCCAATGGGCCCCAAACCAAGCTGAGCATCGAGACCGTACAACTCGACGGACCGAAAGCCGGCGAGGTCTTGATCGAAATGAAAGCGAGCGGCGTGTGCCACACGGACGCGTACACGCTCTCCGGACAAGACTCCGAAGGGCTCTTCCCGAGCATCCTGGGGCACGAAGGCGCAGGCATCGTCGTCGATGTGGGACCCGGCGTGCGCACGCTCAAGAAGGGCGACCACGTGATCCCGCTCTACACGCCCGAGTGTCGCGAATGCGAGTATTGCCTCAACCCCAAAACCAACTTGTGCCAAGCCATCCGCGCGACTCAAGGCAAGGGTTTGATGCCGGACGGCACGAGCCGATTTCACCGCGGAAAAGAGGCCGTTTATCACTACATGGGCTGCTCCACCTTCGCCAGCCACAGCGTGCTGCCCGAGATCGCGCTCGCCAAGATTCGCGAAGACGCGCCGTTCGACAAAGTTTGTTACATCGGCTGTGGCGTGACGACGGGCATCGGCGCGGTGGTGAACACGGCGAAGGTCGAGCCGGGGTCGAACGTCGTCGTGTTCGGGCTCGGTGGCATCGGGTTGAACGTGATTCAAGGCGCGCGCATGGTCGGCGCGAACAAGATCATCGGCGTCGACGTGAACCCCGCGCGCCGCGCGATCGCCGAAGCCTTCGGCATGACGCACTTCGTGAACCCGCGTGAAGTCGGAAAAGAGCTGGTCCCGCATTTGGTGGAGCTCACCGGCGGCGGCGCTGATTACAGCTTCGAGTGCGTGGGCAGCGTCGAGCTCATGCGCCAGGCGCTCGAGTGCTGTCACAAGGGTTGGGGCGTGTCGGTCATCATCGGCGTGGCCCCTTCGGGCGCAGAAATCGCGACGCGCCCGTTCCAGCTCGTAACCGGGCGCGTGTGGAAAGGGTCGGCGTTCGGCGGCGCGCGCGGCCGCACGGATGTGCCGAAGATCGTCGACTGGTACATGGAAGGCAAAATCCGGATCGACGAGCTGATCACGCACACGCTGCCCCACGCGCAGATCAACGATGCCTTCGATTTGATGCACGAAGGCAAATCGATCCGCGCGGTGGTCACGTACTGAGCCAATTTCTAAGGTTTCCAGCGTGATTTTTGGAGCGCTCGCGAGGCTTTCGCGAGCGCTTTTCTTTTTGCGGCGTGCTCGCTCTGCTTGCGCGCGTCGTGGCGGTCGCGTTGATGAGCGAGCTCGCGCTCGAGCCGATGTGCTTGATCGAGGCGCTCGCCGCGCACGGCGCCTGCTTCGACCGCAGCGAGCACCGCGCAGCCTGGCTCGTTCACGTGTTTGCAGTCGCGGAAGCGACAGCTCGGCGCAAGCTCGTCGATTTCAGCGAACCCGGTGAGGCGCGAATCGTCGTCTTCGCCGGCAAATAGGCCGAATTCGCGCATGCCGGGCGTATCGAGCAAGAGCGCGCCGTGCGGAAGCGTGAACAGCTCGCGCCCCGTCGTGGTGTGACGACCGCGCGTGTCGGCCTCGCGCACGCCGGCCACGCTCTGCGCTGCGCGCCCGAGCAAGGCGTTGGTCAAGCTCGATTTCCCGACGCCCGAAGATCCGACGAGCACCGCCGTCGATCCCGGCAAGAGCTCGGCGGTCAGCTCGGCAAGGCCCAAACCGGATTCTGCGCTCGTCGAGATGACTTGGACGCCTCGCAGCTCCCGCGCGAGCGTTGCCGTGTGCGACTCGAAGCTCGCGCTTTGATCGGCTTTGTTCACGACCACGAGCGCGCGCGCCGGCGCGTCGCGGATCGCCCGCAAATAACGCTCGATTCGGCGCGGGTTGAGGCCGCGCGCGCGGACGTAATCGTCCACGCCCTCGGGCGAGTGCGCGGCCACGACGATCGCGAGGTCGATGTTCGCGGCGATGATTTGCGGCACCGGCAGCTCGGGCGCTCGCCTTTGAAACGCGCTGCTGCGTTCGAGCACGTGCACGATGCGCGCGAGCGACTCGCTGGGCCGTTCCACGAGCACGAAGTCACCGACGGCCGCGCGCTCGCCCGCGTGTGCGGCGTGCCCCGCGAGCACCGCCGCGAACACGTGCTCGCCCGTCGAAACCGAGTAACGACCACGAGCCTCGCTGAGCACGCGAGCCGGCACTGTCACGCCGGGTTCGAAGCGCGGCGAAGACAAAACTTGAGCACGAAAAAAATCACTGAAGCCGAGCCGCACGAGCGGCTCGCCGAAGTCGAAAAAAGACATCGAAAACCCCGAAAAATTGGGACGAATGGTGGGAGACCGAAGCGAGCTCGAGCCGCGTGGAAACGCACGCGCGGCGAGCTGGAGCGGGCGCAGAGCCTCGCGTTCGGCGAGCGCGGCTCAGGCGGCGCGCGCTACGGAACGCGAGGGAACACGATCATCGGCGATGACTTTGCGCTGATTCATGTTTGGGCTCCTCGCGTTCACCCCACCCGGGGTGCGGGACTGATTATGCCCGGCGAACGCGCGCCGTCAACTCTTCGCCGCGGTGCGTTCGCGCCGACCGAGCGGGATTTGGAGCAGCACGTTCGCGACGATCACGAGGCCACCACCGACGAGCAGGCGCTCGGTCACGCGTTCGTTGGCGTAAGCAACGCCGGCGAAGACCGTGAAAATCCCGGGCAAAAACAAGGCGAGCAGGCTCGCGAACACGGGCTCGGCCCCGTAGATGATGCCGGCTTCGCTCGCGCTCACATCTGGCTGAAAGCGATTCATCAAGCTGAACGCGATCAGCGTGGACGGGATGCTGAGCAGGAACACGAGCGTCAAGCTCACCGGAGTCGCGAAGAGCAGCCCGGCGTCGGCGGCGCTGCGCGCCGTGACTAAGGCGATCGGCGCGAGCACGAGTGCCACCCCCACGAACATCAAACAGCTCACGACACGAGTGCGGTTTTCGCGAAACGCGCGATGATCCAAGCAGGCGATCTGAAACGCGAAGCACAGCGCGGCGAGCAACGTCTCCGTTTCACCGCGACCGAGCCGCAAGTGCGCCCAGTCGAAACCCGAGAGCACCGCGAGACCGGAAGCGATCGTGAGCACGCACAGCGCTATTTTCGGGCTCGGCAGCGCGCGCGCCGAAATGGCCGCAAAAACCGGCAAGATCACGATGTAACCCTGCGTGAGGAAGGCGCTCGTGGAGGCCGAGGTGAAGCTCAGCGCGTCCATTTGAAACAGCATGCCGAGGCCCGTGAACAGCCCCAAGATCGCGCCTTGCACGAGCTCCTTTCGCTGCGGGCGTGGCACGCCGAACAGCGCGAGCACGAGCGCGCTCACGCCGAAGCGGACGACCAGCGTCGCGGCTGCGACGAACCAGGTGCTCACGTTCGGCTCGAGCCGCGCAATGTGCAGCCCGAGCGTCTTCATCGTGGGGAAGCTGAGGCTCCAGAGCGCGCACGTGCACACGAGCGCGAAGAGCGCACGCGTGCGGCGCGCGCTCGGGGTGGATTCGATCGTGGGCACGCGATCGTTCACGGGGTCACGTGAAATAAGCCGGATTCGCCGCCGATCCAGACGTCATTTTCAGCGCGCCCTGCGACGACGCTGAGTGGGCCGGCGAGAGTCAGCCGTTGCCAAACGTGACCGTCGAAACGCGCCGCGCCGCCCGTGCCGACGAGCCACACGCCGCTCGGCGCGAGGCCCCAAAATCCACGCGGGCCTTCGATCGGCGCTGCGCTCTTCGACCACGCGCCGGCGACGAAGTGAAACACGCCCTCATCACTCGCGACCCAAGCTTCACTGCCCGAGGTCCAAAACGCGTGCGGGCTCGACCACGCGGGCGCCGACAGCACCGTCTTCCACCCCTGAACGTCGATGCTCGAGACTCCGCTCGCATCGAGCCCGAACACGTTGCCGTTCACGAGCTGCACGGCGCGCGGCGCGCTGCCCGCCTTTGTCGTGACCCAGCCGCTGTTGCGCTTGATGATGCAGACCGCGTTCGTACGACACACGAGCTCGGGATCGATCGTGCCGAGCTCGCCCCATAAATCGCCGTGATTCGCGCTGCCGAGCTGGCCGATCTCTTCGCGCCCGTCACGCCACGCGCCGTTCACGTGGCGCAAATACACGGGGCGATCGCCTTCGCTCGTGTGGCGCGTGCCCATGATGCGCGGCTCGTAGTCACGACCGAAGAAGATCGCGAGGTCATCGGTCTGCCCCGCTTTCGGCTGCAACGCGGCGGGCAACGGCAGTTCGCGAAAGCCTTTGCCGCCGTTCACGGCGGGCTCATCACCGAGCACGGCAATGCGGCCGCCGTCACCGAGCGCGAGCGAGCGCACGGATTTTGCGAAGGCTTGCTCGAATTTCAAAGCCAACGGCGCGACCGTGCTCGACGTCGCTGCGGCAACCGGCGGCGCGCTCGACGGCTCAGAGACGGCCGGGCTCGCGGGCGCCGAAACCGGGCTCGGGCTCGGCGCGCTCGGACTCTGGCTCGCCGCGGGCGGCGCTGCCGCATGGCTCGCGCAAGCCGCGAGCGGGAGCGCCCAAGAAATTCGGCAAAATCTCGAAGAAACCGCGGACACGGCCGGCAGCATACGCCGGCGCCGCGCGAAATTGTGGGTCCCTTCGCGCAAGCTCGGGTGTAGCTTCCGCGCCGGTTTCGATGGACGCGATTTTCTTCGTGCGCTTGGGGTTCGTGCTCCTTTGTGCGGCGGGCTTGGTGCTGCTCCTGCGCAAACCGGGTGCGGCGGCGCGTGGGTTTCAGCAATTCTTCTTCGAGCCCAGCTCGCCGCTGAACCTCGGTCTGCTGCGTGCAGCGATCTTCTTCCTGTTGTTCAAGCACGCGGTGGAGAGCCCCGCGGTTTGGTACGCGGGCTTGCCGGAGCAGTTTCGCGATCTGCCGCGTGGCTGGGTTTGGCTCGATCCGCTCTTGCCGTTCCTGATTCGGCACACGCAGGCGTTCGTGCGCATCGCGATCGTGAGCTGCGCGTTCGCCGCGGTCGGTTTGTTCACGCGTCCGGCGGTCATCATCGCGGCCGTGAGCACGCTCTACATCTTCGGCGTGCCCAATTTCTATTTCAAGATCGGGCACGGCCTGCACATCCCGGTGCTGTGCGCGTTCGTGTTCGCAGTCAGCCCCGTGGGTGATGCCTTTTCGCTCGACCGCCTGCTCGGCCCCAATCGCGGCAAGCGCGTGGCCGAGTCCGCGGCGTACACGATCCCCGTGCGCTTTTCCTGGCTCTTGATCGGCACGATGTACCTCTATCCCGGCCTGTGGAAGCTGTGGGAAAGCGGGGACGAGTGGATCGACGGCACGAAGTTGCGCGCCGAGCTGTTCAGCAAATGGGCGCAATTGCCGGATTTCTACCCCTCGGTCCGCCTCGATCACGCGACCTGGGCGCTCGTGTTCTTTGGCATCGGCACGCTGTTGTTCGAGGTCGGTTTTTTCTTCGCGGTGTTCAACCGCACCTCGCGCGTGATCTTGGCGTTTTCGGCGTGCGCGTTTCACATCGGCGTCGGCGTCGCGATGAACATTTGGTTCGACATGACGTTCCCGTTGCTCTTGCTGATCGACTTCCCCGGCATCTTCGAGCTGCCGCTGTTGTCGAAGCTCGCGCCCAAGCTCATCCCAGCCTGGCGCGCGCTGATGCGCAAGCTCACGCGCGGCAAGAGTGATGAAGTGATCACGATCGAGCGCGACGGCGCTCCGGCGTTCGCGATCGGCGCACTGCTCTTGTTCGGGAACTCGGTGGCTGGGCTCGCGCCGGTGAATTCGTGGGCGTTCAGCGTCTATCCGCGCTTCGAGGGCCGCGTCAGCGGTGACGGCGTTCAAAAGAGCAGCTATTCGATCGAGTTCGCGTTGCTCCAGAAGGACGGCAGTGAACGCCCGCTCAAAGCCCAATTCGACCCGATGGAAGACACGGCCAGCGTGTTTCGCGTGGTCCAAGCCGGGCTGAAAGAGAAGAAGAACGTCGGCCAGGGCAGGAACACGCCGTACCTCGCGCTCATCGGGCGCATCATCTCGGAGAACAACGGCAACTTGCCCGCGGGCAGCGTGATTCGCATGTACCGCTTCGATTTTCCCGTCGATCCCGACGAGCGCCGCGCGAGCAAGCGCACGCACTCTTTGCTCGCCGAGATCACGTTGTGAGGCGAGCGCAGAAGCTCCTCGCGCTGTACCTCGCGCTCGGCGCGGCCTTCGTGCTCTGGATCGGTTGGGAAGGGTTTCGGGCGCGCATCGCGACGTTCAGCCCGCGCTCGGATTTTTGGGAGCACGCGGCCGTGATGCGCGCGCTGTTGGATAGTCCGTGGCATCCCGCGAACCCGCAGCTCAAATCCGCGGTCAGCTCACCGCGGTTCGGACCACAATTCGTGCTCGTCGCGCTACTCACGCGCCCGTTCCACGGTGACGCGCTCGACGGCATGGGCCTCGCCAGCATCCTGAACGCGCTGCTCTTGCTCGGCGGGATTTACGCCTTCTTCAAAAGCTTTTTTCGCGATCCGCTCGCGCCCGTCTACGGCCTGATCGTGATGCTAGGCGCCTGGTGGGATGCCTGGGTTTTCTCGAACGTCTATCAGCTCCGCGCGCTCGCTTCGGTCATCGGCTATCCGTCGGGCACGGCGCTCGGGCTGACGCTGCTCGGCTTCGCGCTCACGCTGCGCATCGTGCACGCCGCGCGCACGCCCGCGCGAGAGCTCGCGCTGCTCGGAGCTTTGACGGCGTGCATCGTCGTCGTGCACCCGCTCACCGCCGTGCTCTCGCTCACGGGCACCGGGCTCCTCACGTTGACCGAGGAGCGGGTGACTTGGCGGCGGCGCGGCGAAGTTTGGCTCGTGCTCGTGGCTGGCACCGGCTGCGCCTGTCTTTGGCCGTATTTTTCCCTGCGCCAGACGCTCGTCGGCGGAGGCGAGCAAGAAGTCGCGCAGAGCCGTCCGGGGCACCGGTTGCAAGAGTTCTACAATTGGCGCGGCCTCGCGAACGCGCTCGGGCTCGCGCTCTTTGGCGTGGCTGCGCTGCCGTATTTCTTGCTGCGCAAGCGACGCTTGTTCGTGGGCCTCGGCGCGCTCTCGATGCTGGTGCCGTTCGTGATCAACATCTACGTCGATCTGCCGCTCGGCCATCGCTTCGTTTTGCTGGCGATGTTCTACCTGCACGTGGCCGTGGTCTGGCTCTTGTTGCTAGCCACGCCCGGCTCGAGTGAAGCCGCCTCGATCTGGAATCGCCCGTCGCGAAACCGAATCGCGGCGGCAGCGATCATCCTCTTGCTCGGCGTGTTCACGCTGCACAACGTCAAGCTCGCCGCAGCCGAGGTGGACGGCACCGAAATCAAAGACAGCTCCCTCGTCCAATCCGGGCGCGCGATCCGGCAAATCGCCGGCGCGGATTCGGTGGTCATCACGGACACGCTCAGCGCGTGGCCGATCCCTGCGTTCGGGCCCAAGGTCGTGACCCTGTATCACGCCAATCCTCTCGTGCTCGACGCAGCCGAGCGCGAGCACGCCGTGCGCCGTTTTTTCGGCGAAATCAACGAAGCGGAGCGGCTCGACATCGTGCGGCGCTATCAGGTCACGCACGTGCTCGCGCGGCGCGCGCCACGCGGCTCGCTCGCGCAATTTCTGCGACAGAGAAACAGCGCGCCGCACGCGCTCCCGAACGGCTACACGCTCTACGCGCTGTGAGCAGAGCCTCCCGCGGCGCGCGCCAGACGCGGGTGCCGAGCCGCGCGATCTCGTGATAGGGTCCCGCCGCCGCTTTCAGAAAAGCGCAGGATCATGAAGGAAAAACGAGTCGTTGTGGTCGGGGCGGGTCTCGCGGGGCCATGACGAAGCAGCACCTCCGAGCGCTGGCGCTGACCTTGGTCGCTTATCTCGGCACGCTCGCGGCGATTCATCCGTTCGCCAACGTCTTCTACGGCGGCGATGATTGGGGTTACGCCTGGTCCGCGAAAGTGCTCGCCGAGCAACACCGGCTCGAAGCTTCGCAGTTTTTGGCCGCCGCGGCGGTGCCGCAATTTTTTTGGGGCGCGGCTTGGGTGAAGCTCTTTGGCGCCGAGCCGTGGGTCTTCAATTTGTCGACCCTCGTCGTCTCGGTCGGCGGCGTGGCGTTGCTCTACTTCATCGGCACGGCGCTCGGGCTGCGACCGAAGCACGCGAGCGTGCTCGCGCTCGCCGTCTCGGTGGCGCCGCTCTATCCGGGCTTCGCCGGCTCGTTCATGTCGGACTTGCACTACTTGGTGCTGATGCTCGCGGCCGTGCTCGCGTACCTGCACGCGCTCGACAAACGCTCGATCGGGCTCGCGGCGCTCGGCAGCCTGCTCGCCGCGCTCGCGCTCTTGAATCGACAGATCGGCGTGATTTTGCCCGCGGCGTTCTTCGTGGCCGCGCTCGCGGCTTGGTATTTGGGTCGCGACAAGCGCAACCACGCGCTCGTGACCGCGTGCGCCGGCGTTGCGCTCCCCGCGCTCACGCTGCTCGCGTATCGCCGCTTCCCGACCGCATTCGGCGGCGTCACGTACACCCAGCAAATCAAGCTCAGCCCCGAGAAAATGTCGGCGCGGCTGCACGAATGGTCCGTGACCGCGAACCACGGCTACTTGTCGCTGATCTACGCGAGCGTGTTCCTCTTGCCGGTCTTGCTCGCGTGGGGCAACGCCGCCCGCGCGCGCGAGCTCTGGTCCGCGAAGCCGTGGCGCGCCGCGCTGCTCGCGCTGCTCGCGCTCACGCTCGGCGTCTATTTTTGGCAGCTGCGCGCGGGTGAATCCTTCCTCGTGCGCGGCGAGTTCTTTCACACCGAAAACCACGGCGCGATGCCGCTCGCGCACATGGACGGCATCTGGAAGTGCTTCGCGTTCGTGGGCAGCGCCGCGTTCCCGCTCGTGCTCTTGCTCACGTGCCGGCGCCTGCTCCCGCTCGCCGTGCGCTTTCGCCCCGCGCCGGACTCCGCGGTTGAAGCGGCCACCGTCGAACGCCTGCCTCAGCTCGTCTTTATTTTGCTCTGTTTTCTGGGGCACCTCGCGCTGGTCGCGACGTTCGTCTCTTTTTACAACAACTACCTTTTGCCCGTGGCCACGCTCGGCGCGATCCTCACTGCCTTCTTGCTGGATACGCCGGAGCACGAGCCAGCGTCACGCTTCGAGCCTTGGCTCGCTGCGTTCGTGCTCGCGCTCACGGCCGCCGGCACCATCGTCTCGCTCGACGCGCACACGCGCTTCGTCGAGGCCGATGCGCGAGTCGCCAGCTCGCTCCTCGCTTCCGGGATCAAGCCGCGTGAAATCTACGGCTACCCCTCGTGGTACGCCTGGAACAACTACGACGACACGATCGCCGCCGTCATGCGCAGCCCGTATGCGCCGATCGAGCGCGCTGGCCAAAAAGCTCATTACCGAATCATCGATGCCGAGCGGAAACCCTCCGGGCGAGGCTGGCGCCGGCTCCGCACCGAGAGCTACCGCATGCTGCTCGGCACGCGCGAAATCAGCGTCTGGAAGCGGTGAAGTCACGTGAGCCGGCGGCTGCGAAATGTGCTGTCGGTGGTGCTCGCGCTCGGCTGCGCGGCGTATTTCGGCGCGCAAGTCCACAAGAGCTGGCCCAAAATCGCCGCGCTCGATTGGCATGGTGGCTTGTTTGCAGCGCTGTGCGCGGCAGTCCTCGTACACGGCAGCTCCGCGCTGCTGGATGCTTGGTCCTGGGGCTTCGTGCTGCGCGCGCTGCAAGTCCCCGCGGGCTCACGCGAAGCGATCAGCGGCTTTGCGATCTCGCAGTTCGCCAAATACCTGCCTGGAAATATCGGGCAGCACGTGGGGCGCGTCGCGTTCGCGCAGCGCGCGGGTTGGCAAACCGGGCGCGTGATCGTCTCGATGCTGATCGAGAACGGCTTCGCTGTCGGCGCGGGCGGGCTCGTCGCTGCGCTCGGCCTCGCGATGTCCGATGCCGCGATCGGTTCACTGCGCGTGATCGCCGCCGCGATCGTGCTCATCGGCGGCTCGATCTTCGGCGTCGTCGCGCTGAAAATGATCCTCGCGCGACCGCCGGCGAAGATCGCCAAATGGCTCGCGCTCCGCGAGCCGGTCGAGCTCAGCGCCGCAGTGCTCACGCTTTACCTCGGCGTGCACTTGCTCAGCTGCGCCGCCGGCGGCATCGCGGTAACCGCGATTTTGTGCGGACTTCTGGGTCATTTCCCGGAGGGCGCCTGGAAGATTCCGACCGCGGTCGCCGCGAGTTGGCTCGCGGGCTACTTGGTGCCGGGCGCGCCCGCAGGGCTCGGCGTGCGCGAGGCCACGCTCACGGCGCTGCTCGGTCCGAGCGTGGGCACTGGGCCCGTCGTGACGGCGGCGCTGGTCTGGCGCTTCTCGGCGCTGCTCGCCGATGCCGGCGTGCTCGCGGTCGGTTTGGGTTTGCGCCGCAACACGCGCGAGCCGGCTTAGCCTCAGCGCGCGCTTTGCTGCACGAGCTCGGCGATGCCAGCGCGCAGCGAGATCTGCGGCTGCCAGCGCGAAGCGCGCGTGAGCGCAGCGTGGCTACCCAAGTAACTGCGCTCATCGATCGGCGAGAGTGATTTTTCGACGTGCACGATGCGCGAACGTTTGCCGCTCACGCGCTCGGCTTCATCGGCGATCAGCCCGAGCACATCCACGAATCTGCTGCCGACGCCGGTGCACACGTTGAACGCGCGCCCGGAAATCCCGCTCGTTTCGGCGATTCCGGCGGCGAGGAACGCTTCGGCGACGTCGCTCAGATGCACGTAGTCGCGCAGCCAATGGCCCGAGCCGAACACGGTGAGATCATCGCCGGCGAGCGCGCGCTTCGCCATCAGGTTCATGATGCCGCGATCCGGTTTGGTCGCGGTGCGGCCGACGCCGTACACGTTCGCGAGCCGCAGCGCGCAGCTCGGCACGCCGTGCGAGACGGCAAACGAAGACAAATAGCCTTCGGCGCAGAGCTTGTGCACGTCGTA
>FTDA01001449.1_pt1 | contig 14858 bp, 11 predicted proteins | sample 1639731 | NCBI WGS metagenome assembly FTDA01 (sample SAMEA3914869, study PRJEB12502) | metagenome | biome: forest; material: soil | place: USA | collected 2012-03-12 | depth 0.1 m
GCGGTCCAGCGGCGCGATCGGGTCGTTGTCGACCGTCTTGTTGTAGAAGAGCCGCGAGTAGATGAGCTCGATGTGATCCAGCGTTTGCCAATCGGAGCGAAACGCGATCCCGGGCGAGATGCTGAAGACGCTGAAGCGGCCGTCCGCGAGCGCGCGACTTTCGCCGTAGCCGCGCAGCGTGCTCGAGAACCACGAGAGCATGCGGTAATCGAGATCGATGCCGTAGAGGTAGCCGGTGGCGCGCTTGAAAAACGGGTCATCCGTCGCCAGCGTGCGCGAGGCGACGCCGGCGAAAATCATGCGTAAATCGGGCCCGTTTCCGTCGAAGGACTGCGGGTACCAGAGCAGGCGCGCGAGGCTCAAATCATATTCGGCGCTGACGCCGGCGATCTTGCCCGTGCCGTTCGCGTTCGGACCGAGGTAGTTGCGCGAGATGTCTTGCGCGCCTTGCGTGAAGTTGAGACCCCACCACAAGCCGTCTTGAATCGCAGTCGCTTGCTTCAAATCCCAGAAGCCGCCGCTCACGCCGATTTGCCCGAACTGGTTCGCGAACCAATGCGTCTCGGCGACGAACACGTTCATGCGCCCGTCTTCGGGATTGGTGACGAGGTACGTGCGATCGTCCGTGCCGTAGAAGCTCGCGAAGTGGAATTTCGCGATGAATTTGTTTTGGTAGTTGAGACCCGCGTGCGCGTGTTGGAACACGGTGGACACGCCCGTCTCGTTCCAACCGGTGTACGTGCCGCGCACGAGATCTTCGGCCACGCCCGGCACGCCGGAGACGCCGTGCCCGAAGTTGAGCCGTAAATCGGGCGTCAGATCGTATTCGGCGTTGATCGATTCGCCGTAGCCGCGCGTCGCGAGCAGCGGCCCGAACACGCCCCAACCCCACTGCCCCGGACCGCCGAAGAACTCACTGAACGCGCCGACTTGCGCGCGCAAGCGCAAGCGCCCGAGCGGCGCCGGCGTGACCAAGATGTACGCCTGGCTGAACGCGGGCCCGCGGACTGGGTTGTAATAACCCTCCCACTCTTTGCCGGACGAGTGCGTGTAGAACGAGACCGTCGCGGACACGACCGGCGTGCCGTACGTCGCGACGAGCCCCGCGTTGATGCCGACGTACAGCGGCAAGCGGCCTTGATAACGCGCGGGCACGTGGAACACCGTCGAGCTCTGCCCGGGCTCCGTCGGCGTGCCGCGCGAGTTGATGCCGACGGTTTCGGAGCCGTAAAACGTGCCGTCGAGTCGAAACGCGGCTTCACTCGGATCTTTGTTCGCGCCGAAGGAAGGCGCGCGACCGCCGAGCGCGGGCGGCGTCGGCGGCGCGATCGGCGCGAGGCCGAGCCCGGGTGGATGGCTCGGCCCTTCGGGCTCACGCGGCGTATCGACGGTTTCCTGCGGCGCGCTCGTCGCGGGATCGTCGGCGAGCGCGGGGCGCGCGATACACAGCACTGCGCCCAGCAGAAGCGCGCTCGACTTGCCTCGTTCCATGAGCTCGAATGGATCCCGAAAAACGTGCGCACCACGGCGCTAAATCGCCTTGCCGCGAGAACCGCAGCGAAGCGACCGAACCTGGCACTGGTTCCACATTACCAGCGATCGTGTTTCAGCAAAGCGGCACCGGTGGTCTCGCTTGAACTACTGGTCCCCCGCGAATCCGCGCGTGCGAATGCGGCGTCCGAGGGCGGAAATGCTCAAAAGCTTTTTGCGAAAGCTGCGCGGGATCCGCCGCGATTGGCGGCTACGCAGCGCGGCACACTGTGTCGACACTCACGTGCTCGCGCGGACGTCGACGTCGCGCTCACTGCTCCGAGCTGGTCCGATGGCGCGCGCGTGCGACCCATTCGTGGATCCGTGCGCGGCTTTTCGCGCGCTCAACGGCATCGGAAGCTTTCGGCAGAGCTGCAGCGCGCACTGGAGATTACATGCTTTTTTCGGCTCGATTCGCCGCTCGCACACACGCAGCGCAGATGTGCTCGCCGCGCGCGCCTTGACGCTCGCGCGCGGCCACCTGTAATTCTCGGGAGTGAGCGAACGCCGCGCTGGGATTGCCCTCTGTCTCTGCCTGTTCGGCTGTGGGCAAGCGCACGAGTCGCGCGCTGCGCTCGTCTCCATCGCCGAAGGGCCGAAGGCGCTGACCGCGACGTTGAGCGTCGCCGCAGTCGCACTGCCGCAAAACGCCGAGACCAGGGCGAGCGAAGCGCACACGGCGAGCTCGACGACCGAGCCCGCGAGCTTCCACGACTCCGAGCCTGCGTCATCGCCCACCGCGGTTTGCCCGGACGGCATGGTGCACGTGTCGGGTTATTGCATCGATCGCTACGAGGCGTACGTCGTCGAGCTCGACGCGGACGGCGGCGAGCGCGCGCACTCGCCGTATCAGCCCGTCGACGGCTTGCGCGTGCGCGCGAAGGTCGCCGAAGGCGTGCTGCCGCAAGGTTACATCTCGCAAGTGCAAGCGAAGGCGGCGTGTGAAGCAGCGGACAAGCGTTTGTGCAGCGCGCCCGAGCTTTCGCTCGCGTGTCGCGGGCCGAACCGGAGCGCGACGTATCCGTACGGCGGCAGCAAGCGCCAAGCCGGCAAGTGCAACGAAGGCAAAGGCAGCGCCGTGAGCGTCGTGTTCGGCGCGGCCGCGAACTACGGCAGCGCGCAGCTCAACGATCCGCGGCTCAATCAATGGCCCGGCGGGCTCGCGAAGACCGGCGCGTACGCCGAATCCGCATCACCCTTTGGGGTTTATGATTTGGTGGGCAACCTGCACGAGTGGAGCGCCGAAGTGGGGACGAATGGCCACGGTTTCTTCCACGGCGGGTTCTACGGCGACGCGGAAGTGAACGGCTCCGGCTGCGACTACGTCACCAAAGCGCACGCCGCCAGCTACCACGATTACTCGACCGGCTTCCGCTGCTGTCGCGACGCAGCGAGTGACGGCGAAGAGCACTGAGCTCTTCGCCGCCTGCTCGGCTACTCGCGCATCACGTCGCGAGGCGCGGCTGCTCGCCGATCAGCTTCAAGTAGATGTACGCGTTGCCGACCATGATCACCGGGTAAGACACCAGGAGCGCGCCGAGGCCGCACGCGAGCACCCCCGCGAAGCCGACGACGATCGAGAGCAACATGTACACGAGCGCGTTCACGCGATACGGCGCGGTCGCGCGCCAGCTCGCGGACAAAGCTTCAATCGGGCCCATGCCCTTGTCGACCACGAACGCGGAGTAAGCAACCCACGATCCAGCCAAAAACAAGCCCGGAACGAGGCACAGCACTGCGCCCGCTCCGACGCCGAAGGAATACAAGAGCGAGGCTCCGAGCATGGGCACGAAGAACGGGCCGCCGCCGAACACGACGCCGAACTCCGGCCGCTCACCGCGCGCTACCTTGAGCACGAATTGCGCGACGCCCGCCATGATGAAGGCCTGAATCAAGAGCGAGAGCGCGTACGTGACCAGGAAGCTCACGATGTTCAGAATCGCGAGCACGATCGGATCGAGCGAGCTGCCGAACATGCCCATCGCGAACGCGCGCGCGAAGCTGAGCGCGAAGTTCGGAACCGCGGTAACGATCGCGGCCACCGCGAGCGGCACGGACACGCCGCCGAAGTTCTGCATCACCGCGTTCCAACCAAAACCGATCGCTTCCGTTGCTTCGAAACCGGGGCCGCTCGGACCAGGCATCGGCAACGCGCCGGGTTGATACGGAGGCGGTGCGAAGCCGCCACCGTAAGGAGGCGGCGCGCCGTATTGCGGCGGACCGCCTGCGCCCGGCGGACCATAGCCGCCGGGACCACCACCACCAGGCGGGCCGTAACCACCGGGACCACCGCCGCCAGGCGGACCATAGCCGCCGGGACCGCCACCACCCGGCGGACCATAGCCGCCGGGTGGACCACCGCCGGGTGGACCACCGCCGGGCGGACCATAGCCGCCGCCGCCGGGCGGACCGTAGCCACCGGGACCACCGCCGCCAGGCGGACCGTAACCGCCCGGGCCACCGCCGCCCGGAGGGCCGTAACCACCAGGACCGCCGCCGCCGGGTGGACCACCACCGGGTGGACCATAGCCACCAGGGCCGCCGCCGCCGGGTGGCCCCCAACCGCCGCCGGGAGGTGCGCCACCGCCTGGCGGATATCCGCCGCCGCCCTGCGAAGTGATCGACTCGTGGTTTTCGAGAATGCTCACCAAGACCTCCGAGCATCCGAGACTGCCAGGGCACGCCTCGCCCGTCTACGGCGCTGATCGCGTCGACGAGGTGCGTTCGCGGGCCGGCGCGCGCGCTCGGATCAAGCCGTTTTGGGCCGGATCACGGGGCCGCGTGGATCTGCGCGTAAATCGCGGAGACGAGCGAGAGATCGGGCGAGCCGGCCGTAACGCGCGCGTCTTGGCTCAAATCCCAAGCCATCACGCCGCCGCCTTGAGTCATCGCAAGCGCCGTCTTCTGCTTCACGGTCGGGATGCCGTTGTAAAACTCGCCGTTCACGGAGTCTTCCTGCGCCGCGGCAGGATTGGCCTGAATCAGCGCGGAATACGCCGTGTTCGAAGGCTTGCTGTAGAACGGCACGCCGAGGATCAGCTTGTCGTTCGGGAACTGCTTCTGCTGCCACGTCATGAGCGCGGACTGCGCCAAGCTGTACGGCGAGGACTGCGACGGATCGCTCGCGCTACCGCCATCGTAAGCCATGATGTTGACGAGATCGATGTACTGCGCGGCGTCCGCCGTGATGCCTTCGGAGCCGTACGTCCCCGGCGCAGCGGCGATCGTCAGGAGCTTGCCGAGCGGTTTGAGCGTGCCGCTCAACGTTTGCATGAGCGCCGTGTAGCTCGCGACGTCGGCCTGCCGCGGATATTCCCAGTCGATGTCCACGCCGTCGAGCTGATATTGCGCGACGTACGCCGCCAGCGTGCTCGCGAATTTCGCGCGCGCGTTGGCGTCACCGCTGAGCGCGCGGAACGCGGAGTCGTCACCGTTGTTCCAACCGCCGACCGAGATGATCACGCGCACGCCCGCTTGATGGGCGCGCGAGACCAAAGCGGACAGCGCCGTCGCCGGCTGCGGCATCGTCAAGCTCCCGTCCGCGGCTTCGATCCCGAACGCGAAGTTGACGTAGTTCAGCTTATCGAGCTGCAGCATCGTGTTCGAATTGCTCGTCCACGAAGGCCAATACCCAACCGTTTTGAACGCGGGCGGATCTGGCAGCGTGACCGGCGCGGCGTTGCCTCCACCGGCACCGGTCCCAGCGCTGCCGCTCGCAGAGCCGCCGCCGACGGCCGCGCTGTCGTCGGCCTCGACGCCGCCGATGGGGCCGCACGCCGCGAGCCCGAACCAGACCGAGAAAACGCCCAGCGAAGACCAGAAGCGCGAGCCCGGGAAAGAAACCATGCTGCAGTGTGAGCGCATTTGGCAGGCGCTAGGCGTCCAGTTTTTCTCGGAATCTTGGCGCATTTTTACGGATCTAATCCGGAGATTACCCGAATAAAACCGGTGAAAGCTGCAGTTTGCTTAAGTGCGAAAGAGAACGCGTCGTATTGCGGCGAGCGCCGTAACATCGATGCCCGAGATTCGTCTCTTGTTCCGAATGAGCCTGCTCGCCGGGGCGCTGCTCGGCGCGCGAGCTGCAGAGGCCGAACCGACGGCGCACGCCGCTCCGCACCGCACCAACGTCGCGCGCGCCGCGACGCCGAATGACGGCTTGGGCGAGCCGGAAGCCGTCGCCAAAGAGCGCGCGCGGCTCTTGTACGAAAAAGGCGCGAACGCCTACCGCGACGGGCGCTTCTACGACGCGGTCGACATCTTCCTCGAGACCAACCGGCTGTATCCGGATCCCAAGCTCTCGTACAACGTGGGCAAGGCGTTCGAAGGCCTCGGCAATCAAGCTGGCGCCCTGCGCTACTACCGCGAGTATCTCCGGCGCCTGCCCGACGCTCCCGACCAGAAAGACGTCGAAGCGCACATCGAGCAACTCGAGCTCGGGCTGAGCCAACGCGGCGTGCAGCAGCTCACCGTGCTCTCGATGCCGGAAGGCGCGACGGTGATGCTCGACGGCCAAGCCGTGGGCGTGACGCCGTGGACGGGCGAAAGCTTCGCGGGCAAACACCGCATTTCGCTGGCTGCGCCGCAGTTTCGCGCGCTCGAAACGGTGATCGAAATCGAACTGCATCGCGCGCGCGATTTTGCGTTCGAGCTCGAGCCCGTGCCGAAGCCCGCGGCGATCGTGGTCGCGCCGCCGAAAGCCGAGCCGAAGATCAGCGCGCTCACGCTGGGCACGTTCGGCACCGGTCTCGCGCTGCTCGGCACCGCGCTCGTGGCACAAGCCGCGAGCGGCAGCGATTCGCACGGCGCGACACGCACGGCGGCTTTCTTCGCCGGTAGCGGCGCCGGCGTCTCGCTGCTCGGCGGCGTGATGCTGTACTTCGATTTGAATCCGACCGCGGGTGCAAAGTCGGGCATCACCGGGCTCGACTTCGACGGTCCTGGGCTCGAGCATTCGCGCTGACGGCGCGCTCATACGACGACGTGACACAGCGTCTTGACGGCGCGGCGCGCGCTCAGCGAAACGGATTTTTCAAATCGTTGTTCGCAGGCTTCGGCGCGCGAGCGCGCGCGGGCTTCGACGGAGCCGCGCGCGTGACCGATTGAGCCGGAGCTGCTTCGGCGACGTGCGTCGTCGCCGCGACGCTCGCGAGCGGCCGCGGCATTTCGACCGCGGGCGCTTCGGTCGCCAGCGGGATCTGCGAGCGGTGCGGCGCATCGACGGCCGCGTGCGCGCGCGGCTCTTCTTCTTCGCGCGAGCCGGACCACGCCGCGAGCCCGACCGCGAAGGAAAACGAAAAAATCGCGCCGGCGAAAGTGAGCCAAACCCAGCGCGAGCGCGCGTCTTTCTTCACGCGCGCGAACGCGTTGCGCACCGAAGCGGGCACTTTTTGCACGCGCGTCGCCGCGAACTCGTTGCCGAACAAATGCTCCGCGGGCGCAGCGGCGGGGCGATCGAGCACGCCGCTGTTCGGCGCTTCTTCGAGCACGGGCTTTTCACGCACGCCCGTGTGCGCGTGCGGATCGCCGTCCGGCGGATCGGAGGGAAAAAACGAGTGCGTCTGCGTGGCGGCTTGGCGTTGCGCGCGCTCGAGCCACTTGGACTTGAGCAAGCCGTGACAAGCATCTTCCTGCACGCCGCGATCGAGCAGCCAGAGCGCGAGCGCGCGCCCGAGCTCGAGCATGTTCGCGCAGCGACGCCCTCGATCTTTCTCCAGGCCGCGCAGCAGGATCGACCACAACAGCGGCTCGTTGATGCCGAGCTCGCTGAAGCTCTTCGGCTGTCCTTCGAGGATGTCGTACATCAGCGCGTTGTAGTTATCGCCGCCGAAAGGCAAACGACCGGTGATCGCTTCGTACAGCACGACGGAGAGCGCCCACACGTCCGTGCGCCCGTCGACGTCACTCTCGCCGCGCGCTTGCTCGGGCGACATGTACGCCGGGCTGCCGAGGATCGTGCCCGCGCTGGTCAGATTCGGCGTCAGCTTTTGCTCGAGCTTGGCGATGCCGAAATCCAAGATCTTCGGCTCCATCACGCCGCCCGCGCCGCGCGAGAGGAACACGTTGTCCGGCTTCAAATCGCGATGCACGATGCCGCGCTCGTGCGCCGAGAGCAGCGCATCCGCGATCGGCAAGAGCGTTTGCACCGCGCGCACCGGGCTGATTTTGCCGCGCCGCTTGATCACGCCGGCCAAGCTCTCGCCGTGGAGCAGCTCCATGGCGATGAACGGATCTTTCAGCTCGGTCAGACCGAAGTCGAAGATCTGGATCACGGCCGGGTGATCGATGCTCGCCGCCGCGCGCGCCTCCTGCAGCAAGCGCTCGCCGAGACCGGGCACGGTTTCCGACAGCTCGGGCCGAATCAACTTCAGCGCGACGTGCACGTCGAGCGCGAGGTTCTTCGCCACCCACACGGACCCCATCCCACCTTCACCCAGCATGCGCACGAGCTGGAACTTCTGCGCCACGACGACGCCCGGCTCGTACGCCGTGTACGGTCGGAGCGGGATTTCGCCGACGAGTTGTGCCGAGTCCGCGCGGGTTTGCGTGAACCCGCCGTCGAGATCCGGGCGCACAGCCGGCGCACTCGCGTCGGCGAGCTCATCGGTGGGATATGCGTTTGCGCTGGATGCCAAGCTCTGCCCTCGAAGCGAAACTGTGCTTCAGCGTAAAACGGCTGGAACCCTCCCAACTTGAGGCCCCCGGACGGGACGGCGCGAACGACCGAGACCAGCGAGGCGAGATTCTTAGCGTTGAGCCTTTGTGGTAAAGATCCGCGCCATGTCGAAATTTGCGGTGTTTTTGCCAATGTTTTTGCTCGTCGCCTGCGGGGGAAGCAAACCCCCGGCGGACGCTCCCACGCCCGACACGAGCGCCGAGGCGCCCAAAGAAAAACCGGCGGACGCGGACAAGCCGGCGGACGACGCCGACAAGTCGGACGCGAAGAGCGACGACAAAGCGAGCGCCAAGAAGAGCGACGCGCCCGCCGACGACGGCCCCAAGCCTTCGCGCAGCGCGCTCGACATCTTGCAAGCACCCGACACCGTGTTCGAAGTTTCGTTCAACGACTCGGACGTGAAGCAAACCGCGGACGCCAAGTGCAGCGCGTCTTCCGGCAACGATCCGAAGAAGATGAACGCGTGCATGGCGAAGGCGCGCAAATCGCTCGACATCGACGCGTATCGCTTCAAAGAAAAAGACGGCAAGTGGTGGTGGCTGTGGCTGCGCACGACGGGCAAGACCGTCACCACGCTGCACAAGTTCGAGGTCGACTTCGTCGAAGGCAAAGATCGCAGCGTCGTCGTCAAAGCCAAAGGCAAAGATCTCGGCCAAGCGCCGGGCCACACGCCCGCCTCGACGACGATCGACGTGCCCAACGATTACCAAATCGTCGTCACCGATCCGAAGCTCGGCAAGCTCGTCTACAACGCGAAAATCGGCGCTACAAGCGAGTAGATAGAGTTGGCCGCGGGACTTGTCGTGATCTGACGGGTCGTCGGAGCTTTGGGATTTTTTGCCCTGCGCTGCTCGTGGCGGTTGGCCGCTCGCGCAACGAGCGGCGCGACTGGCGCCTGTTCGGTCAGACTCGCGTTGGCGTGTGGCTGCTCGCCTAATCCGTGATCAGCCGCGCGAGTGCTTTGGCTTCGTTTTATTTCCGTGCATGCGGCTGTTGGACTTGCCCAGAGTTCGACTGTTGAGCTTGCCCAGAGTCGGCTGTTGGACTTGCCCGGAGTTCGACTGTTGAAGTTAGTACTGATCCCCCGCCCGCCCGCGGTTCGCGCGAAACGTGTTCACGAAATATGACACGGCGAGGGCGAACGCGAACGGCCACCAGCCGAGCGCGAAGCGCATGCTGATCGAGTTGCGGGCTTGGTGAAAGGCGTCCAAGTCGAATTTCGGGTCGACCGTGGAGTGCAGGAACACGGGGAAAAGGCCGGCGCCCGCGGAAGCGAGCACGCCGGCGATGAGCACGCTCGAGCCGATGAACGCGCGGCCGTCGAGCGCGCCGCGGCGCGACGTGATCAAGAGCCCAGCGCCGCTCGCGGCGATGGCAATCGCGAGCCACGCGAGTGGCCGACTCGCGAGATGCGCCGATAAATCGGGCCGCACGAGGTGTGTCTCGATCGTCACGAGCAGGAACAGCGCGGCGACCGCGGGCCACAATTTGCGTTCGAGCGCCAGGCAACGCGAGCGCACTGGATCGACGGTGCGCCAGGCCAAAAACGCCGCGCCGTGCGCGGCCAAGAGCACGACCGCCAAGATGCCCACGCTGACCGTGTACCAATCGAGCAAGCCGACGTGACCGCTGGTCAGAAAGTTCGTGAAGAACGGGATCGTGAACATCAGCGAATCATCGAGCGGCACGCCGCGCACGACATTGCCGAACGCGACGCCGAAGAGCAGCGCGAGCAGCGAGCTCGCGACCGCGAACACGGCATCCCAAATCGCGTGCCACATCGGATCTTTGACGTGGCTGCGTACCTCGATCGAAATGCCGCGCAGGATGAAGCACCACAGGACCAAATGCAGGGCGAGGTAAAATGCGGGGAACGCCGTGGTCAGCACTTCCGGAAATGCCACGAACAAAACGCCGCCGATCGCGATCAGCCAGACCTCATTGCCGTCCCAAAACGGCCCGATCGCGGACAGCACGTTGCGCCGCTCTGCGTCCGTCTTCGCGACGAAAAGGTGCAGAATTCCGGCTCCGAAATCGAAGCCATCGAGCACCACGTACGTCACGAGCATGAGCCCGAGCAGCCCGAACCAGAGCTCAGCCATGCGCCGCCTCCTCTTCCGGGCCGTGCGCGAGCTCGCGGCCGACTAGATACAAGAACAAAAGCCCGACCACGAAGTACAGCCCGGTAAAGCCGATCAAAGTGAAGAGCGCGTTGCCCGAGCTCACGCCATCACTGTAGCCGTTCACGGTGCGGAACAGGCCGTACACGAGCCACGGTTGGCGGCCGAGCTCCGCCGTCATCCAACCCGCCGTGGTCGCGATGTACGGAAATGGAAACGCGAGCATGAGCACCCACAAGAGCGCGCGGTGCTTCGCGAGCTCTCCGCGATAACCGAGCCACGCGCCGAGCCCCATCAGCAAGATGAAGAGCGTGCCGAGCCCGGCCATCACGTGAAATGAGTAGTAGAGGAGCTCGATGTTCGTCGGCCAAGTGTCGGTCGGAAATTCTTTGAGCCCGAGCACGCTGCGGCTCGGCGTGCCGTAAGCCAAAATGCTGAGCACCATCGGCGCGCGAATGGCGTTGTCGATGCGGCGCGCGGGCACGTTCGGCTGCCCGATGAACGTCAGATCGGCGTTGTCGCCGCTTTCGAAGCGCCCTTCCATCGCCGCGAGCGTCACCGGCTGATATTCCGCGACGAGCTTGGCTTGTCGATCTCCGGTTGGGAACGCGACGAGCATGCAGGCGACCACGCCGACGCGCGTGCCCCACTTCAAAAACAGATTCGCCTGTTCGACGTGCTGGCCGCGCAACAGGTAGAACGCGCCGACCGCGCACACCACGAAAGAAGCGGTGACGACGCTCGCCATCATCGTGTGCGCGTATTGGACCAGCGCCCACGGATTGAACAGAAATTGAAACGGCTGCGCGAGCACGAGCGCGCCTTCGAGCGTCGTGTAACCGGCGGGATGCTGCATGAACGCGTTCGTGGTCACGATGAAGTAGCCCGAGAGCCAGCGGCCGAGCCACACCGCGAGCGCCGCGAAAAAATGCTGTTTGCGCGTGAGCCGCGCCTCACCGAACACGAGCGCGGCGACGAATGCGCTCTCCAAGAAGAACGCGAACATGCCCTCCATGGCCAGCGTTTGGCCAATCACCCCTGCGGCATAGCGCGAGAAGCGCGCCCAATTGGTGCCGAACTGAAACTCCATCGGCACGCCGGTCACGACGCCGACGACGAAGTTCACGCCGAAAATCTTGGCCCAGAAGCGAGCCGCGCGATCGTAGCGCGCATCCTCGGTGCGGAGCGCGCGCCATTTCCAGAGCGCGATGAATAGGCCGAGGCCCATCGTCAGCTGCGGAAATAGGTAGTGATATACGATCGTGAAGCCGAACTGCAGGCGATGCCAAAAGCTCGGGTCGTCCACGTTTTTTCTCCGCCCAGAACATAGGGCGAGACCTCGCGATCGCAAAGCTGCGCGTCAGCGAGGTGCGACGTCTTAACGCACCCGCGCTGCGGTCACGAACCGGTCGGCGCGGCGGCCGCCTTCGAAGCGCCTCCGCAATCGCACGGCGAGAAGCCGGAACCATCGGGCAAACAGGCTTGCCCGCCGGCACAAGCTCCCGCGCCGACGCACTGCTGCGTCGCGCCCGGCGTGCACGCGCTCGTCTTCGCGGGCGGCGCGGACGGCGCCACCGCGACTGCCGGTGGCGGCGCGACGCCGTTCGTCACGAGCACTTTGGGCAGCTCGTCGTGATGATCGGCGCACGCGATCGTCAAATCCGCTTCGCGCTTCTCGACTTGGCTGATGCCGTCCGCAGCGCCGTACATCGTGCGCCTGCTGGTGCCGCCGAGCACGACGTAGCCGCGACCACCGCACAGCGTGTCCGCGCGATCGGCGCACTTGGCGAGCGAGCTACCGCAGGACAAATGCCACGAGCCGTCTGGTTGTTTCACCTCCGGCACGACTGCCGAGTGACACGCACCAACCAACGGGAGCAACCAGAAGAAGCGCTTCATGGCTCTGCCATGCCGGAGCGCGCGCGCGGCGGCAACGCCGGAATGCGGCGCAATTTTGTCGGAATATTTCGCGAGTTTTGGCGCCTAATCAACCTCGGCGTACACTCGACCGATAGATGGTCACCGGGGCGGCAATTGCGAAGCTGGGTCGTTGGAGCGCGTGTCTCTGTCTCTTGGGCATCGCCTGCGGCGGTCGCACGCTCGATGACGGGATCTACGAAGCGGACGGGGCGAGCAGCGGTGACGGGAGCTGCACGTATCAAGGCAAGACCTACGCAGACGGCAGCGTCGTCGACGGGGTTTGCTTTTGCTTTTGCAACCGAAGCCAGATCGAATGTGAGTCGGGTTGCTCGAGCCCGAGCGGCGGCACCTCGGGCGGCGGCGCCTCGGGAACTGGAACCGTTTCCACGGGCGGAACGACGTCGAACGGCGGCACCGCGAGCGCAGGCAGCGCCGGCAAAGCGGGCACGACTGGCATCGGCGCGACGGGCAGCGCGACGGCCGGCTCGACGAGCACCGGTGGCTCGACGAGCACCGGTGGCTCGATCGGCGAAGGCGGCACGGCCACGGGCGGCTTCGGCGGCAGCGCGCCGCTCGTGTGCTCGACGTTCGTGCCCAGCGCGAGCGGGAATCAACCGCTGATCGACACGATGGAAGACGACGACATGTACATCTCGCCGTTCGAAGGTCGTTCCGGCACTTGGTACACGTACAACGACGACACGTTCGGCGGCTTTCAACAACCGGCGCCGCCGCCCTCGCCGTTCTTCATGACGTTCACGCAAGATCCGACGGGCGGCAATTACGTCGCGAACACGCTCGGCAAAGGCTTTACGGATTGGGGCGGCGGCATGGGTTTCGTGTTCAACAAAGGCTGCGCGTACAACGCGAAGATCTATCGCGGCATCAGCTTCTACGCGCGCAGCGAAGATGGACCGACCACGATCTACGTGCTCGTCGGCACCTCGGCGACGACGCCGGCCGCGAGCGGCGGCACCTGCATGGGCGTCTGCTACGACGACTATCAAAAGGCGATCCCACTCGCGCAATCGTGGGGCAAGTACAACATCGACTTCAGTCAACTCACGCAGCAAGGCTGGGGCACGCCCGTCTACTTCGACCCCGCCACGCTCGTGAACGTGAATTTTCAAACGCTCCCGGGCGGCGGCTACGCGTTCTCGTATTCGATCGACTCGGTCAGCTTCTACTGATCGTCGAGGAGCGCGTCGCGTCGCGCGCGAGTCACTTCGCTTCCGCAACGTTTCCGCGCCCGCACCGCGCGTCGCGCCACGGAGAATTCACGAAGCTCGACATGCGGATTCGCATGCAGCGAGTCGCGCCGCTGTCTCGCGCGTTGCGGCTTCGTTTCTTGGAGTTTGCTCGAGCGTGTGTAAAAAAATACCTTGCTCGAACGAGCGCCAATGAGATCATTGGTCCGTGATTTCGAGGCATTTCCACCGCTTTTTCCGGGAAGGGACCGGTTTCGATGTCGCTCCCCGCTGACATGGGCACGCTCGATGAAGATGGCTTCCGCGTGAGCTTGCAAGGCGCAACCCTGCCGGACTTCGTGCAGATGGAGTGCTTGGCGCAGTCGAACCGCGTCTTTCGCATCACCTCCGGCCATCGCATCGGGTATCTGTTTTTCACCAAAGGGCAGATGATCCACGCGCTCAGCGGCGATCACGTCGGTGAGCCGGCGGCGCTCGAAATCTTGAAGTGGCGTGATGGCTCGGTGGAGCCGTGCAACGTCGGTTGGCCCGATGCGCCGACGATTCAATCCACGTGGCAGAACTTGCTCCTGCTCGCGGCACAAGCACGTGACGAATCGGGGCGTCACAAGCTCGTGTCTTTTCCCGGGAACCGCAGCAAGGAGCCGAGCCGCGAAATGACCAAACAGGCGAAGAGAGAAGATCCGTCGATGAATGCCCCGCCGAGCTCCCAATCGCTCTCGCTCGCGCAATTCCAAGCCTTCGTGCGGCTCGATCCGCAAGGCAACGTCGTCAGCGCCAAGGGTGACTCCGAGCAGCTCGCGCCCGTCGCCGCGTACACCGCGCGCCTCGCCGAGCTGATCGGCAACATGCTCGGGATGGAGGGCTTCGCCTCGCTCGAGTGCAGCTTCCCGAACGAGCGCGTGTTCTTGCACCGCGAGCGCTCGGGCAACCTCGTCGCTTTGAAAGTGCCGCTCGACGCCGAGGTCGGCCCGCTGCGCGAGCGCTTCGGCGTGTGATGTCTCGAACCGAACGGAGTCAGCGATGATCAGCCAAGTGCTCGCAGCGATGCGTGACGTGGACGGAGTGCACGGCAGCTTCGTCATCACCAAAACCGGCGCGCTCGCCGGCAAAGATCTGCCCGCCATGTTCGATGACGCGGTGCTCACCGAAGTCGGGCGCCGCATCGCTCGCCTCAATGACGGCCTCTCCGCCGGCGGCCAAGACTTCGACAACTGCGTGATGCGCTTCGCCGATCACAAACTCTATTTGCGCAGCGTGCCGCACGGCTTCCTGTGCGTGCTCTCGACCAACGGCGTGAACACGCCTGCGCTCAAAATGGCGCTCACCCTCACCTCGCGCCGCGTCGACCCGATGATCGTCGAGCCGCTCGCCCTCCCAGAGCCGGAGCCCACGCTCTCGATCAAC